>Ga0310786_10001996_pt1 | contig 32123 bp, 27 predicted proteins | sample AusTroGonzalo_MG_FD_203881 | JGI IMG/M metagenome (GOLD analysis project Ga0310786, IMG submission 203881) | Bovine rumen microbial communities from tropical cattle in Woodstock, Queensland, Australia - Gonzalo_03 (v2) (version 2) | ecosystem: Host-associated > Mammals > Digestive system >...
AAAATAGGCAAGGAAAAGCGCGAAGGGAAAAATACGTCAAAACAGGAAGCTGAGTATAATCGAAAAGTTGAATCTCTCGAGAAAAATGGCTATCTAGACGAGCATCAGGGTTTTTGATTTATGGATAACACGAACGAAGACGAAAAGTACATGCGCATGGCGCTCCGCGAGGCGCAAAAGGCCTTCGACGAGAAGGAAATTCCCATCGGCTGCGTCATTGTGAAGGATGGCGTGGTGATAGGGAAGGGCCACAACCAGATCGAGATGCTCAAGGACGCCACCGCCCATGCCGAAATCCTTTCCATAGGCACGGCTGCCGGCAAGCTCGATAATTGGCGCCTGGATGGATGTACTTTGTATGTAACGCTCGAACCCTGCCCGATGTGTGCGGGGGCTATCCTCAATAGCCGTATTTCCCGCGTGGTTTACGGTTCCCCGGACACCCGCTTTGGCGGTTGTGGAACCACGGTCGATGTCATTGCGGGCAATGCGCTCAAGCGCGACGTGGAAGTGGTAGGCGGGCTCCTGGCCGACGAGTGCCTCGGCCTCCTGAAGGCGTTTTTCCAGCAGATGCGGCTCGAAAAGGGCGATTCCGGCGCAAAACCGCCAATTTCGGGGGAGAAATAGTTCATTTTCTCTCCAAATACTCTCTTTTTACTTAAATTTCAAATATGAATTTTATCAAGATTTGCGCTTCTTCCGCAGCGCTCCTTTTACTGTGTTCGTGTAACGGCAACGACATCTCCCTGGCGTTCAATACCCAGAATGCGCCGGTCCAGAAACTTTCCCTTGAATCGAGCCTGAACGTCTTTGCCCCGCAGGATTCCATGTCCGTGACTCCGGAATCCATGGAAACCCACCTGAAGGCCCGTTCCACCCTGACCCAGACGGTTGCATTCGATAACGGTTCCGCTCGTTTCGAGATGAAAATCGATACGGTGGATTACAAGAGCGACAAGCGCTCCGTCGAAGACTTCCGCTACATCGAGAAATACCTCTCCACCCAGCATTTCCAGTTCAAGATGGCGAGTGACGGTGCCATCAGCGACCCCTCCGTAGAAGATGTGGCGCTCCAGCCGGGTTCCGAGGAATTGAACCTGATGAAGCTTTTCATGAAGGTGCAGCCCGTTCTTCCGGGCTCTCCGGTCAAGCAGGGCGACGTTTGGGAACGCCCCGTGGAGATTCCTTCGAACGGCCGCACCACGACGGTCTACAAGTCCTTTACCCTCGAAGACGTCTACCTGCACGATGGCGTGCAGATGGCTAAAATCGGTATGAACGTCAAGTACAAGGAACTGCCGGACTCCACGTCCGACGTCCGTATGGAGAGCGAGGGATTCATCGTCGGAACGGGACATATCCTGTTCGACATCACCCACGGCGTTATTACTTCGGGTAGCCTGGAACTTTCGGGCCACCTGAACATCCATGACATTGTGTCTTCGCAGGTCTTGCCGAATATGCATGTGGTTCAAAAAATTAAACTGAGGGGCGAACTTGAACAGGTTCAGTAAGGTCGCCCTTTCGGGCTTGCTTATGCTCGCCGGGGTACTTTCGGCGGGCGAGATGCCGTTCCCGCAGGTGGAAAACGGCAAGGTCAGGTTGCTTACCAAGGACAGTCCCTACATCCTGGAACAGGGTGTCGTCTTGAGCGCCACGGATACGTTTGAAGTGGAACCTGGGGTGACGGTTCTCATGGGCGAATACGCGAAGATCATGCTCCGCGGCCCGGTCAAAATCCTGGGGACGGAGTCCGAACCGGTCTCGTTCCGCAGTGCGGATTCCAGCGAGAGCTGGAACGGAATCCATTTCGTATCGAGCAGCAAGCCCTTCGAGGTGAAGAACCTGGTCGTGGAAAACGCCTTCCGCAATACGGTGTTCCGCGCCCGCGGTATCTTCGAGAACGTCAAGTACGTCAACAACTACTACGGGTTGTGGATTGACGATTCCCCGGAAATTTTCCTGAGCCGTTGCGATTTTACGCGTAACCGCTTTGCGCTGTCTGTCCGTGCGGCCAAGGTCCTTGCCGCCGATACCAAGGTGAGCAACAACGTCTACGGGCTTTACCTGGAAGAAGGCGGCACCTACGATGGCGACGTCTCCCTGATCAAGGGCAACCTGGAAGCCGACGTGCGCAAGGAAAGCGACGAGATGGCAAGCCAGGGCAAGCGCGTGAGCCGCAATGTTTGGCAGCGTATCGAGACGGGATTCTAGGAGGGGCTAGTGCAGGAATCATTTCGACGGGCAATTCGCAAGATGACGGGTACGAGCGTTCGCTTGAACGCCCGTCCGGACCGTTCGGTAATGATGGCGACTATCTCGCAGTCCATGATGGTGACGTGGTCCATCGCGCTGTTCGAACACCTCGACGCGATGCTCAACAACCGCGAAGACGCCGTGGCGAATACCGAACTCATCAGCTATAGCGAATCCGCCTGGAAACTCTGCGATACGGGCTTCCCGCAGATTGCGGAAGCCGCCAACAAGCTGTACGACGAATTCCGCGCCAAGTGGATGCAGCGTTTTTCGACCGACGAGGTGCTGCGCCTGCTCCTGGAAGGCGGGGAATTCCTGACGCATGACGAAGAAAAGGGCTGGGCCTTTACGGTCAAGAACAGCAAGCAGGATATCAACGCCTTCTATTCGGCCACGATTCACCTATTGGTGAGCGATGCCGAACCGCTCTTTGTGCGCATGCATGGCCGCGTGGCTCAGTTGCAGGAAAAGCTTTGCAAGTACTGGCACAGCGAAAGTGCCGTGGACGCCGTGAGCAAGCTCCTTCCGTGCCTGGAAGAAGGCCTCCGCGAAAAAGAAAACGCGATGATAGTTTCGCTCCGCATGTCGCTGAACCAGATTGCCAAAAAGCGCTTCGCGGCCGCCTTTACGGCCAAGAACCCGCCGCGCTATTATTCAACCGCCGCCGCCTGTGCCCGCAACGTCGGGCGCTACTGGAACCCGCACTACGCCTACGAAAACGGCTTTCTCGCCTTTACGGACGATTTCTGCGATTACGCGCGCGGCCTTACGCTACAGATTATCGAATGGTACCACGACAAGTGGGCCTTGTTCCTCCGCGGCTTCAACCGCGGTCAACTTAACTTGTTTGAAACATTGGCCTTGGATAAGCCAAAATTAAATTAGGGTAAACTATGAAGAACGCATTCAATTCAATCTTATTGCTTACGATAGTCGGTTTCGTCGTCTTGGTGACGGGAGCCATCTATTTTGGGGCGCCGCTCTTCGGTTGGATCATCTTGATCGCCATTTTCGCCGTGTTCCTGGCGGAACAGATTATGACCCTCCGTGCGGTCAAGCAGGTGAATGAAGAAAATGAACTGATTGCTTCTTGCGAAAACCGCAAGTCGTTTATCGTGAACGGCGATGGCGTAGTTGCCCGCCGCCTCAAAATGGCGCACCGCCTCGCCGAAAAGGGCATCCGCCTCGATTCCCCGATTGCTTTTGAGGTCCTTTCGGCAAGCTCCAATGTCGCCGTTCCGCGCAGCAGCAGCGGCACCGTGATTCTTTTGGGCCTTATGGGTACGTTCTTCGGCCTCATGTTCTCGGTCGCGACGGCCGGCAGCGTGATGGACAATTCCTCGACCCAGGGCACCCTCGATACGATCCAGCTTTTGTTCCAGAACATGAAGGGCATTTTCGGTACGAGCCTTTGCGGTTTGTTTGCCGCGTTGATCTTGAATGCGAGCCGCACGCTCTTTATTGCAGCCCGCGATGCCTTCATGGTACGCCTCGATAACCTCACGCTCGAAATGCAGGGCGGTGCTTCGAGCGAAGTGGAGAAGGACAAGGGCGAAATCGAACGCCTCTTTGAAATTGTCAACCGCAACCTGAACGATGTGGTGAACTCGGTTCAGCAGTGCCTGATTGGCGTTGTGGACAAGGTGGGTGCCGAAATCTCGGCATCGACCGCCAAGCTCGGCAATTCCATGGAATCTATCGTGAAGGGCATCGAAACGATTCCCGCCCGCCTTGACGACAAGCTCGGCAACATCTCGGAAGGCGTCAAGAACGGCCTTGAATCGGTTGCCACGACCGCTTCCCGCCATATTGCGGAATCCGTTGCCGATCAGGTGAAGCAGTCCAACGAACAGTGGAATGCGTTTATGTCCCGCCTGTCCGACCAGACGTCTGCCAGCGTCGAATCCCAGAAGGCCGGCCTCGAGACGCTCAAGAACGTCGCCCTGCAGGTGGCCGAGAAGGCTCAGGCCGGTTCTGCCGAACTCAGCGGTGCCGTGGCCGAACGGCTCAGCACGCTGTCGAACGACATCCTCGGTGCCTTCCAGAAACTTTCCGATTCTTCTGCCGTGTTGCTCGAAGCCCAGAAGTCCCTTACCGAAAGCATCGACAACCGCGTTGTCAAGGAAAAGGAAGCGACGGACGCCCTCGGTGGCAATATTGTCGAGACGGCGGAACTCATGCGCGTCAACCAGTCCGAACTCAGCGCGAACCTCGAAATGTTGCGCAGCGCCCTCGAGACGATCCTCGAAAAGCTCAGCGGCGATACGGCCGAACACGAGGAAGAAGACAACTTCGTCGAACACCTCAACCAGTCTCTTGAAGCCTTCCACGAACGCGCGAGCGAAGTGCTTATGGAAAATGCGGTCAAGACGCAGGAAATCCTCCTCGAGGTCATGGAACAGACCCAGCGCGCTCAAGTTTCTGCCCAGCAGCCGAAGGTGGAGGGCTAATCGATGCGATTCCGTCGCGAAGAAAACAACAATCCTTGGATGGCCTATACGGACTTGGGCGTCGCCCTGGTTTCGCTGTTCATCCTTGCGTTTGTGGCGATGGCGACCCTCAAGGAACAGAAGGCCGAAGACCTTACCCGTACCGAAGAGGAAGTGCTGAGCTGCCAGGAAGAGATGCGTAAGATCGCTTCCGAACGCAACGCGCTTTTGTCCCAGAGCTTGAAGTCTTCCATCGAAAAGGGCTTGATTGCCCTGGAAGACGGAAAAATCCAGATTCAGGCGAGCTTCTTGTTCCCGATTAACGGCGCGGACCTCACTGCGGAAGGCGTGCGGGTGATCGAGGGCATCAGCAAGGGCCTGCTCGACGTGCTTGGCGAAAGTGACGTAATCATGGTGAGCGGCTTTACGGACGATACTCCGGTGAAGTCGTCGACGTACACCAACTGGAACCTTTCTACGGAACGTGCCGTGAACGTGGTGAAGACGCTCATTGCCCAGGGATTCCCCCCGGACAGGCTGTTCGCCGCCGGCTTTGGCGAATTCCAGCCGAAGTACCCCAACGACAGCGACGAACATAGGCGCTTGAACCGCCGCGTGGAAATTGGCGTGACCCCGCTGCAGAAATCCAGCTACGAAGAACGGAAGGTGAAGTAGGCCTGATGCAGGAAAGAATCGACAGTATCCGTCAAGATGTAGATAGCATCCGCAAGTCGGGCAAGTTGCCCCACTGGCGCATGGTCTATGCCGATGCGCTGCTTTCGCGTGCCCAAGACTACATGGCGGTGGATCGTTCTCCCGAGGCTGTCCGCGTGCTCGACAAGCTCGACCGCTGGGTGGAATCGCACCGCCCCAAGGTAGCCGACAACGGTCGTGCGGATTTTGCTCCGATTTCCATTTGGAACGCCGAGATGTTGACGGATGTCGTAAAGCGAATCCGCAAAACGCTTTCGGCGAAGGGCCCGCTTATCCCGGCGACGGAAAGGGAATCCGTCAACCGTCGTTTGAAGGTGGTGGAACAGTGGATTGCCGAAAAGAATTTTTTGGACGCCCACGACGAACTGCTTTCTTTGCGTACGGCCTTGATCGTCCGCCTACGCCGCAGTTACCGTGCCCGCCTTGCCGCCGTGATGGCTTACCGCTCCGGCAACTACGTCCAGCCCGAAGGAACGCAGGTCGGCCTCTACAACGCCCAGCACACGCTGGAAGAGACGTTGCATATTGTCGGCGAACGCGACCCCATCTGGATTGAAGACTTCCTCGAAATCTACAACGAACTCTTCCGCATTGTAGAAAAGCTCAACCCGCAAGAAAAGAAGTAGTGGCGAGGTGAAAAAACTCCTGACCATTTTGGCATGCATCCTGCCGCTTTTGGCAGGATGTTCTGCGTCTAACGAACAGGCGCCTACGCATTTCTTCTGGAAGGTTTCCGATTCCAATTCCAGCGTCTACCTTCTGGGGAGCATCCATTTTGCCGATTCCTCTTTTTTCCCGCTCGATTCCGCCATCGTAAACGCGTTTGTGCGTTCGGAGGAGTTGGCGGTCGAAATCGACGTGACGGACGATTCGGTTTTGCAAGAAGTTGCGATGCAATCCCTGCAGCTGGGCATGCTGCCGGAGGGAATGTCCCTCGATAGCCTTCTCCCGGATACGCTCGTGGAGCGCCTCGACAGCGTTTGCCGTGAGTGGAACCTGCCTGTAGGCTACTTTAAGGGCTTTACGCCGTGGGCGGCGGCGATGACTTTGAATTCCATTGGAATCATGCGCCTCGGTTTCGATGGCAGTTTGGGAATCGACCTCCATTTCTTGAACTTGGCGAAGGAATCTGGCAAGAAGGTGGTTCCGCTCGAAACGGTGGAAGAGCAGGTTTTCGCGCTGACGGGGAAGGACGCTTCGGACGAGGTCGCGCTTTTTTTGATGGAAGAAACGCTGCGCGAGATTGCCCTGATGGATTCTTCGATCGTATGGATGATGCGCGCGTGGAAAACGGGCGACGATTCACTGTTCCATAAGGCTTTGGATTTGGATGAAGCGCCCTTGAGTGCGGCGGATTCCTTGCTCAAGCGCGATTTCGAGGAACGCGTTTACTATGTGCGTAACCGCGAGATGGCCGAAAAAATAACGGCCTTCCTTGCAGAAGACCGTAACGTTTTTGTTGTTGTCGGTGCAGCTCATTTGGTGGGAATGGATGACAACGTCATCGACATCCTCCGCCGCAAGGGCTTCACCGTCGAGCGTTAGTCACCCTGAACAGTCACCCTGACGCAAGTCAGGGTCAGCATGCCGATGCTGACTTTCGTCAGCATGACTGCGGACAGGATTACTTCTTAAACGCCTTCAGCAAAGCCGCAGCCTTCACGAACTGCTGCTTCACGGACTTGGGACCGGTACCGCCTTCGATGTTGCGGCGAGAAACGCTGTATTCGAACGTGAGCGTCTTCTTCATCTGCTTTACGTTCGGCACGCCGGCGCTTGCCCAGGCCTCGTCGGAGAGGTCCGTGAATTCGAGGCCTTGGCGGGCGGCTTCGCCGACCAGGCTACCGACCACGTGATGCGCATCGCGGAAAGGCACTCCCGATTCCACCAGCAAGTCGGCGAGGTCGGTAGCCAGCAGCGCCGGCAGCATCTTGGCGTGCATCTTGTCGAAGTTGAAGCGTGCGCTTTCCAGGGCTTCCTTCATCACGCGGAGGATGACCTTCACGTTATGGACGGAATCGAAAACCGGTTCCTTGTCTTCTTGCAGGTCGCGGCTGTAGCTGAGCGGGGCACCCTTCACCAGAGTGTAGAGGGCGCTGAAGTTGCCGAGCATGCGACCGGACTTTCCGCGGATGAGCTCCATGGAGTCGGGGTTCTTCTTCTGCGGCATCATGGAAGATCCGCTAGAGAAGGCGTCGTGCAGGGTGAGGTAGCCGAATTCGCTGGTGCTCCAGTTCACGAAATCTTCGGCATAGCGGCTCATCGTGTTCGCGATAATGGCGAGGTCGGCTTCGAATTCGAGCATCATGTCGCGATGGCTCACGGCGTCGATGCTGTTCGGGCTCACGCCCTTGAAACCGAGTTCCTTGGCCACCAAGGCGCGGTGGTACGGGAATGCGGAACCGGCCATGGCGCCGCTACCGAGCGGAAGTTCGCTGTGGAGGGCGAGGAAATTGTCGAGGCGCTTCACGTCGCGGCTCACGGCAAAGAACATGCTCATCAGGTAATGGCTGAAGTAGATGGGCTGTGCCTGCTGCAGGTGTGTGTAGCCCGGCATCATCTTGCCGAAGTACTTTTTGGCGAGGTCGAGAACCGTCTCCATCAGGCTCACTTCGAGAGCGCGGATTTCGGCGGCGCGGTGACGCATGTAGAGCTTGAAGTCGGTGCAAACCTGGTCGTTACGGCTGCGGCCCGTGTGAATCTTCTTGCCCAGCGCCCCAATGCGTTCGGTGAGCACGCGTTCCACGGCCATGTGGATGTCCTCGTCGGATTCCTTCCACAGGTTCTTGCCTTCCTTGTAGTCCTTGAGGATGCTTGCAAGACCGTCGCAAATATTCTTGTATTCGGCCTTGCTGAGCACGCCGGATTCCACCAGGCCCTTGCCGTGGCCGATGCTGCCCTCGATGTCTTCTTCGATGAGCTCGGCGTCAAACTGCAAGCTGAAACTCAGGTCCACCATGCTCTGGGCCATGCCGCTAGCGAAGCGACCGGTCCACATGTTGGTCTGGGTGCCTTTCTTTTCCGATTTCTTTGCGCTGGTCTTTGCCATTTTCAAATCCTTTTTTTTTTTCGCATGCAAATTTAGAAACTTTTGCGTAGGGCGAGTAAAACGGGGCTGCTTGCAGACCCACTTTTGAGCCCAGCAAAAGACGCACGAAGTGCGTCAAAGGCGCCCTTATATCAATGTGTATTTCAAGATGAATACGAACGAAAGGACAATCATCAGCCAATGGACTTCCTTGATCCTGCCGATGAGCGCGTGGATAAAGGTGTAGCTGATGATGCCGATCATGATGCCGTTCGAAACCGAGTAGGTGAGCGGCATGAGCATTATGCACACGAACGCGGGGATGGCTTCGCGCATCTTGTTAAAGTCGATCTTGGTGATGGACGCCATCATGAAGAACCCGACGAGGAACAGCGCCGGTGTTGTCGCAAAGCTCGGGATGGAGAGGAATACCGGCGCGAACATGATGGACGAGAGGAAGAGCACGCCTGCCGAAACAGCCGTAAGGCCGGTGCGGCCACCGATGGCCACGCCTGCGGCGCTTTCGATGAAGGTCGTTGTCGTCGACGTTCCGAAGATTGCCCCAGCCGATGTCGCGATAGCGTCGGCAGAAAGGGCTCTCGATGCACGGGGGAGCCTGCCTTCCTTCGTGAGGAAACCGCCCTTGACCGAAACGCCGATGAGGGTTCCGAGCGTATCGAACATGTCGACAAAGAAGAAGGCGAATATCACGACGAAGAAGTCGAGCGACTTGATGAGAGAGAATCCGTGCCCGACAACGGCGCCGTCGACGGTATGTGTCCAGGCGTCGACCTGGAACAGCGCACCGCAGGTAATCCCGAATTCACGGAACGCGATGCTCAAGTCCCCCGTGTAGTGGCTGAAGTCCGGAATCACGGAGTAGAAACCCGTGTCCGCGTTGGGAACGTACAAACCGGCGAGTTCGGCGAGGATGCCCAGGAGCCAAGTCCCGAAAATGCCGAAAAGCATGGCTCCCTTGAGTCCTTTGATGAGCATGGTCGAGGTGAGGATAATTCCGGAAATGGTGAGCAGCGCCCAGACCCCTTCGGTGTGGATGTCGACCTTGTGGAAATTGACGATGCCAAGGTAGGTCGCATCGTTGGTGACAATCACCTTGCCGTTCTGCAGGGCGATAAAGGCGATGAACAGCCCGATACCGACGGCTGATGCCGCCTTGAGCGTGGTGGGGATGCTGTTGAGGATCTTCTCGCGGACGGAGGTGACCGAAAGGGCGAGGAAGATTAAGCCTTCCACGAAGACGGCGAGGAGCGCGAACTGCCAACTGTATCCCATGCCGACGACGACGGTGTAGCTGAAGAAGGCGTTGATGCCGAGGCCCGGGGCGAGCGCGAAGGGGTAGTTCGACAGGAACCCCATCAATATGGAGCCGACCGTGGCGGCGAGCACGGTCGCGACGAAGATGCCGCCCCTGGGCATGCCCGAAACGGCCAGGATGTCGGGGTTCACGGCCAGGATGTACGCCATGGTCATGAATGTGATAAGGCCCGCGAGCACTTCGGTTTGGACCTTCGTTCCGTTTTCACGCAGTTTGAAGAATTTTTCCAGCATATCCTACTTCCTTCTTAATCGGTCAATGTCCGGGAAATTTTGTCAGCGTTTCGACGCGGTAGCCGTTTAAGACTTCGCGCCCCTTCAAATCAAAGAGTTCAATCACGAAGGCGCAGCATTCGATCTTGCCGCCCAGCTTTTCGATAAGCTGGATGGCCGCCTTGGCCGTGCCGCCGGTAGCGAGCAGGTCGTCGACGATGATAACGCGGTCTCCGGCCTTCAATGCATCTTTATGGATTTCGATGCTTGCGCTTCCGTATTCAAGGTCGTATTCCACCGATACGGTTTCGCGGGGGAGCTTGCCCTTCTTGCGGACGGGGATGAACGGCTTGCCGAAATGTTCCGCGACCGATACCCCGAACAAAAATCCGCGCGCCTCGAGCCCGGCGACAGCGTCAAATTCGTATTTTTCCAAAACCTTGTAGAGTTCGGCGAGCGTCAGCTTCAGGCCTTCTGCGTTGCCGAGGATTCCCGTGACATCGCGGAAGAGGATTCCCGGCTTCGGGAAATCCGGAACGGAGATGATATAGTCTTCGATTTTTTTCATAAAAGCTTTCTAGTTCCTACTCCCAATCAGTTCTTCGACTTTCGCGATAATCTTGTCGCGTTCGCCGCACCAGTTCGGGGCGATGAGCATTTCGCTCGGGCTTTCGCCGCTGAACCGCTCGATGGCGGTCTCGGGGCCGATAATCCGTATCATGTCGGCGACGGCTTCGCAGTATTCCTCGAACTCCAGGAGCTTGAAGTCGCCGGCGATGTAGTCCTGCGCCATCACGGTACCGGTAACGATGTGCAGCGGGTGGATCTTCACGGCGGCGAGGTGCAAGTCGTGCACCACCTGGGCGGTTTTTTCAAAATCGTCCAGTGTCTCACCGGGCAGCCCGACGATCACGTGTGTGGTAACGGTGAGACCCGCCGCCTGGCAGCGCTTGACGGCGTCTTCGAATTCCGCGAGCGTGTGCCTGCGGTTGATGGCCGCGAGCGTGTGGTCGTTCGCCGTTTGGAGCCCGATTTCTACGATAATGGGCTTCTTGTGGTTCATCTCCGCGAGGTATTCGATCTTCTCGTCCTCGAGGCTGTCGGGGCGCGTCCCTATCGCGAGTCCGGCGATTTCTTCGTGCTTGATAATCGGGTCGATGATTCCCCTCAGGTGTTCGAGCGGCGCGTGCGTGTTCGTGTACGGCTGCAGGTAGGCGAGGATGCCCGCGTGCGGGTACTTTTCGCGGAGGCGCGGCACGAAGGTGTCGAGCTGTTCCTGGATGGAAACCTTGGCCTGGTCGTACACCGGGCTGAAGCTGCGGTTGTTGCAGTAGCTGCATCCCGAGAACCCCTTGGTGCCGTCGAGGTTCGGGCAGCTCATGCCTCCGTTCAGCGGGAGCTTGCGCACCTTGAGGTAGTTGGGGAAGAGCTTGAGGAGCAGGTCGCGGTAGGGAGTGTAGTGCATATGTGGAAAGATAGTTATAGACGATAGGCGATGAACGCCTGCCAATCACCGAAATTGGGCTTTTTTTGGGGGTGGAACGTGTATTTTTTCATGTTTCTTGTTATTTTAATAAGGACTAGGAGAAATTATGAAGGGATTTGCTTGTACAAAGGCATTTTTGGGCATGGCATTTCTTTGCCTCGCCTTTGCGTTTTCCGCTTGCGGGGATGATGACAGCGGCGTTACCCCGCGCGACGAGGATTCTTCTTCGTCCATTTGCGAAGACTGCGATGATTCCAGCAGCAGTAAGAAGATTGCCACGAGCTCTTCGAGCTCTCGCAATGACAATCTGGAAGAATCCAGCAGCAGTTCCGCGGAATCATCTTCCAGCGCCAAAAAGAAGTCATCATCTTCTAAAAAAAATTCGTCTTCCAGCAAGGGGAAAACTTCGTCTTCATCTTCGAGTTCTGACAACGACAAGTCCTGCAGCAGTGCGAAATCATCTTCCTCCAGCGTCACGCAGCAATCCAGCAGTAGCGAATACGTGCCGTTCGACCACTCGCAAACGTTGGCCGGTGCTTACAAGGTCGGCGAAAATGCATACAAGCAGTTTACTGACACGCGCAATGGCCGTAGCTACTATTACATAACGATTACGTCGGATTACAGCGGGAAATCAGTCACTGTCATGGCTGAAAACCTGAACATCGGAGAAATGGTGCTCGGCACCGAAAATCAAGCGAACGATACCCTGATTGAACGCTACTGCTACAACAACGACACGACCAAGTGCGACGAGTTTGGCGGGCTTTACCAGTGGGCCGAGATGATGCAGCTGCCGAGCCGTTGCAACACGGAAAGCTGTGCCGATCTTATTCAAGAAAATCATCAAGGAATTTGCCCCGAAGGTTGGCGCTTGTTTACGTGGGATGATTACGTGATTGTTCGCGGTTATAAGGATGAATACAGTGATGGTATCAAAGGTTTACGCTCGACGTATGGTTTTAGTGGGACTAATGCGAGTGGTTTTTCGCTTACAGGTGCTGGTATGAGAACCAAGTTGGGCGCATTTGATGGCTTAAAGGAAGTGATGGCTTGGTTCCGTCCTGAAGAATATGAATCTGATGCGGCAAATCGTGCACACCATGGCTTATTTGATAATAACGATTTTGCACCGGCGAAAGAGAACAGAGATTTAAAAGTTAATGGCTTTTCCGTCCGCTGTGTAATGCTGGAGAAAAAGCCGGAGGAATAGAATCCCTTTTTGCAAAAGATACACTTAATACACTTTTGTCGTTTTTGTAGAATCCAATTTGCCCCTATTCCTGAAAAAAAGGCATTTTATAGGCGGATAAGTGCCTAGCCGTAATTATATTCTAGGCGAAACAGACGAGGTCTTTATGAATTTTTCGAGCGTGAAGTTTGCGTGTGCTGCCGCGGCCCTGGTCGCCGCTCCGGCCTTGGCGCAGAACGTGCTCACCAACGGCGACTTGTCTTACGGTGACGGTGGCTGGTATATCTGGAACAATCCCGACGGTCCGGCCAAGTACGAATCGAAGGTCGGCGAAATGGGCCTCGGCGTAAACGGGAGCGAGGGTGTCAAGCTCACGGTGACTGAATTGCCGAACCCGTCGTGGGGCCTGCAGCTCCAGCCGCCCAAGTGGCTTGCCGATTCGGCCTACTACACGCTCCGTTTCAAGGCGAAGGGCAACATGCCTATCAACGCAATTGTGCAGGGCGGCCCTCCCGACTGGCGCCAGAAAGAAAGCGCCTCGTTCATGCTCACCAAGGACTGGAAGGAATACTCCATGGTGTTCCTCGCCGACCAGAAGGGCTACGGCCTCAACAACGTCACGTTCCATGTGGGCCTCGCGAAGGGCTGGCTGCAGATGGACGACGTGGAAATCGAGAAGGTGGAAGGCCTGGACGACATGACCTGGTACAACAATTCCGCCGCCCGTATCGACAGCCTGCGCAAGAAGGACTTTACGCTCAAGGCCGCCCCCGGAACCCAGGTGAAGGTGGAACTCATGCGTCACGCATTCCCCTTCGGAACGGCCTTGGCGCTTTACGCCAGCAAGGACAGCGTTGAACAGTGGTACCGCAAGATCGCCAATAAGTATTTCTGGTACGGCGTGCCCGAGAACCAGTTCAAGTGGCCCGACTACGAACCCAAGAAGGGCAAGATCCGTCGCGACGAATTCAAGCAGTATCTGGACTACGTGGATGCCTACAAGTGGGGCTTCCGTGCCCATACGCTCGTGTGGGGTCACCAGGGTTACGGTTTCGACAAGCACTTCAGCAACCAGGGCAGCTGCAAGGAAATCTCGAACAAGATCAAGGCCCGCATCGAACGCGACGTGAAGGAATACAAGGGCCGCATCAAGGAATACGACGTGTGGAACGAAGCCTTCCACGAACCGTTCATCTTCAACAAGTGCGGCTGGGACCTGCTGGACTCCGCCCACGTGTGGGCCCACCGCGCCGACCCCGACGCCCGCCTGTTCATCAACGAATACAACGTGGTGTCCGCCGGCGAAACCGAACGCCTCTACGATATCGTGAAGGGAATGCTTGACCGCAAGGTGCCTGTACACGGCATCGGCGTGCAGTGCCACTTCGGTGACCGCCAACTGAACCCGAACTTCATCAAGCAGCGCCTCGACAGGCTCGGCTCCCTGGGCCTCCCGATCAAGGTGACGGAGCTCGACTTCGGTGACTGGCAGAAGGGCATGTATTTTGGCGAAGACGAGCAGGCCAAGCGCTACGAGATGGTCCTGCGCATCGCGTTTAGCCACCCGGCCGTGGAAGGTATCGTGCTGTGGGGCTTCTGGGATGGCCGTCACTGGGTCAAGAACGGCGGTATCGTCGCCATGGACGGTCGCGAAAAGCCTGCCGCCAAGCTCATTTACGACTTGTGGCACAAGGTCTGGACCACCAACGGCACGTTCAAGGCCGACGAAAACGGCGACGTGAAGTTCCGCGGTTACCCCGGCAAGTACAAGGTGACCATCAACGGCAAGAGCGAAACTGTCGAACTTAAATAATGTGGGATGTGTAAAGTGAAATGAATTAACTACATTTCCTTACATGAAAAATCTTCCCGGCATCCTGTTCCTGATTGCGACCCCGTGCTCCGTAGCACTTTTCGTGAAGGTCCAGGAGGCTTCGGGTTCCGATATCCTTGGCCTTCTCGCCGCCGTGGGGCTCTACGTGCTGGTGGGGGCCTTTGTCGCATTTGTCTTTGGTAAAAAGAAATAATGTCCATCGAAGAACGTTCCACAGTCGTTTTCGCGACCGGTGTCGGCCGCATCAAGGAAGAAAAACCGAAGGCGCAGCGTCCGCAGGGCGATGGCGTCGTCCGTATCCAGCTCAAGCGCCTCAGCGGGGGCAAAATGGCGAGTGTTGTCACCGGAATCCCGCTCGACGAGGACGAACTCAAGGATTTGGCCCGCGTTTTAAAGCAAAAATGCGGCGTGGGTGGCTCGGTAAAGGACTTCAATATCGAAATTCAGGGCGATAAACGCAATGTTTTGAAGGCCGAACTCGAAAAGAAGGGCTATATTGTCAAGCTTTCGGGTGGTTAATTTTCTTACCGTCCGGTATTTTTCGAAAACTTGATTATATTTTATGTTGGATTTAGGAATGAGATCTATGAAGAATACTTTTAAGCTCGGTCTTTCCCTTTTTGCCTGTGCCGCCGCTTTGGCAAATGCGCAGGGCGAGGGGGAAATCGCTCGTTATTTTGACTGTTGGATGGAAAATGTAGGCCGCGTGGACCAGGCGGAACTGGATCGTCTTGGCGTCAAGACGTTCGGTGAGGCATGGCTGTGCGGCTGCTTCAATATCGAAGAAAAGGAAGCCGACGAATGGGGTGAAGGTGGCACGAAGGTGACCAAGGTCTGGGACCTGCCCCCGGTCGAACTCCTCAAGTGCAAGGGCAAAAAGTGCGCCGAGGACAGCGAAGAGTTCAATAGGAACCTCGACCTCTGCGTGGACCACCTCAACAGCTCCGGTTTCACGCTCAAGGAATTTACCGAAGGCGGCAAGGTCAAGGACGCTATCGCCCAGAAGTTTGCCGATAACAAGAAGCCGACCCCGTTCGGCACTTACATCGAAGAACGCAAGGACCGCCTCGACAGCATCCAGTGCTTCTTCCAGTACCACGAACGTCCCGACGCCCCGCGCCTGCTCGACTGGAACCGCAAGGGCGTCTTCAGCATTTCCGGACTTCCGGAACGCCTCTTGCCCGATGCCGTGGGCCGCTTTGTCGACTTTAGTGACGTGCGCTGCAAGGACAAGGACAAGTGGTCCGGCTTCTTGCTGAACGGCTACCTCGAAAACGAGATGGGCGTCGATGCGAACGGCAAGTTCCATGGCCGCGAGGTGGGTTACGGTAACGATCCCAACCTGCCGATGCGCCAGAGCAAGGAATTCGGCAAGATCCTCTATACTACGGAATACGTCCACGGCAACAAGACGGGCGTTTCCCGCTTCTACCGCTACAGCGCGGTCGACAACCTCTTTGTGGACCCGAAGGCCGCGAAGAAGATGAAGCCTTACTACTTCTTGCATTTGGAAGTCCCCTACAAGATGGGTGCCGTGCACGGTACGGTAAACATGTTCTCGCAGAAGGGATTCCTCATGGCGGAAATCCCGTACTGGGATAACTCCATCCATGGCCGCGTGACCGTCCATTTCCCGTTCGTCCAGGACAAGAAGGCCATCGAGAAGGCCGACAAGAGGGAAATGAAGCGTATCGCGAAGCTCAAGGGCAAGCAGCGCAAGGCAGCCCAGGAAGCCTTCGACAAGATGAAGGAAGAACGCGCCAACATCAAGGACAAGATTACGATCGACTTCAAGAAGGGCTTGCTCAACGGTCCGAACGACCTGGGCTATTCCTTCGGCAACTACCGCGATGGCAAGCTCGACGGCAAGTTCATGACGTTCGAAGTGACGGAACGTTGCTACGAATGGATTCCCGTGAACGGCATCGAAGGGACGGACCCGACGAAGTCCAACATGGCATGCCTTATCGAGAAGGGCGAGAAGAAGAGCTGGGGTACGTTTAGGAACGGCGAACTCCAGGGCCTGATGGAATGCGCTAACGGCATCAAGGGCAAAGAAAACGTGGACTGCGACCACGCCTACTAGTTGAAATTTTTTGCTATATTTGTGGCGCTCCGGTGATTTCGGTTACCGGAGGCATGCCTGGATAGTTCAGTTGGATAGAACGGGTCCCTCCTAAGGATCAAACTCGCGTTCGAATCGCGATCCGGGTATTACGCTGGTGGTTCTTCCGCCAGCGTTTTTTTTCGTCGTCATGCGGATCGTCACCCTGAACTCGTTTTTAATAGCCACTTGCAGCTTTGCTACTTAGTGGATATAATCCTCGGAACGGGGACAGGGTCAGAAAGCTGATTCTGACTTTCGTCAGGATGACGCGGGGCAGGGTCAGAACTTGTCTCCTTCAATTTGCTACTTTTTTCCTCGTGAGTAAAAAGTACGTCGTATTGGTTGTTCTGTTCGGCATCTTGCTGTTGCTGCCTTTCACGGTGCAGACGGTTGCGGACCTGAACGGTGAAAAGCGTTTTATTTCCCTCGATATTTTTAAGGATGTGGTCTACACGCCGTTCGTTCGCGAATCGAACATCGCCGCTGGCGCGCACAAGCTGGATAGCGCCTGGCGTAGTGCGCGCGAATCCATTGCGGGCGGTGCCGAGACGGTTGACGCGCTGGAACCGGTTATCGGGGCGCTCTCGGACCTCGAAGCGGTGGTGCTTACGGTAAACGCCTATGCGCAGCTCGATACGGGCGAAGACGGTTATAAATTGCTCAAGCAGGCGGATACGCTGCTCCCGACGCTCGAAGACGAACCCGAGAATTTCAAGGCGGTCGATTCCTCGCTCAAGGCGGTCATCGCCGAATTTGACCATTTCTCGCTCGTGCGAGCCTTCCTTGCGGTAAAGCGTTACGGCGTATGGACGAGCCGTTACCTGCGCGCTTTCGAGAAGAAGGTGGAAGACGAAAACGCCCTCGTGCTTGCGGTGCGGCCCCGCTACCAGCTCGCGGTCTGGAACATCTTTAACGATCCGGGCGAAAAAGTCGTGCTCGGTGCCGCGGGCAAATGCATCGGCAAGTCCTGCGGCAGGGATAGCGCCGAAACCGCCGACAAGTGGCTCTTCTACCGCCAAGATGTGGAATTCCTGGTGCAGCCGTCCCCGCTGGACGAGCGCAGTGCAAAGCTAGACAATCCGATTACAGCCATCCTCAAGTTCGGCGACCAGCTGAAGGCGAAGGGCGTGGAACTGCTCGTGGTGATCACTCCGGGCAAGCCGAGCATCTACCCGGAACGATTGACCGGCGCTTCGGCTGCTGCGGGAGCCGCGGGCATTGACGTCGCGGGTTTAAACGGCGCGGGCCACGGTAAGATGATTCTCGATTCCCTCGCGAAACTCGGCCTCAACACCGTCGACCTCTATACGCCGCTGCTCTCTGCGAAGCAAGACGATGCGACTCTCGGACCGCTCTACTTGAACGACGATACGCACTGGACTCCGCGCGGGGCGGAATTGGCTGCTGCTGAAATCTCGAAGAAGGTGAAGGCGCTGGCGGAAGCCGGTACCATAGACATCGGTGACGCAAGCGTGGAATACGTCGCTTCCGATTCTATTGCCGACCGTATGGGCGACGTGGGCGAGATGAGCGGGCTCAACAAGTTCGGCGCATTCAAGGTGCAGAAGGTGACCGGGCATGTCGTAATGCAGCAAGAAGTTTCGGAACGCACCGAACCGCCTGCAGATTCGCTTGCGGATTCGACAGCCGTTGATTCGACGGTCGTTTACGATACCACGAAGACGCCTTTCAAGGATGATTTCCGCAAGGCGAAAATCTTGATCCTCGGCGATAGCTTCAGCCGTATCTACCAGACGGATTCCCCGGTGAACGCGGGCTGGATAGCGCATTTTGCAAAGAATATGGGACGCCCGGTAGCTTCCATCGTGAGCGATGGCGGCGCTTCCACGCTGGTGCGTGAAAAGCTTGCCCGCAAGGCGGGCGTGCTCAAGGGCAAGAAACTCCTGATATGGGAGTTCGTCGAACGAGACCTCCGCTTCGGTGCGGAAGGCTGGAAGGACGTTGAATTTTAAGGAATTTTGATATGGCAAGGCATGGAACACCGACACCGGGGCAGGCAATTCTTGAAGGAATTGAATGGCTCAAGATGGACAAGGCTGAATTTGCGCGCCGCATCGGGGTCCCGATGGAAACGCTCGAGGGCTTGATTGCGGGAACGGTCGAGATTACCCGCGAAATGGCCGAAGCGCTTGAATCCGTGACGGGGAGCCCGGCCGCCTACTGGCGCATGCTCGCTAGTAAAGCAAAGAGGAGTGTGTAATGAATATTACCGATGCCGTTTCTTGTATGTGCGACCTCGCGAAGGGCGAGGCGGAACAGTTTGACATTATCGCTTCCACGTCGCATTCCGAAGGCCTTTCCGTTTTTCAGGGCCAGGTGCAGAATACCGAGATTTCCGATTCTGTGGGCTTGGGCATCCGCGTCATCAAGGACGGTCGCCCCGGCTACGCCCATACGGAACGCCTCACCAAGGAAGCGATTGCGCAGACCATCAAGGATGCCGTTTGCCATACCCAGTGGACGGAAGCGGTGAATATCGCGCTCCCGTCTCCAGCGAAGATTCCGGACGACAATCCGAATTACAATCCCGCGCTCGAAAAACTTTCCCTGGCCGACCTCAAGGACTTCTGCATCGAGCTCGAAAAGCAGACGTTCGCGCGTTCCAAGGAAATCGTGAACATCCCGTACCTGGGCGCCGACCTGAACAGCGATTTTTCGATTGTCGCAAACCATACGGGGCTCTTCTATACGGACAAGGGCAACTCCGTGTCGGTAGGCGCAGGCGCCGTGGCTGTACGTGACGGGATCAACAAGTTGGGCAACTTCGTCAAGAGCAGCCGCGACTGGAGCGAAATCTCGATGGATGAAATCGCGGGTAAGACCGCGACGTATGCGACGGAACTCTTCGGTGCGAAAAAAATCCAGGGCGGAAAAATTCCTGTCATCTTCTCGGAACGTGTTTCCGGAAGGCTCCTCTCGATGTATGCGTCTCCGTTTATCGCGGAATCCATGCAGAAGGGAACGTCACGTTTGGCGGGGAAGGTCGGTACTAAAATTGCGTCCGATAAGTTCTCGCTGTTGAGTGACCCGCAGGGTGAAATCTTTAGCCACAAGATGTATTTCGATTCCGAAGGCTCGCTGACCCGCCGCGTCAATGTCGTCAAGGACGGCGTCTTCAACGAAGCGCTCTATAACCTCGAAACGGCGGCCAAGGACGGCTGCGCGACGACCGGTAACGGCGCGCGCGGTTTCGGGAGCAAGATGTCTACGGCGTTCTGGAACATGCTCGTGCCTGCGGGTACGGCTTCGACGGCGGAACTCTTGAAACTGTTCCCCAAGTGCTTGCTGGTGGTGCGCCTCGAAGGCGGTTCCGGATGTAGCGCGGTTTCGGGCGAACTCAGTATCGGCGCGCACGGATTCTGGTGCGAAAACGGAGTCATCCAGCACCCGGTCGACGGAGTTACGCTGAGCGGGAACTTCTTCGACATCATCCAGAATGTGGCCGGAGTCGGTAACGAGTACCTCGACCCGTTCTCGAGCGTGAAGGTGCCTGCGCTTGCGATCAGCGAACTCTCCGTCAGCTGTTGATTTTGATAAGCAAAGCTTGCTTTTTAGCGAATGTCGCCTAATTTGGGCGGCATTTTGCATATCATAATGATATTTTGTTCTTATTTTTGAGTATAAAATATTTTTTACAATAATATTTATATTGTACGCTGTATTACAAAGAAAATACGTTGTACTTAAAATTTTTGGGAAAGTAAATAAATCTTTTCTGTACAAGTTAATCACATTTCCTTCACTTGTATATATTAAAAAACGCAAAATTATAACATGTGTTTTAAAATCGCATCGTTGCCTTGATTGGATGCATAAAAACAGGAGAAAGAAATGGCTGAGACCAAGTTGGTTAAAGAAGTCGTGCTGAAAACCCCGAAAAAATTGGTTGACGGGGATATTTTGCATTATGATTATGCGGTCAAAGAAGGCGCCGTGACGGTGGAGTGGGTCACTTATGTGAGAAAAAGTGACAACAAATTTTTTATTAATAAACAGGAATATCCGACAGTCGCTCTGGGCGAAGAATATTCCGTCCATGTTTATCTTTATCCGAAGGACGGTTATGATTTTGACTGGAAGGATGGCACCGCGGTTTTGGATGTCTGCCTTGAAGATGGAACGGCTCTGACATCGTATAGTACCATGTATGTCACAAGAGATAAGAAAACTATTAAATGTGCCCATACTTCTTACGAGATAAAGATTCCGAAAAAGAGTGCTACGACTCAGCTTATTTCTACGTCGCTGATTCCCATTAAGGGCATTAGCAAGAAAATGCATGACAAGCTGAATAAGCTTGGCATTTTTGATGTCCTTTCTTTGATTGCGCATTGCAATACGCAAGCGAAGCGAAATACCCTTGCTAAAAGATTGGGCATTGATGTAAAGTTGGTGAATGCTTGGGTAAAGCAGGCTGACCTCTGGAGGATCAGCACCATGACGACCGACTTGGCGTATTTGCTTGTCCAAGCCGGTATTCGTAGCGTTGAAGACTTGTCTCATGTCGATGTGGACAAGGCGGGGCCTTTCCTGCAAAGCCTTTCTACGGCACAGCCGGACTTTGATACGGTTTCAAATGAAACCCTTCAAGAAATCGTGGACGAGGCGAAACTCGTCGCCATGAATTCGATTGACGTCTATGCCTTTTCGAGCTTGCTTGCGCAACCTTCTCTGAGAAACAAGGCGTTTACCCTAGAAGAAGTACGTCGGCGCCTTGTAGAAATTAGGCGTCCCATAAGGCATTTGAGCTCGGATCTCGGATTCACCGATCCGGAACCGATCTACCTCTTCTCGGATTCCTATAATTCGGAAGAGATCAACGAAGTCCTGGATGAGGATTGGCAGAAAATCTTTGAGCAGGATATGACGTTGCCTCTGCCTCGTACCATTAGGGGCAAGGTCGAGGTGCGCCGTCGCGATGATAATGACCCGCATCTGTACTGCGAAGGCCTGAAAGTTGAAATTAATGGAACGGTTTCTCCGGCGGAAGACAAGGCGGAAACAACGGTATGTCCTTTTGGTATTGTGGATTCCAGTGGAAACTTCGTTGTATCGATGCCGGAAAGGTATTGCTTCAAGGAATCGGTAAAGATTATTATTTCCGATCCGCTTTCGGGACGCAAGCAGCAATTTGTGAAGACCGCTTCCGAAATTATCGATTCCGCAGACGAATTGGAGTTGGTTTATAAAGTCAGGACCCTCCTTGCGTGCCGTCAGGAACTTTCCCTTCTTATGGATCGGAAAGTAATTGACATGGACCGCTATGAAATCATGTTCAAGGAATATAAGGAAGCGGCCGATGCTTTGCAAAATGCCTTGACGCCGAAGAATGATGACGGGAAGGACAAGAAGGATTTTGTCAATAGCCTTAATATAAAGGAATTCGTAAAGAATATTGTCGACAATATCGCCCTCTTAAAGGGTGATAAGATCAAGGAAATTACTGTTGATGTCAAAAGGAATTTCAAGCAGGAAGGACTTAAGTTCTCTTTCCTTGTCCAGAAGGTAATCGATTCCATTCTTTCAAGCGCTTCGCTCGAAGGCCATTTGAGATACAATGATGAAAGCGACAGCTTCATTATTTATGAAGAAATCTTTACTGGCGAAAACCTTTCGTACTCTCCGAAGGCACTGCCCAAGGTGAAGTTGATGGGAGAGGGGGAAAACGAAGTTACCCTGTCCACGGATACGGCTCCTTCGAGGATGTTCAATTACAGCTTGCTTCAGAGGCTGATTGAACCGAAACTCAAGATTTATGACAAGGCCAAAAAGGTTTTTGTTGATAAGGAAAGGGTTGATGTGTCCATTCCGTTGGATGTAGCCGACTTTAGGCGGAATTGTACCAAGAAAACAGCCGATTATCCGCAAATGGCGACGCTTGGGCTTGGTTTCCAGCTCAATATGCACCAGGCGTGGGTACCGGATGGATTTGCTTTGGGCGATTTGCTTTATTCCCTTATCCTTGCCCCTGGTGAAGAACAACGCTTGGTTGTTCGTGAAAATTCGCAGTCTTATGAAATAACTGATTCTGCCGTTGGTTCCGATGCCGTAAATGAGGCCTATCAGAGTTCTCAGAATGATGATACGACCGCTATTTATAACTATGCGGTCGATCAGGAAATGAACGGGTACTCCAGCATGGATTCGTTCTCGTCGACCCATGCTCAAAGCACTTCTACGATGAAGAGCTCTAGTATCCTTGGCAGCCTCTTTGGACCGTCAAAAAATCGCGGGTCGACCAGCAGCAGCTCGACTTCTACTTCGAGATCCTCTTCGAGGGCGCATCAGGACAATTCGCAGACGGAAGCTTCTTCGGCCGCACAACATTTCCAGCATACGATTAAATCTGCATCTAATCGCTATTCTCAGTCCAAGCGCCTCAGCGTCAGTACGGCTACAAGCGATATGACGGAATCGATTGCTACGAAGATTGTTGCCAACCATAATCATTCGCATGCCATGACGGTTCAGTATTGGGAAGTCATGCGCCGCTATCGACTGGAAACGGCGATTGATAGTGTCGATCTTCTTCTCTTTGTTCCGCTCCGCTTGATTGATTTCTTGCCGGATGGTGTTAATATAAACATGTCCGACTACGAAATTAGCTATTTCAATCAGCAGTCCTTGCTCAAGCGTTATTCCAACGTTCTGGAAAATTACAATGCCCTTTCAAGGGCGCTCCCACGGCGCTTCCGCTCTGGGCTCAACTTGATGAGCAAGTACGCGTCCACACCTGGCTGGGAAATGGAATCCAAGCAGACGAAGAGGGAAGTTAAGATTTCCATTAAGGGTAACTTCTGCGAAGCGTGCGATGATTTCTCGGTTAGGGTCTATTTCCGTAACGGAATGAGTTCTGTTAGTTCTGGAGTCAAGGACTTTAAACGAATGGGGGAAAACAAACAATTCTGGAGTGTCTTGTTTGATCTTGAAAAATCTCCGACGAGCGATTTGAACGGCTCCGAAACGGTTACGGATCTAAAGAATAAGATACGGAATCTCAGGTTTGATGAAAATCATGCAGAGGTTTATTTTTCTATAAATTTGCCTGCCAACACTACAATTGATGATGTCTCTACCGTGGATGTTTATCACACGTATAGGGATGTCTCTTACAAGATGAAAAATGGTGACTTGGCTGCCGCGCGAGATAAGGCTTTAGACAAATACACCGATAAGATGTATGATTATGCCAAGGATAACCGTAGCAGCGGCTATGACACTTGGATGATGAATCATTTCCAGAATGCGTTGGAAAGGATTGATCGTTTCCAGATGCTTACGCTTTCTTCAAGAGAAGTGAGCCTTTTGGGTACTCCTGTAATCAGCGAAGTCACAATTACAGATCCCTCCGGAAATCTGGTTGATAATTCTCTAAATTCGTCCAATGTGTCCTATCGTGCGAGCATATCTGTATTTAGCACTGGAACCACGTTGCATAAGTACGAATTCGAGAGGATGGAAGAAACCTTCCGCCAGATTGTGAACGAAACGGTTCGCTATTCCCAGGCGGTTTGGGCGTCTCTATCGAGTGACGAACTGGCGATGATGCTTGATTTGTACACGATCAATATGGACTTCAGCAAACTGACCGGTTCTGATACAGAAGTGGCTAACGTGCCGGTGCCGTTGCTGAATTGCGTGAATATCCGTAAGGTTGCAGGTTTCTATGGAAACTGCGTGTTGCTCCCGTTCACGTTCCCGGAAGAACTGTCGGTGCGTTTGGGACGTACTGCTGCCGATATTCAGGATCAGCTGTACCGCTACTATACGCATGGCTTCCGTGCTCCGACGACCATTATCTCCGTGCCCACAAGCGGCATGATCGGAGAAGCGGTCCTTGGCTCTACGAACGTCAGCGAAGTAATCGACCTTACGAGGTTCTGGAACTGGAGTGATGCTCCGATAACGGAAATGAAAACCGCCGAAGCGTCTTTGGACGGCTACGATTATTTGGCCAACAAGGATACTAAGGATATCCAGGCGTTGAACCTGCAGAGTGCTACGGCACCTAATGTGGTTGTGCCGTCCAACTTGGTGGCTGCTCTTGCGGCCAAGCAGACTCCGCAGTTCAATGACATTACCGGTTTGGCCCAGCTGTCGGATCTTGCGAAGGCGACGCTTAATAGCGCGTCTACGGGAAGAGATAAAGTGGCGGAATCCTCTGCAGGCCTTGCGACGAAGGCGGCTGAACTGCAAGAAAAGAAGCAGGAAACGCTCGTCAATGCTTACAAGGATGTGCAGGTGGCTGCTCTTGACACCTTCAAGAATGTCGCCTGTGCTTACCTGACCGGTACAACTCCGGGCTCGACGGCCAAGTCCGATGGAAAGGACGATAAGAGCAAGGAAGGCGCTGGTGAAGGCGGCGGCAAGAGCGGCGGCGGTGCTGGTGGCAGCGGCGGCGGTAAGGGTGGCGCCGGTGGTGGCGCTGGCGGTGGTGCTGGCGGCAAGGATGCCGGTGGTGATGGCGGTGCCGGTGGCGGCGACGCTGGTGCTGGCGGTAAATCCGGCGGTGGAAGCAGTGGCGGAAGCGGCGAAGGCGGCGGTAGCGGTTCTTCCCCGGCCCCCAGCAAGACAACAACTTCAAATAGCGAGGGCGTAGTGTGCATGCCTGAAAAACAATTCGAAGAACTGAAGACTTTGGCGGAATGTTGCCAGACTATCATGACGACGAACTGTGTGGATGCTTCGGCAAGCAAGTCTGCCGGTGCTCCTGTTGCCCCTGCGGCTCCGGTCGTGAGTGAAAAGAATTACACGTCCGTAAACGAAAATCAATGTAACCCTGAAAACCAGATTTAGTAGCGAGGTAAATCATGGCTGATTCTACTGATGAAACCGAAACGACGGAAACAACTGAAACTACTACGGTTCAGAGTGTAAATAGTCTTGACAATTTGTTGAATGCGCTTATGCTGAGCGAAACCTCTCCTGAGGCGCAAAAGTATAAGCTGAGGATTCTGGAACGCTATGCAGAAGAACGTGAAGTGCTGCCTGCAAGGATTCCGGCTCCGCGAAACATTACAGAAGTAGGAGGGTATTACAATCTTCTGGCTAATTTGCAGAAGGAAGATGCCGCTTATAAAAAGGAAAGTATTGAATTAAGAATTAGAATGTTAAAATCTGCGCTAGGCATTCCTGTGTAAGCTGTGAGGCGATGTTTGTACAGGTTGCGGTCGGTACGCCGATTGCTGTGTGCTTAACTGGTAGATCCAAGTGAACGGAGAGGACCAAGTGAAGCGAACGGAGAGGAACGAGTGAAGTGAACGGAGAGGAACGAGCGAAGTGAACGGAGAGGAAGACGAGTCTGAACGACGAGTAAACGAATCAAAGTGAGTGCGAAATACGTTTCTGGTAGACTAGGACAAAGAGAACGTCAAGGTAAGCTACGAAACGAAAGATCGAAACGAACTAGGATAAGTGAATCGAAGGGACGAAGCGTAAGAATTGAAGGTAAGCGGAGCAAGGGAATCGAAGGTAAGCGGAGCAAGGGAATCGAAGGTAAGTGGAGCGAGGGAATCAAAGGGAACGAGGACTGAGTAAAGAGAGGAAACGATACAATAACGAGACTGTCGTACTTAGGTAAAAAGGCGATGGATGCGATTCTTAACCACCTAGGCTCTTGAGGACGCTGCCGCGATGTCGGTTCGCTAATCGGAGTAAATCCTTGTGAGAATACGCGATCTTGCTAGCGATGGTGTGTGTTGTCGGTTAGTAATGGTGCTTCTGCGACGTCATGTGCGGTTCATCATGAAATCAGGACAAGCATGTTTTCGGATTCAGGACAACGCGATGGGCTTTCGCAGAGGATAGAAGTCGAGCGTCTGCAATGGCGACGATGACGTGAAGGGAAAGATAGTCGGGTCAACAAAGGGCTTTGACGTGATGCAAGTGTGATTGTAGTTGTGCGGTGACGGTGCTTAGCGCTGACAACGTGCTTAATAAGTGACTTCTTGACTACTGGGCATGACCTTGTCATGGAATGCAATCAAGCAGGGGAGTGGAGTTCGTTAGTTCGGGCTCCATTTCTTTTTTTGTCTATAAATCAAGATGATCAGCCAGGTTAGTCCGGCAATGAACATCAGGCTGCAGAGCGTCTGACCGCGGCTCATGCCAAAGAGGTCTACGCGGCCGAGGTGTGCGTCGGGCCTGCGGAAAAATTCGATAAAGAAACGGAACAGCCCGTAGCCCATCAGGTACAGGCACGGCATCTTGTCCCTGAGCAGCGGAATGCGCCTCAGGTTGTACAGGAGTGCGAACAAAATAACGCCTTCGAAGCACATCTCGTACAGCTGGCTCGGGTGGTGCAGAATCGGATTCTCGATAGGACTGTCGTGAGCGAGCGGGAAGTACATACCGATGGGGCTCGTAGTTGCTTCGCCGAAGAGTTCCCCGTTGATGAAGTTGCCCCAGCGCCCCCAGGTATAGGCGAGCGGTGCGGCCAAGAAACTTAAGTTGAGCGTCTTCCACAAGTCCATCTTGTTGCGCTTGATACCGATAATCGCGAAAATGGTTCCGAGGATCATGCCGCCGTGGTAGCTCATGCCGGCAATTCCTGCAAAGTGGTAGCCCAGCGCATCGTGGGTAAGCGGAAGGATGATTTCGGTCGGATTCGCGAGGAAGTATGCGGGCTTGTAGAAGAATACGTAACCGAGGCGCGCACCGATGAGGATACCCGCGATGGCCCAGGTGAACAGGCTGTCGAAATTTTCCTTGGTGTAGCCGAGCTGTTCTTTCTTGTTGATCTTCCACATGGTGAGGTAGGCCGTGAGGAAGGCGAAGATATACATGATGCCGTACCAACGGACCGGGAAGTTCCCGATTTCAATGGCCGTTCCGTCAAAATAAGTCGGTATAAGATTCCACCAAGAGAGATCCATGCTATTTTCCTTTGGGTAGGTTCTGGTGTGCCCAATAATTTATAATCATTGCAGCCACTTGGCAGGCGGGTTGCGAACGATAGCCCTGTAAATCGTGAACTTGTACGATAACGACGACGATTGCCTTGGAAGGGTCTTCCTTCGACTGCGCAAATCCCATGAACCATTCGTAACGGCCGTAGGGGTCGTGCCCGTCGAGCGAGCCCGTCTTGCCGCCGATGGCGAGGGCGTTGTAGTTCTTGCGGGCCATGTTGCGCGTAGAGATGTGCTTCTTGGCTGTTCCGTTCGTGATGGAGCGGATCATGGCTTCGCGGAGCCCGTAGTACGTATTCTCGCTGAACTTCCCGACGTCGAGCGCGATGCGGGACTTGGGTGCGAATCCCGGCAGGTTGTCGGACCAGGGGATTTCGAGCGGCTTCTTTATGAGGATTGAACGGACCTGTGCCGCGGCGAGGAGCGGGGTGAGCGTCGTCGCCTCGGTAAAACCGCAGCTGGCTTCGGCGAGTCCGTAACCGGAATCGGGCGGGTTGTAGTTCGAACGTCCGGGGATGCCGCCGGGGAAGTTCATGTTGTAACCGAGGTTGTGCGCCGCATCGCGCAGGCGCTTGGCACCGACGTTCATGCCGATGATGGCGAGCGGCGGGTTCGCGGACTTGGCATAGGCGTCTTGCAGTTCGATGGTCGGACCCGTGTAGTTCTCGGGAACGCGCAGCTGGTTCTTGTACAGCGTGTGGTGGGCTCCCCTGTCGGGAATGGGGGAGTTGAGCGAATAGCGGTTCGATTCCATCGCGGCGGCGATGGTGATGGTCTTCGCGAGCGACGCGGCGGGGAAGGTGTTCCTGGTGATGTAATCCGGTTCGTTCTGGACCTTGTAATCCTTGGTTTCGCCCCAGGCGAGGATTTCGTTGCTCTTGGGTTCGACGACCAGCACGGCGCTGTGCATCGGCTTGAAACGGCGGAGCATGTTGTCGATCTTTTCGGCGAGGAACACGTCTTTTTGCGCCTGGATGTGTACGCTGTCGATGATTTCCGGTTCCGGAGCGTTGTCGGGGGCGATGGCCGCGACGACGGAGGCCTGCGTGTTGGCGATGTCTTCGGACTTGTCGCCATTTACGAGAACAGCCTGCAGGCGTGCGGCGGAGTCGGCCTGGACGGAGTCGATAGGTGTTTCGGGTGCTGCGGCGGGCTGTTCGGCGGCAATTTGATCGCCGGCCTCCGGGGCGTTTGCGGAGCCTTTATTGCCGAAGATGCACGATGCGATGAATACGCACAGGATTATAAATACTCCCGCGGCAATGCAGCGGTTTCTCATTCTTTCTTTGTAGGGGCGTCTATTGAGGGGGTCGTAATAATACTTCATTCGGTTATTTAAAGATAGTCTTGCGGTAGTAGGCGAGCTCGGCTATGCTTTCGCGGATGTCGTTGAGGGCTTCGTGGCGCTTTTCCTTCTGGAATTCTTCGAGTTTTGGGTACCAGCGGAAGGTGAGTTCCTTGATGGAGCTGACGTCGATGTTCCTGTAGCAGAGCCATTCCGAGATGTTCGGCATGTACTTGTAGAGGAAGCGCCTGTCTTGCGTGATGGAGTTGCCGCAGAGGACGTTCTTGGACTTTTCCGTAAAAGGCTTGATAAAGGCGAGGGTTTCTTGTTCGGCGTCGGAAGTGGAGTACCGGGAGCGCCTGCATCGGTCGACGAGCCCGCTCGCGGTATGGTGCCGGGTGTTCCATTCATCCATGCCCTCGAAGACGTTTTCGCCCTGGTGGATCGCTATGACGGGGCCTTCGGCGAGGATGTTCAGCTCTGGATCGGTGACGATGGTCGCGATTTCCAGGATGACGTCCTTTTCGGGATCGAGCCCGGACATTTCCAAATCCATCCATACGAGGTTGAAGGAACTTTTCTTCTTTGCCATATTGTCGGCAAATGTAGTTTTTTGCGAATACGCTCAAAAAACGGCGTTTTTGTTTTAGGGCGTTTTATCCATTTTTTTCGAAGTTTCGTCAGATAATCTTTGAGATGATAAATAAAACACCTTTATGTAAGAAAAATATTTGCTATATTCGCCCCCGTTAATTTGTTATAGGAATCCAATTATGGAAGAAGTAGTCATTACCGGTATGGGCTGCGTGTCGGCCCTTGGCAATTCACCCGACCTCCTCTGGGACAACCTCTTGCAGGGCAAGTCCGGAATAGCCTTGATCGACAGGTTCGATACCTCGACGCTGCCGATCAAGATTGCTGCCGCGGTCAAGGAATTCGACGGCTCCGAATATTTCAGCAGCCGTGACCAGTCCAGGTTCTCGAAGTGCATCCAGTATGCCGTCTATTCTGCCTTCCAGGCCCTCAAGAATGCGGGTATTGACCCGAAGGCCGAAGATCCGTCCCGTTCCGGCGTGATCATCGGTGCCGGTATCGGTGGCATGAACACCTATTCCGACAATGCCGTGACGCTTGCGAACCGTGGCCCGAACCGCGTGTCCCCGTTCTTCATCCCGATGTCCATCACCAACATGCCTGCCGGTGAAGTTTCCAACCGTACGGGTTGGATGGGTCCCTGCTATGCGGTCGTTTCCGCCTGCGCGACTTCCAACCACTCTATCGCCGCCGCCTACGACGCCATCCGCCTGGGCCGCGCCGACATCATGCTCGCCGGTGGTACCGACGAAACGGTGAACCCGCTCGCCCAGGCCGGCTTTACCAACATGCATGCCTTGAGCAAGCGCAACGATGATCCGGAAACGTCTTCCCGTCCGTTCGACAAGGACCGCGACGGTTTCGTGATGGGCGAAGGTTCCGGTATCCTGGTTCTCGAAAGTCTTTCTCACGCCAAGAAGCGCGGCGCCAACATCCTGGCCCGTGTTGCCGGTGTCGGCATGAGCGCCGATGCGCACCACATGTCCGCCCCGCGTGAAGACGGCGAAGGCGTCCGCCTCGCTATCGAAATGGCCCTCCGCGAAGCCGGTATTTCCCCGAAGGAAGTGGGTTACGTGAATACGCACGGTACCTCCACTCCGCTCGGCGACGTTGCCGAATGCTCCGCCCTCGAAAAGGTCTTCGGTCTTTCTGACAACCTGAAGGTGAACTCTTCCAAGTGCATGATCGGCCACGCCCTCGGTGCTGCCGGTGCGCTCGAAGCCATCATCACCGTGAAGTCGCTGCAGAACCAGATGATCCATGCGACCAAGAACGTGTTCAACCAGGACGAACGCATCCACCTGGATGTCTGCGCCAACAAGAACACGAGCCACGATTTCAGGTACGCCCTGTCCGACGGCTTCGGCTTCGGCGGCCAGAACAGCGTGCTCCTGCTTGCCCGTGACTAATTTGATGTGTGATGTGAAATGAGTTATTAGACATTTCACACCTCGCATTCCACATTGTTATAAACCTCCCGGAGTTCATTCTCCGGGGTTTTTCATTTTTCTCTTTTTGCGCTTTTCTAGTAACTAGGAACTGTTAACGGGTAACTAAAGATTCTATCTTTAGCCTCGTGAATTTCACGATGCAAAAAATAGTTGCCGTACTCGTGCTTGCGCTTGTATGCCTTGTGCAGCCGGCGCTTGCCGCTCCGGGCGATCCGCTGACCTGGCGCGATTCCACGTGGGACTATCGCAGTGAAGACCCGGCCGATACGGCCCGCGAGCTTTCGGTGGCGAAAAGCGTGGGCGTGGCGTCGACGGTCTTGATTGCCTATGGTGCCGCTTACTGGCTTGTGTTCCAGAAAGGCTGGTGGGACGAACAGGGGAACCATTTCCATTTCGAAAACGATTTTGACTACGCCTTGAACCTCGACAAGTTCGGTCATTTTGCGGCGGGCGTCATTCTGGGCGAAAGCTTTTACGAGGCCTACCACTGGGCGGGTGTTTCGGAATTCCAGTCTTACCTGTATGCGGGCCTTTCGGCGATGGCGACGCACATTGCCATCGATGTGAAAGACGGTTTTTCTCCGGAATGGGGATTCAGCATCTTTGACGTGCTCTCCGGGACGTTGGGCGGTTTCTTGCCGATGGCGGAACGCTACATTCCCGTGTTCAAGTACGTGGATTTGAAATGGAGCTATTGGATCAATACGAAGGCCTATTACAGGCAGAGCGATACGGGCGTATTTACCGACGATTATTGCAACCAGACTTTCTGGGCGTCGTTCAAGCCGTACCGCCTGCTGCCGGCGAGCGTGCGTGCCTACTACCCGAGCTGGCTTGCTTTTGCCGCGGGCTTGAGCATCGACGAAGGTGTGTTTATCAAGCATTACGAGGGTACCCCGCACCGCGAGGTCTATTTGGCGCTTGACTACGACCTGGAAGCGTTCCGCCCGCAGAGCCGTATGGCGAGGACGTTTATCAAGTACCTGAACTATTTCAAGCTGCCGGCCCCGACCATCCAGGTATACCCGGAGTTCCACTGGTACTTGCTCTATCCGATAAAGTTCTAGGCTTTTTAGAATATGACTGAACTACAGCAATTTGTTTCTGTGGCGGAGTCGCTTGCCAAGAAGGCGGGCGAACTTTGCCTTGAGCTCCAGGGCAACCTGGGCGATGTCAAGTACAAGTCCGCGAAAGACGTGGTGACCGTTGCCGATGTATCGAGTGAAAGGCTTATCGTGGACGGACTGCGTGCCGCGTTCCCGACCCATTCC
>Ga0310786_10001997_pt1 | contig 32103 bp, 23 predicted proteins | sample AusTroGonzalo_MG_FD_203881 | JGI IMG/M metagenome (GOLD analysis project Ga0310786, IMG submission 203881) | Bovine rumen microbial communities from tropical cattle in Woodstock, Queensland, Australia - Gonzalo_03 (v2) (version 2) | ecosystem: Host-associated > Mammals > Digestive system >...
TTCTTTACGAAGAGAGTAACATTCGCGTGGCTGTTCCATGATGAATCGATCTGATGACGTACCTCATACGACACATCTTCTTCGACTGAATAATACTTTACGGAGAGATCATCTGCGTAAAGGCCAGAGGCAGGAATAGAGAGCAAGATCAATAAAACGGATAAGGTCAGGCATAAGGATCTTTTGATCCTGTCAGATAAGCACTTCATATATGTCCCCCCCAATAGTAAAATTATCTTCAGTATAACAGGGCATAGCTGATTTTAGAACTGAGGGATATGCATAAAAATAATATTATAATTTAATACTATTGAACAATTGCGGCTCTTCTTTTTCGCGACTTGACAGCATCGGCAAAGGTGAGAATGATCGCGAGGACGACGTTCTGGGCAAACGCGATCAGGAGGACGCGGATCAGCAGGTAAGATCCGGGGATTACGGGCAGCCTTCCGCCCGTCATGACTGCGAGCTTTATATTGATGGCCGTCAGGAAATGCGATACCGGGTCATGTGCCTCGAATTCGATATATCCGGTCTCCCGGGGGCCCTTGCTGGAATAGACCATGACCGTGATGTTGTCACCTGTAACGGTTTTCGAGAAGATGATGTGCCTTCCTCCCGGCATGTGCTCCATATACCTGAGACTTATGTACTTTGCCGCCTTAAGGGACAATCTGCTCCTGTCCCTGTCCTGATGTGCGACCATGTGGTATCTGTAAAAAAGCCCGTCCAAATCGCCGTATGAACTGAGCTCCGGATCGTAATCCTCGGCAGCATACTCTTCCGTGTCCTGCCCCGTGAGCCTTTCCGTGAGGGCCTCTATGATCCGCGCATTACTCCCGGGATAAGGAAGAGGCATCTCGCCCCTGTCCCACAGATAGACTGCCGCGAATTCCGCCATGATCTTCCTGTTTATCTTATCGATCGCGTCCTGATTCTTCTCCGGGTCCGCAAACCCGTAATAAGAGGAGATGCGGCCTTCGGAAGACGAGAACTTCATGCTCCCCGTCTCCGCCCCGTATTCGTCAAGGATCTGCGTGATACGGTCCCTCATCCTCGACAGTTCCCTGCTGTCACGCTCGTTTATCCTGTCCATATAGACTTCTATCATCCTGTAGACCGTGAAGCTCCTCTCGGGCCTATATTCCTTTTCGAAAAAGGAAAAGTACTTCAGTCTGTACTTATACTCCGACCCCGGATCGTCATGCCGGTCATCCCCGTTGCCCAGGATATACTTATAATCCCCTTTCGTGATCTCCACCGTCCCGGTCAAGGCGAGGTAATAGTGCGACCCCTCCTTATAGGCATAATACCTGTTCCTCGGATAAACGATCATTACCGAGGCAGGCATGAAGACATCGTTCCAGTCGATCACTGCCGCCAGATTCGCCGTAAATGCGATCATATACAAAAAAATGATAACTGCCGTCAACTTTTTGGTCATGCCCCGTCACCTCCCGTTACCCTATTGTTTCACGCGGCACCGTTTTTCTCTAAGCCCCTGTCATAACTTGCAAAGATCCCTGCACAACTTGCATTTTTTCAGCCATGTACTTCTCGAAAATGTCAGTTTTTTGTCGCAGAAATACAAATAATTAAACGTTGACAAAGATAATTTATCCCGATAATATACAGGCAATTGAGTTTGAACGTTATATTGAGTTTGAATCTATTTACCAGAGGTTTACCCCACCACATGTACAAGTTGAAGAAATTTATTTCTTTTGCTGCGCTCTTTTTAAGTGCGGCCATCGTCCTTGGCACGTTCGGATTCAATAAATCTGTCAAGGCTTCCGAAGAAAAATTTATCTGCTATGAAGCAACGTCCGACAAGATCTACGAGGTCGTTGACGGCGAAGAGGTTAAATTAGACGAATTCGTATACTGCGCCGACATCAAGCTTCCGGGTCCCCAGGGTATGGCCTACACCAGATGCCTCCTTACCGAGACAGGTCTGGACAGCAAGACCATGGGAAGGCTCATGGTTATCCTCATGGAGCGCGAGGCCATCAGATCCAAACTTGACGAGCTCCGCGCATCATGTGAATTCGCAGCATACTACTGGACAAACTTCGGCAAGACCGAGTATCTCTACCAGCAGCTGGTCTGGATCGCTCTCTCCGAAGACGATTTCATCAGTGATAACGGCGGATACGGTTACGTGAACGTCTGCATGAAGGTCCGCGGCCGTGTCGATATCAAGGACGACGCCGATTCCATCTGGAACCAGGTCTTTGTTCCTCTCCTTGAGTGCATCGATTCAAAAACATCCTCCTACCCTGTCGGAACCGCCAACGGCCAGTACAACGCATATTTCTACACCCCTGACGACCTAAGCGTCCAGCATCTCCTCGGCAAGGGTTGGATAAGCGAAGGCACCGAGCCCGAGACTCCTGACGAGCCTGATACACCGGACACACCTGAAGAGCCTGAGACTCCTGAAGTTCCTGAAACTCCCGAGACTCCTGAGACTCCTGAAGTTCCGGAAACTCCGGATGTACCTTCCATAGAGACTCCCGACGATGAGGATGAGCCTGAAACTCCTGCTCCTCCGGCAACTTCCGGAGAAGAGGAACCTGACTCCCCTTCGATCATAACTACTGACGGAGAAGAAGAGCCGGAAACACCCGAGACTCCTTCCGCTCAGGATACAGATAAGGAAGTAAAGACCGGGTCAGTAACTCTCGACAATCCGAAGAGCGACAGTTCCGAAGCTCCTTCCGTTCCTTCGTCAACACCTGACTCCGGTACGGATTCCACAGCCGAGGAGACTCCTGCTCCGACAACAACCCCTGTTCCGTCCAAGGCAACGCCTAACCAAACAGAACGCACGGATAAGGTTACGAAGACAGGTGAAGCTGTCTCCTATACCCTGATCGCGGCAGTTATCGCCATCACGGTATCAGGCGTACTTCTTGTGATCAGATCAAGAAGATTCAAAGAAGACTAATATCTCCAAATATCCTAAAAATGCCCGCTTAAGAGCATGACCGGCACGGACCCGAAAGGCACGGCGTCCGTGCCGGTCTTTTTCGAGCAAAAAACAGCGGCCGCATAACGCGACCGCCGGTAATAATCTCAGATCAGATTAAGATCAAAGCTTCGGGCCAGCCTCAACGAGTGCCTTACCTGCTTCATTGCCTTCGTACTTAGCGAAGTTCTTGATGAATCTGCCTGCAAGATCCTTAGCCTTTGTCTCCCACTCTGCTGCATCAGCATATGTGTCTCTAGGATCGAGGATCTCAGTGCTTACGCCAGGGAGCTCTGTAGGTACTTCGAAGTCAAAGAACGGGATCTTCTTTGTAGGAGCCTTAAGGATGTCACCGCTCAAGATAGCATCGATGATTCCACGTGTATCAGGGATAGAGATTCTCTTGCCTGTGCCGTTCCAACCTGTGTTAACGAGGTAAGCCTTAGCGCCGTTCTTCTCCATCTTCTTAACGAGTTCCTCTGCATACTTTGTAGGGTGGAGCTCAAGGAATGCCTGACCGAAGCAAGCGGAGAATGTAGGTGTAGGCTCTGTGATTCCACGCTCTGTACCTGCAAGCTTAGCCGTGAAGCCGGACAGGAAGTAGTACTTTGTCTGCTCAGGTGTGAGAATGGAAACCGGAGGAAGTACTCCGAAAGCATCAGCAGAAAGGAAGATTACGTTATCTGCTGCAGGACCGGAAGAGATCTTGTTAACGTTCTTAGCGATCTTCTCGATGTGGTCGATAGGATAAGAAACACGTGTGTTCTCTGTAACGGACTTGTCAGCGAAGTCGATCTTGCCGTTCTCATCAACAGTTACGTTCTCGAGGAGAGCGTTTCTCTTGATTGCATTGTAGATGTCAGGCTCATTCTCCTTGGAGAGGTTGATAACCTTAGCATAGCAGCCGCCCTCAAAGTTGAATACGCCGTTGTCGTCCCAGCCGTGCTCGTCATCACCGATGAGGAGTCTCTTAGGATCTGTGGAAAGTGTTGTCTTACCTGTACCGGAAAGACCGAAGAAGATAGCTGTGTGCTTACCTTCCATATCTGTGTTAGCAGAGCAGTGCATGGAAGCGATGCCCTTCAACGGGAGATAGTAGTTCATCATGGAGAACATACCCTTCTTCATCTCTCCGCCGTACCATGTGTTGATGATAACCTGCTCACGGGATGTGATGTTGAATGCTGCACATGTCTCGGAATTGAGGCCGAGTTCCTTGTAGTTCTCGATCTTAGCCTTGGAAGCGTTGTAGATAACGAAATCAGGCTCGAATGCCTCGAGCTCCTCATCTGTAGGAACGATGAACATGTTCTTTACGAAGTGAGCCTGCCAAGCAACCTCAACAATGAAACGGATAGCCATTCTCGTATCAGCATTAGCGCCGCAGAATGCATCAACAACGAAAAGTCTCTTGTTGGAGAGCTCTTTCTTAGCGATGTCCTTAACAACTGCCCATGTCTCTTCTGTCATAGGGTGGTTGTCGTTCTTGTACTCGTCAGATGTCCACCAAACTGTATCCTTGGAGTTGGCATCCATTACGATGTACTTATCTTTAGGGGAACGTCCTGTAAAGATACCTGTCATAACGTTAACAGTATCAAGCTCTGTTACCTTACCTACTTCGTATCCCTCAAGGCCTGCCTTTGTCTCTTCCTCGAAGAGAAGCTCATAAGAAGGATTGTAGACGATCTCTGTTGTACCGGTAATACCGTACTTGGTCAAATCAACTTTTGCCATAATCTCTCTCTCTTTTCTGTAGTATTTTTCAGGGTATAAAACCATACCATCTGCTTTTTTCGGGCGGAAAACCAAATTTCCACCAATAGAGTATATATAATTCTCAAAAGAAAAGCACCACCCTACCGGGCGGAATTTTGGGGAATTTTATTACATTTTCCGTTTTGATATTGTTTTTTGCATAAATGATTTTCGATAATTTCATTTTGAGGGCTTTTTCTGCACGCTCAGTATAATTATTGCAAGAAACACCAGTGCAATTCCGCAAATCGCGACGGGCCCGGTCTTCTCCTTCATCACAAAAAAGCCGAACAAGGTCGCTGCGGCAGGCTCCACAGTCGCAAGCACCGCCGCCTTCCCCGCGGAAGTCCTCTTAAGTCCCAAAGTATACAAGAGAAACGGGATCACGGCAGTCACCACGGAAGTGAGGAAAACAAAGCCGAGAAGTCCGATCCTGCTCTCTGTTTTCAAGACCTTGTCAAAAAGGTCAGCCGGATCAGCGACAAAGATCGAGCCCAGGCCCGCGATAAGGAAAGTGTATGCAGTCACCGTAAATGGCGAGTATTTCCTGAGGGCAAAAGTGCCGAAGATGCTGTAAAGGCCGTAGCCGAGGCCGGACCCGAGACCTGCCAGGACGCCCGCTACTGTCACCTTGCCTCCGAAGCCCGATACCAGGACGCATCCGAGGAACGCCAGGATGAGCGCGATTATCTTATTGGCCGTGACCTTCTCCTTGAGGAAGATGATCGCAAGTACCATGACCCAGATCGGTGAGGTGTAAAGAAGGATCGCCGCCGCGGACATGGTCATGAGCCTTATGGCCGTGAAATAGCAGCAGGTAAAGAACAGGATGCTCACAAGTCCAAGCGCGAGAAACAGCGGGATGTCCTTAGGCTTGATCTTAAATCCGGAAGGCTCTTTGATAAGAAGGATGACAGCAAATATCACCCCCGCCATGGTAAGCCTCAGGCACGCAACCTGTATCGAGGAAAATCCAAGGTCATTAAGATGGCGCACAAAGATGCCCATGCTGCCCCAGAAAAGTCCCGCAATGATTATAAGGATGTCACCAAAAAAACTCTTCTTCTCCATGAAGTCCCTCCGCTTGCTCGATTATAGCATTTTTCCAACCTTTTTCTGCGGACCCTGTGATTTTTCCAACCTTTTTCTGCGGCTGATGATTTTTCCAACCTTTTTCGCAGGGGTCGAGTCGGGGGCGTACGCAGATCTTATGCGCTCCGCCTCTTCCTTTGATCCCCGGGGAGCTCCGTCTGTAAGCCCGGCTGTTGCTTTTTTTGTTTTTTCCAACCTTAGGTTGGACTTCCAAAAATCGCGTTTTCGTTTTTCCAACCTTAGGTTGGATCTTTTACCCGGAATTCCTTCGATTTGGCAGCGTTCAGGCAGAAAAAGGGGTTGTTCCTTGCATTTTTCCAACCCTAAGGGACCTTTACGGATAAGGCCCTTTTCATTTTTCCAACCTTAGGTTGCAAACAGAAAAATGCTGTTTTCATAAATCCAACCTAGGGTTGGAAAAACTGCGGGAAGGCGGAGGCGGGATGAAATTCGGCGCACAAAAAGACCGCCGGGTGTTCCGACGGTCGTAACTTAGTGCTGATGTGAAGTCTTACGCGATGCTGGCTTCTCTCCTGATGAAGTCAGGGACCTCGTCAGGGTCCATGTCGAGCGCAATGGCGATCTCGGCATTCATGCGGGCCTCGGCGTCGACCAGGGTCTTCTCGTCCTGCATGTTGAGGCGCTTACCTTCAGATGTGAGCTCTGCCTGGCGCGTGAGGACTGCCTTGATGACTCCCATTATCTCCTTCCTGGTGCCCTTGGTTACGATCGAGTTGAAGGTATCCTTCCTTAAATTCTTGTCTTCGATCCAGTCGATGTTGTTGTCGGGAAGGCTCCTGATCAGTGACATCGCCTCTTCCTTGTCGATGACGTGACTTAACTTGTCGACCATTACCTTGCTGTCCAGGGGGACATACATGACCGATGACTGCTTGGTGAAAACGGGCGCAAGGACATAGTACTTCTTAGGAGCTTCGTTGAAGAAACTCATGTCTTTGATGCCGATAATCTTACAGACCCCGTTGCCGCCATAGACAACGTTGTCACCGATCTTGAATTTCATATAATACCTCTTCCGAATATGCCGAAAACGCCTTAAAAAGGCTTATGATATCTAACTGTTAATGGATTTCTTTACAATATTGATTATAGCACGGAAGAGCGTTTTTTCCTTTTGGCAGATTAGCCAAAAATAGTCGTTCTTTGATGGTCCTTTCGTACTTCAGGGGACTTGTTTTCAAGAATCTTTGAAAGATTCGGCAACCTCTTCGACTTCTTTGCTCTTGTCAACGAAGGCATCTACTACCTTAGGATCGAACATCTTGCCTGAGCCGTCCTTTATGAACTGAACGGCTTGCTCGAATGTCATTGGCTCCTTGTAGCTCCTTCTTGATACGAGCGCATCGAATACGTCGGCGACCGCCATGACTCTTGCAGACAGAGGGATCTCCTCGCCCTTAAGTCCCTTAGGATAGCCGGAGCCGTCCCACTTCTCATGATGATAATGCGCGAGGTCCTTTGCTTCCGCGAGATAGCCTGATTCCGAGACATTCTCGATCGCGCGCTTTATGATCTCGCTGCCTGCTACGGTATGGTTCTTCATGATCTCGAACTCGTCAGGTTCAAGTCTTCCCGGTTTATTCAAGATTGCGTCCGGGATCTTGATCTTACCGATATCGTGGAGAGGCGCGGCTTTTACCACGTCGTCTATGAACCTGTCGGTGATGATATCAGGGAAAGTGTTCTTTTCCTTAAGCCTTTTGAGGATGATCTTCGTGTAGGCGGCAGTCTTCTTGATATGATCTCCCGTACACTTGTCACGGCTCTCGACCATATCGGCGAGGACGAGGATAAGTCCCGTCTGGATCTTATCGATGAGCTTTCCTCTCCTTCTGCTCTCGTTAAGGAAGCGCATGCTCTCGGTCGTCGTTTGAGTATATGCGTTATAAAGGTTCTCGATCTCGTCGCCGGTCCTTATCCCGAGTGACTTGATCTTCTTGATCGACGCATTTCTCTCTTCAGTGGAATTATATGCAAAGCCGCCTGCCGCGTGAGCCATGGCATTAAGTGGATAGATGAGATGATAATCCGCGAGCCACAAGGCGGTAGCAAGGACAAGGATGAAGAATCCCAAGAAGAGTGATATCTGCCTTGCCATATAGCCATAGATATCGGTTACGAGCCTGTTCATTGAAATATCGACACCTATGTAGCATGAGCATTTTCCGTTAGCTCCGTATAAAGGTTTATAAGCGGTCAGGAGCCACCCGTATGTGTCGTTCGTTACGCGTGGCTTTATCGGTTTACCCGCGATAAGGTCTTCACGAAGATCGTCAAACGACTCGTCAAACGGGATGACGGTTCCGGGCTCGGATGCCTTTACGTCACCCGAATCAAGATCGAAAACGACATGGCAGCCGTCGTCCAGGATCCTGTAGACATATATGTATTCTATCTCCGGAGAGCTGTTCTTCATCTTCTGGAGATAATCCTTCGTCTCAAGATAGCCTTCCGCGCTCTCGCCTTCTTCGAGATATGCATTGACTCGGTTAGGATCCACATAGCAAGCGAGATTTTCCGTTATCGCCCTTCCGAAGTTGGAGTAGTCCTCGACTACGCTTTCCCTGAAAATGTAGTATCCGATGCTGACCGTTGCGCCTGCGATTATGAAGATAGCGATCGAGAGGAGCACTATGATCTTGCCTCTAAGGGAGAATCTTCTGACATGGACGCCCCTGACAGCTTTCATTTCCTCCTTGTCGAGAGGTCTTTGCTGCCAGCCGTAGGTGCGGAGCCTCTTTCTGATCTTTTCCGGGATCAGTTTTACCGCTATATATGCCACGATAACTGTTATCGTCTTATCGATGAGATCTATAAGGAAGTCGGCGATGAGCTGTGCGATAAACCTGTTCGAGATATGCCAGGAGTCGTGGACGTACCTTGCGAGATCGACAGATATGCCCTCATTTGCAAACCCGTAGAGGAACCAGGTGAGGACTGATCCGAGCGCGCCGCCGATCAGGGCCAGTATTGGGATGAGAATGACCATATTGCGCTTCTTAAATCCGTGCCTCGTAAAGATAGCGGCAGCGACGGCGATCATGACATTCAACGTGCCGTAAAAAAACGACGATGGAGAATTAATGCCCTTAATAAAATTCGTTATAAGGCCTACCGCGATGCCGGGGAGAGCTCCTCCCGCGAAGGCCGCGATGACGGTACCTATCGAATCGAGATATAAAGGGATCCCGAGCGCGGATGCAAGAAGTGAAAGACCGATATTTATGCCGATACAGATCGCGCACATTATGAGGAGTTTGCCGAGAAACCCCAATGTGACTTTATCTATCTTTTTTCTGACTTCATTCATGTTAATTTGCCCCTCGATGATGAAGTTCTCATCCGTCACTCCCTGAGAAAATTATATCAAAAATAGCAGATAATTACATAATGTTTGTTACAATTATCAATCATTTTTATTCTCGAAAACATACGCTTTCGCAAAAGCTGCCGACAAAAGACAAAATGCTCAAAAGAGGTGCGGATTTGTAGTTATTTTTCGTGACGGGAAGGTGCGGGTTCAAAGGTATAATCAAGTCATGACGAGACTTTTATTTTTTGATATCGACGGAACACTCATCGACGACAGCTTTGAGCTGCCCTCTTCCGTGAGACCCGCGCTGGAGAAGGCGAGGGAGCTCGGATGCAGGATCTTTATAAATACGGGGCGCACACTCTGTAATATCGACCGTAAGCTCAAGGAATCCCTTCCGATCGACGGCTATGTCCTCGGGTGCGGAACGAGGGTCATCGCGGAAGATAAGACCTTGAAGGAGCTCGAATACTCTCACGAAGAATCCATGAAGATCGTTTATGCTTTAAGGGAAGTTTGTATCCCCACGGTCTTTGAATGCGACACGGGCATTTACTATGACGATGCCCTGTCAGACGGTTTCATGACGCCAAACTGGCGCGGATATACTGATTCAAGGGGACTTACGAGGTTCGTTGATGAAGGCGACCCGGATTTTAAGGCGGTCAAGTTCTTCTGCTATCTGAAGGGAGAGAAGATGAGACGTCTTCTGGTCGATACCCTTAGGAGCATAGGCTATTCGTATTACCTGATCGACCGCGGAAGAGAGGGCTACGAGGTCGTGCCCGAAGGATGCAGCAAGGCGACAGGGATCGATATCGTAAGGGAGTTTTACAAAGCGGATCTTGACGACTGCTATGTCTTCGGAGACAGTGAGAACGACCTGTCGATGCTGAAGCATGTAAGAAACAGCATCGCGATGGGACAGTCTCCCGATAATGTAAAGAAGTACTGCAAATATGTGACGGACACGCCGGAGAACGACGGCATCGCCAAGGCTCTTCAGATGCTCGGCCTCTTGTCAGGAGAGTGACAGTGTCTCTTTGACGGCGTCATGCCAGCGGACCAGGTACATGTGATGCGTTCCGCCTTCGATCACGTGAAGGTTGCGGGCTTTGAATTCCTCTGACAGAAACTTAGCGATAGCGGGCGTGGTCGGAACGTCTTTTTCGCCACACCAGATAAATATGGGAAGATCGAGACGGACTTCCCTTTTGTCATACATGGAGCAGGCGTCGTAATATGCGCCCTTTCCGTCATTTGCACCTGAAGATCTTATGACATTCGTATACATCCCGAAGTTCTTTTCCATGAATGCCTGCTCTTCAGGAGACATGTTCTTTATGTGGGATCTTGCGATCTCCTCGCTTTTTTCTCTTGATGTCTTTGCCGTTATGATGAAGTAGAGCATCGTTATGGGCTTAAGGTACAAAGTCAGGAACCTTCTTCGTTTCATGCTCCCGCTGAGGAGATGATCAAAGCGCCTGCAGTTCATCGGCGGAAGGCTGCTAAGGAGCGTCAGGGAGATGGCGCGGTCCCTGTTGAGCATCGCGTAGACCTGGGCATAATAGCCGCCCGCACTGTGGCCGAAGACCCGGACTTTCCTGACACCGTGATTGTCCAGGATGGTGTTGATCAGAAGGAACAGATCCTCCATCCTGTAGCGCCCGATAAGGTCTGACCTTCCGATGCCCGGCCTGTCGAAAGATATCACGCAGATGTCTTTCCCCGCGTCTTCAGGCAGGTAGAAAGATGCGCCCCAGAAGCCGTGGAAGAACAGTATGACCGTGCTGCTCCATTCGCCGCAGCGGGTGAATGCGAGCTTTCTGCAGTTGACTGTCTCATATTCTTCGTAGACCAAGGGACTCTCCTCTTTTGTGCTTTTTCGATAATTATATACGATATTTTGGTATAATCTCAAAGAATACGTTATGACGGGGACATTGATGGACAAGAGCAATTCGCGGTTTCTGATATCTTCTTTTGCAGGCGCGTTCCTCGCGGGCCTCTTCTGGCTTACCGCGTTTAAGTTCCCGGAAGGCCCTCTGGGCATCAGGACCCTGGGCAACATCCCCTCTTACCTGATCTTCGCGGTTCTTTGGATCGGCACGTTCTTCATCCTCTTTTTCCTTCTCGAAAAAAAGCAGAAGAAGATCTCCCGTATATTAGCGATCGCCCTGGTATCCCTTGAAGGTCTCACCTTCCTGATCCTCTGTAAGAGGCTTTTCGACATCCTGGGCAAGGGCGGGAGCATCAAATATATCGTTGCCGCCTTCCTCTTCACCTTCGGTCTTACGTTCTATACGGCGAAGTTCAGGTTCAACTTCTTCCGCCACATCAAGACCATCATCCTCTGGAGCGAGACGGCCGCCTTCGCGGGGCTGTGGTTCTTCGCCTGCCTCACCATGAACACATTCAGCCACTTCTCCTTCGGCAGGTCCTACAACATCTACCACTCGTCGGCCTACATCGACTCGATCTACAACACTTATTACGGAGCGCCATTCACGGGGATCGAAGCCGAGCTCTACGGTCATTACGGACTGATCTTCCAGCCGTTCCTGCGGATCCTCGGCGCGAACACGAGGACCATCGCGCTTGTCCTGGGACTTCTCGGGGCAGGCACCGTGACGCTTCTTTGCGCCTGCATCATAATGACGGTCAAGCCCTTCGTCTTGAAGCTCTTCGGTATCGCCGCCGTAGGCATCTACGGCATCACTGCCTACAGCATCTACTGGCAGACATTCCCGCACAGGATGTTCTTCCCTGCTCTCATCATCTTCCTCATTACCCTTGCGGCAAAAAGGAATTCCTTTACGAAAACATTCTTCTTCCTCGGCCTCATCATCACATCCTTAGCTCTCATCTGGAATACCGAGAGCGGCGCGGTCGTCATGATCGTGTGGTCGATCTACGGCGCCGAGGCTTTCAGGAAAGAAGGGTCGAAGAACAAGCTCGTTCCCCTTCTTATATCTCTTCCCGTAAGCATCGTATCGACGCTCCTTATTACGCTCGGAACGCTCAATATCTATAATCTCGCGACGGGCGGGGATCTTATCGGACCTACGGGTCTTGTCGGATTCCAGGGTCAGGGATTTGTCGGTTCCATCTCGAAGGAACTTCCGGGCGGAAATGCCCTCTATCTTCATATCTTCATCGCGCTCTTTATCTGCGCCGTCTGGTCGGTCGGACATATCTACGTCAAGGGCGACTGTTATGACAAGGCGATGTTTGCGCTGGCGACTTCTGTCACGGGGCTTGGAATGAGCATTTATTTTGTAAATAATCCTGAGGGAGGATCCGCGGTCCTTAATATGTACTTCATGGCATGCGCAGTGATCATCCTGTCGGGCGCGAAGTTCTCGTTCAGGTTATACGATATAGCGAAGCTCTTTCTGGCTTTGTATGCTTCTATGATGCTGTTTTTCGGAGGAGCCTGCGGAAGGCCTCTGGTATCGCAGGTCAAGTCACATAAGGCAGCCGGAGCTTACGAGTATAGTAAGTTCAGATCTTTTACGGAAGATCTGGAAGCGAGGATAGCGCCTGATACGAAGGGATCCGGCTGCGGAACTTCGGCGGTATTTTTCGAGCTCGGGAGAGATAAAGGAGGAAGGGATTTCCACTTTGATCTAAATGAGCTGGATAGCCCTGAGCACTTTATCAAGTTCTGTGACGGAAATGACGAGATCGAAGGATATGAGATAATCGACGTCATACACTACGAAGAAGTCGCGTTCAATTACTACGAAAAGATCTCTTAAGAAACCCTCTCTACATCGATTGAATCATAGAAGACAGGTGCGCCGTCGGCAAGAGTTATTGTCTCACCCTCGTCAAGGTCTATAGTGATCGTCTCGGTCTGGCCCGTCAGGCGCTTATAAGATACCGTGAACGTTCCTTCGTAAGGAGTTATGAACCTGATCTCTTTACTTGTTGCCCAGTAATCTGCGGGTGCGTTGACGTTATAGACACGGATGAACATGCAGACGGTCGAATCGAGGTCGTATTTATAAAGACATGTGTTCTTATAATCCTTGAAGGCTCTCGCGGCACCGGCCTGGTCATTTAAGAGCTCGATGTCGTAGCCCAGGACTTTCTCGGCATATTCCTCGTCGGTCTCGATCAGATAATGGACGCCCGAGATGTCAGGCGAATAGAGTACGACCGGTTTATTTTCCTTAATCCACTCATCGTTCATGGCCGCATAGAATGTCTGGGCGCGAAGCGAGATCTGTGTTCCCGTTACGTAGTCGTAGCTCCTGTAGCTTACGTTTATCGCAAACGTGATGAATGCCGCCACATAGCAGAACAGCGTCATGAGAGAAAGGAAGATCACGCGGAACCTCTTGGTCCTGTAGGATGCGCAATAGACGAGACCTACGAAGACAAAGGTAAGGGCGACTGCCCAGCCGAAGTAGCAGATGGTCGTCGGGACATAGCCTCCGACGTGGCCGACATTGACCCATTCCTGATAGCTCGGGATCATTGCATGAGGGATCGCGAACGTCAGAGCGAAGATAAGTCCCATGAAGAAGAATGTAATGATACGGCGGAACTCCTTTTTGCGCTCAAGGCCGTTAAGGCTCCTGAAGCGGACCATGAGGCGAAGCGACAGTGCCAAAAAGCCGATGGCTGTAAAGAAGCCGAATATGACTCCCCTTCTGCTGAAATGGATGAATATCTCCTTGATGGATCCTAAGATCCTGGCGCCCACGAGAGGGAACATTCCGATCGTGAATACGATATAAGGAAGGATGAACGACTTAAAGCCTGTCTTTTCTATCTTCGATACGGCGATGTCGACGACCGGATGGCTCCTGAGCCAGAACATGATGCCGAGGTAGATGACCGCCGTTATGAAGTGCGGAAGAAGAGATATGATGAATCTTCTGATGCCGCCTTTTATATCCTTGCATTCGCGCTTCGCATAGACAAATGCGATGATCGCGTAGATGAGGGACGACATGATGAATGACTCATATACCTGCATCGACTCGTAGTACAAAAAGACGCTTATGATGAGCCTTATTATGTTGAGCTTTTTGCCTGAGGTTCTCTTCTCCAGGTATTCACTGTAAAGATAAAGACCCAGGATCATGATGAAAAGACCGTACATGAAATCCAGCGGGTAGCTCGTTATGAGGCTGTGCCAGATGTCGATCTGAAGGAATGCCGTGAACAGAAGGGCAAAAAGTGATCCGTGGACCGGTGATATCTTCCTGGAGATGATATACGTGATGAGCCCGATGTTCAGTAGTATCGGGACGTACTGAAGGAGCCAGATAGCGACGAAGTTGCCGTTGGCATTTACAAAATACCTGAAGAGTACGACGAGCGGGAATATGAATCCGACCCTTCCTCTGGCTAAGCCGAACTCAAAGGCCCTCTTGTAGCCTATGGAAGCGCCAAGGACCTTCGCTTCGATGAAATCGAAGATCGAGTCGTGGCAGGCAAGGACCGTGTCCCTGACGAGCCAGAACATCGTGAATGCCGCTGCGGCAAAGGCAAGGCCGACCGCAGATGTAAGAAGGATCTTCTGCTTTTTCGAGTAGGAAAAAGATGATATCGGATTTCCCTGAAGGAGCTTTCTGTCGGACTTTGCAAGTTCGATGACCTTCTCGCCGATATAGAAAGCGATGATAAGGAAATACAAAAACGAGTCGATGAGGACCGCGATACTGATCGTGTTATATTCGAGCGGGATCTCGTCCATGATGTCCGGGATATAGTAATAGGCCTTCGGAACGAGGAGGAGCGCCGAGATGATGACATAGACATAGTCTTTTTTGACCATCCTGTCGCGGTTCATGAGCATCACGAAGATCGGGGCGAACATGTAAGCCGTGTTATAGAGATACGAGTTCGGCGTGAGGTAGACCATGACCGCCGTGAGGACGAGGAGCTTTTTCCAGCGGGTCTTCTCGTCTTTGAGGAAAGGCATGCAAAGGAGCGTCATCGAAGCGCCCATGAGGACCCAGACCATCTTGATGTATCTCGCGTTCGGCAAAAAGCCGAAGATCCTCATCATGAAACCGGTAAAGCCCGTTATGCCGACGGTGAAATATACGGAATAAAGTCCGCTGCCGCCGCCGAATCCCAGGACGCCGTTGATGAACGCGCGTACGTTGTCGATATAGCCTCCCCTGAAGAACAGGATCGGGACCAAAGTTACGACTGCGCCGGTTGCCATGGCCCAGAAGAACTTCTTAAACTTCTTTTCGAAAAGGTAGATCAGAAGGATATAGATCGGATAGACCTTTGTTGCTGCGCAAAGTGCCGCAAAGACCGCACCGAGCACACTGTCAGGCTTTTCCTCCTCAAAAACGGCCCACAGGAGAAAAAATACCACCGTTATCGCGAGGTAGTTTCCTCTGTCGAAAAGAAATACCGACGGTGCGGAAAAGATGAGCGCGATGGCGATGCCGCCCGCGATAAGGAAGCGTTTGACCCTCTCCTTGAACGTTTTTTTGCTCTCGCCCCTGTTCTGAAGATACGCGTGGAACATGCAGACCGCAAAAAATGCGACCGCGCAGGAGATCATGAGAACGAGGATCGAGTGGAATACCTTCGGGTCTTCATAAGCAAACCTCAAGGTGAAGATGTCGTAGCCCGAATAGTCCGCGAACTTCGTAAAGATATAAGCGATCATCAGGATGATCGGCGGATAGTTACTCAGATTGCTCAGATAAGGATTCCTGTCGCAGACCGCGTTATTGATGGTCGCAAAGTCCTTGAACACGTCATGACGGAAGAATCTGAAGTCGCCTGCAGGATACTCGTATCCTCTGGACTTCATTACATAGCTGAATATGAGGAAGGCAGCATAAAAGACCACGAAAAGGCCGAAGAAGACGATTAGCTTCCTGCTGTTTTCCTTTGTGCGGTCCATCAAGTCCTTCTCCCCTTTAAGATAATCAAATAATAAGCCATGTGATAATAATACAAATAATAATCAATATCAATCACCGGAAGGCTTTATTAAGCGCCTTGTAACAATATGTTATCCTATTTGCCACAAATCTGCCTATATATGTTTTGACGGGATTTGCATATGTGCCGCCCTAACTGTTAAAATCCTTTTATGAGTGAGAGGATACGATCGATAAAATGTAACGTTCAGTGCATGAACTTTCTCGACGGCATGTATTATGCCCTCTACTTCATCGCGTTCAATTATCTTTTCCTGACAACGACGATGTTCTATAACCAGACGTTCTGGAATTACCACGGCATGCTCGAGCGTGCCATGAATATCGTTACGTTCTTCCTTATCGGCTTATCTGTCGTAACGATCATCCTCCTTTTTGATTCCTGGAAGGAGCGGATCTTACCTGCGGTCCTCTTCGGTGCCGCGATCGCCTACACGGTCATGCGCGGAGGCACATACAATAACGACATCCTGGTCTTTTTCCTCCTCGCGATCTGCTCGAAAAAGAAATCCTTCAAGCTCATCGGCTACATGTCCCTTCTAAGCGGGTTCATCTGGCTTTTCGCTTCGTTGATCTTCTGCAAGGCCGGCATCCTCCGCGACGTGATCAGCTTTAACGGAGGCCACGGCTACGGCATCCTATGCGCCGAGGACCTGATGTGCCATATCTTCACGATGACAACGCTCCTTTTTATCATAAGGACCGGCCGTCCCGGGCTCCCTTCGATCATAATGAGCTTCATATTACTCGTTCTCTCGGCCGTCTTTATCAGATCCGATATCGGCTTTATCTCATATCTCGTACTGATCGTCGTGACATTGATCTACAAATTCGGTGCCGGAAACATCCCTTCGATCAGAAAGAAGTTCATCGTCGCGCCGTTCGGTCTTTTCATGATCATCTCATATATCGTGGTGTCGGCTCTGACGATCTACCTGACGTTCATCCTGACCCCGTCCTTTATCGAGAAGCTGGCCTCCGGCAACGACGTCTTTAAGCTCATCGCCCTCAAGATCAACAGCGGCAAGTACGCCTTCGAGAACTATCAGATCCTGCCGTTCGGTCAGAAGATCCATGAATTCGGCGATATCACCAACTTGACACAGCAGCTCCGTGACGATTCCTACTTCGTGCTGGACGTCTCATACATGAGGCTCCTGTTCCACAACGGCTACGTGATGCTCGCCGCGGTCATAACCCTCTTCACGGCCCTTGAGATCCGCCTTTACAAAGCAAAGCAGTTCTACCCGATGTTCGTGGTGATGCTCTTTTCGCTGGTCTGCGCCGTTGACCACAACATGATCGACCCCGCCTACTGCGTCTTCGCTTACCTGATGTTCGCGGAACTCGACTTCGACAGACCGTTCATCTCTTCGTACATCAACAACTGATCTTACTTATATTTTTTCTTTACATACTGGCCGAGAAATACCGTCTTTACGGACGTCATCAGCTTGCTCTTCATTCCCGGGATATATCTCAAAATATCTGTGAGCGGAGGCTTCATCTTCCCGATCTCCTTATCGATCAGTATCCTGATCTCCTCATCGCTGCAATGATATTTCAGTCTGTAAAGCTCCATGGCCGCCCTGTATCTGCACATGACGACCAGGTCGTTATATCCGTAGCTTTTCAGCATCTCGATCTGCTTTTCGATCTGAGGGGTCCTGTCGGTAAAACACTTCATGCTGAAAGACCTGTCTTTTCCGGTTATACTGTCTTCCCTTGACCTGTGATGGTAGAGAGCCTTATTGTAATAAGCTATTTTTTCCGCTTTCTGCAGCACTTCGGTACTGAAAGTAATATCCTCATATACTCTCCCCTTGGGAAACGACATCCCCTCAAGGATATCTCTTCTGTAAAGTCTCGACATAACGTTCATTGCCGCATACATATCGGGATAGTTCCACGGCCATGTGATCATCGTGAGCATCTTATGAGCTGATACGATCTCTTTTATCCCGTTTTCGCGCGGAGGGTTATATCCTTTTCCGACAGTATCATACCGGATACATGAAAGCGGAACATCGTTTTCGATACAAAGGTTAAGGAGTATCTCATACATATCTTCAGAGATATAGTCGTCAGAATCGATAAAGCCTATATAATCGCCCTTCGCTACCGCCATTCCGGCATTTCTGGCGTCTGACAGGCCGCCGTTTTCCTTGTGGATCACCCTGATCCTTAAGTCTTTCTTCGCCCATTCGTCACACTTGCTGCCGCTTCGATCCGTAGAACCGTCGTCTACAAGTATTATCTCCAGATTCTTATAAGTCTGTTCAACTACGGATCTTATGCATTGATCCATAAACTCTTCCACGTTGTATACTGGTATAATTACTGATATCAGCGGTTGTTTTTCCATGCCTGGCACCACCCTTTCAAACTCAATAATGATATACCAAGGTATCAAGAATGGAAACCCTTATTTGAAACACTTAATTGCTAGTTCATATATTGTTAATATGAAAGCAAACTATTTACTGTAAAATAATTTTTATATAGCTCAAGATCGAGGAGGAATTGATATGAAACGTTTTGGTCTTATCCTTTCCCTTTTACTTACGGGAACCCTGTTATTCGTGCTCTTGCCGATCTCAGTCAGAGCAGACGGAGACGAGCCTTCGGGCGGAGATGAACCTGAGATAGTAACCCCCGTCGTCATGGAGGCTCCGGAAAACATAACGGAAAAGGAAGATGTCGGATATACAACTATCAAGGAATATGACTATCCGCCGGAAGACACGGAAGGCGAGACAGCACCTGTAACGCTTCAGGGGCTTCTTGATAAGGCAATAAATGAGGACGATTCGGTCCTCGTTCAGATAAACATCGCCGACGGAACTTATAATATCGACTGTCCTCTTGTTATCTATTCGAACACGTTCTTAAACCTCTCGGATGACGCCAAGCTGGTCCGCGCGACAGACTCCGGTCTTCTTTTATATGCCCAGCCTGATTCGGGTGACATGGCAACCATAGGCGGATATGATCTCGCCAAGAACATCTTCATCGAAGGCGGATCCCTCATCGGCAATGCCGCTGCCTCACAGAACTACAACGGACCTGTCAGGTTCAATCACTGTAATAACATCATCATCAGGAACACTTCCTTCTCGGATTCGATCGGACACATGCTCAACGTCAGCGGCTGTAAAAATGTCCTCGTCGATTCATGTACTTTCTCCGGCTTTGTAAAATACGGCGGAACATCGGAAGAATTCTACATGGGGCCATTCTCTGAAGATAAGGTCATCTCCAGGCACCGGTCAATCGAAGCCATCCACCTGGATTTCATGAATGCTGAAGGCGAAGATGATCTCTACCTTCTGGACGGAACCGGTCCTTCAAACATCGTCATCAGCTCATGCACATTTGAGGGTGTCGTAAGAGGCGTCGGAACACACCACCTCTCATCCGACATCAAGGGTACGGACATCACCATAAAGGACAACACATTCCGTTCCGTAAAGACCGCCTGTGTCTCCCTTTACAGCTACTCTAACGTAACTGTAAGCGGTAACACCTGCAGCGATTCGGGCTTCTTCCTCATCACGGAAGACGTCTCTGATCTTGTCATATCTTCCAACAGGATATCGGGCATGATAACTGAGGACGATCCGATAAACCAGGTCGTCAATCCTCTCTATCTTATCGATGCAACAAATGTAACCGTCGAGAAGAACGAGATAAGCGGATGTGACAAAGACGATCCTTCCAGGGCTATAAATGCAAATATCCTGGTCCAGAAAGTCGACACGATAACATTTACGGAAAACAAGTCCGAGAAGTCCACGGATAACGCCGTTCTTGTAAAGGAAAGCACGAATGTTACATTCAATAACATCTCTTCCGAAAAGAAGAACGATTTCACTATCACAGGCGGCGAGAATCCGATCTCCGTCTATGACTCCGACGCTGTCATCGGCTTCGAAGAAATAAACGGCAGTTTCTATTGCAGTAACTCCTCCATAAAGCTTTACTCGAACACGATCAACGGCCGTGTGAATTTCTCCAATTCCCCTTCCTTCGTTGCGGAGAACAACGTGATCACCACAAAGAAAGTTCAGGCGATCAATATCAATAACCCCGCAGGTCCGGTTACATTCAAGGACAACACGATCAGTACGAGTGAATGTGAGAACGCTGCTTATATCAAGAGCAAAGGCCAGAAGATCATCCTTTCAGGAAACTCCTTCTCGAGCAACGTGAGCAAGAATTATATCTATATCGAAGACAGCGATTCCGTCACAATTGAATCCAACAAGATGGATATCAAGGGTGCTTCCGCGGAACAGGGCATTTCTGTCAATAACTCCACCGTTACGATAAAGAACAACTCCATCTCCACGTGCACAAAAAACGGTGTTTACAGTAAAGGAGGATCAACACTCTCAATAACTGATAACACTTTTAAAGGTTGTACCGTGAACCTCACCTCTTCGACTGTAACCGTCACGGGAAATACTATCGATGCTACTTCACGAAATGCTGCAATAATCTTGGTTAAAGTCTCAAATTCAAAGATTGAGTCTAATACGATCTCAAATTACAATGATATGGGCATATGGCTGGAGCTTTGTAGTGACAGTTCGATACTTAATAACACTTACAGCGGTAAATTTGATACGTGGTACGGTACCGACGGAAAGTGCACGAATATCAAATATCCGCCTAAGCCTTCTTCGCCGGATGTTACGGGAACGCCTGCGTCACCTACACCGCCGGAACCGACCACACCGCCTGTCGATGATGACAGCGCATCCTTCGGCGGATTTGTAGAAAGACTTTATAATGTGGCTTTGGGCCGCGATTCCGAAGCGGACGGCAAGAACTTCTGGGTAGCAAACGTCAGCGCGGGTAACCTGACCGGTGCCGACTGTGCCAAGTCATTCCTGTTAAGCCCTGAGTTCCTCTCCAAGGATATGAGCGACGAGCAGTTCATCGGTATCCTCTATCAGACGTTCTTCGCCAGAAACTATAAGGACGATCCTGAAGGAACCGCTTTCTGGCTCAATTCTCTCAAGGTCGCAGGAAAAGACACGGTAGTCGACGGATTCATCAACTCCACCGAGTGGTGCAACATCTGCGCTTCCTTCGGTGTCAGATCCGGAGCAACGAGAGCCAAGGCAACGATACCTTCCGCTAATGCCAAGGCATTCGCCGAGCGTCTGTACACATGCTGTCTCGGACGCGAGGCCGAGCAGGAAGGTCTCATGTTCTGGAGCCTCGCTCTTACCAACCAGGAAACATCCGGTTCCGATGCCGCACGCCTCTTCTTTGAATCAGGCGAGTTCACCGGATTCGGACTTAACGACAGAGAATACATAAAGAGACTTTACACGACATTCATGGGCCGTGAGGCTGATGACGAAGGACTCACCTTCTGGCTCACCTCAATGGCTAACGGAGCCACCAGAAACGACATCTTCAACAGTTTTGTGGCATCACCTGAATTCACGGAGATCTGCAAGAGTTACGGTATCAGAAAATAAAATAAGTCGGGGCAAATAAACTCAAGAAAAGGGTGTTTCAAACCGAAGTTTGAAACACCCTTAGTTTTTGATAAAACCGCCTGTTATTCGGCTTTGTTCTTCCTGAGCTTTCCGGTAAGTCCCTTGAACTTTCCCGCTATCGTGTTAACGGCTTCGACCGCCATCGTTTCCTTAAGAAGGAGCATGACGGCGCAGTAAGGGATGAAGAAGGCGATCGCCGAGACGGCGAGATTTACGAATGCGACCAGCATCGTCTTGTCGGTCTTTACGGGGATCTGCCAGAACTTGAATACGATGCAGCAGGCGGAGGATATGACGATCGCTATGGCGATCTTCCAGAAACTGATGTTCTTGATGACGGGGATTATGTCCACGATGTCCCTGTGCCTGTACATGTAAATGAGCTGGTAAATGAGTACCGCGATCTCGGCTAAGAGTGTTCCTATGGCCGCACCCTCACACTGGATGAACGGGATAAGGGCGAAGTTGAAGACGAGATCAACAACGGCTCCGAGAACAACTGATTTAAGGACCACGTTGATCCTGCCTGAAGGTATGAGGATCTGAAATCCGATGATGTTCGTAATGCCGATAAATACGATGGTCGGCATGATCGTCTGCATCGGAAGGACAGCGCCCAGGAATGACTTCGGTGAGATAAAGAGGACCGCGTCCCTGGCATAGAACATGAAGTAGACCATCAAAGGAAGGGAGAGGACAAAGACAAGGTTTAAAGCTTTCTTTGTTATCTTCCTGAACTCGTCCATGCGGTTCTGCTGGAAGTAGTAGGATGCTCTCGGCAAAAGGACTGCGCCGAGGGACGTAACTATCGATGTGAGGATGGATTTGACCTTGACTGCCGTATCGTAGACGGCCGTCTGGCTGAAGCCCTCGTCGCTCGTGCCCGACAGGAACTTGAGCATAAGAGTGTCGAGATGGAGGTAGACGGTTGTTGCGCAGCTCATCGCGAAGAAGGCGAGAGTTGCCTTGAAGTGCCGCTTAAAGTTGTAGCCGTCAAGTTTTCGAAAATAGATATATTTACGGGCATTAATGAAGTTTAATATCGATGAGGCGGTGGAAGCGAAGATCGTGATGCCGCCGTATATGACATAATCTTCCCTCTTATGTACGAGAAGGAACATCGATATGACCGCGATGACCTTGAAGATGAGGGACCTGACCGTGATGTAGTCGTATTTCTCGAGTGCTTTGTAGAGCCATTCTATTCCGAGGGCCGAGAGAAGGATGTTCGGACACATTACGGCGAAGAGCGTGATCTCGCTCCTGAACGAAGGTATCAGGAGGACCGTCCCGAATAACCCTATGTATGCGATGACCGCGATGGCGAGATTTATGAGAAGGAGCTCGTGGACCGCCTTCGACAGCTTTTCCTTGTCATCTCTTACGGAAGCGCAGAGCTTGACACCGTAAGCGGGGATACCGAGCTGAGAGAACATGACAAAGTATGATATGACGGATGTTGCCGTTATTACCTTTCCCTTGTTCAAAGTCTCGAGGACCCTGTTGATATATGGATAAGTGATAAGAGGAAAGATAAACGACGACAACGACAGTATCGCGTTCATGATAAAGTTCTTTTTTAAAGATACCTGCTTTGCCATCTGATCTCCCTGATGCGGTCTTTTAATATGTGTGAGTATATCACGTTTCGGGCGGTTTTGTTATGTTTGCCCTAATTATGCCTCTGATAAAGGGCTTTCCGAAATGGCAAGAAGGCCTTTTTTGTTGTATACTCTGTGCATGGAATCGGTAAAAGAAAGTAAGCTCCTATCCAAAGGTATCAATTTCAGCGCGCCAATAAACGTGTTGTATTATGTCCTGTTCATTCTTTTTTTCAACTACCATTTCATGCGTACGACGATGTTTTCGAAGGAGCGGCTCTATATCTATAACGATATATTCGAGCTTTGGTATAACAGGCTCACGACGGTCCTTCTCGTTTTAACCGTATTCACGATAATATTCCTGATCCCGAAGATCTCATATAAGGCTCTGGCCGTCCTGATGCTCGTCATCGTGGCTCTCTATGACAGGAACAGAGAGGTCATAACTTACAGGCAGTATCTCGTATTTGTCATGCTCATAATCTCTTCTTACGGTAAATCCTATAAGAAGATCGGCATAACGGCGCTGATCTCGGGCTGGACCTGGATCCTGGTAAGCGCAGTCGCTTCACAGACGGGCTATATCTCCGACATCGTCTACAGGAGCGGAAGAAGCCACTCCTTCGGATCTATCTATTCCACGGATCTTTTCTGCCACGTACTGACGCTGACGATGGTCTATTATATCATCCGCAAGGGAAAGCTCACCATCTGGGAATATATGGGGACACTCCTCATCCTTGTCGTAAACGTGTTCTTTATCGGTGCAAAGATCGGACTTGCGTGCATGTTCCTTCTTATGGTCGGGACGCTTTTTTATCAGCATGTCCTTCCGAAGCAGAAGATCCCCCAGAGGTTCACCAGGGATGTCTTCGCCGTATCGACCCTGTCGTTTTTTATCTTTGCAGCCTTAATGTATATCCTTACGTTGACATATACGTGCAGCCCCAAGCTTCCGGTCAACAGCATCCATGCTCTGAGAACGATCAAGCTGCGCTTCATATACGGTCAGCAGGCTCTCCGCGATTACCCGGTTGAACCTTGGGGAACTGCGATAAGAGAAGTCGGAAACGGAGGCGTTCAGGAAGGAACCGTCTCGCAGGCGGAGTACTTCTTCATAGATATCTCCTATATCAAGCTTCTTTTGAGGGAAGGCTACTTCATCTTCTCGATGGTAATGCTCGTATTCTTTATAGCAGAGATAAGGCTCTTCCGTGCAAAGAACTATTATGCGATGTTCGTGCTTTTCGTCTTCGCGTTCGACTGCGCCGTAGAGCATCACATTTTCGAGATAGGATATAGCCTTCTCATCTACCTGTCATTCTGTGATCTTGAAGCTAAGCCTCTTAAAATTGACGTAAAGTCCTGGCTGCCCCTTCATCTAATGAGAACTCGGCGCTCCAGCCGAGAGACTCAAGCCGCTCGGATCTCAGAGAAGAGTTGTCCATAAGGTTATAGCCCTTCTTCTCGGTATCCGAAGGAACATCGAAGACCACTTTTACTTTGCCTGCTCTTGCAAGAGCCTCAGCTATATCCTTGATCGAACAGACCGAACCGGGATTTGAGATGTTATATGCGGTATTTTTCTCACCGTTTAAAAGAACACATAAGACGGCCGATGCGCAGTCTAACATATAGCAGTATGACCGGAGCTGCGTTCCCATGCTCTTCATGACGATATCTTCGCCGTTTGCGGCTTTCCTCGTAAACTGCGCCGTCGCCCTGCTGTCGGATTCGGTTATGGTAGGTCCGTAGATATGGCCCGGCCTTACGATGACAGGATCGATACCGTATTCCTCCGAATAAGCTACGCACATGGTCTCGGCCATCCTCTTGGCGTTCGGATAGCAGGCTCTCGGATTAAGGATATCGACCGAGCCGTAGAAGTCTTCCGGGAACGGATCGGAATTGTCCTTTTTTCCATAGACTTCGCTTGATGATACATAAAGGATCCTCGCATCATTTTTCCTCGCCAGATCCAGAAGGACCTTAAGCCCCGTCGTATTTGCGAGCATCGTCTCGACGGGCTCCCTGGTATAAGCTGCGGGATTGGCGTTACTTGCGCCGTGGATTATAAGATCGGTATCGATATCTATCGGATCGGAACTCGTCGCATCATATTGGACGAACTCAAAGTCCTTACCTTCGAACCTCTTCTTCGTTCTTTCCATATTTCTGGCCGCGAGGATGACCCTGATGCCGTAACCGTATGCTTCGTTAAGATGAAAGAGTATATCCGCGACGGGCGATACGAGCATTCCCGTACATCCTGTCAGGAACACCTTCTTGCCCTTAAGTCTCTCGATCCCCGGAACGTGCCTTATCACACGGTCCATGTCGTTTCTGTATTCGCCGTTGACCTTCATTATTTGAGCCAGTCGTCTTTCTTGACCTTCAATAATGCCTTGAAGATCATCATGTCATCCATGGTCGTGATCTTGAGATTCTCTTCCGAACCTCTCGAAAAGTATACCTTCTCTCCCAATTCCCACATAAGGGTACAGGAGGCAGCGGTATTGGTAATCCCCTTCTTCTTTGCTTCCTCATGAGCCCAGAGAAGTTTCCCTAACGTATATGTATGAGGGGTCTGAGTCCTGAACAGCTGATCTCTCGGGATCGACTGGTCGGAAGACTCTCCGTTATCGTTGCTCCTGAAGACCGCTTCCACACAAGGGATCGCGGCTACGGCACTTCCGTGCTTCTTGAATGTTGCCATGCTGTCCGAGATGATCTCGCTCGAGACCAGACATCTGTTGCCGTCATGGACCATAACGACGTCATCTTCGCTGCATTCTTCCTTGAGTGCCATAAGTCCGTTATAGATGGACTCCTGGCCCGTTGCGCCGCCCGGGACTACCCAGCGGAGCTTATCTACGCCGAACTGCTTGGCATATGCCTTAACGACATCCACCCATGAAGGAAGAGTCGCAACTATTATCGCATCGATGCTCGGATGCTTCTGAAAAGCCTCCATCGTATGTATTATCAAAGGTTTGTTCTCGACATGAATGAACTGCTTAGGGATATCCTGCCCCATGCGCGATCCCGTTCCGCCTGCAGTAAGCAATGCTATATTCATACGTTTCACCTCACATATGTAGTCCAGTGTATTATACTACATTGCCGCTCATTTGATACAATCTGCCCGTGTGATTTGGTATAATCATGGATATTATCAGGCAAAGTAAGGTATTTGGTATGTTCTTTTCGATTATTGTCCCTGTCTATAACGTGGAGAGATATCTTGAGCGTTTTTTTAACAGTGTGATATCCCAGGACTACGATAAATGGGAAATGATCCTGGTCGATGACGGCTCCTCTGACGGTTCGGGAAAGATGTGTGATGATCTTGCTTCAGGTGATCCGAGGATCAGCGTAATACATAAGGAGAACGGCGGCGCTTCAAGTGCCAGAAACTTAGGGCTCACAAAGGCCAAAGGCGATCTTGTCATGTTCTTGGATCCCGATGACTGGACGGAAAAGAGCCTTCTTTCCGAATACCTTAAAGGGTTCGAAAAGGGCGCGGATCTCGTCGCCTGCGACTATAATGTCGTCTCCGAGACCGAGGAAGGTCTTAAGATCGTCAAGGGAAACAAGTTCTCCGGTTCCACGGGAAGGATCATCGAAGGAAAGGGCATGTATCCCGCGATCCTTCGTAAATCCGCAACGATCAGCAACAAAGTGATGAAAAGGGACCTCGTCTCGGATCTGAGGTTCGACGAGAATATGTCCTTCGGCGAGGATACGCATTTCCTCATAAGAGTGCTCGAGCGCACCAGATCGATCTATATCACGGACTACGCGGGTTATAACTATCTCGTAAACAGGCTCGGGAACACCGTGTCCGCATCGCTCGGATCCCGCGATCTCGAGTTTCTCGAAAACAACAAAAAGATCTATGATATCCTGAGCGATTCTCCCGACAAGTCGATCGGCGTTCACAGGATCAATATGGCAGTAAACCAGATCCTGGACAAGATGTGGGCGCAGAACTTCGATTACAGGTCCGACAAGACATATCTTCCCGCCTGTAAGGAACTGGCACGTTACCCGAAGTTTAAACACGTCGTTAAGTATTTGACAAATCCGGACTACACTGTTAAAAACAGATTGCGTTTTCTGTCGTTCAGGATCTCACCTGTGATCTGGCTTAGAAGACTTCTCAAAAAAGAATATAAAGGTGTGTAAGATGATCCATTACGTTGACCTGAGGGGAAAAGATAAAAATACCGCAGATATCAAGGCTCCCGACGATATGTGCGAGATCATGCGCGTGCGCGGATATAGCAAGATACTCTTCGCGAGGCCAAAGGCAGGCGGCGGAAGGTTAAATAACATTACGACAAACCTGTCCAACTGGTTTTCGGCACTTAAGATCCTTAAGCGCGGTGATACCCTCGTTTATCAGTATCCTCTGGGACTTCGCCGTAACAGCATGATGATGTTCAACTTCGTAAGGTCGGTAAAAAAGCTCAAGCTCGTCCTTCTCCTGCACGACGTCGATTCGATCAGAGGCTATAACGTCAAGGCCAACGAATGGAAAGAGAAGATCTTTTTCAAGGCGGATGCGATCATCTGCCATAACGACAGCATGAAGAAGTGGCTCATCGAATACGGCCTTCCTGAAGAAAAGCTCTTCCCTCTGAGGATATTCGATTATCTTCAGGACGATTCCTATGCCGGTATCACGGATACGAACGATGTCATCCTCGCAGGCAACCTCTCTTCGAGGAAGAGTCCTTACATCGGTAAGCTCCTGGAACTTAAGAGGGACTTCAATATCAATCTTTACGGCCCAAATCTCGAAAACAGTGATTCATATACGAACTTCAAATACTTCGGATCCTTCCCTCCGGCTGAGCTCACGAAAAACCTCAAGGGCCGCTTCGGCCTCGTCTGGGACGGCGATTCGGTGGAGGAATGCAGCGGCATGACAGGTGTCTATCTGAAGTACAATAACCCTCACAAGGTGTCTTTATATATCTCGTCCGGAATTCCCGTCATCATCTGGAGTCAGGCAGCTCTCGCAGGCTATATAACAGAAAACAACTTCGGCCTTTCTGTCGATTCCCTGACAGATATCGATGACGCACTGAAAAACATCGATAATGAGACTTATGAGAAGATGAGGCAGGCAGTCCTTGCCGAGAGCAAAAAGCTTCGCGGCGGTCATTACCTCAACAGGGTCCTTGATGAGATCGAATCAAAGTTAGGATAAACCTGTATCCTTATTGAAATAGAGCTTAAATCCGTGATGTGACTTCTGCTTTTCCTTAGGCGGGATCTGCATATAATCAGGTCCGTAGAGCTGCGTCAGATACGTATCGTAATTCTGCGGCGCCTTGAAGATCTTCCCTTCAAAATCGACATCGACCTGAGGAATATATTCCGCCTTCTTTACGCGCTCCTCGATCGTGTGTACCGGAGCCGTTACGACACCTATATATTCGCACTCGTCGAAGGAATACTTCATTCCGAGTTTCTGGATATTATTATAAAATCTCTTCACTCCGAAAAGCTTCGATACCGGACGAATAAGGATATGTATGATCTTCCTCGTCAAAGTCCTTCCCTTCCATGCATTGAAAAGTCCGCTGTACATGAAGAGCCTGTTGATCTTGATCTTCCTGTAGTGTGACTTGAGCTTTTTATCATCTGCCGGAAGTCCCTCGATAGGGAAGATATCGATAAATACAGGCAGGAGGAAAGGCTTTTTACTCGTGCCTCCGAGATTATTCTCGATTATGAGAGAGTAATCATACAAGCGCCAGCATTCCGAATGGACGCATGCCGAAGGATCGGGCCTTTGAAGGACATACTTACCTCCGATTACCCCGCCGCTCAATTCCTGCAGTTTCTCGCAGTCAGGCCTCGGCATATTAAGATCGATATCGTCATCCCAGGGGATGAATCCCTTGTGCCTTACGGCACCCAGGAGCGTTCCGCCCGAAAGGTAATATCTGAGACCGTTCTTGTCGCAGAATTCGGTAAGGGCACATGCCATCTCTATGAGCTTTTCCTTAAGATCGTTAAGACCTGCTTCCTTCCCGAGATCCTCGGGTGTCATCTGTCTCAGCATACCGTCTCCTCCGGGAATCTGATCTCCAAAAATATGTGCGACTCGCGCTCTTCAACGGAAGGGATGCGGTGATAATCCCCGTAGAGCTGCTTTAAGTATCCTTCATAGTTCACGGGTATCATGAACTTATGTCCGTCAAACTCGTGAAGCTCAGTATTACAGAGCCCTTCCCTGTCATATATCTCGCCGAAGTAGTGTTTTCTTCCCGAAGGGATCGCAACGCATTTTGAATTATTGTTCTTACACATCTCATGACACTTCTGCGTCAGCTGTGCCCACTTCGTTACCGAGAAGAACCTCAGGAGCGAACCGATCCTGATCTTCCTGTTAAAGATCTTCTCGGCTTCCTTATTGCCCTTGGCAAGTTCCCTCATGAGTTCCCTGTTACGGTAGAATACACGGCACGACAGGAACAGTCCCATTCCCATGCAAAGAGTACCGTGGAGTTTTCTGATTAGTTTGTTGTTCGGGACGTTTTCGATACGGAAGAGATCTATGAAGAAGCCGCATTCGTCCAGGAACTTGTCTTCCCTTCCTCTTAAGACACTGCCCTTGAGCCTTATCCTTCCGATGGTCATTCCGTACTCGGGCGTGTCGTCCGTGTGGACCCAGTACTTGTCCCCGTATTCTTTCCTGAAGGCCTCGATGAACCTGTCATAGTCGGAGGACAGGATCCCCAGATCCATATCGTCATCCCACGGGATGAATCCGTTATGCCTGATCGCGCCCAACAGGCTTCCGCCGAGGAGCATGTAGGTCACGTTATATTTCCTGCAGACCTCAGCTATATCTTCGGTCATGTCCATGAGGATCTTCTGGAACCTTATAAGGTCGTCGCCTTCAAGATGCGCCAGATCTCCCGTGGTGTCGCTGTTCAAAGTCTTAAAATATTCTACCGTTGACAGTCTCAACTGTTTTCCTCCTTTGGCCTCCGGCAAAAAGTCAGAAGCTTCCCTCCTGTTTCTTTCCGAAGAACTTGGCCTTCAGGAAAGCCATTCCCTTCTTGAAGATCTTCTCGTCACCCAGATTGAGGAGCGGCACTTCCATGATGTCGCTCTTCTTAAGTTCACCCGTCGATAGCTTATATTCAAGCCAGCAGTTGAAAAGAAGTTCCGACAGTCTTCCCGGATATCTCTTCTCAAACGCGCTCCTGTCTCCTGTCCCGATATTTTCCACGACCTGATCGATTATGGAAAAGAGCCATCCGCAGTAATCAGCGAGAAGTTCTTTTGGCATGATCATCATGTTGAACATATATCCCCACGTCCTGTCCATTGCCTTATCGAAAACTTCCAGATACTCAGGGTACTTTTCCTCAATGACTTTTCTCATCTCATCAAATTCCTCTGCCTGATGAGTATGTATGTAATGGGACTTCAAAGATTCGATATAATATCTTCTCTTCTTCGGAACGACGATCTTATGCGTAGAAAGGATCTTATCGAGTTCATCTCCCGATATCGCCTGCTTATCCTTCCCTCTGAAAAACCTTCTGTAGTGAACGAGTCCGATATATGAAGCATCGAGATTCTTCCATGCCCAATAGATTCCCGTCAGTTCACAGTAGAGCGGGTTCTTGTCGGATATATTATCCCCGTCGTCATCTCTTTGATATGTGAGATCTTTGTCGCTTATGGCGGACCCTACCCAAAGCGGAAGATATACCTGATCTTCGGGCATGGGCGCTTCCTTATGCGCAGCAACGATTACACGGATATTCTGCATCTTATCTGACCAGGATTGCTCCTGCTACCTTCTTTCCCGCGATCTCGATCTGCTCGACTTCTCTCTGGATGACCACCGCGTTGGCACGGTCGAGTTTCTCGACCAATACGACTGCATCATAAGCTGCGAGGTGATCATATGCTTCCTTGTCCGTGAGGATATTCCTCTCGAGACCGAATCTTAATCCCAGATCCTTGATCTTCTCGAGACTCGGTTTCAGTTTGCCTACATAAGCTTCGGAATCAGCGCCCGTGAAAGCAACTGTATTTACTTCCGGATACATTGACTTGATATTCCTTACAGTTCTCATAATGGCTTCATCCGTATCAAGGAGAAGTCCGCGGTTTTCCTTCTTGGCGATCAGCCTGTCGATCGGGCCGTACTTCTTAGCCGGGTAAGCGTTCGGGCCGATACCGGCATAAGTGCCGAGTTCCTCTGCAGAATGGAGCTTGCCGTTGAAAAAGAACAGGAGATAGTAAAGGCAGATCATCGCAAAAGCACCGCAGCCGAAGCCGAATACGATATACTTGATCACGCTCTTAATGACATCGGCTGTCGTAGGCATGGTCGGCGCAGGAGCAGGATAAGGGATCTCCGCCTTGAGATTATTTATCGATGTGATCTCGTTGATGAGATTCTGGATCCTTGCCGTATAGTTGTCCTGGATCGTAGCAAAGCCTTCATCCTGACCGCTCTTACTTAATCTGTTGACTTCCTTGACCGTAAATGCGGCTCTTGTCTCTTCATCAAGTGTGCCCGTATATGCATTGATCTGGTTCAGGAGTTCTTCGAGCATATTAACGGCGTTTTCTTCCGTCTCACCGTACATCTTGAGATACAGGATATGTCCCGCATCATCGACGGTGAAATTAAAAAGATCGAGGGCTTCCTGTCTCTTAAGACCGCCCTCACTTGCTACAAGGTCCCAGTCGGTAAGATCCATGATCGCATTGGTATAGTAGCTCATGAGGCCTGCCGGGAACTGTCTCGGTGCACCGGTCTCATCAGGTGTGGCAATAAACTGGAGATATATGGAAGCTGTTCCTACGGAAGTTCTGTCAAAGGAAACCAAGGCATTGTCATTAAGCTCATCGA
>Ga0310786_10001999_pt1 | contig 32082 bp, 31 predicted proteins | sample AusTroGonzalo_MG_FD_203881 | JGI IMG/M metagenome (GOLD analysis project Ga0310786, IMG submission 203881) | Bovine rumen microbial communities from tropical cattle in Woodstock, Queensland, Australia - Gonzalo_03 (v2) (version 2) | ecosystem: Host-associated > Mammals > Digestive system >...
AGACTCTATATCAATAAACCCTGCAAGTGCCGTTGCAAAATAGCGCTTAGCTGTTTCATCATCGGTACTGTACCTACCCATGTCATAAATAGCAAGTACATTTCCTTTATCAGCCTCCGACTTCATAACAGCGAGTGCCTCAGTTTTTTCATCATCTGTCAAGTTTTGTGATTTGAGTATCCTCGATGCTGACTTGTATTCATCTGACCATTTGAAATAATAATTGCTGCCGCTTTCTTCAGTATCAACATATTCATAGTCATCAGCGAAAGATATATCAGTATCTTCCTCAATATCATCGTAAGTCTCTTCAGGCTCGATGTCAGGAATCTCAATCATATTTACGACTTTTCTTATGATCATATTCTTTACTGAGCGGAACTCCTTGTTCTCAGCAAGCGTTGGAAGCGCCTTATCCTTTTGCGTGTACATTTTATACTTAGCCTTTTCAAATTCGCACCACTTATCATACAGCTTTTGAATATCTTCATTCTGTGATAACAGAAAAAATATATCATCTACTGTCTGCTTGATCTCTTTAGGGAGATATCCATACACCTTCTTTCCGCCGATGATTTGCAGTTGAGCATTTAATTTCCTGACCTTTATAACAAGCCTTTCATCAACAACTCCGCTTCCGATCTGAGATAATATTTCACTCATCTGATTTTCGGACAGTGCTTTCAGTTCATCACGGGTAAGAGTTTGCTCCTGATAAATACTTTTCATATCTTCATGAAAAATATCGTTTGCAAAAGCTGAACGTATTGCTGCCATACCTTCTTTTGTAAGGTATCCTTGTCTTGGATCTGATGAATACACTATGAGGTGAATATGCGGATGATGTGTTGTGTCATGGAATGCTGCATACCACTTCATATTGGCAAGCAGAATATTCTGTGCCTTTGATATATCATCAATATGCCGCTTCACAAGCTCACGCCACATATCAGAATTTGTATAGCCAAGCCGCACTGCGTCCTCACGACGGAGTGAGACTACATGAGTCCATACATATCCGGGATGCTCTGCGACTTCATTTGCAACCGCATTCAGGTCAATAGGCTCATCACTTCCATTGAATAATCCATGTTCGCCACGTCTTTCTGCTCCTGGTCTATTTGCCATGTATCCTACGAAGTTCCTTCTGTTACCGATAACATCAGCATGACGTTCTATGATAGTTGATATGAGTTCCGAAGCGTTTTCTGATGAAGGATTCTTAGTGTAATCTGTATATTCAAGGTACTGCTTCGCCATTGGGAACTCTTTAATCAGTTCCGCTATGAGCTGCTTTTGATTTGCAGTTGTTTTACCTGTATTCTGCGGACGCTTTTCCACTGACTCACGGGTAGCAATGTACTTTGTAAAATTCCTGCGCTTTGTTTTACCACGCTTGCCGCTTTTTAGATAGCGGCTTGAAACAATTAATTGAGCCATACTCCCACCTCCATGATATATGTATAGCGCTGCGTAATACAGCGCTTTTATTTATTCCTCACTTCGCTGATATCTCACAGCACTTTCAAAGTTTATTATACCGTTTATGCGTCTGACCTCGTCCGTGACCATATCACGAAGTTTGAAGAGCGTCGTATCATCAATATCATTTATAGCTGCAAGCATGTGCGTCTGCACTCCAACCTCGACAGCTAACTTGAATATGGCACGAGACAACCTCTGTTCTGTCCCTTTTATAATTCCGTCAACTATCGTACCTACCTGCGGTGCAAGATATTCAATGAGTTCAGGCTTATTCTGCATAAGGTGAGCACAGTAGAAACGAATCGCTTTTTCCATAAATTCAGTTTTGGTAGGACAGCAGTCAGCCTTGTACAGACTATTGACCGTTTTCATTGTTTCCGGATAGATGTACAGCGGAAACTTTATTTTAGAGGCGGTGACTCCATCAAATTTTTCCGAATCTCTGCTGTTTTTCTTGTCTTTTGTATTATTTGACTCCAAGATTTTTCACCTACTTTCATTTTGACTCCAATCGTTAAATTCAGAAAAGCTCGAAAATGCGGTCGGCTTTGCCGGTCCGCTGTGGAATGGCTGGCGGTTTGACGCCTGCCTTTTACCTGCAAACCAGAAACCACCCTCGGAAGTCCTCGGAACCGCTGTTTCGGGCTGCCGTCAAAACTGCCCCAAAACAGCACGGTACTCCCGAGGTGGTATCCTTTCCCGACCGTGACGCACAAAATCGCACACAGCGCATTCTCGCGCGACACGGGGCGAGTTACTGTTCGGGCTTCGTACTGCTTTCAACCGACCTGCGTGGCCTTCGTATCTGCTGCTTTGCTGTCAGCTCGATGTATTCCCTAACATTCTGTGGTACGACCTTTGCATATATCTGCTCAACCTGCTTGTCAAGCTCCGCCGCAAGTGTCGTGTTCTTCTGCTCGAGGTACATCTCTATCGCTGACAGCTTTTCCTCAGCTACCTGTACTGATATTGATCTTTTCATGTCATACCTCCCATGCTCATTTCTTCGTACTCATCCTCGGTTTCAGCTTCGTCCTCTGTTTCTTCCATTGATTTTTGCTCTGCAGTAAGCGTAGTATAGAGCTTTTCACCTCTGCCAGAGAGGACTCCGTACTCCGTCATTGAACCATGCTTACGGGCGAGAACCTGCTTTCCAAAGTCATCCATATCACAGTTCTCCAGAATGCTCCAGTCAAAGTTCGTCGGGAAGACACGGCAGGCATACGCCTTGCCATACTGGCTCTCGTCCTGCACCATCGAATCGAAATCGTATTCATTCAGGCAGCAGATAGCTTCTCTTGCTCCTGAGAACGTCTGAATGTTCTCAGTCTCCATGACAGCTTTCAGCTTCACTATATCTGACTTCCTCATGCCTGCGAGCTGCTCGGATAGCGCTATCATATCATCTACCCAGTTGGCTTCATAATATGCCTCATCAGTTATATTCGGCAGTGTCGACTCTACCTCTGTGATGTACATCTGCTCCGGTTCAGCATTCCATTCAGCTGAGTATTCTCTCAGTCTACGTATATCCTCGGGCAGACTAAACCACTGAGCCTGATCTGTTGTAGTAGCTGACGGCGATACCAGAACTCTGAAGAATCTCTTGTCAGGTACCTCAATTGTGATATGGATATCGGGTTCCTCGTAGCTTTCAGGCATACAATAATAACCGTCAAGCAGTATACCGTTATCCCTTTCAGCAAGTAACTTTCCGACCTTTTCGTAGTCAATAAGCTTTATAACTTCGTCAGAACACTCTTCAAGTTCAGGAAGCATTTCGTTCTCAACAGCTATCTCACCGATCTCTGCATATGTTGCTGCAGGGTATATAGGGACGCAGTCTATTCCATAAGTCATTGTTATCATATCGTCTATGCTGCTTTCAGGATTCATAAGCAGAACGCTTTTTAATCCAATCTTCTGATAATTCTCAAGGCATTCATATCGTTCTGTAAACAGATTTATCTTATAAATATCAGCTTTATCCCACCGCTCAAGGAAATTGGTCGGCAGGTCGATAGTATTAAAATCCATGAACATATACTCAACCTCTCTGCCATTTTGTATATTCATTCGGTCGAGTATGTCCTGTAGATCAATGGCAGAGACAGGCAAGCCCCAGCTCACTTCTTTGTCTCCGTATCTCAGTCTTACTGTCATATATTTATTCTCCTTCCGTTATTGTAGTTTCTGTTGCCGGCTCGTGCAGTTCATTTATCCTGTCCTGAACCTCCTGCGGATAGGTTATGGCATCGAATGTACACCACGCAGTCCAACCTCCGTCTGTAAGGGCTTGACACTGAACGCCGCCCATAGCGGAGGAAAAAACGACCTCTCCGTTGCCGACATATACACCAAACTCGCTGCCGTTATATACTCCCACACCCTTAATATCAGGCATAGTATCAATGCTGCCTTGCTCGGTATAGTACATATCTACGGTATCAGAAGTAAAGACTTTGTTCTCAGCATCATACCTGATATATCCCATTATGAGACCTACATTATCAGCACAGCGTAGTCTGTCTTCGCCGCTTCTCTCACCGTAGCAATTATCAGCATACTGCCATTCAGACAGGTAAGCATTCTCTGCCCATGCTGCAAGGTCTGCAGCGTTCTTCGTCGAGGTGTCCGTGAACATATACTTGTTTATCGTGCTGTTCATAACAAATATATACGTCCTCATGAACTCATTGTAGTCGATTGCCAGTCCGTAATTCTGATTGAGGCTGTCAATAAGAACTTCGTCATTGGGTGCGTAATAAAAAAGATGAGCGTAGAAATTAGCATTGAAATTCTCTACCTCATCAAAATATGACATATATATGATTTGTGCCTTTATGATCTGATCTGCTATTCCAAGAGATGTCATTTCAGCTTCTATCTCATCCCCCACAGCCTGAGTATGCGCTATGTTTTCCTGTTTCTCAGATGGGAGCTGTGATATAAAATCACTCTCGCTGAACGTACTCTTGTCGATATAAGGAGCCTCAAACTCAGTATTTTCCAAGCTGTAAAGAGCTATTATCGGTGCTGCAAGCAGAAGAATAAAGCCTACAAGAATACTTCCGACGAATAAAACCACCTTGTCTCTTGTTTTTTTATCGACTAATATCTTTGCAAGTATCATAAGTAATCTCGCCATATTACACCGTCTTACTGCATCTGCATTCCATCATTCTCGGCAAGCTCGTAGTCAGCGTACTCGTCCTGTTTATCGTACATCTCTGATACCATATCGCTGAATTGTTCTCTTACCGCTATGTTATTCGGATCGTTGAGAGCAGTTATTTTGTTGACCAGTATCTCCAGAGGCGACTTGAACTGTAGCAAGTATTCCGCTTCTTCCTCGGTGAAGGAGTCGGATATATGCTCCTTCACGAATCGTGCGGCGGATACTTCGTCCGCTTTTTCTATGAGCTCTTCATGACTAATATTCAGCCACTCCCGGTGCTTCTCTGCATATTCCTGACCTATAGCATACTCCAGCTTGTCAATCATAGTTTCTATCTCAAAGAGTTCAGCTTCGAGACCTTCTTCTAATACACCAACTATTTCTTTCGCTCTGATGTATATATTATTATCAAATTCAGGTACTATATATCTGTTTCCCCATGATGTGAGTACGTCAGCAATATTGGATATAGCTTCTTTAGTTGTCAAACTTATACAATTATCACATCGTTCATTCAGAACTGCAATATCATTACTCTCACTTTCATTGGCATAAAGTGATATATAGCCTTTAAGGAGCTTTTCAACAGCCTGCTGTGTATGAAAGCATAGCCCTACCTTTGCGTATTCCTGCGGGAGCTGCTGCTCCATGACTTCGCAGAAGTGTATATCATTCTTTGCAAGATCAAGCCAGTTTCTTGGTTTCATGTTACTCCTTTCTGCAATAAAAATGGAGACCGCTTTCGCAGTCTCCGCATTGCCTTATTCTATTTTCATTCCGTAGCTCTCAGCTACATCTTCTTCGACATCTCCCTCGGTAGAGGATATGTCGTAGTTATTCGTATGGCTCATAACCATATTCTCAACAGTATCTATCCTGTTTCTTACCTCTGCAGCTATAGTCTTTGCACGCTCTGCATCAATAAACTGAGCTGCCTTATCGCCGCTGAACACTTCAAGTATCTCATCTTCGATACCGTCAAGCTTTGAAATATCCATCCAATCAAAGGAGGATACAAGCTTTAGCTGCTCTCCGTGTGTTTTCTTGAACGGCTTACAATTAACGCCATTGGTCGGTATTCGTGAAGTTAATCTATCATACCAGAGCGAGGTTCCGCTGTCAAATATGGGAGCAGCACCAAGCCATTCAAGGGTGTTAGCATCTCGCAGAAGTCCGAAGTTATTGAAGTGTCTGTCCTCATTTGCTATGATATAGTCGAGGACTATCATTTTATCGAGTGCAGGAACAATGTCTATTCCGAGTTCCTTGCAGATATCAACATAGTGAAGATATTCGCTTTCATGGTTAGCTTTGGTTCTCAGTTGGAGTATTCTCCATGCACTTATGAGCTCGGTGTCTTTTGTGACGAAGTCTTCGCAGACACTAAACGGCTCATCGTTGATCCACATTACTGAATATGGTACATGGTCTATTCCAAGCCTATCCATTATTTTTGATGCTATAACCTCATTGAAGGTCTGCTGACTATATGGATTGGATCCTGATTTCAGAAGGCAACGTTTGCCGTCAATGATCTTCCAACGTTTTTTCAGATTACCGTCTGACGTATTATCCGGCGAACTCAAATCGAAACCTGAGTTTTTACCGTTTGTGCCAAACAGAAGGTCTCCGATATCATCTGAGAAGTCGTTATCAAAGAAGTTTACGTTTTCCCACGACATATTACTTTCATACGGCTTTATCCAATAATGATCCGATAAGCTGAGTCCAAGACATTTGGTGAGGAGCAGATTGGAGCTTGCAATGCCAAGTGTATCAAGCATATCTGATAATCCCATTCTGCTCGCAGGTATAGAACGTCCAGTCCACCACTGATTGAATGCATACCTGTCAACAGCCTCATTTTGACGTTGCATACGAACAACTCCCACAGGAAGATGCTCTTTTGATATGATGTCACTGATTTTGGATATTCCGCCAAGTGTTTCGTCGATATCAATGTCAGCAACTGCTATATTCTTATGCATAAGGGTATATCTCAACGTTCTCACCTCACTCGTTTTTCCCATTATACCACACCTCCGATACAAAATCAAGCCTTATCTTCCGCCAGCCGAGCCAAAGAGTGCTGCCTTGTATTTCGGTGCTTTCACCATAAGCAGGTAGCGCTCATTACCGCAGCGATATAGGCAGGTGCCTTGTTCCGGGAACTTGATGAGATCATATTCCGAAGGCTCGAGCTGCAATGTATCAATATATTCCGCCGCCTTTATGTTTCCGGGATTGAACAGGAAGTGATGAGTCGGGATACTGAACAACGGCTTTGTCAGCTCCCGTATATCAGGCTGCAGAAAGTCTTCAAGGTTTTGTGAGGCAAGTATGAATGCCGATTCCTTCTTTCGACAACGCTTCATACCGTTTCTGATGTACTCGATAGATGTCCTGTTGTAGAGGAACAGGTACGCCTCATCTATCGCCGCTATGGAGTTTCCTTTGCCTAAGAGCTGATCATTCATGTAGCTGAGAATATTGAACAGCAGTGTATCTCTGAGCTTTTTATTGGTATCCATGATACCCTTGACTCCGAAGCATACGAAGTCGCCGCTGCGGATATTTGTGTGCCCGTTGAAGTATTTAGATTCAGCTCCCTTGCACATTGAGTAGATGCCAAGACAGATATTCTGGAGTGTATCCTCGGTATAGATGTACTTCACCTCGGGATCGAAGCTCCTGAACTCCTTCTCGCAGAGTTCATACAAATCATCCATGAGTGGATAGTCCTCTCCGGTCAGTTTATCAAGGTCGGTGGTATCATCGATTCCGAAACGTGCATACAGCCTTATGAGCATAAGCTCGATAGTATCTATCTCGGCATCTGTGAAATCCTTGTATGCTCGGAAGAAATCCTTGAGATATGAGATGTGCTGACTCAGCTTGGATACCTTTCTGAATGCCGCAGGCTCATCCTTATTTCCTTTTTCACCGTCAGTCCATGACTTAGGCTCCAGCGGATTTATCATATATTCTCCTGACATCATATCGATATATGTGCCGCCGAGGTTCTCGCAGAGGTCACGATATTCAAGCTCGGGATCCAGTACAAAGATATTCTTGCCCGACTCTCGGAGATTGCATAACAGGAGTTTCATGAGGTATGACTTGCCCTGACCGCTGTTACCGAGTATAAGGATATTACTGTTGGTCTTGTCATCGGTACGCCTGTCGAAGTCCACAAGCACATTGCTACCATACTTATCTCTGCCGAGATAGAAGCCGTGTTCATCAGTCTTACCGCTGTAGTTCAGTGGATAGAGGTTAGCCACCGCGCTCGCAGGAAGTATTCGTTCATACTGAGTTCCGAACATATTGGATCCTGAAGGGAGTGCCGACAGGAAGCCTTCTTTCTGACGCAGAATGAGCCTGTCCACGGATATCTTCGCTCTTGTAAGTTCCATTCGTGCATCATTCTGGAGCTCTCTCAGCTTATCCTCAGTATCAGCTTTCAGCTCGATAAATACGGAGCAGTGTAGGAGAGGCTCCTTGTTGCGGTTCATATCACTGACAAGCTCTACGATATCATTGATGTTATCCTGAGCCTTTATGCTCTCGTTTATATTGTTGACCGTAGTCATCATATGATTCTTACGCATTGCCTGCTGTACTATCTTATCCTGTTCGATGCTGTCAACCAAACGGTTATATATTCTCAGAGTAACGCCGTTCTTATCTGCCAGATGTGCCAGTATAGCAAGCTGCTCAGTTGTCGGAGGATATTCTGTTATTACCCATGCAGATTTATAATAATTGCCGCAGATATAATGATCCGAATAAAACTTGACCGTTCCCGGGGCGATGCGGTCAAAGTAGCTCTTAAGAATCATTTCTTCCTTCTGTTCTGCGGTCAGCTCCTTATTTCTTTTCTTCATTATTATTATCAACCTCCTTGATGTAGTTTTCGCCCTCTATATCCGGTATCTCATCACCGATGATGCTTGCACCAAAGTACAGAGCAAGCATTCTCTTGATCTCTGCCTTATCCATGCGCTTTACAGAGAACCCATGCTCGGAGATATTCTTTTGTACCTGTGATATGATACCGAATATCTGCTCGGGTTTCTCGCGGCGGAAGCGTACTGCGAACATGAACCGCCTTGCCGAAGACATTTCAAGCTGTATCTCGTCAAGAAAGCCATGATCTGCCTGAAGCAGTTCTCTTACCGCCTCGTTTTCCTCTTTCTGAAGCCTTTCCTTGACGTACCACTTGTTTCCGTCAAAGCGTTCGGCGCTGTCCATAGCTATTATTTCAAGCTCAGGTATCATAGAGAGTACCACCATAAGATCATGCACCTTGATTTCTATGTTTGCCGAAGACAGTACAGAGATATTTGTCGGTTCGACGGAGAAAAATACTATCTCAGCCTTATCTGTTTTCACACCATAATTAGTAAAGCGTTCAAGACCAATGAGATCCTGAACGCCATTTCTTCTATTCTTTGCCATTATTTCTCCTTCCAGCGGTACTCCTGCTGACTTAGCAGGAAGTATTTCACCGCATTTATGATATAATCCAGTATCGACATATCGTCTGCTCTCAGGCTTATGAGCGCAAAGCAGACCGTCACCGCAGCAGGTATCACGTTCCAGAAATTGGCAAATACTGCAACAGAAACAATGATGCCTGCACATATGATTATGAAGTCTCTGACCGACCAGAACCACAGCTTTACTGTAGCTCTGAGGTTTTCGGGATAGATATATGTTTTCATTTGGCACCTCCTTATGTTGCTACCTTGGATGCGGATTTTATGAGACCTACTGCTCTGGAGCCCATATTAACGGCATGACTTACTGCCATAACATTTACCTTTGTGCTGGTATCCAAGCCGTACATCTGAGCTATACGAGGCACCTCGTTTGCAGATAAGCATATTCCTGCCGCCAGTATCGGGTGGTCAGGACAAGTGAGCAATCCTAAGAACAGTATAGTTGTCTGCAGGAATGCTGTGAGGCAGGTCGCTATGACCTGCTTACACCATGACACGAAGCCGTCGGTATAACCTCTCGGTACGCTGAACATATACAGACTGCCTACCGCTATCTGACACAGCAGGATACCCCCTCTCTTAATATTTGCAAATACTATCTTGATAGTGCAGTATCCAAATAGTATTATGAAAAACAGGCTTGACAGAGACATATCTGCTCTGAGAGTTTCTAAAGCATCTAATCCTGCACTCGTCAGCGTAGCTGTTCTGCCTTGTATCAAAGCTCCTACAAGATCATTTGAAAATGTGTGCTGCAGTGACACACAGAATGAGTATAGTCTCTGCGGTACTACTGTTATCAGGCTGCAGGCGAAGAATCCTTTCAGTATATTAAGGCAGGTATCCTTAATATTCCCATGACCTGATTCATAGGCTATTGCCGTATCGAATACCGCTACCACCATGCCTGTGATAAACAGTATCCAGCCTATATTATGGAACAACGAAATAAACGCCTGTATCCAGCCGAGTTCAAAGAGATCCACAGTCGACTGGTCTATGAAATTGAAAATATCTGATATACCGTCGTATACAAGCATGAATATCCAATCGAACATAGCATCGAATATCGCACGAGCCGCTTCACTTGTTACTACTCCCACCGTGTTATCCCACAGCGACGATATTCCATCACCTATCCAGTCAATGGCATCACCGATCCAATCAAACATTCTCATCCACCTCCTTTTGAACATCCGTCAGCCTATACAGATTCGAGCTCGAGCCTCCGTTATCACGCAGTCGTGGCTGTTTCTCTATTAGTCCTTTATCAAGTAGTTCATTGAGAGCTCTGAATACGGTCCTTCGGCTTATGCTCAGATCCATAGCTATGGTCTTGGCTGACGGGAAGCATTCTCCTTGTTTATTCGACCTGTCGCATAAGTAGCAGTATACCGTTACTGCTCTGTGCGGCAGACCTAAGTCATATATTCGTCTTGATACAATCAATTGATCATCTCCTATTTGTTTTTACGTTAGGTTTCTTCTTTTCTTCGGGTATATCCTGCGGTTCAAAAGAATCATCCATAGGTATTGGTATAGTCTTCTTCGGCTGCGGATACTTTAATGCAACCTCTCTCATCAGCTCGTCACGTTCCATATATGTCACAGGACGTGCCGCTTTATCAGGAAGCATGAAAGGTTTACCAAACTTGATGCCCCACTTGAAGTACAGCTTCAGCTTCGATATCATAGGATGTGTTCCGGTCTTCATAACGATAAACTGTCCTTTAGGCATACTCTTAAGCTCATCAACAGTCATAAGCGGTCTTCCCATCATTTGTATGGAACGTGAATGCTCCTTGCCCAGTGATACCGAGCCACTCTGGACGGTCTGTTCTCCGAGAGCTTTGGATAGCACCTCCGCTGACTGAGACTGCGGAGCAAATCCACCAAATATGGTGAGCTGCGTATTATCCGTGATTATCTCCGAGCCTTCCTTGCCGTATTTCTGCTCAAGCTGTGCAAATGACTGTATTATTGCAACTATGGATATCTTTCGGCTACGACCTGCGGAGAACATGGCTTCAGCACCTTCTATCTTGGGGAAGGTGCCGAACTCGTCACAGTAGAACATTACTCTGTTCGGCAATGATCCACCGTGTTCATCTGCGATAACTAATATCTCTCGGTATAACTGCTGTATCAGCAGGCTGACCATGAAATACTTAGACTGGTCTTCCTCGGGAAGTATTATAAATATAGCAGATCTTTCATTGCAGAAGCGTTCTGCATCTATAGCTGTACCGAAACAAAGGATCTGCTCCATCTCGGAGTCTAGAAAGTTGTTCAGTCGGGATAGTGCTGTGGACATTACCGACAGCATTGCCTGTTCTGCCGAATTAAGAGCCGCACCTGCAAGCCACTTGGCTTTGTGGTCACTCGGGAGGAGCTCCATCAGCTTTGTAAAGTACATCGGCGGCTTGTCTTTAGCATTCTTCGGAGGAGGCTTTGCGATGAGATCCTGTATCAGTTTGAATACTGAAACTATATGCCTTTCATTTTTCTCACCGAATTCCGCTAACAGCAGTATTATCGACGATAACAGACCTTCTGCTGCATCGTAGAAGAAAGCATTCTGACCATATGCTGAACTGTCACCGCCACTAATATTGATTATCGTCTTGGCCGTGATCTTAGCATATTTTTCTGCTTTGGCTTTTGCAGACAGGTTAGTTTTATCGCTCAGATAAATATCCATATACTTATTCACAAGGTGAAGGATATTATCCTCATCACTCCTGGTCGGGTTACGCAGATCAAGCACAGATACATTGTATCCGTAGCAGTCCTTAGCTATATTTCCGTAATTTCTGGCAATATCGCCCTTTGTATCCGTTGATAAAAATGACATTCCTGATGCAAGACAGAACTCAATATTCGGATACAGAAAGTATGCTGTTTTTCCGACACCTGCAGCACCTATCATAAGGCTGTGAACATCTCCTGTGTCTACAAGTGCCGTTGTATTGACCTTTCCGTGACAACCGATGACCGTACCTTGCACCTTCGGCAGGTTCTTTCCCTGCCTCCACAAATCAGGTTCGAATGGCTGAGAGACAAAAGACTGCCTTATCTCCGGCTTTGTTGCCCACCTTGCAGTGCCATGCTGACCGTCACCAACAGCTTTTGATTTTATGCTGTTTATCCCGCGGCTGTCAAGGATACTTACAATAATTGCAAAAATTATTAAACACGCCGCCATTAAAGCTAACAGATATATTTTCTTATCATCCAATACTACACTTCCTTTTTCGCTATATGATTATTAGTTCCTTTGTATACTTAATATATGCCTATGACATGATGACGCGCGCCCTATGACAATGTCAGAAGCGGAGATAGCTCCGCTTCCTCATCCTGTTCTTCGTCCTCGGTCATTTCTTCCGCAGGACCATTATTCAGTTCTTCCTCTGTTTCGACTCTGACTGCACAGTCGGCAAGCTCATAGAGTTTCTTTGCTGTAGCTATTGACTGATCATAGGTCCTCGCAGGTTGTTTAAGGCCACTCAGCACCTCTTTCAGCTTACTACTCAGATCTCTTCTCTTGACCTCGAGTTTACCCTTATCACAATATGCCCTGTATTCTTTCCTCATCTTCGCTTTGAGAACAGAATGAGCCTTTGATTCGTCCTTTACACGCATGAAAAAAGCCGAGCCTGCTAATGCATACTCGGCAAGATATCTGTATTGTCCATTCTTAAAGGCTGCCCTGAGCTGCGATGTCAGCTTATCCGGACGGCAGGGGTAATACCCTAAATTATCGACATTCGCATAGAACGTCTGCTTTCTTTCATGGGGTACAGCTATGAGCGGAGGCTGTCCGTTTTGAGCCTTAAGATCTTCATTGAAATCCTTGTAGGTCGGATATATCCTTGTAATATTGGTATATCCTCGTTCCTGAAGCAAATCATTGAGTCTGTCATATGCATCGATACCGCCTTCATCGTTGTCAGTACAGATAACGATATGCTGCAGGTTTTCATGGCTTTCAAGTGCTTTCATCACCGCAGACTCATACACGCCGTTCATGGCGATGTAGCTGTGTTCCTGCCAGTTTTCAGGATGTAGTGTGATGTATGACAGCATATCCACAGGAGCCTCAAAGACATATAGTCTGCCTGATGTGCCGTAATGTGCGAAACTGTAATCTGTATCCGAACCTTCGACAGTTATACGGAAGGTCTTCCCATAGCTGTTTGTAGAGCGTTTGTGAGCCTGTTTTGGTACTCCATTTTCATCTAAACCGACAAATACAGCGTTATGATGCTCCGAGTCCTCATATATCTTTCCTTCTTTTGCAAAGTGAGATAAGACCTTGGGAACGATATATCGCTGTTTGATGAGATAGGCATATACTCGGTTCATCGTCTTATTCTTCGGTGGAAGCACAAATTCCTTCTTAGGCTCTGGGACTGTCTCAGGCATGCTTCTTGCAAGCGGAGTTACCGTATATCCAAGCAGTTCCTGAACAGCGTCAGTAAAATTCATACCGTAGAAATACTGCATAAACTTTATAGCTCCGCCGCCGACCTGATTTTTGTGATCATACCAAGTATTGCCGTACATGGTTATACTGTCATGTCTGCCGCTACCGTCCGTATATATGAGCTTATACTGACGTCCTACCTTTTCAAGTGTTTCTCCGCGGCTTCTCAGAAAATATTCAAGATCCACGGAGTTGGCAACGACCTTCTGCTCGTCCGTGAATGGTATATATGGCATATGTTCACCTCCATGTTCTATATATCATGCTTGATCCGCTGGCTTTCCTCGACTTTCTTTGCATCGTTGAAACGGTCAAGCGTTCCCACAAGATAACCGGTTATCCTGCGGATCCTTTCAAATGGGACGGTATCATAGTTATATTCAATATCCACATAGTTACCGTTTATCGTGAGTGTAAGGGCTTTTAAAATTCGGTCAGGATGCTTCTTACGTATCCTGCGAACATACTCGTCTATCTCAGCCTGACTCATTTCGCCGCCATTTACTGTAACATCCATACTCAATACTCCACCTTCTCTGCAAGCTGCTTTATGAGTTCTGAGAAATACTGCCTTTCTGTCATGTCTGTTGACAGGAACTGTCCGGATATGACTGTCAGCTTGTTTTCCCTGAGCACAGCATACGCCTCAGTGTATCCGAACTGAGTTGACATTCCATCCGACTTCTGTATTGCACCGTATCGCTGATACTTTCCCTTTGATACTACGCTCGATATCATGCGGTAGTTTGTATTGAAGTCTTCAGCGTTTATGCCTTTCATGCTGCCCTTTATCTGCTCGTAGCTGTAATCGCCGTATCTGCCAAGCACATTTTCGATGTCATTTTTTAGATTACTTGCCGAAATATCCATTACGGAGACTTCGATGGTACCTCCGCCGTTCTTACCCTTGACTATTATTTTTTCTGTTCCGTTCTTTGAGCTTTCACACTCAAAGTCGGATTTCTTGATCACTTCATCGGTAATATCAGCAGTATCTTCAAATCTGATCTGCGAATTCAGAAACTCGGCTATAAAGGTGGTCTGCTCGAGCTGTCGCTTTTCTTCTTCGCTCATAGGAGCCTCCGTTGCAGCCTCAGTAGTCGTAGGTACTGTTGTTTCCGCCTCGGTAGTTATCGGTACTGTCGTTACTGTAGTATCTATGGCAGGCGGCTTAATTGTACCGCAGCCTGTTAAAGCTGCGGCAATACTCATTACAGCGATCGATTTCTTAATATTATTCCTCATATTACACCTCCATTAAGTCAGCGAAATGTTCAGTTCTTCGTTTTCAGATTCTGTAAGCTCCTGTTCTGCAAAACAGGAAAGATAATCGTCGACGGTTTCCGTCATAGCAGAATAGTCATTATCATCAGGATGATAACTATACCAGTCGATGTCATTACCGTATCTCCAGATATACGGAGATCTGAGTTCTCCAAGCACACGCTTGCGTCCTATAACGTCGACAATATTCATTATCTGAATATCGATGGGGCCTTCTCTCTTATTAAACAGCGAGAGCTTTAGTGCTGTGTAGTTATCAGCATGTCCTCTTGTCACGAACTCCATCTTTCCGGTAACATCATCAGACAGCCTGAATACACAGGACTGTCCGACAAACTTAGGCTTCTGAATATATTTGCCCCTGTCGGTTATCTTTTTAAGTTCGTCTGTAAAAAAGTTCATATATATCCACCTTCTTCCTCATTAAAGTATCGTCCATACATACAGCGGAGCAGTCAGCGAAAAGAGCAGACCACCGAAGATAATTGCGATAGGAGTCCACTCAAGGGTACCGTGCTTTCTGTACTCCAGGTACGCCGTAGCTATCTTGACAAAGAGCAGAACGCCAAGTATAACGTCAATCACAGGAAACACTACGTTATTTACTACTGTCTGTATCTGTCCTTTGGCAGTGCTCCATGTACCTTCCACGGCACTCGCCACATCTCCGGCGGCGTATGCGTTCATTGCTGCGAAGTTCAGCATTGCCATAAATGCAGTTACAGCACATACTATCTTTGCTTTCAGTTTTCTCATAAGATCAAGCCTCCTTAACTTCTACAAGCTTACCCGTAAGGATATTTCTTGCATTCTCAAATTCATAGCTACACGTTGACAGCGATACGAACCTGTCATCGTAGGTGTATGCAATTTCACGGCTAACCGCCGATCTGTCATAGATATGCGGTATCCATTCGGATATGGAAGTATCGCCCTTATACAACTCATCATGCCAGTCGGCAACAGAAAGAGAGAAGAAGTCTATCCTGTATACAGTCTCAGGCGTAGCAAGCCAGCCGTACTTATGACTCTCAAAGAAGCTGTCGTTCTTGAATCTGGTTATCTGTGCAAACATTGAGCCGTTCTTCATATTATGAGCATACACGATATTTATCGGATTCCGGAATCGTCCTTCACACCTGCAGTCCAGATATACAGAGCCTGCTTTCAGCGGACTTCCGTCATATGTGTGGTCGAGATAGTAAAAGTTATCGTCCGACTGCATAACAGGATAGTTTATTACTGTATCAGGTATATACAGCCAGCCTATTGCATCAGGATATGCTGAGTTCAGCGACTGTGCCGATTCTATGAGCTGTTCCTTTACTTCTGAGGGTAATTCGGGAGTAGCTGTTGTTGTTACTGATGTTGTTGTCGGGTATATTTCGTCCTCGGTTACGTTTGATGCCGCTATTGATGTTGTTGTCTCAGGTTCAGAAGCCTCATCAAGTGCCGCCAGAATTGTCGGAGTCGGCATATATGGCTTTATTTCAGTCTCTTTGAGCCTCTGCCTGAAATCGTCTTTGGTGAGTAAATATGCGCCTCCTAAAAGGAGGGCGGCTGCAGAAACAGCCGCCAAAGCTCGAAGAATAGTCTTCTTTTTCATTCATTCTCTCCTTCAACATAATCTGGACAGAGCTCTGCATAATCGTCAGAAGGCTCTTCCTTCTTCTTTCTTGTGAACAGAAGTATGTTTACAATAACAAGTCCGATGAATAAGAGGATATATCCGAGAGGACTCTTGCCTGTGTCGCCTGTGGGAACAGTAGGCGTTGTAGTGATTATCTTTGAATCCTTCATTACAACTTCCGTAACAGAGCCGTCTGTATTAACAGTAAACTCGATATCCTCAGCCGTATTGTAGCCGTCGGGAGCTGTGATCTCACGGAGGGTGTATGTCTCACCAGCGATGAGCTTTGCCTCGATGTAGTGAGGCTCATTTGTGGATACCCATTCCTCGATCACGTTGCCGTCCTTGTCGATGACCTGGAGCTTTGCACCTGCAAGCTCTTTGCCTGTTGTCATATCCTGCTTGCTGATCTTGATGATAGTTGTGTTATCGATCATGGTAACGCAAGGGATACCGTCTTCTGTCTCTGCTGTAGCCTCAACGCCGTCTACGGTAACATTGCCGTATTCGTCGATAGTAAAGCTGATATCTGTTGCAATTATATATCCGTCAGGAGCCGCAACTTCCTTGAGAGTATAGCCGCCAGCAGGTATATTTGTGATGATATGATTCTCACTGTCAGATGTCCATTCATCTACGACCTCGCCGTTTTCGTCGATAAGCTGCATTGAAGCACCATCAAGCTCGCTGCCGTAGATATCTTTCTTGCTTATTGATACTGTGATAGCCGTATTCTCCGCAGTTATCTCAACTATGTCACCATTCTCGCTGATAGTTACAGGATACTGCTCGTCAGAGAGGATATATCCTGTAGGAGCTTCGATCTCCTTTACGATATACTTACCGAAAGGAATATCTGTAAAGCTGAAGTTTCCGTTTTCGTCAGACTCGTCTGTAAGGTATGCGTTTTCGGCTGTGAACTCAGTTTCGTCTGCACTGAACAGACCGAAGAGTGCGTTCTCGAGAGGATCACCATGCTCGTTGACCTTTTTGCCTGAAACACTTCCACGCTTGAGGTCATTGATGAATGTGCCGCAGTCGATATATACTGTGGTCTGCTCCTGTCCCATATACTCGAAGCTGACGAGATACTTCTCACCGTTGAGCATATAACTCTCGTCGGTTGCGATCTCCTGAACGTAATACTTGGCAAAAGGCAGCTTTTCTGCGATAGTTGCTGTCATATTCTCGCTAAGTGATACCTGTGCGATGAAGCCGTCCTTCGGAATAGCTGTGCCGTCAGCGGCTGTGATATCTTCTGCGGCGTAGAGACCAAAGATAACGGATTTGTACTCATTGTTGTCGCCAATACCAAAGAGCTCGTCATGCTCCATGAACTTAACAAGATTGATATTAACACCCTGATAGTCGTTATAAAATGTGTTATTGATAGCGTCTGTGATAGATACCTCCTGTCCTGCGTAGGTAAGCTCTACTTCTTTTTCCTCGCTGTTCAGAACATATCCATAGGGAGCTGCCTTTTCTCTGACAATGTACTTGCCAAGATAAAGAGGCTCTGTTGCTGCATTGCCGTTCTTGTCTGTGATAATATCAGCAACTATCTCGCCGTTGGAAGCTCTGAGTGTACCGTCAGCCGTATAGATGTCCTCGGCTGCAATTACCTCAAACTCAGCACCGCCGAGACCGCTTTCCTCAAAAACAGGAGTATAGGTAGTGGGCGTTTCGTTATACTCGCCCTCCTTATTTTCATATGCGGAAGATGTTGCTGTCACACTCTTGAAGATATCGCCGCGCTTTGAAACGGATATCCTGCCTTTCTGAGCACTATCAGCCTTAGTGACTTTAATGATATTAACAGCATTTTCCTCATCTGCATTATCAGCATTTACTGTGAAAGGCACAGGTGTGCTGTCAAGGACGTATCCTATCGGAGCCTGCACCTCTACCAGAGTATATTCACCGTATTTAAGGCTGTCAGGTGTGATGAGATATCCCTCGTTATTGGTGTATAATATGTCAGTTCCGAGGTTTACAAGCTTCCCGTTTCCGTCATAGATCTTGAAACCTGCACCTTCATAGGGAATTACCTTGTCAGTCTCAGCATCAATCTTTGTTACATGGATATATGATCTGAAAGGCTTATTATTGAGGATATATTCGTATGTCTGTCCTTCCCTTGCGATAGTCACATCAAAGTCAGTGACAAACGCCGCATCGTTTACGGTCTTTGTCTGATGAACAGTATATACGCCGTAGGGCAAATCCTTTGTCTGAGCAAAGCCGTTCTCATCAGTTGTGAGATAGTCACTCTCAGTTTCCTTAGCCTTATCATAACTGCCTGCTGACTTGAGATATACCTCAAATTCAGCGCCTGTTTCAAGATTATTGACATTGTCATCCTCATCATCACTGTGCTTGATGATAGAAATATTGCCCTTGATAACGTCTTCTGTCACGTCAAGAGCGATAGGGGTGATTTCAACCTCATAGTTCTGAGGCTCGGCACCTACCTTGTATATTTCGTCATTGAGCTGGTATCCCTGTGAGGGAGTAAGCTCCTGAAGAGTGTAGTTGCCGCATACGAACTCATCTGTAATGAAGTGTCCGTTCTCATCCGTAGTGTATGTAGCGATTCTTTCGCCGTCACGATAGAGACCGTAAGTGGCACCTGCAAGAGTTGCATCGCCCTGTGCGGTGATGTTTTCGCTGTCCTTCTTCGTGATCTCTGCTGTGAACTTTTTCAGTATATTCTCAAACTTCACATCAACTGTAAGGTCTGCATTTCCGCTTGTGAGTGTAATGTCCTGTGCCTTTGGAACAACATATCCTGCATCAGTGTTGACCTCAGAGACGGTATAGCTGATAGCGTTGCCGCTTATTATATCGTATACCTTGAGATTAGAAAAGTATACAGTACCGTTGCTGTCTGTCTTTGCAGTCTTGGATTGCTCCTTTCCGTTTTCTGTCCATGATACCTTAAACTCACGGTCAGCAATAACGCCGTCCTCCGCAGTCTTATTGACCTTGATAGAGCCAAACTTATATTCCTCAGTCACATTAATTTTGCCCGAACTGATAGTGTATACCGTAGAATCAAGCTCATAGCCTGTTGGAGCCTTTATCTCCTTTGCGTAGTAAGTACCCCTCGGAAGGCTTATAGCGCCCTTTCCGTCCGCACCGATAGTTATAGTACCGACAGACTTGGTGCATTCTTTATCTGAGTAGATGCCGTATACAGCCGAGCTGTTGTCTACGGCAGATTTTCCGACAAGATTGCCGTCCTTGTTGTATTTATCGATCTCAAAGATTACATCTCTCTCGGCTACTCTGAATGCGAACATATTCAGTGCTGTTGCTTGTTTGCCGTCAGTACGGTTATTGATAACACAGCCCTGAGAGCCATTAGACTCGATTCGCCAGTGAGTACCGCCGTCACCGCTTCCGTCGCCTACAGTATTACTGTTGATGTAGCTCTCATTTACGCCGATCTTCTTGAGATAAGCAATAACCTCGTCACGGTTATTGAACTCGCCGATATATATCCACGAGTGATCCTCGCCGTTAAGGTTATCTGCAATTACAACAGAACCGGGCGTAATAGTCGAGCCGTCTGCACATTCCCAATAAGGACGCTCCTTGTAGGGAATACTCTCCTTCTCAACATCTATCTTAGAAGTAACACCGTTATAGGTAATAGTGCAGTTTCCGTTAACTGACAACCAGTGGGGAGTATCAACGGGAACAGGATTATTCCAGCTGAAACCGCTTGTGCTGTAGCCAAGGTGAGTGAGGGTATAGTATATGAGGCCGGAACAGTCAACTCCCTGATTTCTGACGTAGTCAAGCGAAAGTGGACTGTAGCTGCCCTGATAGTACACACCTGTATATCCCTTGAAGCCCCAACCGTAAGGAGAGCCGAGAAGTGTCGCCGCTTCTGCAATTACCTCATCTGCAGATGGTAAAGCCTCATTTTCAGTTGTCATAGCTGCACTTGCAGAAATGCTCGGAATAGTTGTTCCAAGCACAGAAAAAGCGCAGGACATCGCTAAGAGTCCCGCGCCGATACGGTTGATTATTCTGTTTTTTATCATACATTTTTCCTTTCGTTAATAGTCGCTGTCGCTCAGCGTTACACCGAGCTCGTTTTCGTATTCATCAAGTATGCGTGTGAATCCGAAGTTTCCGCAGAGATATCCGCCTGCCTGAGTGTCGAGCACATACCACGCACCGTCCACATTAACTGCATTTGCGCAGTGAGCATACCAATCGGAGATAAGTGCATATTTGCTGTTTAATCCGATACCCTCGCACAAGCACATCGTTATTGCCGACATATATGTGCAGGCATTATCATTGCTGAAATTTGCCGTTACATAGTCAAATACCGCCTGAGCCTTGCTGCTGTCGCTGCCGTCATTTGACAGGATTCTGCCGATGTTAACGTAATAGTCCTTATTGTGAGTGCCACCATAGTATATCAGCCAGTGTTCTGTGATGTTCATTTTTGCGGGCTCAATATATATTTCGATCGTTGTTATCGGTGGAGCAGTAGTTATGGATTTTGCAGTCATTGTAGTATGCGTAGCTTTTGCAGTGACCACCGTTGGTGCTGTGCGTACAGCTGCCTGAGTCCTATTCTCCTTTACCTCTGGAGCAGTCGTTTCTTTCTGAGGCGAAGTCTGAGCTTTTGTTGTAGTTTTGCTTTCGTTCCTCTGTACCTCCGGAGCTTTGTTATCCTGTGCGGTATGAGACTTGGTGTTATCCTTCTTAGACTGAATATCTGTGCTTGCGGCTGCTGTTGTCATACTTTCAGCAGTCTTCTCAGTTACCGACTTCGAGTTATTATTACTTGTGACCTCGCTCGTAACTGTTACTGCCGAAGAAATCGTTATTGTCGCATATAAGGCTGATGTTACCGCTGTTTCTTCTGCACTCTGACTAACCGTCGTGGTTCCCTCTGCGACATACGGCTTATCTTCTGAAATGTGACCACAGCCTGTGAGTATAGCGGATATGAGCATGATAGAGATGATCTTTTTCACAGTTCTCACCTTCTTTCAGCTTCCACTATATCACACCGGTTTTCAAAAATCCATACCTAAGAGATTTTTTCTACTTTTTCACCTATACGCACTGTCCGATTTCCAACAATGTTCACATAGACATTTCGGGTTCAGGTTCTTCGAGCTCCTCGCTTTCGTCTTCCTCCTCATCCTCGGGAAGGTCCTGAATCTCGATACCTTCATCCTGTGACTGTGAAAGTGCCTCATCGTACTTATCAAGCACAGCCTGAGACAATGCCTCACGAGCTCCCTTAGTGATAGGGTGGAAGGTATCACGATATTTCGTCTCGTTGTTTGAGGTATAAGAGGTTGAAGGCATAGAGACGAAGAGACCTTTTTCGCCGTCACAGACCTTAATACCATGTACAGCAAAATATCCGTCAAGCGTTACGCTTGCGAACGCCTTGATGGATGAATCGGGCTTGTCGATGATCTTAGTGATCTTTGCATTTACTTTCATACTTTTTCTCCTTTCGTTTTAGAAACATATCATTGTCATTCCGATGTCCTCCTCTGGTGATATTTCTACCACCGACTGTGGAAACATCTGTATATACTTATCTACCTGCTCGTCGGTCAAAGTGCAGGAGTCACGCTCTCCCTCGTCGTTATAACCGTCGCCGCAGATAAAGCAAGTACCGTGAATAAGGGTATTGCCTATGACTCTGTTCGGTGCAGAGTCGTTAAGCAAGAATTCTTCATTGCACCAGCAGAGCGCATCGTCATTTTCCTCGAAGTATACAGGTTCGATAAGACCTCCGACTATGCTCTGCATCGCATTGATATCCTTGCGTATCTCAGCCTTGTATGGCTCTCGGTCGTTCTCGAGCACTACTACATTCATGATCTCGGACTTATCGACCTGCGAAGCATCAAACTCAGCTAGTTGCTTGAAGCCTATGCTGTCCACGAAGTAGAAGCCTCTATCCTTACCTTCGCATATCTCCACTACGTCGCTGACGGACATTGAATGTCCGTAAAAGCCAAGCGGAGAATTGCCTGTATTGCACTGCATGAAGAGTTCTTCAAGGTTATTTGCATAAGCAATACCGCCGTAGACCTGCTGATATATGCCCGGATCCACACCACCCTTGCTCATTGCGAAATCGTAGTCCCTGAATTCAAGATCCTTCATATCCTTTTCAGAGTTTATCTGATAGATACGGACCTTCATCTTAGGAGCGGATATTGCTTCAAGTCGCTTTGACGCCCATTCAGGGAGCTTTTCCTTGTCTGCAATACCAATGAAGTCACCTCTGGAGAAGTGAGACTTCTCGCCGTCAGCAATGAAAGTGCCGAATACCTTTCTGCCTATGCTGTCCGGATCACAGCCGAAACCGTTTTCAGCATAGAAATACTGGAATGCAGGTTTTCTTGACTGGTCATTGAGTATCTCCGGACGGAGTATGAGGAGTTTATTGGTATAGTCCTCCTTATAACTGTCCTTCAGGCATTCCTTAGAGGACAGAAGTCCAATAGCCTCATATTCCGCTCTCACACTGTCGATAACCCCGTTAAGTACCGCAGGATGTGACTGCACAGCATATTCATCGAACTCTCGTCCCACGAGGTTTGTCGGTATAATACTGCGAGCCCACTTCTTATTGTCCTGAGAAAAGCGTCCATCGAAATCCTTATTCTTGACAGTCGCAGCCAGTACCCACATTGTACGGCCATATCCGAACTCGTCAAAGATATCCTGCACACAGCTTGTATCAAGATGCATACCGTCAAAATGAGTGCGGATGGCTTCTTCAATAGCTTCCTTGCACCTGATGTTATATTTCTTACTCTCACGGTAGTCCGTAAGCTCGTTTTCATACCTTGCAGTTTCTACCGAATACTTGTATATTGGCACCATTTTACATCATCTCCTCATCGCAGTAATTGAACAGCGGACAATCATCGCAGCTTTTATAATTTCTGCATATAGCTTCGATCTCATCCTCAGTGAGAGGTCTGCCGACACATTCGTCCTTATCTTCCTCAAAGGAATAAATGGACATAAGGGCAACTCCGTCCTCACAGATAAGCTCGATCTCAACAGGAACGCCCTCACTGTCGAAAAGTCCTGTAAATGTCGTTTTGCCATTATTCATAACAGCCTGTGATGATATTACCTTTTTCATAAGATTATTCTCCCTTCCTCATTAAAGTCATCGAACAGCTCTAAGAATGTGAGCTGCCCGTCGCCGTTGTAAAGTTTATATATATCATAGTTCGCTATGAGAAACTCGTTATAGACAGCTCCGCTGCCTTTATGAAGCACCATACTGTGTGGACGTGATAGTCTCATCTTATACCATTTGCTTTCGCTGTACAGCTCATCAATAAAAGGACACTCGTTATACGAAAGCAGTACATCGCTCTTGCATTCCACAAGCGTATCATGAAGCTCTATATGCTTTGCGTCACCGAAAAGCGGTACTCCGTTATACAGTGCTTCTGCCATATAGTAGGGCGGATCGCAATAAACGAAAGTGCTTGGATCGTCATGAAGCTTTATTAACTCAATGCAGTCCTTGTTTTCTACAGTTATACCCTGCATCATTTTGCTTGCCTCATTGATAAGTCTAACCATACTGTCACGGTTGACAGCCTTACAAGCCCAGCTCGTTCCTGTTGCGGAATAACTGCATTTCATAAGGTAGAAGAAAAGTACAGCATCAATAAGTTCAGGATCATTTTCTCTTTCCTTATACAGTCTCCATGCATCCAGTACAATTGACCATGCGTGTTCCTTTTCCGCAAGGCTTGCGGCTTTAAGCTGTATTTTCAGATTAGCGTCGAACAGCTTTTCCCAGGTATCTCCCTTATGAAAAACATTGCTGCAGGCGTTGAAGCTGTCTCTTGAATTTATAAAAAAGGCACGTTCAAAATTTCCATTGAACGTGCCGTCTGAGTTATATGCACCTGTAAGCTTATCTATAAGGTCATCGGATCTTGATTTGATTATCCTCATAAAGTTCGCAAGGTGTAGATTGTAGTCGTTATATATCTGTAAAGGTGCGTACTTACCCGAAAGCGATACTGAGCCTCCACCGCCGAATACATCAAGAAATTTGTTCTTTCTCTCTGGAATTATCCGCTTAATGACGGGGAGGAGTACCGTTTTACCGCCTATCCACGGTATCGGAGGTTCGCATCCTGTGGTTATAATGCCTGCCATCGTACTCCTTTCCGGAGGTCATCCCATTGTTACCTCCATTTCCTCGTTCTCACTTTCTTCGCATTCATCATATATTGATGTGGGATTAACATACTCACAGATTATACTGAGAGCCTTATTGTAGTCGCTCGATGAAGTGATGCGGTCACACATCTCCTTGGCCTGTTCACCCATACCATTCCTTTTGAGCGTTTTTGAAGCTATACCCATAAGATTAAAGATGTTGCCGTCCTGACCTATGAGCGGACAATCAGGCTTTTTCTGCTCCTGTGCAGGCTGTTCCTCGATAAAACCACCGAGCCTGTTGGGAATATAGTCTGAGAGCCATGTGCCGCCGAACTGCTCATGCGTCTGAAGACGCCACATAGCCAGCTTACCGATGTCAAGCTCAACATCATCAAATGGGAACATGATATTTGTATGACCTTCGTTCTCAAAAACATAGAGCCTGTCGAACGGTGATCTCAGGATATCTGTATCGATAAGTGCTGAGTTAATACCGTCAGCCCATTCCTGAAGATCTCCGCCGCAGCCCTGAAGGATAAGTCCTTCCTTGTTGTTCATCTTACGCAGGTCTTCCGGAGATACCCTTATGATCTCTGCTTCGGGGAGCTCATAGCAGTTCTGCATACTCATGCCCTCAGTCTCACACTTATCGAAAGCGATATTTCTCAGCGAACTATGGGTAAAAACAGCAGATTTAAGGTCGCACTTGTCGAATGTAACGTTTCTGAATGCTGCTTCTTCGGCAGTAAACATGGTGCAGTCACAGCCACTGAACTTCACATTATTAAGCTCGGCGAAGCACATACCGGTATCTGTCATATCGCAGAGCCTGAACTCACAGTTTCTGAACACTGCATTGTTGAACTGCATATTTTTGAATGATAATCTCTCGAAGGAGCAATTCTCGAAAACAGCTCGATCTCCGCATTTTTCATCCTCGATCCATTTATTATGCATGAATTCCGCTGATTCAAGCTCTTCCTGCGTTACTTTTCTTTTCTCGTCCATATCACACCTCCTGCATTCCCATACTCAGTTCCTCGGTCTGACCGGGATCATAATCCCTGAACATATACAGGGACATAGTTTCGCCGAGGAAGTTCGGACTGCTGTCCTTATCAAGAACGATATATCCCTTATTCTTGAGATCAATGGGTTCCTTCGTAACGATAGAACCTGCATGATTTACAGCTACGTTTTTCTCTAAAGCGAAGAATTCTCCGTCATCGTTATGGCGCAGATGATAGCAGTACATACCCTTTGGAATATTTGCATCAGTGATGCGGTCGTTTGTGAAGAGAGCCGTATGTCCGGCAACCTCGATGAGCTCATACTCATCATCATACTCGATGTTGATATATTCAGTTTCAGTGGCATTAAGGTAAAGAGAATAGTCTTCCTCGAGGCTCATATCCATCACATTTGCCGCAAATTCAAGGCAGTCTTTCTGGCTCTCGGGGAAGTATTCTTCTATGCGTTTGCCATCGTAATAGACGTAGCGTCCGCAGTTATTGCCGATATCCTCGTCAGCCCATTCGTGCTCGAACTTGATATCCGGATACATCTCAGACAGCTTCTGCATTATAGGGTGGGGAGCTGCCCATGCAGTAAGGAATTTCAGCTTACCGTCTTCCATTTCGACTCCGTTGTCGTATCCATAGGCATTCCACTTTGTACCCCAGTTTCCAACGGCCCAGTCATACCATGTTGATGCACCGTATTTTACGAGATTTGAGATGTATTTTGCTCCTTCATCAACAAGATATCTCACGCTTTCACGATACTTGTTCTCAGCTAAATTTATAGCTTCTTTTTCGGGCATCATCATATCGATTTTTTTTGAAGAAGAAGGCAGTTTCTTGAGCATTTCACTGAATTCGGCAGCTCCTAATTTCTTGATTCCTGAAAATTCTTCATTTATCGGGTTAACAGCGGAGAGATATACTGTAATAGCATCGTTTTCGATAGAACCGCTTGTCATATGCAATGCTTCGGGCATAGGCAGTATCTTATTAAAATCTACTGAGCCTATACCAACCTCATCGTTCTTGATCTGCTCAAGCATAGCCTTTAGCCGGCTTTCATCACCTGACAGGATGATTACACTTGTTACATGATTAGGCACTCATAACACCTCCGTATTCTCTCATAAGCCTTGACAAGATGTACTGCTGTCCCTTGCCTGTGACAAAAGTCTGCTGATACGTCCTTGTCTGACCGTTGGTCTCATATACGGACTCCTTCACACGAAAGTATCCGTTATCGATATACTCCTGGTAGGGAATATTTCCACCCATAAGGATCCCGCGAGCTCTCATCCATGCGAACAGCCTGTTGCGTCCGATGCGGATACCGTGATCCGCGCAGAGCTTCGCCATTTTATTCACGTCAATGAAATTGGTGCTGTCGCTGACATGGTCTGCGAACTTAACCTTTGGCTCGTCCTTACGGATACGCTCATTGAGCTGATTGATAACTCTGCACTGAATACGGAAGAGCTGCTTTATAGGCTCATCTGCGAAGGGAAGGTATGTCTCCACGAACACGTCCTCATTCGCAACATATCCGCCAGTTTTACGGATGGTCGGCAGTACCTCTGATGTCACCCAGCGTTTGAACTTCTTGGCTGTAAGCATTTTGCTTGAAAGCACAAGGCTATATAGGCCTGATTCATTTATCACTATTGTTTCTCTGCGCTGATTTCCGTCATAGATCATTATCTTCCGCCTATCATCAGCATCAACGTGTCTGTTTATATCTCGACTACCGTTTCGGTACTCCAGAATATCAGCTACATCCTTACCGACGAGCCACGGCTCGCCGTCAATGCATACTGTTCTTACTGAGCCAAACTCGGGATTATTAAATATCATGATTTCATTCATTTTTGTTTACCTCCACATCAATTTCCTTTATAAATCTTGCCAGAGCTTCTATGACATTTACTGTCACTGCATTTCCGGCTTGTTTGTACAGCTGTGCATTGGATATCCCTGCTGCTTTCACATTATTGAACTGTTCGTCTGTAAATCCCTGCAATCGCCAGCATTCAAGCGGCATGAGCTTTCTTATCAACCCGTTGTACATAACGCCGTTCCTGTCAGTTACTGTAATAGTAAACATAGGCTCGTCCGGAGTTTTGAAGCGTCTGCCTTGCTGCCGTACATTCTCTTTTGCAGGAGTCAGCACAGGTATAGGCTTATCCATGAAGAGAGCGGCCGATTTTTCACCTTTATGATGCCCGATACCGTTATCCTGTCTTGCAGTAATACACCTTGCAAGATCAGTAATTGCTGGCTCTGGATTCATATCGATGCATTTTACGGAATAGAAACCCTGTGTTGCCGATGGCGTTACCGTGTGAGCTATGTCATGTCCGACACGTCCTCTGCGGCTGTTCATATCCGCATATGCAAGGTCAATGCTGTCGCCGGGGACAGCTATCTGATATCCTGATTTCGTAAGTGATTTAATCGGGAGTCCAAGTATCTCATACAAACCTGACTTTCCGCCGAAACCGCCTGCAGTTCCTGTAAGCGTTATGCTCAGAGTAGACCCTGCATCCTTCTTTTCCTGGTATGCGCTGGATAAGAGTTTTTGGATTTGCTTCTGTGAAAGACAGTATTCTTCCGGCACGGTCGGTTCTAAGAAATCCGATAATGAACACTCTTTTTCTGGCTTGGGCGACGCCAAAATCCGCGCTTTATGCAAAAAAATAATAATGTTAAGTCATATTGCAATCCCCCCTTTCTACGGTTTAATTTCAAAATATGACTTAACATTATTTTCTTGTTTTAAGATGAGAATTCCAACAGCCATTCAAGTAGGTCTGCATCATCCGACCATGATGCGTTTGGAATTTTTATGTTTTGAGGATGGACCTTTTCAATGTGCTTCCTTTTCATTTCCGTACTGAGCGATGCGTATACTTCGGTTGTTTTTATATCAGAATGTCCAAGAAGATATTTGATGTACTGAATATCAATACCTGCCTCAAGCCAGTGCATCGCTCTACTATGACGTAAGACGTGAGGATGTACGGATTCTGGATACATCTCCGGATATTTATTTTTTGCTGCTTGTACATACTTTTTGATTATATAATATACACCTCCACGAGAAAGCCGTTCACCTTTACTGTTACAGAATAACGGATCAGGCATATTACAGTTTCTATAGCGCTTTTCTTCATTTATATAATTTTTTAGTATCTTGGTCGGATCACGTTGCAAAGGTACATCACGGGCTTTTTCACCTTTTCCTCTAAGGTGAATTGTTGCATAATCCTTTTCAAAAATTACGTCATAAAAAGATAATCCGGTAATTTCTGAAGCTCTTGACGCTGTTTCATATATCAGACTAAGAAATACAAAATCCCTTCTTCCATTTCTTGTATTCAGATCTGGGCATTCCAATATGTTCTGAACCGCTTGAAAACTTATATGTTTTATTATTCGCGGTGCTTCATTCTTTTTGGGAATTGAAAGTATCTGTTGGCACAAGAACATGTATTCTGGCTTTTTAAACTGAACATACTTGAAGAAAGAGTTTATACCGGCGCGCCTTTGATTCCTTGTTGACGGTGAGCATTCTCTCTCGCTTTCTATCCAATCATAAAAACTAATGACAATATCCTTGTTAATATCGGAGATTTTCAGCTTATGTCTTTTAAGATTATGCTCTTTAGTGCAGTAATCCAAGAATAAGCGGATCGTATCATAATAGGACTTGTAAGTGTTTTCGCTAACTCCAATCTGAATGGGTAAATATTCAAAAAGATATCCAGACAATATCATTGCAAAGTCCGTTGTGTGCTTATTATTCATATTCTTCCTCCACATAGTCATAGACATCCTTAAACGGCGCATACATTCCTCCCAATTCTCTTTCGCAAATTTCCCTGATCATTGGGAATTCCTGAGCACTCATATGCAAATACCATTGTGTAGCGCTTACATTCGCATGTCCCAGATATTTTGATAAAATAACAAGATTACTTTGTATAGATTCTCCTGCTTCAGCCCACTTCTGAATGTTATGACAAGCAAAAGTATGCCTAAGATCATGTACGCGCGGTCCTTTATTCCGTCCAAGATACGGTATGCCTACATCCCACATTATCCCTCTGAAAAACTTATGCACACTTGAAACTGAGTATTTTCCGTAGCTTTTGTTATAGAAGAATGGAGTAGTATCCTTAGAGTTAAGATGAGCTTTTTCAGAGAAGGTTCTGCATTTTTCAGTAAGTGAAGCCGACATAGGAACAAGACGTTCCTTGTCATTTTTTGCATGACGTATATATAGAATCCCGTTTTCAAGATCTACATCCTTCACACTTAAATTGAGCGCTTCCGATACTCTAAGGCCACAGCCGTAAAGCATACGCATCAATACCGGCATTACCAGATTACGAAACGGAGCAGCACTCGTTGTCTCCATATCATCAAGCCTGTAAAATATTCTGTGCAGTTCGTCATAGGTGAAAATGTGAGGCGTATGGTTACTATGTGCCCTCGGAAGTGAAGGCAAAAAGTATGATGGATAGCCTTGCATACAAAGAAACTGAGAGAATCGCTGCATCACTCCGATTCTACTATTACGGTATACTTCAGATTCGTTAGGTCTCTGTTTACTCCATGCAATTGCTATATCCTCGGTTATTGAATAATTCTCGATTTTATAGGCTTTACAAAAATCATCAAAACATCTTAGCAGACGTGATTGCTGCTTAAAGTCATATCCTGCTGCTTGTTTTAATTCTACATATTTCACACATAACGGAGCAAACGGCCCTGTAAAATCTTTTTTTGCACTCATATCAATACCTCCAATGCACATTTTTTAAGCATATCTATACTGACACTTATATATGTTTCAGTACTTTCAGGTGATGAGTGTCCTAAGATGTCAGCCACTTCATTAAGAGTTGCTCCGTTTTTCAGCATTGATGAAGCTAAACTGTGACGGAACATATGCATACCAATAGTTTTATTTGCCGGTACTTTTATTCCCGCGGCTCTGAAGTATGGTAAGACCAGCCTCCGGCTCGTACCGGATAATTCATTGTATGGAGCAATATGCTTGATAAAGATTCTCTTACAGCTTGACTGTGGCCTGCCATTTTGCAGATAATCAATAATAGCCCAGCCAACAGCTTCTGTTAAAGGTAGTTCCAAAGGCTTTCCGGTCTTTTTCTGCACTATTCTTATTTTTTTATTAATCCAGTCAACACATTTGAATTCAAGCCCAAATACATCACTAATACGAAGACCAAACGTTGTAACAAGCATAAGAACGGCATAGTCTCTTTTCCCAATTGGATTATTTCTATCAACAGTCTTCAAAATCTTTTCAACCTCATCAGGCTCAAGAACTGTTGGAAGTCTGTATTTAGGAATATTACGTACTTTAATGATGCTTCCTGAAAAATCTTCACTATGGTATCCGTTTGCAACAGCATATTTGAATAACTTACGAAGAATGTTTATCGTTGCAGATACAGTACCATTAGAAAATCCAGTTAAGGATTTTACATAGTTATTGATATGCTCAAGTTCAACCTGATTAAACTCATCTAATCCTGACTCCAGCAAAAAGTGTTCTAATCTAAACAAACGACTTTTCCAGGTTTTTATTGAACCTTCAGCTACATTATCAGCTTTTAGATATTCAAGGAATCCAGTGAACAGATTATTGTATTTTTCGGAAAACTGTTTTTTGTGATTTCTTGAACATCCATATACAACGCCATAAGTTTGAAAATCATCAATGAGCATAATTGCTCTGTTGACATTATGCGATGTATCGGCATCTCCGAGCTGCAGACCATATTTGCTCCACACATAGAATCTGCCAGCTTCAAGAGTAAACTTACCACCATAATTCTCGTTGCAAAACGCGATTAAGCCCCTCCATACAGCATCGTACCTTTCGATAGTTGCCTGCTTATATCCCAAGGAAATCATTTGGGATTTTAAGCTTTCAATTATCTGCGAAATACTTTTACTATTAGTTGCCATTTACATAACCTCCAATATATTTGTAACAGGTTTGCCTGTCCATTTATATTGTAGAGAATTATGTTAAGCTTTACAAGTGATATTTCCTGATTTTATGGAGGTGAATTGACATGATTTAACATTATTATTTTTCAACATAAAGCGCGTTATGTTAAGCTATACATAACGCGCTGTTAAGCACCTGCCATGCGACATCGTACCCCAATTCATCCAACGCAGTGAGTATGGCCGCAAATGTCCTGCCTTCGTCATGCGATAACAGCCCGGGAACGTTTTCAAGCAGCAGATAGCGA
>Ga0310786_10002001_pt1 | contig 32047 bp, 27 predicted proteins | sample AusTroGonzalo_MG_FD_203881 | JGI IMG/M metagenome (GOLD analysis project Ga0310786, IMG submission 203881) | Bovine rumen microbial communities from tropical cattle in Woodstock, Queensland, Australia - Gonzalo_03 (v2) (version 2) | ecosystem: Host-associated > Mammals > Digestive system >...
GGAGAGTTTTATGAAATTCACTGACGGCGCATGGATGACTAAAGAAGGTTTTGAAATACACCCCGCCCGCGAAGTCCGGTTTGTAAATACCGAAGATGCAAAGGTCACGCTTACCGTGCCTGCCTTTCACATCTATAACAGGGGCATGACCTTAACTGGCCCTTATATAACGATCGAGATTACTTCTCCATGCAAAAACGTTTTCAGGATCAGGTCTTTTCATTTCAAGGGCGACAATTCTCTCCTGCCCTCATATTTCATTCTGAACAATGACTGTGCATCACTTCGCGTAAACGAAGATGAAAAGGCTCTCACCATTACCAGCGGTGAAAGCTGCCTTGTCATCGATAAGGAAAACTACGGTTACGAGTTTAAGCGCGGTTCTGCAACAATAACAAGCTCGTGCGGCGGTTCACTCGCTTACATTGGCGGAAGCAACGGCTCGTTCATGAGAGAACAGTTAAGTCTTGGCGTCGGCGAACATGTTTACGGTCTTGGCGAGCGTTTTGGCAATTTCATTAAGAACGGTCAGAGCATAGACATCATAAACAAGGACGGCGGCACTTTTTCAGAGCAGTCCTATAAGAACATCCCGTTCTACATAACGGATAACAATCTCGGAGTCTTCGTAAATCATACTGAAGAGATAAACTTTGAAGTTGCTTCCGAGAACGTTTCTAAAGTCCAGTTCTCCGTTAAGGGCGAGTGCCTTGATTACTTCCTTTTCGCAGGTTCTTCCATGAAGGAAGTCATCACTCTCTACACAGGTCTTACAGGCCGCGCACCGAAGCTTCCCGACTGGTCTTTCGGTCTGTGGCTCTCCACTTCATTCACAACCGATTACGACGAAAAGACGGTTCTCTCATTCGTTGACGGAATGAAAGAGCGTGGGATTGATCTTTCCGTATTCCATTTCGACTGCTTCTGGATGAAAGACAGCCACTGGTGCAACTTCCTCTGGGACAGCGACATGTTCCCTGACCCCGCGGGTCTTCTGGCAAAACTCCATGAAAGAGGCCTTCACGTCTGCGTTTGGATCAACCCATATATAGCGCAGCAGTCCGAGCTTTTCGATGAAGCTGCATCTAACGGTTACCTCATAAAGAAAGCTGACGGCAGCGCATGGCAGACAGACCTCTGGCAGGCCGGAATGGGCATCGTGGACTTCACGAACAAAGATGCTGCCAAATGGTATCAGAGCAAGCTCAAAGCACTTCTTGATATCGGTGTGGACTGTTTTAAGACAGACTTCGGCGAAAGGATCCCCACAGAAGGCGTTGTATTTTACGACGGTTCAGATCCTCTGAGGATGCATAATTTCTACACCTATCTTTATAACCAGACAGTATTTGACCTTCTCGAAAAGGAAAAAGGCAAAGGCGAAGCAGTCCTCTTTGCAAGAAGCGCTACTGCCGGATGCCAGAAGTTCCCCGTACACTGGGGCGGAGACTGCCATTCAGATTATCCTTCTATGGAACAGACGATCAGAGGCGGGCTCTCACTCATGCTGTCCGGTTTTTCATATTGGAGCCACGATATAGGCGGATTTGAAGACAAGTCTACTCCCGACGTATACAAGAGATGGGCTGCCTTTGGTCTCTTAAGCTCACACAGCAGGCTTCACGGCAGTTCCTCTTACCGTGTACCGTGGAATTACGACGAAGAATCCGTCGATGTCTTAAGGCATTACACCAAGCTTAAAAAATCACTTATGCCTTATATCGATGAAGCAAGAGACGAAGCTGAAAAGTCCGGTCTCCCCGTCATGCGTCCCATGATGCTCGAATTCCAGGACGATCCGGTCTGCGCTCTCTTAGACAGACAGTATATGCTCGGAAATAAGATACTTGTTGCTCCCGTTTTCGATAAAGACGGAGAGGTCACGTTCTATCTGCCCGCAGGCACATGGACTTCCGTTGACGGAAAAGACACACGTGTCTTAGAAAACGGCCGCTTCTTCAAAGAGCAGCGCGGCTATCTCGACATGCCCGTTTATATCAGATCTTAGTCCTGAATATCTTACCGACCAACTCATTAAGTTTATCGTTATCTTTACCTGCGCAGTCGTAGAGCGCCTTAAGGAAATCCTTGGTATTAGCGTTCTTAAAGGCATTTCTCTTTACATAACCGCGGATAATGCCGTGGAACTTTTCTCTGCCTATTATCTCTTCCATCTGGTATAGAGCAGCTTTGCCGTCTACGTAGATCCTCATCGAGTAGGCACCGTCATCTTCGAATTCAGAATAAGCAATGTCCAGTTTTTCATTGTTTTTCCATTTATCAATGATATTGTACTGACTTTTGCCATATCCTCTAAGATACGTAGACTCCTTGTCTCCGCCAAGATACTCGTAAAATACGAGCTCGGAATATGATGCCATGGATTCATCGAGCCATGGTTCAACGCCGGAATTGCTTCCTACAATGCCCATAAACCACTGATGAGCGATCTCATGACATACAATGACCTCTAACTGATCGTATGAGTTGTACATGCTCATTTCCTTTTTGCAAACATAATCTGTAATGATTATGAGGTTGGGATACTCCATTCCTCCGGCCGCCATCGGTGTAATGACTATATCAAGCTCAGGATACGGATATTTGCCAAAGGCTTCTCCGAATGCTTTGAAAGAGTTCTCGGCGGATTTAAAAGTCATATCGACTACAGCACTCATATCCTTTCCCGGAGGATTATCCCTGTTATATAAAACACTGACCTTTACGCCTTCGACTTCCTTCTGTTCACTTTCGAAAACACTGCTTGCACAGAAAACGAAGTCTCTTACATAGGGTGCCTCAAACGTGTAGGTAAGTTTACCGTCTTTAGTAGAAGAATCTTTCTTCTCGCCTGAGGATGCGACAGTATATCCTTCGGGGACAGTAAGTCTGACCTTGTAGTTTGAGATCTCAGAATAGAAACACTCACCAACTGTGATATATCCTGCATGAGACCAGTTCCCGTCAACATACTCAGCAAGGATCGGATAGAAATTGGTTGCGCTATAGATATTGTTATAAAAACCGAATCTGTCAGCATTATCAGGAATCTTCGCAATGAAATCGTATGAGAGTTTCATAGTCTTACCGGGCTCTAATTCCTTTTCAAGATCAAGCCAGACAACAGAGTCATCATCCTTGTCTCTTCTGACTTTAAGCGCACCTGTACGGCTGTCTTCAACATTAGAGATATCTGTTATCTTGCCGTCTGTTTTGACCTTATACGCATAAACATCCGCTTTATCAAAAAGCGAAGGATAATCCCTGAGACAAAGCTCTTTCCAGTTATCGGACGAATCGTTATATAACCAAATGACCACATGTCCGCCAATAGTATTAGCCTCTGTATCAAGCGTAAGGTCCATGTCGTATTCATAAGGTTTACGTTTTGGGAATTCAATTGCAACGCCTTTATCAGGGATCGTAACTGGTCCCTTCTCTTCTTCAGGCAAAGTAATGGTTTCTTCCTCTTCTCTGTCTTCCTCCTCTACCTCTTCCGAAGGCTTTATCAGATCTTTGATCATGGAACAGGAAGAAGTTCCCAAAAGGCCTATCAGCATAAATGCTGAAATAACAACACTAAACAATTTTTTCATATAGATCACCTCGTGCCTAATCTTACAGCACAGTTATGCCCAATTTATGTCAAAACGAAAAGATTTTGAGAAAAAACCAATAAGGATTACTTGGAACTCTCAACTGTGGATTCAACCGTTGTCAACGGAGCCGAATCACCCTTGTCGAAATTACCCGTAATTCCGTCTCCGGTATTGGGAACAAAAGCCGAATAGATAACATCGATTATGAAGAAAAGCAAAAGAACCGCTTCGATCGGAACAAGGATCTTCTGCTGCGCTTTTCGTATCAGGTTATCAAGGAGCGGTGCAAGAACATAGATGAATGCCATTCCGGCGACTCCGAACACGAACAGACCTTCAGCGCAGACTCTTCCGTCGATATTAAGGAAATATCCGGAATAGTCCCACCACTTCTTATCGAAGATCATCTCCAATGCCCATCCGCCGAAATATTCGACGACGCCGCAGAGAACAACGGTCGCAATAAGATGCAGGACCGGCTTTCTCCTTAACATAAACAGGAATATGAGAACTATAAGTCCGCCGACGCCATAGATAGGAAGCCAAGGACCGTGAAGGACTCCGCGGTTGATTATCTTACCCTGCTGAACATAGTAGAAGAACAGTTCCCATACCCAGCCGAACATCGCAAAGATAAAGAACAATGCGGCGAGCGAAGGCAATGAATAGTGACGCATGTAATGGATATGGGCAAGGGATTTGAGCTTTCTTTGTTCAGGTATAGGAGAAAGCCTCGACGGATATGCCTCTCCTTCAGCTTCCTTCTTATAAGCGAGGAGCTTAACACGTCGCTCTTCATCGGCTTCATATTCCATCTCATCTTTAGTATTCCAAAGAACGACACCGAAATGATCAGCAATGAACTTGTTCCTGCCCTTAAGGCCGTCAAGAGAAGGTTTATCAGCCTCTAATTCTTCCAAGACATCCGCATAAGCATCCATAAGCCTGTTGTTGTCAGCCTTTGCGAAGAGATAAATGTCATTGAGCTGTTCAACGCCCTCGATCTCATTCTGCTTTGCAGCTTCCCTGACTCTTGCATAGAACTCGGAATAAATGCAGATCTTGTAAGGGTTGGTATAAAGTACTCCTACAATACCAAGGGTAAGAGCATTCAGGATGTTCCATCCAAGAATACTTAAAATGATCTTAAACAGCGTCCACTTGTTGCCTCTCATCATCCTCCATGAAAGCTTAAGCGCATCGACGGTCTTAATGTCGGGATTTTCAGCAATGATGTAAGGAACAAGGAAGAAACCGAATCTGACTATTGGATAAAGGACAATGGTCAATGACGACAAGACCTCGATTATCCACAAAAGGCCCATAGTAATAGCCGATCTCCTCCACCGCTTCATGCGGATAAAGAACAGATAGCGTGATACAGGAATCTTCTTATAGATCCTTCCTTCAAGGAATATTCTTCTGATTATCGCAACAAAAAGGTTACGTACAAACAGCCAGTAAGTAAACGAGATAATTGCCAGCACAGCCACGATCGCAATGTTGGCCGCACGCGGATCGCCTATGATACCTGAAGCAACAGAATAAACATGTGAAAAGAACGTGTCTCCGGCAACGAAATCGATTATCTGATTTAAAACGCCCTTGGATCTGCCAAAAACTTCAGAACCTTCAGGGCTCTTTATCTTTTCATTAACAGTATCGAGCTGCTTACCAACATTATTTCGGAAAACACCGGCATCTTCATCCAATGCCTGTACGCCTTTCATTATCTTTTCACCGGTCGCGGGATCAACATATTCGATCTGGGTATTTGCGAACATGTCAAAGAACGTAGAACGCATATTGAGGAGATAGTCAGAGGTGATAAACTCCGCTTCCATAAATACAGCGAGAAGGCATGCCACTACAAAGAACAAATAGTGGTGCTTCAAACTTCCCCTGGCATCGCGCTTGAGCATGCGGATGCCGTATTCCATCTTGTTTTTCTTCTTATTGTCAGACATGAGGATATATTAACAAAAAAGACCTCTCCATAAAAGGAGAGGTCTTGAAGATCAATAAACCGTACTCGGATTACATTGCAGTATAGCCGCCGTCAACAGGAAGGTTAACGCCTGTTACGTATGTTGTTGCAGGTGAAGCGAGGAAGCAGATAGCTGTATCAAGCTCGCCGTCGTTACCATATCTCTCAAGAGGGATCATGGTCTTAGCATTAGCCTGGAAGAAATCGGAATCGAGTGTCTCCTTTGTAAGAGGGCTGTAGAAATAGCCGGGGCAAATGCTGTTAACTGTGATGCCGTACTTACCCCACTCAGATGCAAGAGCTCTTGTAAGGTTAACTACGCCGCCCTTAGCTGCGTGATAAGGAGAGCAAGGAGCGACCTTGTTTCCGACGAGTCCGTACATGGAAGAAATGTTGATGACACGACCGAACTTATTGGGGATCATGTACTTCTTTGCAACAGCACGTGCAAGTCTGAAAGTACCGAAGAGGTCGATGTTGATCTCGTTTTCGAACTGCTCGTCTGTGATGTCTTCTGCGGGAGCAACAGCGCCTGTTCCTGCGTTGTTTACGAGGATGTCGATCCTGCCCATCTTAGCAAGGATCTCATCGACAGCTGCATCAACTGCCGCTGTATCCGTGATGTCGCACTTAACTGCGAGAGCCTTAACTCCGTAAGTCTTCTCGAGGTCAGCTGCAACCTCATCAATAAGATTCTGACGGCGGGCGATAGCTACGATATCGCATCCCTGTCCTGCCAGAGCTTTTGCCATCTGAACACCGAGTCCTGTGGAGCATCCTGTGATAACTGCCACTCTTCCCTTGAAATCGAAAATGTTAGCCATACCATTACCGCCTTTTCAGAATATTTATCGGAGTTTTCCTAACTCCAATGTGATTATACAAAAGACCATTCTGCTCTTTAAGTTGCCAAATGTTGCTAAAAGGTCAATTATTCTTGTTCTAGTGATGTTTCCATTAAAAAATAGTCTCGTTTGTTTATATTTGGCTCAGAATGATTTTCAATTGACTGAAAAATGTTTATTCCGTCAGAGGTGATATAATGAATCTATTAACTAAAAATCAGGAGGACTATTACATGAAGTTTTTTAAAGGAAAGTGCGGAACTGTTGTAACTAAGCTTTTCGAGGCCGAGTGTGAAGGCGGTCCTCTCGAAGAACTCATTCCCAACACTACTGATGCCGCAGGCGAAAAGCATGTTCCGGTAATCGCAGTTAACGGACAGGAAGTCACAGTTACCGTTGGCGAAGTAGCTCATCCCATGATGGATGCTCACTACATCACATTTGTCGCTCTCGAGACAGACAAGGGCGCAATAATCAGACAGCTCAAGCCCGGTGAAGAGCCTGTTGCCAAGTTTACGATCGCTGCCGGTGAAAAGGTAATCGCAGCATACGAATACTGTAACCTTCACGGTCTGTGGATGGCAAAAGCTTAATTACTTAAACTCAAACGTATTAAAAAAGACAATATGCAGAATATCTGTATATTATCTTTTTATAATAGGTAAATTAAATCTTTATACTACTTGGAAGATATAACACTTAAGATACTGTGTTTCCGGGACGCTCATCAATACGGGGTGATCCGGAGCCTGTCCTCTTGCTTCCACAAGCCTTAATGAAACAGCAGCATCTCTTGCTGCAGATACAAGCATCTTACGGAACAGATCATCGGTCATAAAATGCGAACAGGAACAAGTAGTAAGATAGCCACCTCTGGGAAGCACCTTCATGGCCCTGAGGTTTATCTCCTTGTATCCCCTTCCCGCCGCTTCAACTGTCTGTCTGGACTTCGTGAAAGCCGGCGGATCAAGGATTATGTAATCAAATGAATGATCTTTCCTTTCAGCCATTCCGGTAAGCAGATCAAAGACATCCGCACATACGAAATCCATCTTCCCATCAAGACCGTTCCTTACCGCATTACTGTGAGCCATATCAACAGCCTGCTGAGAAATATCAACACTGGTTACATGCAAAGCTCCTGCAAGAGCACAGTTCAAGCCAAAAGAACCAGTATGTGTAAAGCAATCCAGGACTTTCCTGCCGGGAGCAAGCTTAGCCGCAGCAGCCCTGTTATATTTCTGATCCAGGAAGAAACCCGTCTTCTGTCCTTCAGCGACATCGACAAGATACTTAATGCCGTTCTCTGTAATTTCAGTAACAGCAGATTCAGGTACAGATCCAAAGCCCTGATACCAGCCTTTCTCTACAACAAGGCCTTCCTTTTCTCTTAATGCGAGATCATTTCTCTCATAGATACCGCTTATATGAACACCCGCTTCTTCAAGGCTCTCCTTAATAGCGCGGTAAATATCGTTCTTGATAAGTTCCACTCCGAGACATGCTGTCTGGACCGAAAGGATATCTTCATACCTGTCTACCGTAAGACCGGGAATGAAATCAGATTCACCGTGAACAAGTCTGCAGCATCTGAAATCCTGTTCGGGAAGGATTTCTTTACGATAACGGACACTATAACTTATACGCCTTTTCCAGAACGCATAATCAAACTGATCGTTTGCATTTCTGGAAATGATCCTAATACGGATCTTGGAACCGGAGTTGTAAAAACCTGTTCCCTGCCAGCTGTTGCCTTCAAAGCAGTCAATAAGACAGCCGTCTTCCGGGTTTCCTTCAACGGACTTAACCTCGTCCTCATAAACCCAGGGATGACCGTTCTTAAGTGCTGCAGCAGCCTTGGTAGTAATTGATGCTTTCGGATACTGTCTTTCCTGTTTCATTATGCCCACGGATCCATTTCTTTCGGGATCCTGATATCAGAAAGGATCATTTCTTCTTCAATAAACCATTCACCTGTAGAAGCCTTAAGCCTCATCTTTATCATTCTAGGCGAGTCAGCACCTGAAGATCTCATAAAGACTCTTATTCTACCGTCCTGCTCGGATGCAGAATCCTTCTCAGGAGTAATTTCAAAAGGAACTGAAGGAGTATAGTTATTCTCCGGTGAAGTGCCGGCAAAATAGGATCTTACGACATATTCCTTGCCGTCACAAAGCCTGTCCTTAATGAACTGCTTCTCATATTCAGAAACACCGGCAGGACCTTTAAGAAACTCCAGCATTGATATCGCAGCAGCAGGATCATCCTTATAGTTCATCATTGCCGCAACAAAGAGCGCAGCACCGAACTCAGGTTCCTTAAGACTTGCTTCAGGAAGCGCCTTCAATTCATCTAATGTTGAAGGGATCCTCTCAAAGCTTATGGTCATAAGATATCCTCCCGGATAATGTTTTAGAAAATTATAGCACAGTAAAAGAACGTTCCTGCTTATTCGTTCTCGTCATCTTCAATTTCTGCCGGAAGTAATCCGTCATCCAGCTCAACAACACTGCGCAATGCTCTGTTGACTGCATTAGCTCTCGTTGTCTGAAGCTTTTCAAGGTTATTCGTCGCAGATTCAAGACTGTTCTTGACCTTCTGAAGTGCTTCATCATACTTCTTGAATTCAGTCTTAACCTTACCGAGAGTTACTTCGATCTCATGCGACTTCTTCTCAATCGCAAGCGCCTGATAGTAATTGGTTACGGTACTCAGTATCGCAAGCAATGTATAAGGTCCGGCTATCGTGATCTGAAGCTGGTTAAGCTCATCGAGCAGATTAAGATTAACGATCTCGGAATACATGCCTTCAAAAGGAACAAAAAGGATCGCATACGGAGTGGTATCGGGAACTGAAATATACTTTTCCCTGATCGTCTTGGCATCTGCCTTAATAGCGTCAGCAAATGCCTTCTTAGCCTTTGTTATTGCTTCCTTGTTTCCGCTGTCATATGCTTCGAGCAGAGTCTCATAGCAATCCAAGTGGCACTTGGAATCCACAGGCAGATAGAAGAAACCGTTGCCTTCTCTTTCCGGAAGCTTGATTGCGATCTCAACGTGGTCGTTGGAATTTGGCTTTGTAGCGACTTCGGTATCATACTGCTGAGGCGTAAGGACATCAGCAATGATCTGCTTGAGCTGGATCTCACCCATGATACCGCGGGTCTTTACACCGTTAAGAGTCTTCTCAAGACTTCCGACCTGAGTTGAAATACCCTTAAGCTCACCCATACTCTTCTGGAGTTCAGTCATCTGGGTAAGGACACCCTTAAAGCTCTTCTCAAACTGCTCATTAAGTGTTTTATCGAGTTTCTCACTGACAGTCTCACGGATCTTATCGATCTGCTTGTTATTCTCTTCACGAAGCAGGTTAAAGTTTCTGTCCTGCGTCTCTGTCATTGTCTTAAGGCGAGACTCGAGAGTCTTATTGATCGTCTCGAAATTTGTAGTCATGAGCTTACTCTGATTATCGAGCATTGCCTTGTTATTCTCTCTGTCTTCTTTCATCGCAGAGCCCATGGCATTGTTCATAGCCTCAAACTCTTTCTTATTGAGTTCGCGGATACCCTCGATCTGCTTGGTATTCTCTTCACGCAAAAGCCTGAAATTCTTATCCTGCGTCTCAGTCTGATTGTTAAGGCGCATATCCAGAGCCTTGCTGATATTTTCAAAATTGGAGTTAAGAAGCTTATTATTGCCTTCAAGCGTGGTGTTGATCGTCTCGAGGCCCTGCTTGTTGACTTGCTGCATAGCCCCGTTCATTTCCTCATTGTGCTTTCTGGTACGTTCCTGCTGTTCGTTCTCAACATCAGTCAGGTTATGTTCCATAGTTGAAATACGTTTCTCAAGCGCATCTGTAACTACATCCGAATAATCCACTTTACTCTTCCTGCTGAGGCTTACAGCGATAATGCAGACTACTATACTTACGATCAGGGTGATGATACTTACGATAAGAATTACTAATTCCATGTTCTGTCCCCTTTAATGATTAAATTGACTATATTATAAGACAGCTGTATCACGAACCTGTCCCAATAATAGTGCTTCTCCGGCAAACACACGGAGAAGGTTTGCCGGAGAAGCTGATAACAAGCAAATATCAGGCGCTCAACCTGTCAGTGCCGATAACGGGGATAACAGATGCGCTGAGTCGGTCGAACTCACTGAGAACTGCCTTTACATGCTTTGCTCCGAGTCCTACCGCGGAGCAGCACTCACTGATGGACATACCGTATACTCGGCAGTATACGACAACGGATGCTTCAACCAATCCGTGAACTGAAGCCGTATCAGAAACAGCCTTCCAAAATGAATCATTAAAAACCTTGTTCATGCCTTATCCCTCCTTCAGCAATACTCAGCGAGTGAAATGTCGAAACGCTCAATATAGTAATTCCTGATACACTCACAAAACTCACGAATATATCTTCTGACAGTCCTGCTGTTGTAGAACTCAAGATCAGAGATCCTGTCTATTGTTATGTTTCCGTTGAGATAACGAAGAGCTATCCTGGATTTCTCACTCCCGGTCTTCATCGAAGCGCAGTTAAGCGCGTCGTTCCAATGACCCATGATAACCATATAATCTGTTCTTGCATCCTGATATCCGTTGGCAGCCATAGACGAAGTAAGATCATCGATCGCCTTAGCGCGGAATGCCAAATCTTTAACAGTACAATTAAATACCCGCATGTCTTCCTTCCTTTCATCTCATTCTTGCAAGAACAGCCTGAATATCAGTACAAAGAGGGTTCTTCACCACACGCTACAGCATTTATGCAAATAGCGGGTGCAAAGAGCGGGGCATCATCTGCCCTTGATTCTTACTGTATTCAGTTGTACGGATTTCATACTGCTATCTGCAGCATGTGCCTCACATTACAGGAGCTATCCTTACAAAAGTAAACTGTTAACTCTTCTACCTAAAAACTAAACTCTTCAGAAACGTCAAATAAACTAACAACTAAATATTCAACCAGACGTTTCCCTTAACCGACAGTTACGAAATGATAAGCTCCTTTCTGAAGTTTTGAGTTCAATATACCACTACGGGAATTAAAATCAATAGCAATTCGAAAATTTGTTCCTACAACCTGTGGTAATTATGTACATATTTTTGTCCATCTCTCCCAAGATATAGTGTTTACTATGTTTTCGTCATTCTGACACCCTGAAAGGCTGATAAATCAGGCTTTTGGCAAAAGGCCACTTCTCACCAGTGTGGTAAAATAAGAAATAGAAGTCAGCATCCATACCGCCTATGAGGTATCTGTATGAAATCAACGGCCGTCATTATGCTAATAATCTTCAGCGTCATGCTGCTTCTTTGTCTTGTCGCGACAGAGGTCCAGAGAAGAAAGCATCCGGGGCGTGCTGCATCAGGACTTCGTCTCGTATTCCTTTTCATGACCTTTCCCCTTTTCGGAAATTTCATAGCTCTTTTGGCAGAAGACAAAAACCTCTCTTCTTCAGGTTACATGATCCTTCTTTTAGGAATCGGGCTCTTGAGCTTCAACATGGTCTCATTTGTTATGGACTTCTGCGAATTCAAATACAGAAACACTCCGATACAATATATCGTCCTTGCACTGTTCTCCGTATATTCAATTTTGGTTTGTTTAAACCCTGCATTCCATCATGTATATGAACTCAAGGAAGGTGCTTTTGATGACGGTTACAAGTACTTTGACATTGTTTCCAACTGGGGACGCTATGTCGGGTTTGTCTTGATAAGTCTTATCTTCTCGATAATGATCCTTGCTCTAATCATCAAATGCACAAGGATATCTTCTGCTTATTTCGAAAAGTACATCTTCCTTATAATCAGTCTTGTCGTCTGCATGCTTTTCGAAGTTTATTTCATGTTCTCGGATAACCCGGTAGACCTGATCATTGCCGGATATATCATCTACGGCGTCATGAGCTTTTATCTGCTCTTCTTCTATAAGCCGCTCTTCATCAGGTCCAGGCTAACAAATGCCGTAGTAGAGAACCACAATGACGGAATCATCTTTTACGATGCAAATGCGAATGCTCTGTACGCAAATGACCAGGCTTTCAACATTCTCGAGGTTGAAGAACGCGACCCTGATAAGTGTACCGACAGACTGATAGACATCATGGGCGGCGCTGACGTTCATGCCAACTTCGAGATCCCCGCAAGCTACAAAGATGCTTATGGCAATACGAGATATCTGATAATCAACCACCGCCTGATGAAAGACTCCAGAAAGTTCGATATCGGCTCATTCTTCAGTATTCACGACAACACTTCTGAAGTCAGGCTTAACGAAAGGCGCAGATACCTCTCAAGACACGATGATCTTACCGGACTTTATAACCGCAATACCTTCATTGAGGAAGTCGAAAATATCAGAAAGAAGAATCCTGACGAATCTTATTACATGGTCGTTTCTGATATAAACGACTTTAAATTTGTTAATGATGTATTCGGCCGTGAATCTGCAGACAGAACGCTTATCAACATAGCAAATCTGATCTCAGATACCTCTCCGGAAGGTTCTGCTTACTGCCGTTGGGGCAGTGATGTATTTGCTTCATTTGCACGCAAGAAAGATGTTGATTTCTCAGCTCTCGAGAATGCTCTGACTCATGTTCAGGTACAGGATGCAAGCATAAACCAGCCCATCATAGTTCATGTCGGTATGTATGAAATGACTCCCGGCGAAGATATTGAGCCTGCAGTTATGGTCGACAGAGCTCTTCTCGCTATCGCCAGCATAAAGAACAATCTCAACCGACGTGTGGCCATATACGATGACAAGCTGCGTGCCGACAAGATCTGGGAACAGCGTATTACCGCTGAGCTTCCCAATGCTATTGCTACAGGTGAGATCATTCCGTTCATACAGCCTCAGTACAATTCAAAAGGCGTACTTGAAGGCGGTGAGATACTTGTAAGATGGAATCATAAGACTGAAGGCTTGATCCCGCCCGGAAGATTCATTCCTATCTTCGAAAAAAATGGTCTTATCTCAAGCGTTGACCGCTGTATTTGGGAATCAGCATGCTCCATTCTTTCGCGCTGGGCATCTGAAGGAAACGGCAGAGAAAATCTTAATCTTTCGATCAACATATCTCCAAAAGACTTCTACTTCATGAACATATACGAAGTGATCACGTCTCTGGTAAAGAAATATAATGTTGATCCTGCTAGACTCAGGCTTGAGATTACCGAATCCGCGATCATGAGCAATCCGGCCGAAAACATTAAGACTATCACATCTCTTAGGGATTTCGGGTTTACGATCGAAATGGACGATTTCGGAAGCGGATATTCCTCGCTTAACATGCTCAAGGACATGCCTGTAGACGTTCTTAAGCTCGACATGGTATTCCTCGGAAAGACCAATGATTTTGCCAAGTCAAAGATCATACTGAGCAGCATCGTCAACATGGCAAACAACCTTCACATGCCGCCGATTTCCGAAGGCGTAGAGACGAAAGAACAGCGTGACATGATGCTTGAAATGGGATGCAAGCTTTTCCAGGGTTACTACTTCTCAAAACCTGTACCGGTAGAAGAATTCGAAAAGCTTCCTTTGATCTGGAAAGATTGATCTCAACGCCTTAGAGTTCTCAGATAAGCCTTTTGATCATCTGTTATCCTAAAGCTCTCAACGGCTTTCTGTATGGCCTTGTTGTGAGTTACACGGTCAAGTCTGTTATCCTCAATTATCTTTACTGCTGCATCATACTGTTTTGCAAGTGCCGTGGCAAAATACCATGCAGTCATCATGCTCACGTATTTAACGTCAGGCCTGTCAGCACCAATGACCATTTCCATGTATTCCTCGCTAAATCCGTCATCTAGATAAAATGACATAAGCATCTTTATTCCATAACGGATCGTATATTCCTCATCAGAAGCAAGCCACTTCCTTATATATACAAGAAGCTCGTCAGTATGCTTTTTAAAGGCCTTGGGAACGAACTGGTCACAAACAGCCCAGTTGTCGATATACGGAAGCATCCTTTCCGTCTCGCGGATAAGATCATCAAAAACCTTTTCATCATTCAGCACCATAACATGGAGCAGATTCTCTTCATAATACTTATGAGGAAGGCTTTTGATAAACGCTTTATGAGCACCGCTCTTCCTTAATTCTTTGGCATATGCCTTAACCGCAGGAGTCCTTACACCGATTATCAGCTCAGGATCGACATTAGGCAGTATACGCTGCTGCAAAGCGCGGTAATCAGGATCACTCTTGATCTCGAAAAGATGTTTTTGTATGCCGCTCAAAGCCATGTTATTGCTTCCCTCCAATCATGTATCCTTCTCCCTTTTCAGTCCGTATAAGGCTCCCTTTATTGCCAAGCTGCTTTCTAAGCGTTCTTATCTGACTGTCAACGACCCTGGTTCTTCCGCAAAAGTCATCTCCCCATACTCTCTTCAACAGATAATCGCGGCTTACTGCCGAGTTCTTGTTTTCAAGAAGAACACACAGCAGAGCTGTAGCTTTGCCTGACAATTTAACAGGCTTACCGTCCACAGTAACAAGACCTGTTCTGGAGTTTATCATTATCCCGTTACATTCAAGCGTATGCTTTTCTTTTGGCGCATCTTTCCCGTTCAGAAATCCACTTACCTGTTCATAAACATCTGAAGCCGTAAATGGCTTGATTATCAATGATGCCGCACATATCGAGATCGCACTGACCACTTCCTGCACATTATCCATATTAAGTATTATAAAGACCGGATAAGGACAATGTTCCCTGAGCATCGTACAAAAATCCGCTCCAACCTGTCCTGAAAGGCTTACATCTACTATAACCACGTCATAAGGATTAGTACGGATCTTATTCATCCCGTCAAAGAAATCATATGAAATATCTAGTACATATTCATCTTTACCGTGTACCGAGAAGTATTCTTTAACGCTATCCCTTACATCAAACAAATCTTCTATAAGCAGAAGCCTGTACAAAAAGCATCCTTCTTTCTATACATCAGATAATGACAATTAAGATTCCGGTTAATACAGCTGCTATGGTAACACAGATGACAGGAATAACCTTATTGCCTTTAAACACCGGGACAAAAGAAAGTGCAAATCCGCCAAAGAAACCGAAAACTATCAATATGTATGGCAGAAATCTCAGCCATGCAGGCGAAACGCTGAAGAGCGTAAACATAGTAATAACAGCCGCTATAAAAACAACAGCTGCAAAGATCAGAGGAAGCAGCAACTTATCTTTAACAGAATCAAGCATCGCGTTTTGCCTCCTCTTTAATTATGCCTACGAAAGCAATAAGCCTTGAAGCCGCCTTTCCGGAAGAAGGAAGATCATTGTGAAGATCACCTTCGATCGTAACGAAGTCCGTCTTAGAAAAAGAAAACTCGCTGAAGAGTTTTTTACTGGATTGTATGGGCACTATCTCATCAGCGTCTGAAGCAATGATTATCGTAGGGCATTTAACATTGCCCGCATATTTATAGACAGGCATCTTAAATGATGTTAACAGCTTCACAGGTCCATGGAATATATTGAGTGCATTGTTATACAGATCGTAGCCGCTGTTATATGGCGCTATCAACATAAGACCGCCGGGAACGGTTTCTGCCTCTGATGCAGCATACACGGCGATTCCGGTTCCTATCGAATAGCCCATTACGATCGTCGTGGAAGTTGTGGGCAGGTTTGATGCATATTTATATGCTTCAACAGCCATAGCTTTCATTGATTTCTCACGCGGCACACCAGAACTCTTACCATATCCGGGATAATCAAAACATATGACATCGCAGCCACTGACAACAGAGTTCCAAAGTTTGTCCTCTGCAAATCTGAGTATCGCTTTGGAAGCTGACTCGCCATTGCCGCAGAAATAAAGAACGGCAGGCCTTTTTATGTCAGATGCGATACCGGCAGCCTTAAGTCTCCAGCCGAAAAGCGTTCCATAGGCAGTACTTACTTCCTCAACTTCTGCATTGAGCGTATGTTTTTCGGCTATTTCTGCAAGCCTTGCAGTTTCATCTTTATCAACATGCGGATGGAACATGCACATATTTCCGTAGTTGTAAATCAGGACCGAAAAGAGAGCAGCTGCAAAAACCACACCTGCACCGACATAAGCCAGAACGCGAATAATCCTCGAATTCTTAGGGAGAAAGATATTAAGTACAAGAACTGTTATAAAAGCGACCAGAGCCGTTATCGAAGAAGCTATAAGGGTTCCTCTGGAACCGGGCGAAGCTATAAGAACAGTTACACATCCGGCGATCAACGCAAACGCTGCGCAGATCAACGAATTAGAAAGCCTCTCACGCATTGTCATAACTGACGCACCACCACTTAGTTGATGCTCATATTATATCAAAACACCTTACATTCGTGACGACAGATATTTCCAGAAACCGTCTAAACCAACAACCAGGTCATTATAGGTCTCATCGAAATTATCCGTATACCACGGATCGGCAATGCTCCTGTTAAGGCCTGCAAATTCAAGCATCTGAAAGATTTTGGAATCAGGGTCGCCGCCTGTGATGCGCTTCATGTTGGAAACGTTGTACGAGTCCATGCCAATCAGATAATCGTAGTTATCGTAATCATCGCGGTTCATCTGTCTTGCGCGGTGAGGTATCACAGGAATTCCAACCGCTTTAAGCTTATGAACGGTGCCGTAATGAGGGCCGTTTCCGATCTCTTCCCTGCTCGTTGCAGCCGAATCGATATAGAACTTATCCGCCATGCCCTTTTTATTGACCATGTCCTGAAACATGCACTGCCCCATCGTCGATCTGCAGATATTGCCATGACAGACAAACAAAACTTTGATTTTTCCGTTATACATATTCGCAATTACCCTGTTTACGGCGTCTGCTTACTACTCCCACTATTATCCTGGGGATCGGTGCCAAAACGCTGACCAAAAAGCCTATCGCGATCAGTATCTCACCTGTGCGAAGGTTGTTGGCATACTGCATCTTCATTTCCGGAGTTGCATCCTGAAAAGGGATCCCGGCTTTGATCAGCCAAAAATACAAACCGGTCATTAAAGTAAGGACACCGGCTGCAATAACTATATCTAACAGTATCTTAATTGCTTTCATATTTGTCAGTTAAACCTTTACAAGTATCAGAAATTCATTATATCGTATTATCTCTTACATTGTTTGTGATAAATAAGTCAAAATAAAAGAGCCGGAGACTAAATCTCCGGCTCTTGTTGATCAGGTTGATCCGGTTTACTTTTTAACTGAAACCTTCTTACCGCAGTTCTTCTTTGTGAAATACTTCTTGTAAAGCTTAACCTTTGCCTTCTTTACCTTAACAGTCTTTACTGAAGAACTCTTAAGTGACTTTTTAACGCCGAGCTTTGTAAGCTTTGTTGTCTTATTGATATTGATAAGAGTAAGAAGCTTATCACCGGAGAACTCATAATTACCGATCTTCTTCAGTTTTTTAGAACCGAGAGTGAAAGACTTAAGAGCTGTGCAGTTCGCAAATGCTCTTGTACCGATCGTGGTAATTCCATTACCGCCGGTAACAGTTGTAAGGCTTGTACAATAACGGAAAGCCTCATCACCAATAGTGCTTACAGCAGAATTAATCTGAAGGGTAACCATCGTTGTATTCTGATAGAAAGCTTTCTTATTGATCTTTGTAACCTTGTATGTACAGTCGTGTATCTTAACCTGATAAGGTACGATAACTGTTTCATCAGAACCGCTATACGACTGAAGTTCAACAGTACCGCTGCCGTTCTTAGAAGCATTGGTTACCTTATACTTAACGCCGTTTGAGATATAAATCTCACCTTTTGTAGCATATTCAAGGAAATAGAATTTTGCATTAGAGCAGCTCTTGAAAGCATTAGCACCATAAGAGTTATAAACACTCTCATCAACCCTGACCGTAGTAAGACCAGAGCAGCTCTCAAAAGCACATTCACCAATAGACTTTACAGAGTAAGGAAGCTCAATGTAAGTAAGGGCTGTGCACAAAGAAAATGCATAGCTGGGAATAGATTTAATACTTGTAGCAATCGTAACGCTGTAAAGCTTCGTACAACCGGCAAAACAATATTCACCAAGTGAAGTTATGTTCTTATGGATGTTGATCTTTTCAAGTACGGAACAACCATAGAAAGCTTTCTTTCCGATCGTTTCGATCTTTTCAGGGAGGATTATCTCCTTAAGAGCTGCACATCCGCTAAAGCATTCATCGGAAATCACCTTAAGTTCTTTGGAAAGAGTAATGCTCTCAAGTTTAGAACAACCCTGGAAAGCATTAGAGTTAACTGTCGTTACAGTATCAGGGAGTGTTATTGAGCTAAGGCTTGAACAACCTTTGAAAGCATTGGAATAAAGGCACTTCAATTTAGCAGGCAATGAGATGCTTGTAAGTGAAGTACACCTAGCAAATGTTCCGTTACAAATACTTACTAATGTAGACGGAAGAACAACATATGTCAGCTTTGTGCAACCATTAAATGCATTATTACCAAGCTTGGTAATACCTTCACTTACAATTACCGTAGTAATTTCGTTGTTATGATCAAGCCAAGGAGTCAGGGTCTTGCCTTCTGTCTGTGTGGGAGTGAACTCATCATAGTTATACATATCTCCCTTACCATTAATGTAAAGGGTAGATCCCATAAGTGACCAGGTAACGGTCTTGCCGCATGAACCGGAATTTGCATTAACAGATTTCTTCTTGTCTTGAGCCTCAGGCTGCTTTTCAGTTTCTGTTATCTGCTCTTCAGGCTGCTCTTCTTCAGTCTGAGCGGGCTCCTGCTTCTCTGTTTCAGCAGGCTGCTCTTCTTTAGATTCAGCAGGTGTTTCTTCTTCAGTTTCTGCAGGCTTAGCTTCTGACTCTTCAGGCTGCTCTTCCTTAGACTCAACAGGCTCCTGCTTCTCTGTTTCTTTTGCTTCTGTAGCTTTGGGAGCTTTTGTTTCTTCAGGCTCCTTCTCTTCTGCAGCTTCAGTAGTCTGTGCTTCTGTAGCTTCAGTTGTCTCATCAGCCAAAACAGATACAGGTGTCATAACCATAGACATACCCATAGCTGCAGACATCAAAACCGACATTATCTTGAGATGCTTCATAATCAGCCCTCCATGTTAGTGTGATAATAAAATTATCCAAATGGTGCTATTTTAATACGCGGATTTCGAAATTGCACGCGAAATAATTAATTTTTATTAATAATATATATGTTTTCCGCAGTTTTCACGCAATTATCACTCATTTGACACCTTTCTGTAGTAATAATAGCGGTTATCCCGAGCTAACAGGATAACCGCTATTAAGCAGGTCAATATAAACTTCAATTAATCCTTTCCCGCTTCCAGGCTGTCCGGCCCGAAGCTTTCGGGAAGGAGATCTTCAAGAGTCCTGACTTTAAAATCAGTCTCGCTCTTAGCCATGAAAACCATCAATTCTTTAGGATCAGAGAATTCTCTTAACACCTGTCTGCATATACCGCACGGAGATGTATATCCGTTATCTTTGCCTTCCGGAGCTTTGGTATCCCTGCTTACGATCGCAATAGCTTTAATGTGCTTCTCGCCGCATGAAACCATATTGCTTACTGCATTGCACTCAGCACAGATTCCTGCGGGATATGAAGCGTTCTCAACATTTACTCCGGTATAGATCTTACCGCTGCCGGTAAGGACCGCAGCCGCTACTTTAAATCCCGAGTACGGAGCATATGAATTATCCAATGCAGCAAGAGCACTTCTGATCAGTTTACCTTCCATATTTTGCCGTACCTCCCTGTCGCTTCTTTAGTAAATCTTAACACATCAAATACTGATGGACTCACTATTGTATATATGCTAAAATCACGGCAGTATTCTAAAGAAAGGGCGCAAGAAGATGTATTGGATCACACCCAACATACAGCTTATGAATGGTTTCTATACAGCTCCTTTAAGGAGAACTGCGCCCATTTTCAGGTAAAATCAATTAATTTCCAAACTTATCTGTCAGCGCACTTCTCCTTTGAATCAATGATTTAAAGGAGTTTTTATTTATGACTGCAGACAAAATAAAAGAACAGCTCAGAAGGCTGTATCTATCAAATATCATATCCAACATATCAATCGCAGGAGCAGCCTGGGTACTGCTTCTGGTAAACGATGGTTACACTCTTATACAAGTCGGCTTAGCCGAGACAGTTTTCCATATCGTAAGCCTGGCTTGCGAGATCCCGTCAGGTGTCTTTGCCGACACTTTGGGAAGAAAAAAGAGTCTGATACTGAGCAGCTTTTGTGCACTCATGTCGGCTCTTATCAGAGGATTCTTCCCCGGCTTTGCATTCGTGCTGATCTCAATAGCATTCTCTGCCCTGTCATACAATTTTGCATCAGGCTCTGACAGTGCGCTTGCATATGACACGCTTCTCGAAGAAAAGCGCGAAAACGAGTACGACAGATACATCTCCAATCAAACGATCATATACAGGATCTCCAGCGGAATAGCTACGCTTGCAGCAGGCATCGCCGTCATGATCGGCACCCGCAATGCGCAGATACTTTCAATGGGTCTTGCTCTGATCAACATGATCGTTCTTTCAGGACTTAAGGAGAATCTCGTTATATCCCGAAAGAAAGATGTATCACTTGCTAAAAGATTCAAGGACACATATAAAGGCGCATGGGGCTTTCTTAAAGGCAACACCAAAGTCGCCGGACTCATATTCAGGAACGCACTTGTCGGTGCCGTCGATGTATTGCTCTTGTTCTTCCTTCAGGCAAAACTTCCTATGACAGGGATCCCTAATTGGCTTTTAGGACCTCTTCTTTTCATCATGTCATTGGGAGGAATTGTCGGAGCAAGGCTTTCGAGAAATGCCGGCAGATATTCTCTGCGCAAGCTTTTCGCGATCTGCCTTACTATTGCTTTGGCGGGATTATTTACCGAGTTTACGGGAGTCTGGTATCTGATGACCATCGGCGGTTTCCTGACTTCATTTGCAGATGACCTGTTGCAGATAAGATCCGATATAGCTCTAAATAGCATGGTTCCCGCGGAACAGAGAGCTACTCTGATATCGGTCAATTCCTTCTGTTTTTCGGTGATAATGATCGTTCTTTCACCGTTGGCAGGATGGGTGTTTTCGCTGTAAGAAAAGAGCCCGGGTTCTATTTGTTCCCGGGCTCTTGATCCTTAACTGTCATCATCAGGCGCTCTGAAGAAACCTTTCTCAACAAGTCTTACAAACGCATCTACGACTTCCGAATCGAGCTGTGTTCCGCTTACCTCAGTGATTATGCTGTATGCTTTCGAGAACGGCATCCTGTTTCTGTAAGGACGGTTTGAATACATAGCGTCGAAAGTATCAGCAACGGCAATGATACGCGCAACATCAGGTATCTCATCATGTTTTAAGCCATTGGGATAGCCCTTTCCGTCAGGACGCTCATGATGAGCTCCTGCGCCTATCGCGAGCTCAGGCATGATGCTGATATCCTTCAGTGTATCAAAGCCCAGAGCAGAGTGTGACTTGATAGTCGCGAACTCCTCATCATTAAGTTTGCCCGGTTTATTAAGAACTTCCTCAGGGATACCGATCTTACCTATATCATGAAGGAGCGCGATGTTATAGTACTTCTCACAGGTATCCTCATCCCTTCCCATTTCCTTGGCGAGCATAGCCGTGTAATGAGCAACTCTGATAGAGTGACCTCTGGTATATTTGTCCTTCATATCGATTACTCGTGCAAAGGCCTCTACGACTTCCCTGATGAGCTTTTTCTGCTCGTTGTTCTTGGAAATGAGTTTCTTGGTCCTTCTGTCGATATAAAGCTTTACCGCAAGATAGAGTACAGCGCCCACTACAAGCACGAGGACCACATTGAACCAGAGACGCTCGTGGAGGTACTGCTGTTTATTGATAAGAACGCTGACTTCGTGCGACTGTCCGCTTTGCGGATCTGTTATGTGCATCTTGAAATAGTACTTACCGCCTTTTAGGTTCGTATAATCAACAGGCTGGAGATTACTTCTGGCTACAGTTACGGATGACTGATCGAATCCTACGAGCTGATATGTAACATCAGGATTAATCAGCGAATAATTGAATACATAACTGTATACGGTAAGCTTATGTGTTGATGCATTGATATTAAAACTGCCGTCGTCATTCGGATAGATCAGTACGCCATCCGCTTCAATAAACGGTACCGTTGCCTTGAAAGTGTTTATGTTATCTATCGACTTTTCGATATTAACCCTTGTTACGCCCGAAGTGCACGCCATATAAAGGAACCCGTCATTGGTAAGCGCGCTGTATGAATTAGATGTTGATATGCAGGGAAGGCCGTTATGAATACCATAGAACTGATATCTGAACTGGCTTTCTTTAATCAGGTCTTCAGTCTTGGCAACATAAATGCCGTTACTGCTCAATACCCATGTCTCGTCTTTGCTGTTCTGGTATAAGTCGAAGTTATTAAGATACGGGAAGTTCTTTATGACAGTAACGTCGTAATCTTCATTAAGATAACCTATGGAGTTTGAGGTAACGACCCACATAATATTTCTCTTAACGTCTTTCTTTACCCTCATTACAACGTCTGAGCTCAGTCCTTTATCGACATTAATGCTAAGAACGTCATTCTCCGTAATAACATAGATTCCGCCGCCGTCGGTTCCCAATACCATATCTCCGTTATCCATCTCGGATGCAGTAAGGATCTCGGTATTGGTTATTCCGTCTTTTTCGCTGTAGACCTTCTGGACTTTACCGTTTTTGACGATAGCAAGACCTCCTGTGCAGCATACCATCAAGGCACCATCAGCACGTTCGAACACAGTCCTGACTCTGTCCGAGGGCAGACCTTCGATTTCCCTTATCTTTGTTATCCTGCCGTCTTTATAACATATGAGGGCATAATCACTGAATGTGGAAAACCAGACATTGCCCTTACTGTCAGCGTTGATAGAACGGATCTTTACATCCGAAAGCATCTTCAGAAGATCTTTGTCATCATCTCCGTCCCTTACGGGAAGTTCTTCTAATACCTTTCCTCCCTTTATGACAATAAGTCCCGCATTCTTCGTGCCGATATAAAGGCAGTCATCATAAATACAGGTAGTATAAACAACACCTTCAGGGATCTTGTATTTATTAAAGATGTCCGTAAACTGATTCGGAACGATCTTCATTACTCCCTGCTGTGATGAAGCAAACCAAATGTTGTTATTGTGATCCATCAGCATGCTCTCTACTGAACTCGTCATCGGAACGTCTTCGATCGGAGTGAATTCGTAGTCAGTAAAATATCCGATGCCCTTGTCGGTACATGCCCACATCGAACCGTAATAATTCTCGATCGAATTAATGCACGTAAAACCTCCGGTCAGGAATCTTCTTGAAAGAGAAAACTTACCGTCAACAAAACTTCCGTAATAGATGGTGTTAGCAGAATCACCGATATACAGATATCCGGATTTCTCCGGATCAGGCAGGACCGATCTTGCTTCCTTGATCCCGGTAAGATCAGAATCATTATAAAAATCTGCAAGCTGCCTGTCTTTTACCGTGAAGACACAACCATCGAGCGTAATGCCGTAAATGGTACCGTCAGGGGAAGATTTGAGGCTTCTGACAGACTTTTCGGCGATCTCTTTTCCTTCAAGTATGTGAAGCTCCATATGCTTATCAATGTAAGCAATACCTTTGGTCGTTCCGATCAAAATGTTGCCGGCACTGTCTTCGCAGATCGTTCTGACAGATAAAGACATGAGTCCGTTGCTTTTGTTATATCTTCTGAAATGACCTTTTTCCATTACCGAAAGGCCGCTGTCATTTGTTCCGATCCACAATCTGTCGGATGAATCTACGAAAAGACTGACAACGCTCGAGATACCGGCATCAGTACTGAGGTTAACAAACGAATTACCGTCATATCTGATAAGTCCGCTGTAACTGCCTATCCAGATAAAGCCCTCTTCCGTCTGGGCAATGGCATTAGCATCAGAAGTGGGAAGTCCGCTCTTGTTATCGTAAAGAACAGCAGAATAACCGTCACTTGAATGAACGGGATCAACCTTACTCTCTGTTCCCTCACCGTTCCCGTCTGCAAGGACTGTATAAGAACCTAAAGATAAGAGCGAAGTTAAGAGAAGCAGGCATAAAAAGCTTGCGGCAATACGCATTACTGATGTCTTAATACGTCTATTTATCATAAACACCTGCTATGTTCTTCAGGCAGACAAAACGAACTATAAAAATATATTTATAATTATAGCATTGCGTCTGTTAGAAAATAGGCTACAAGTGTTAATTAAATAAAACTTTTTATTAAGATCTCAAGTCCGATGAAGATCAGTATAAAACCGCCTATCACAGTAGCTTTATCAGAGAATCTCTCGCCGAGTTTCTTGCCGAAAGTAAGACCTGCAACACAGATTGCAAATGTGACTACACCGATGATCACCGACGAAAGCAACGCAGCGTCAACCTTATATTCGGCAATCGTAAATCCTACGGAAAGCGCATCTATGGAAGTTGCGAGTCCCTGGACCATCAGCACGGCAAGCGTCAGTTTCTTACCCTCAAATTCTTTTTTGTCTTCTTGTTTATCGCCCTGCGTCTTTTTCGAAAAACCTTCAAAGATCATCTTGCCGCCGATAAAACAAAGCAGTATGAGTGCAATCCACGGGATAAAAGGCTGAAATGCCTTGAAAAGTTCAGCTACGGAATGAACAAAAAACCATCCTGCGAGCGGCATGGCGAACTGGAACAAAGCGTAGACCGAAGCAATCCCGCAGACTCTTCCCTTCTTCATCGAAGGCTCTTCAAGCCCGTTTGCTATCGATACGGAAAATGCATCCATTGCAAGACCCACTCCCAAGAGAAGTGAGTTTAATATCAATGGCAATCCTATAGTTACTTCAGTATTCAAAAACAACTCCGTTCAACAAGCTCATGTCACGGAACAATATTATATGCCAACGACATTAAAAATACACGATTTTTATCTTTTATTTACAATAAATAATGGAGAGCCAAAATCGGACTTGCTATAATTGAATCAGGATAGATACTTCTCCCCTTTTTTAGCCTTACGGAGGCACATAAAATGGATATCGATCAAGCGATCAGAGAACGGCATACCGTTAAGATCTATAAAAAGACCCCGATTCCCGCTGAGGTCTGCAAAAAGCTGAACGAGCGGATCAAATCACTCAACGAGGGTCTCGATGTATTCATGTCACTGGTAACAAATGATTCCAGCGCTTTAAGTACTGCCGTAAAGATCACTTTCTCGAAAAACGTTAATAACTATATCGTTCTTTCCGGTAAGAACGAATCTGATCTTGAGGAAAAGCTCGGTTACGGCGGGGCAGACATTATGCTCTACGCTCAGACATTGGGACTCAATTCCTGGTGGGTCAGCGGAACGTTCAGCAAAGGCAACGCGCGTGAAAAAGGCGGTATTCCCGGATCCAACCTGATCAAAGGCATCATCATTATAGGTTACGGTGAGAACAACGGAACACCTCATAAATCCAAGAGCACTATAGATGTATCCAGTTATTCGGGCAACCCTCCGTTCTGGTTTGTCAGAGGCGTCGGTACTGCCCTTCTTGCACCTACGGCTATGAACCGCCAGGCATTCCTTATCAAAGGAAGCAATGACAAAGTGTCAATCACTTACGACAAAGGACCATTCTCAGGACTGGATCTGGGTATCGTCAAATACCACTTTGAAATAGGCGCAGGCAGAGAAAACTTCAGTTACGAATAAAACACAAATAAAAAGAGGCCGTCACTACTGTGACAGCCTCTTTCTTTTTGCTTTGGATAAGTGAATTCCCACGCTGTTGTAAAATATATATCAATAAGCTAGTTTTTGTATTATTTTGCAATGTCTGTCGCGCGAATTTCACGTATTACATTGACCTTAATCTGGCCGGGATAATCGAGCTCATCTTCGATCTTTTTGCAGATCTCATGAGCTTTAAGCGCCATCTCATCATCAGAAACCTTGTCGGGAGAAACGATAACTCGGATCTCACGGCCGGCCTGAATTGCAAAGCTCTTCTCAACACCCTCAAAGCTTGTAGCAATTTCCTCAAGTTTCTCGATTCTCTTAATGTATGTCTCGAGATTCTCTCTCCTCGCTCCAGGACGAGCAGCTGAAATTGCATCTGCTGCGGCTACGAGCACTGCTTCAGCACATGTCGGCTCAACATCACCGTGGTGTGCTTCAATACAATTGATGACATCAGGATTCTCATGATACTTCTTTGCGATCTCAACACCGAGCTGAACGTGTGTTCCTTCCTGCTCGAAGTCGACCGACTTACCGATATCGTGGAGTAATCCTGCCCTCTTTGCCAAATTGCTGTCCAGACCTAACTCATCGGCCATCATTGAAGCAATCCAGGATACTTCAATTGAATGCTGAAGAACGTTCTGACCGTATGATGTTCTGTATTTAAGTCTTCCCAAAAGCTTGATGATCTCCGGGTGGAGATTCATGACGCCTGTATCAAAGGAAGCCTGATCACCCGCAGCCTTGATAGTCTGATTGAGTTCCTTCTTCGCCTTGTTCGACATTTCCTCGATCCTTGCGGGATGGATTCTGCCGTCAGCGACAAGCTTCTCGATCGTAAGTCTCGCGATCTCTCTTCTGATAGGATCGAACGATGACAAGACGATTGCTTCGGGAGTATCGTCAATAATTAGGTCAACACCTGTAATGGTCTCGATTGCACGGATGTTTCTGCCTTCACGACCGATGATTCTTCCCTTCATCTCGTCGTTAGGGAGATTAACAACCGATACTGTAACCTCTGAAACGTAGTCTGATGCGTAACGCTGGATTGCATTGACGATGATGTCTTTTGCGACCTTGTCCGCATTCTGCTTCGTTTTCTCTTCCATTTGCTTGAGCATTACTGCCATATCATGCGTATATTCACGCTTTGCTTCTTCAAGCACGAGGCTCTTTGCTTCGGCGACCGTAAGTCCTGAAACATTTTCAAGTTCAGCTTTCTTACGGGATTCGTAATCCTTAGCTCTGGCTTCGAGTTCAGCAACATTCTGCTGCTTCTTCTCGATTTCCTCCTGCTTTTTCTCGCAGCCGGCTTCCATGCGCGCGATATTTTCTTCTCTCTGCTCAAGTCTGTTGCGTTCCTTTGCAAGATCCTGTTTGATGTCCTTAGCTTCACGCTCCAGTTCGGAACGGATCCTAGAGACTTCTTCCTTCGCCTGCAAAAGCAAATCGCGTTTGTTATTCTCTGCCTCTTTCCTGGCATTTGCAGTTTGCATATCCAAGTCTTCCTTGGACTTCGCTATATCCTCCGCAAGTTTTTTCTGTTTTTTGGAAACTCCGGAAACAAAATATAATGCGGAACAAACAATACCCAGGATGAGACCAACAACGCCCACGATTATCACAACAATTAAACCAAAACCTTGTTGTGGCACGTTGGTACTCACCTCCAAAATATATTTAGTTGTCAAAGAACGTTTACATGGCTCTGACAAGCCAACAAATATTGTAGGAATAAAAGTTACCTGTGTCAACATTTGATACAATATAGTCATGAAAATCGACTACATTATTGAAAAAAATTACCAAAATTACGAAATTCGCGACATTCTTGATAAGAAGTTCAAAATGAGCAGGACCATGATCAAGAAGCTCAAACTTTACGGCAGAGTTGACGTAAACGGAGTTCACACGCGCGTAATCGATAAAGTTTCAGCGGGAGACAGGCTCGTATGCGAATATGAGGACAACTCCAACCAGCTCAAAAGAAGTCCGGGTATCGGCATTCTTTTCGAAAATGATTCATATGCAGTAGTCGACAAGCCCGCAAACATGGTCACGCACCCGGGACACGGCCATTTGGACGATTCCCTGCTCACCCACCTGTCAGATCACCCGCTCCACCCCGTAATGCGGTTAGACCGTGAGACATCAGGGCTGATAATAATCGCCAAAGACGGATATGCGCATAACACACTTGCTGCACATGGAGACATCATCAAGAGATACAAGGCTCTCACCTACGGGAAATGGGATGAAGACCGCGGAACCATAAGTATGCCGATAGCCAGAAGACCCGGCTCGGTCATGATCAGGGACTGTGTCACCGACGGCACGGGACGCGAATCCGTAACTCACTATAATGTTCTTAAGTACTACCCTGACAAAGACGTTTCTCTTGTCGAATACAGGCTTGAGACCGGCAGATGCCATCAGATACGCGTACATTCGCTTTACATGGGCCATCCTCTTGTCGGAGACGGTCTTTATGGGCCTAACTCAATAGATAATCCTTCAGACCGGTTCCCTCAGTCACAAAAGCTGGATAAAGAAGTCGGCAGAGTCGCGCTCCACGCATACAGCCTGAAGTTTATTGATCCGTTTGATAATGAGATAAGGGAATTTGAAAGCCCGCTTCCGGCAGATATTGCCGCTATTACAGGAACGACTGAATAAGTTCCTTTGCAAGCTTGACCGAGGATTCGCCGTTTCCTCCAGAGAGAAGTCTTGAAACCTCGTTAACGCGGGCATCAGTATCCAAGAGACCGCATTCCGTGACGGTATTCCCGGATACTACATGCTTTGAGAGCATGAAATTGCAATCGGCAGCAGCAGCGATCTGCGCAGTATGTGTTACGCACAGGACCTGATGGCCTTCAGCAATGGACTTGAGCTTCTTGGCAATCGCTGCAGAGGCTTTTCCGGATACTCCTGTATCGATCTCATCGAATATGAGCGTCGGCGTATTGTCGCTCATGCTGAGAACGTTCTTTATCGCCAGCATGATCCTCGATGCTTCACCGCCTGATACGATAGCAGAAAGAGCTCTTGCCTCCTGACCGGGGTTTGCGCTGAATTTGAAAGCAATGTCATCAATACCTGATGAAGAAAAGAACTTGGTCTTCTCGCGTCTTACGAACTCCACCTCAAATACCGCGTTTGGCATTTCGAGATCTGCCAGTTCCTTTACTATGGATGCGGAAAGCTTCTTTCCTGCAGTCTTTCTTGCAGAAGACAGTTCCTCAGCGCATGCGAGGAGTTTCTTTTCAACTTCCACACGCTTGCTCTTGAGTTCTGACAGGAGATCCTTGTTTGCATCTATCTCTGAAAGTTCCTTTGCTGATTTAGCGCAGAACTCATTGATCTCAGCTATATCCTTGCCGTACTTGCCCTTTAAGTCATACAAAAGTCCGATCCGCTCTTCCGTTTTGGCGCGTAGTTCGGGATCGTAGTTCATCTCGTCCAGAAGACCTGCAAGATCAGAAGCTAGTGCTTCCAGATCGAGAGCTATGGCATTAGCCCTTGCCGAAAGGCTCGTATATGAAGCATCCGAAGAGGCTACCCTTGCAAGTTCCCTTGCGGCAAAAGCAGTATCTGAAGCGGCACCCTGTGACGTGCTGCCTTCAGAACCGTCACCTCCTTCAAGAACTGATAAAACTTCAGAAAGAACTGATGCGGTGGATTCATTCTGCTGGAGTTTCTTCCTCGTCTCGATGAGTTCTTCTTCCTCACCGTCTTTGAAAGCGGCATCACCGATCTCCTTAACGACAAACTCCAGGTATTCCCTTCTCCTTTCAAGGAAATCAGGCGAAGATGATATCCCTTTAATGCGGAGGACTATCTGCTTGTACTCTTCAAGGAGTTCAGTATATTTCTTGTGAAGCTTGGTGATCTTCTCACCGCCATAGCTGTCCAAATAAGTACAGTGGCTCTTCTCATCGAAGATCCTCTGCGTGTCATGCTGTCCGTGTATATCAACAAGGAACGAAGCAACGTCCTTTAAGAGCTGGAGAGTAACGCTGATGCCGTTGATCCTCGCAATGCTCTTTCCGTTAACGTATATCTGGCGCGAGATCATGAGCATGTCTTCCTCAGAAGCTATTCCCTGGCTTTCAAGAAGTGCATTAAGTTCATCACGGTTCTTCAAGTCTGTCATGTCAAAGCAGGCTTCAACATAGCATGAAGGAGAATTAGACCTTACAAGAGTCTTCGATGCCTTCGCACCCAAAATAAGGCTTATTGCATCGACAATAAGGCTCTTGCCTGCTCCGGTCTCACCGCTGATGCAGTTAAGTCCGTAGGAAGGTTCGAATACGATATTTGAAATTACGGCGAAATCCCTTATTTCAAGGCGAAGCAGCATTTACTTTACACCGTCCCGTCAGAGGATGCTCCGCGATCCATCATGTCGGAGATCGTCATTACGAGAGCCTTTGCTTCATCGATACCGCTTGCGGCGCAGAAAACAGTATCATCGCCTGCGATGGTTCCGACAACGTCCTGTAAATGCATGGAATCAAGCGCTGATGCTGCAGCCTGTGCCATACCCGGAAGAGTCTTAATTACAAGGATATTCATCGCTGCCTGAACTGAAACAAGACTGTTCGAAAAGACTGCGAGAAGTCTTCCGGGAGCGACGTCACCCGTCCTGTCAAGGACTGCATACTTTGTTGATTTATTTGGAAGGGTTATCTTAATGATCCCCAGCTCTTTAATGTCTCTTGAGCATGTAGCCTGTGTAGCTTCAAAACCGGCTTCACGGACGAGCTTGGTCAGGTCATCCTGTGTGGAGATATCCCTTTCGCGGATAAGCTTGAGGATCAACTCCTGTCTTGCGTTCTTACCTGTTTTCATAGAAGGAACCCCTCTGAACGATCTTCTTTCTTACGTCGCTGAAGAAATTGTCACTCTTGAGAGTAGCTGTCTTCAGCACCTTTGAATAGCGCTTTATGATGATGTAATCGTACGGTTCGAGCGTTACAAAGCTCCTGCCGTCAGGACAGATCATGGGAGCGGACTCGAAATTATCAAGATCAACGCGCACGACGCTGTCAGGTCCGGTCACGTATGTAAGCCCGTTAAAAGTATGAGAGCATATAGGAGTAACGATGATGTCCTTCATCTCAGGCATGAGAAGCGGGCCGCCTGCCGCAAGCGAATATGCGGATGAACCGGTCGCGGTAGCAATGATCAATCCGTCACCGTAGAACTTTTCTATCTTCTGTCCGTCGATCGTCAACGTAAGCCTTGTAACGTGGGGCTTTGCTCCCCTGACGATCATGATGTCATTGAGGCACTCTTCCGTTCCCTTGAGCGTACCGTCTTTCGAAAATACGGAAACCTCAAGCTGTGTCCTTTCGAGGATCTTATATTCTCCGCGGATAAGCGCAGGGATATCCTTTTCCAAGTCATCAACGTTAATCTCTGTAAGGAATCCGATAGAGCCCTTGTTAACACCGATGAATTCGGTATCAAGCTCCCTGTATTTTTCAACAACGGAAAGAAATGTTCCGTCGCCGCCGATAGAGATAATAGTCTTAAGAGGGATCTTTCCGAAGTTCTCGAAAACCGTTCCTTCAGGCGCATCAAACTCGCCTTCAAATTCTTTGGCAAACACGGGAGTACCGCCGCACGAGAGTATTATCTCCGCAGTCTTACGAGCGACTTCATATCCGGTGTCGCGGTTATCGTTTGAATGTATTCCGTAATTCATTACCTTATAAGGATCCTCTAAAAGATTATCAGTATCTAATTATACTAATATTCTGATATTTAATCACTATTTTGAATAAAATTACATTCCGCCCAAAACAGAAGCAATCCTTGATGCAACAGATGCGGCAT
>Ga0310786_10002002_pt1 | contig 32046 bp, 27 predicted proteins | sample AusTroGonzalo_MG_FD_203881 | JGI IMG/M metagenome (GOLD analysis project Ga0310786, IMG submission 203881) | Bovine rumen microbial communities from tropical cattle in Woodstock, Queensland, Australia - Gonzalo_03 (v2) (version 2) | ecosystem: Host-associated > Mammals > Digestive system >...
GTTCCCGCTGGAGATCCTCAACCTTTCCCAGGTCCTCCGCCGCCCGTACCAGGGTATCGTTCAGTTCCGCGATTTCCCGGTAGCCGCCGCTGTGCGGAGGGCGCGTGTAGCGGGAACGGCTCAGCTCCCTGGCCGCCTCACTGGTCTCGATAATAGGCTCCGAGATGATCCTGGCCATAGTAAAGCCCACAAGGACCGTTGCCAGCACAATCGCGCCGACAGTCAGCAGGAACTGGGTCCGCACCGCGTCCTCGATCTGGATCACGGACGCGCCCCGGTACAGGTTCCGGAAAAGCACGCCCTGCAGCATCCAAACCGTGGAAATGATAAATCCCGCGAAGATCGCGAGATATATCAGTATCTTGGCCCGGATGCCGACCCGGCCGGCGAGGAATTCCTCCCGGTAAGCCAGATTATTCCTTTTCAAAACGATAGCCTACCCCTCTGAGCGTTGTGATCTTGTCCGCATAGGGCCCCAGCTGCTTGCGCAGCAGCTTGATATGGGTGTCCAGCGTCCGGTCGTCTCCGAAGAAGTCATAGCCCCATACGTCGCTGATGAGCTTTTCCCGTGTCAGGGCAATGCCCCGGTTGCGGATCATGTAGAACAGCAGATCGTATTCCTTCGGGCTCAGATCCGCTTCCACACCGTCCACCAGAACCCGGCGGGCTGTAAAGTCCACGGTCAGTCCGCCGACGGAAACCGTCTCCTCCGCCTTCTTCTCCGCTTCGCCGCTGCGCTTGAGCACCGCGCCGACACGCATCATCAGCTCCTTCGGGGAGAAGGGCTTCACAACGTAATCGTCAATGCCCAGTTCAAAACCGTGAATCCGGTCATATTCCTCCCCGCGGGCGGAAAGCATGATCACCGGGATGGGATCCGTTTTCCGGATCTCACGCACGGCGGAGAAGCCGTCCAGTTCAGGCATCATTACGTCCATGATAATCAGGTCATAATGGTTCTGGCGGCACTTTTCAACGGCCTGCATACCGTTTTCCGCCTCGTCTGTCTCATAACCCTCAAAGGCAGCATATTTGGCGATCAGGGCACGGATGCGGGCCTCGTCGTCCACAATCAACAGTTTCATTTATTCCTCCGTTGGGGTCTGAATAAACTTTTCCACCTTCGCCCGGTCTCCGCCGGCTGCCAGGTAATCCTGGATAGCCTGCTGGAGCTGTTCGGTGAACTCTTCCAGGCACAGGCCGTTTTCCATGATATAGGTAGCAACAGGGATACCCACATAGCGCAGGTGCCAGGGTTCCGTATTGATCTCGGTAATTTCCTGCTTATCCGCCGGATAACGGATGATGAAGCCGAATTCCTGGCAGTGATCTGCCATCCACTGGCATTCCGGCTCCTTCATCATCTTATCATTCATGGCCTTGTCTTTCCAGTTGGCAGGCACCACGTCACAGCCAAGGCCCGTCTGATGATCGCTGGCGCCGGGTTTGGACACCCAGCCGTCATCCTTGCCCTTGTTCTTTTTCAGGCGGTTGTTGTACATCGTCTTCTGGGTGGAATAGGAACGGTAGGCGCTCTTCAGATACAGCTTCCGGTATCCGTTTTCCTCGGCAGCGGCACGGATCGCGGCGTTCATTTCGCAAAGCGCGTCAGAGCAGACCTTGCGCAGCTTCTGCCCGTCCTTGGGCTTTACCGCCCAGGAAATGCCGCCCTTATCAGGCTTGGAGGGAACCTTCACCAGATCCTTCGGCACATATTTCTTGTCCAGCAGGTAATGCTTGTTGGCCAGGACGATATACTCCGGATCCATATCCTCCAGTGCCACCGGGAAATCCCACACAGGTTCGGAAGAACCTGTGACTTCCTGCACGGGTTCCTCTCCCTCAATGACTTCCTCGATGAACAGTTCTTCCTCTTCTGATTCCGCGGCGGCAAATACCGGCAGAAGCAGCACAAGGGAAAGCAGTAAACAGAATACTTTCTTCATAAAGCAATCTTCACCTAATCGTATCATTCTTCTTTCACGGCAAAGCTGTCAGCTGCGGCAGGGAGTTTCACGTTTTTCTGCAGCAGGTTCTGCAGCACCTCTACCCGGTGACTGATCAGCCAGGTCTCCAGCGGCACATTGGCGTCATGGATCTCCTTGGCGTATTCCTTGCCTACATAGCGGAAATGCCAGGGTTCATACTTGTAGCCGGTGATTCCCTCCCAGGGCTCGTCATACCGCAGGATATAACCGAACCGCCAGCAGTTTTCCCGGCACCACTTTCCGCCTTCGGTATCTGCAAAGGATACTTCCAGGTGGATTTTATGCTTCTGTCCTATGTCCATGGCCATGCCCAGCTGGTGTTCGCTGGATCCGGGCGGTGCAACATACTCCTGTGCTTTTGCCACATTGCCCTTCACAGTGCGCAGCTTCCGTTTATAGATACCCTCCTGTCTCTCATAGGAGCGGTAACCACTAATAGAAAGGAGCTGAACACCGATTTCTTCCTTGCAGGTCTGGAACATTTCACGCAGGGCTTCCGCGGCTTCCTTGCGCATTTTACGCACCTGTCCGGGCACGTCACTCATTTCCAGGTCATCCGGCTCATATGCTTCGGAAACCGTATACTGGCGGTTGGCCAGGAACAGCAGTCCGTTCACGTCGTTCTGGGGTGCGGCGGTATTCAAAGCTCCCGATACCGTCATGGAGGCGGCGGCAACCAGGGAAATCAGTTTGGTTAAAGACGGCATTTCTTTTCCTCCATGGAAAAATGTCATTCAGAACGATGCTCTGAATGACATGATTATATCACAAAACTTTGTTTAAGAAATCCTTAGTTCTTTGTTCTTTCGGATTGGTGAAAATCTCGCCGGGAGTACCCTCCTCCAGGATCTTTCCTTCATCCATGAACAGCACCCGGTCCGCGACTTCCCGGGCGAAGCCCATCTCATGTGTCACGCAGACCATGGTCATGCCGCTCTTTGCCAGTTCCTTCATAACGTCCAGCACTTCGCCGACCATTTCCGGGTCCAGGGCGCTGGTGGGTTCGTCAAACAGCATCACTTCAGGTTTCATGCACAGGGCGCGCACAATAGCGATACGCTGTTTCTGTCCGCCGGAAAGCTGGGCGGGATAGCTGTCCGCCTTGTCTTCCAGGCCGACGCGCTTCAGCAGTTCCCGGGCTTCCTTTTCCGCCTGCTCCTTGTTCATCAGCCCGGTCCGTACAGGGGCCAGGGTGATGTTTTTCAGGATCGTCATGTTCGGGAACAGGTTGAAATGCTGGAACACCATACCCATCTTCTGACGGATTTTGTTGATGTCGCATTTATCATCCGTAATGGACTGGCCTTCAAAGATGATTTCCCCGCTGGTAGGTGTCTCCAGCAGGTTCAGGCAGCGCAGGAAAGTGGATTTTCCGCTGCCGCTGGGTCCGATCAGCACAACACGTTCGCCTTTGTTGATGTGCTCGCTGACACCCTTGAGCACTTGCAGATCGCCAAAGCTCTTGGTCAGGTTTTTAACGTCTATCACTTGCGCGCAGCCTCCTCTCAAAGATTCCCAGCAGCCAGGTAAACAGCATAACCAGCAGCAGATAAATAATAGCCGCTCCGAGATACGGATACATCGGCTCGTAGTTCCGTGAAGCTACGCTCCGTGCCGCATACAGCAGTTCCTTGCCGCCGATAACGCTGATGAGGGAGGTGTCCTTCAGCAGCACAATAAACTCATTGCCCAGCGCAGGCAGGATCGCCTTGATGGCCTGGGGCACCACCACAAACCGCATCGTGTCTGTGTAGTTCATGCCCAGGCTGCGGCCCGCTTCCATCTGTCCGTGGTCCACGCTCATCAGGCCGCCGCGGATGATCTCAGCCGTATAGGCGCCGGAGTTGATACCCAGCGTCAGCGCGCCGACCATCACAAAATTCCGGCTGGACGCAAAGATAACCAGGCCCATGATCATCAGCTGCACCATCATAGGCGTGCCGCGGATCACGGTCACATAAATCTTCAGCAGGCCGTTGATGAATCCCAGCACGGGGTTCCTGTGTCCCGGGCGCTGCTGGTCATGCGCCGTACGGATCACCGCGACGATGATACCCAGGATCACGCCCAGCAGCAGTGCCAGTATCGTCACATACAGCGTGGTTACCACGCCGTTCAGATACTGCAGCCAGCGGTCATTTTCGATGAATGCCTGATAAAAAAGGACGTAGAATTGCTGCCACAATGTAGTGGGTTCATTCGCAGCCATCATTGCCTTCCAGGCCACAAACTGTTCCATGGAAACGGATCCTCTCCTTCACTGGTTGATCGTGCTGTTCCGCGATAATAACGCAGAAAGGAAAAGGCGGGTTTGCCTTTTCCTTCCGGCGTGAAATTACTTTCTGCCTTCTGTATTACTCGTTCCACTTCAGGATGATCTGCTCAATGGTGCCGTCATCGATCAGCTTCTGCAGTTCAGCGTTGAAAGCTTCCAGCAGTTCGGTGTTGCCCTTGGCGAAACCGAAAGCGAAGTTTTCAGGCGTATAGTCAGTCTGGAACATTTCCAGTCCGGGGATCTGCTTCACGTAAGCAGCGCCGACCATATCGTCCACGATGATGCAGTCCACCTGGCCGTTCTGCAGAGCCTGGAACGCCAGGGAGTACTTGTCGTAAGAGGTCACATGATCTTCGCCGAAATTGTCAACAGCCAGATCCTTGCCCGTGGTGCCGCTCTGAGCGCCGATCATCTTTTCGCCCAGGTTCTCCATGGTGATATCCGCGCCGGTCTTGTACACGATACCCTGCACGATCGTCACATAGGGGATGGTGAAGTCCATGCTGGACTTGCGTTCTTCCTTGATGGTCACGCCGGAAACCACGGCGTCAGCCTTGCCGGCGCTGGGAGCAACCAGTGCGCTGTCAAAGTCGATGGCGTAGGGTTCAGCGGTCAGGCCCAGGTTCTCGCAGATGATCGCCAGGATGTCGGGCTCGATACCGATGACGTTGTCATTGTCATCCGTGCTTTCAAAGGGCGGGAAGTCGGGGCTGGTGGCGTAAATGAACTTGCCAGCTTCGATTGTCTTATACTCAGCGGTAGCCGCGGCTACGCTCAATACCAGAGCCAGTGCCAGAACCATTGCCAGAATCTTTTTCATTGTAAGTTCCTCCTCGTTTCTGTTCTTTCCGTTAGGATTGGCGTCAGTATAGCACCCGGCTACACCCTTGTCAACACATTTTATGCATTTTTATACAATTATTTTTGTTTTTCATGAATATTATGCATAATTAAAACGATTATTCATGCATTTCCGCTGTTTTTTATGCATTTTGGATTTATAAGCCGCCGGTCAGACCTTCATTGCCAGCTGGATAATGGTCGCTGCAGAGCACAGCAGATAGACAAGCAGCACTGTATTCCTGATTGTCTGCTGTCTGTTTCCGGCGTTCAGTTTCGGGAGGCACAGCAGCAGGCAGAACAGGCATGGCAGGAAATAGCGGCCCTGGATTCCCCTGATTACTGCCGCGCCATCCTCTGTCCACCAGATCATCAGTGCGCCGGACAGGAGTATCCAGCACAATACCACTGCCAGGAGCAGCAGGAGCAGAAGCTTCCTCCTCTGTTTTTTCTCCGGTATCAGGTTCATGAGCCCGTCATCTGTGAGTGCAATTCCCAGGAAGCATACGCCCAGCAGGATTGTAAGCGGCCAGGGGGAGAAAACATCCAGCCGTCCGAATACGCCGAACAGCTGCCGGATCCAGCCCGGTGCCATCTGGATCAGCGTCCGGATCTGTGCGCCAATCAGCGTCAGCGGATGAGCCAGTATATGGGCAAAGCGGTTCATTGCCTCCCCTGTCAGTCCCTGTCGGCCGGACAGTTTCATCACAGAAGAGAGATACCAGACAACAGCTGCCAACAGGAAAGCCGCGGCCATGATCAGGTTTTCTTTCCGCTTTTGCTTTTTTTCCTCACCAGTCACTGCTTTAGGCATGATCCCTAATAGCAGCACCGGCGCGTAGATCACTTTGCAAAGTACTGTCAGGATGCCCATACCTGCATAGCGCAGCGGCGTATCTGCCTTTTGTTCACCATTGCCGCTGATCCGTCTCAGCAGTTCCGCGGCAACCCAGCACATTCCTGCGATCGCCATTCCGTCACAGGAGGCTGACGCAGCCTCCTGAAGTGTCAGCGGCAGGAGGGCAATTGCCAGGAGGATCATTTTCCCTGCAGGGCATCTCCTGATTGCAAAATAGAACAGGAAACCGGTAACCAGCATACTTCCGATTCTGGCGCTGTAAAGCAGCAGGATGATCCGATCCGTAAACAGTCTTGTCAGGAACATCATCAGGCTCTGCGGCAGATAGGAAACCTGGGGATAAATACCGGTTGCCTCATTTCCCGCTTCCGTTACAGTTTCTGCTGAAAGGCGTGCTGTCCGGAATGCCTCTCCTTTCAGGACGCTGTTTTCTGTTCCGCCGATGGAATCTTCCAGGATGGAGCGCAGGTTTTCGGGATAGGTGCATGTTTCCGTGCCAATCTGACCGGTACTCAGCAGCCAGATCTGTCTCAGGTGAGCCTGTTCATCCGGCGGTCCTCCCACCGGCATCACAAACATCATGGCCAGCACAAACGGGATATAGAGCAGCAGAAAAAGCCGCTCCACACTGATTCGTCTGAATTGTTCCCTTTTCATGGCCTGCTGTTCACCTGCTTCCTGTACGATGAATGCGTCCCTGTCTGCTCCCTGAGGGGCCGAAAACAGGATCACCGCCCGGGTTTGCTGAAACCGGGCGGTTCTTTACTTTTCTTCCTTACTCAAAAGGATTATATCACGATTCATCCGTTCAATCGCTTCTTTTTTAAGTCCGGGGGTCAGCCGGAAACGGGTCGGATCGAAATCCGGGGTTTCCGGTTTCATGCGAAACACACCATACTTGATCGGCACACCGAGCGCCGTATATTTTTCTTCATGTTCGCTGATGTAGTTGGGCTGGAATCCGTCCGCATGCAGGTCATAGCCGAGCTTCACCGGTTCAAAGTTGCACAGGTCAAAATAGGCCAGTGAATCTTCAAACAACGTATCATCATCCGTCTTGAACCAGATCTCCCCGTCTTCCTTCAGGAAGGTACGGTACTGCATCAGCTGCCGCGGATGGGTCAGCCGGCGCTTCTCGTGTTTGGGATGCTCAGTCCAGGGATTACAGAAGTGAACATAGATCCGCTCCGCCTGCTCCTGCGGGCCGAACACCTGGTCCACAAAGCAGATGTCCGCCATGACCAGCTGGACATTGCCGGGGTTTTCCCCACAGGCGTCCACAATGTTCCGCCGGGCAACCCCCAGGATGTCCGCGCTCAGGTCCGCGGCCACAAAGTTGATTCCCGGATTGTCCGCGATCATTTTGGCCGTGCTGACCGCCTTGCCGCAGCCCATTTCAATGTGCAGCGGCAGGTCAGGGTTGGCAAAGCGGGGGCGCCAGTTCCCCCTCAGCGCACCGGTTTTCGCGTCCGGTCCCTTGATCGCATCAATAAAGAACGGGCAGGCCTGAAGTTCAGGTCTTGCCCATTTCTTGGTTCGCATGTGCATCGGTCTAATTCCTCACAGATCGATGGAGTCTTTGGTTTCGGTGGCTTCCGTAAACAGCGGACGCAGTTTTTCCGCCAGTGCGGTCACCTGTGCGCCGCAGCGGCCGGTATATTTGGCCGGATCCAGCACAGCCTGCATTTCCGCTTCAGTCAGGCCGAAGTCCTTTTCCGCAGCCAGCCGGGCCAGCAGATCGCAGGGCTCGCCCTGCTTCATCTTCTCGGTGGCAGCCATGGAGCAGCGGCGGATGATTTCATGCAGCTGCTGCCGGTTTCCGCCGCGCTTGACCGCTTCCATCATCAGGTTTTCGGTGGCCAGGAAGGGCATATACTCCCGCAGGGTCTTGTCGATCACCTTTTCGTTCACCCGCAGGCCGCCGGCAATATTCCGGATCAGGCGCAGGATCGCGTCCGCGCACAGGAAGGCTTCCGGCAGGGAGATCCGGCGGTTGGCGGAGTCATCCAGCGTCCGCTCCATCCACTGCACAGAGGCGGTCAGCGGTGCGTTCATGGCGTCTGCCATCAGGTAACGGGCCAGGGAACACACGCGCTCGCAGCGCATGGGATTCCGCTTGTAAGCCATGGCGGAAGAACCGATCTGGTTTTCTTCGAAGGGCTCGTCGATCTGGCGGTCATGCTGCAGCAGGCGGATATCGTTCGCCATACGGTAGCAGCTCTGGGCCAGGGCGCTCAGCGCATTCAGGATGCGGCTGTCCGTCTTGCGGGGATAGGTCTGTCCGGACACGGTGAAGCACTCAGAGAAACCGAAGGTGCCCGCAATCCGGCGGTTCATTTCATCAATCTTCGCTTCATCACCTTCGTACAGGTCCATGAAGCTGGCTTCTGTACCGGTGGTGCCGCGGCATCCCAGGAAGCGCAGGTGATCAATCACAAAGTCGATCTCTTCCAGGTCGGAAGCCAGGTCCTGCAGCCAGAGGGACGCGCGCTTGCCCACGGTCACCGGCTGAGCCGGCTGGTAGTGGGTGTAGCCCAGCGTGGGCATATCTTTGTATTTCTCCGCGAAGTCGCACAGGCTCTTCATCGCGCCCAGCAGTTCTCCGCGCAGGTACTTCAGGCCGTCCCGGTAGATCACCAGGTCGGCGTTATCGGTCACATAGCAGCTGGTAGCGCCCAGGTGAATGATGCCCGCTGCGGAAGGAGCAACCTTGCCGTAGGCATAGACGTGAGCCATGACGTCATGGCGGACTTCCTTTTCCCGCTCCCGCACGCAGTCATAGTCGATATCTTCGATATGAGCAGCCAGCTCGTCCACCTGTTCCTGCGTTACCGGCAGGCCCAGTTCCATTTCAGCCTTGGCCAGGGCAACCCAGAGACGTCTCCAGGTCCGGTAACGCGTATCAGAGGAGAACAGCTCCAGCATATATTTGGAAGCATACCGGGAGGACAGAGGGGTTTCATACTGCTGTGTCATCGTTTTTCTCCATTCTGTATTGTATCTTCCGTAAAACCCGGTCGTCAGGTTTTACCGCAGCCTCATCCTGTTTCCGCTGCCGGCGGTCAAAAGGGGTTTATCCGCGCATGATGATACTGTCTCTTTCCGGTCCGACAGAAACCCACTTGATGGGGCAGCGGATCGCCTTTTCGATCATCTGTACATAAGCCTTGGCTTCCTCGGGCAGGTCTTCCCAGGTGCGTACGCCGCTGATATCCTTCTTCCAGCCCTTGACGGTTTCAATCACGGGCTTGCAGTCATCCAACGCTGCCGGGAAGGGGAACTTGTCCGTCAGTTCGCCATTCAGCTCATAATGGACGCAGACAGGAATCTCATCCAGGTAGCTCAGCACGTCCAGCTTGGTCAGGGCGATCTCTGTGGCGCCCTGCACCTGCACGCCGTAACGGGTGGCAACCAGGTCCACCGGGCCGACCCGGCGGGGTCTGCCGGTCTTGGCGCCGTATTCGTGTCCGGCTTCACGCAGCTTCTCCGCTTCCTCACCGAACATTTCGCAGGTGAAGGGGCCTTCGCCAACGCAGGTGGAGTAGGCTTTCACCACGCCGATGATCCGGTCCAGCTGCGCACTCGGCAGGCCGGAACCCACGGGTGCGTACGCCGCGATGGTGTTGGAAGAGGTGGTCATCGGATAAATGCCGTGATCCAGGTCACGCAGGGAGCCCAGCTGGGCCTCGAACATAATCCGCTTGCCGTTTTCTTCCGCTTCCCGCAGCAGGTCGCCGGTATCGCAGATATAAGGTTTAATGGCTTCGCAGCTGGTGTTCAGCCAGTTTTCAATCTCATCCCAGGTATAGGGTTCAGCGCCGTATACGCCTTTGATGATCAGGTTCTTCCACTCCATCAGATCCTTCAGGTGGGCACGGAGCCGTTCAGGATAGAACAGTTCACCCGCCATGACGGTCTTCTTCTGATACTTGTCAGAATAGAAGGGCGCAATACCCTGCTTGGTGGAGCCGTACTTCTTGTCAGCCAGGCGCTGTTCTTCCAGCTCATCCAGCCGGCGGTGCCAGGGCATCAGCAGGGAGGCACGGTCACTGATCTTCAGGTTTTCAGGAGTCACGGCAACGCCCTTGTCCGCAACGTCCCTGATTTCATTTATCAAGCTTTCCGGGTCCATGGCAACGCCGTTGCCGAGAATGTTGATCACATTCTTCCGGAAAATACCGGAGGGCAGCAGATGCAGGGCAAACTTTCCGTGCTCATTGATAACGGTGTGGCCGGCGTTTCCGCCGCCCTGATAACGCACCACAATGTCAATCTGCTCCGTCAGCAGGTCCACCATGCGGCCTTTGCCTTCGTCGCCCCAGTTGATTCCAACGATCGCTGTACAAGCCATTTTGTCTTCCTCCGGTCGTCATACTTGTGTCAAAAACACAACAAGTTATTTTACCGCCGAACCCATAGCGTGTCAATCATTCAGGCAATTCAAAAGCCGCCAAAAAACATAGTCTTCGGCGGCTTTAAAATCACATTCTTCCCTGTACCATCGTCAGCGCAATGCGTTTCTTTTGCTCATCCACGCTGACAACCCAGACCTTCACGATATCCCCCACCTTCACAACCTCGGAGGGATGCCGGATAAACTTCTCCGCCATGCGGCTGATATGCACCAGTCCGTCCTGGTGGACGCCGATATCCACGAAGGCGCCGAAGTCAATCACGTTCCGTACGGTACCGGTCAGTTCCATGCCGGGTTTCAGGTCTTTCATCTCAAGCACGTCCGTGCGCAGCACCGGCTTGGGCAGTTCATCACGGGGATCCCGTCCGGGCTTGGCCAGTTCACCCAGCATATCGTTCAGCGTCGGAAGGCCGACGCCGATCTCCGCTGCCAGCTTCTCATGGCCGTAACGGCTGGCCCGGTGCACCACGTCTGCCGCGCCGCCCCGGATTTCCTTCATATCATAGCCCAGCTTCTCCAGCAGCAGCTTGGCCGCGTCATAGCTTTCCGGGTGCACCGCGGTGGCGTCCAGGGGATTCTTGCTGTCCATCACCCGCAGGAAGCCCGCACACTGCTCATAGGCCTTCGGTCCAAGCTTCGGCACCTTCTTCAGTGCCGCGCGGCTGGCAATGCCGTTCTCTTCCCGGTAAGCCACAATATTCTTGGCCAGGGCCGGCCCGATACCGGCCACATGGCTCAGCAGCTCCGCCGAAGCCGTGCTGACCTCAACTCCCACCTGGTTCACGCACTGCTCCACCACGCCGTCCAGGGCCGCGGTCAGCTCATTCTGTTTCAGGTCGTGCTGATACTGGCCCACGCCGATGGCCTTCGGATCAATCTTCACCAGTTCTGCCAGCGGATCCTGCATCCGGCGGGCAATGGAAACCGCGCTGCGCTGGGTTACGTCAAAGTCCGGGAATTCTTCCGCTGCCAGCTTGCTGGCGCTGTAAACCGAAGCGCCTGCCTCACTGACGATCATATAAGCCACGCCCGGCAGTTCCGGCAGCAGGGATACGATAAACTGTTCGCTTTCCCGGCTGGCCGTACCGTTGCCGATGGCTACCGCTGTAATGCCGTATTTATTCACAAAGCCTTTGATCAGCTTTGCCGCGGCCGCCTTGCCGCCTTCATTGCCGGGCAGGGTGAAATAGCCCACGCCGGTATCCAGCACCTTGCCGTTTTCGTCCACCACGGCCAGCTTGCAGCCCGTCCGGAAACCCGGGTCCACGCCCAGGGTCACCTTGCCCTTGATGGGCGGCTGCATCAGCAGCTGATGCAGGTTGTCACTGAACACCTTGATTGCGCTGACGTTAGCCCGGTCTGTCAGGTCGTTCCGGATTTCCCGTTCCAGGGACGGGAACACCAGCCTTTCCCAGGCGTCCGCGCAGGCTTCCGCCACCTGCTGCGCAGCCGGAGTACTGTTCCGCACAAAAGCTTTGCGGATCGCATCCTGTGCTTTTTCTTCCGGTGCTTCCAGGGTTACTTTCAGGAACTCTTCCCTTTCGCCCCGGTTCACCGCCAGGATCCGGTGTGCTGCAATGCTCCTCACCGGCTCCCGGAAGTCGTAATACATGCTGTATACGCTGTCTTCCTCTTTGGCGGCCTTGCTGTGCAAGACGCCTTCCCGGTTCAGCAGCGCCCGCAGCTCCTTCCGGATTTCCGCGCTGTCGCTTACGGTTTCCGCCAGGATATCCCGAGCACCGGCCAATGCGGTTTCCACATCGGGCACGTCTTTTTCCCCATTGATATATTTCGCCGCTTCCGCCGTGGGATCTCCCGCCTGCTGCAGCATCAGCCACAGGGCCAGGGGCTCCAGTCCCCTTTCCTTTGCCACGGTCGCCCGGGTCCGGCGCTTCGGCCGGAAGGGACGGTAAATATCTTCCAGTTCGCTGAGGGTCACAGCCTTTGCCAGCTGGGCCTTCAGCTCATCGGTCATGACTCCCTGTTCTTCCAGGGAGGACGCAATTTCCTCCCGCCGTTTTTCCAGGTTCCGCAGGTATTCCAGCCGTTCCGCCAGTTCCCGCAGTACCTGGTCATCCAGTGATCCTGTCGCCTCTTTCCGGTACCGGGCAATGAAGGGGATTGTATTCCCCGCGTCCAGCAGTTCCACTGCCGCCTGCACCTGCTGCGACCGCAGCTTAAACTCCCCCGCCAGTCTGTTCACAAAATCCATTACTCTGCTTCTCCTTGTACTATGGTAAATAAACAATTAATTGTTCATTGTTCATTATTAATTGTGCATTGAATATCGGCATCCGCAGTAGTCCTGCCGGTACAGCTCGTACTGCCTGGACAGCTCCAGTGACCGGAGGTACCCGTTCTTCTTCTTGAAGTCAGCAAACAGGTATTTTACCCCGTACCGCTTCCCGGCTTCTTCGCCGATCCGGTTTACATTCTCCGCGTTCTTGTGCGGGCTGACGGAAAGCGTGGTCGTAAAGTATTCAAAGCCATGTGCTTTCGCCTGCTCCGCGGTATAATTCAGCCGCATGGCAAAACAGGCCAGGCACCGTTCTCCGCCCTCCGGTGCTTCTGCCAGTGCCGGGGCGAAGGCTTCAAATGCCTCGTGGTCATATTCGCAGGGCAGCATAGAAATTTCTCCCGGCAGAAGCGTCAGCAGGCGTTCCTGCTCGGCCAGCCGGTGAAGGTATTCCTCTTCCGGTTCAATATTCGGATTGTAATACAGCAGTGTCACCTGAAAATGCTCTGTCAGCCGTTCAAGCACCGCGCTGGAGCAGGGGCCGCAGCAGCTGTGCAGAAGCAGCGTCGGCTTGCGGCCTTCCAGCCGCGCGATTTCCGCTTCCATTTCCCGCTGATAGTTTCTTTTCTCCATGGGCTCCACTCCTCTTTCTACTGCATGGCCAACTTTACACTTCTCTTCCTGTAAAGTCAACTGAGTCAACCTTATCGTATCCCTGCTTTTCCTTTTCCCGCAAAGGTTTAAAGCATATATCATATCCGCCCGTCATCGGGCGGATATTTCACATCGTGCGCCGCACGATATTTCATATTTGCCTTTGGCAAATATTTCATTTACATGCTCGCCGTTTCCTATAAGCCTTGATTATAATACCCAATAGGAACAATCTATCTTTTACCTATTGACTTAGTAGGTTTACTATGATATATTGTCCGCAACACATCGAGGAGGTAAGAATCATGTCTAAGATTTACAAGGGCTCTCTGGAGCTGATCGGGAATACACCCCTGGTCGAAATCGTGAATATCGAAAAGGAACTGGGACTGGAAGCCACCGTCCTGGTGAAACTGGAATACTTCAATCCCGCCGGCAGCGTCAAGGACCGCATCGCCAAGGCTATGATCGAAGATGCTGAACAGAAAGGCCTGCTGAAGGAAGGCTCCGTCATCATCGAGCCCACCAGCGGCAACACCGGTATCGGCCTGGCCTCCATCGCCGCTGCCAAGGGCTACCGCATCATCCTGACCATGCCTGAAACCATGAGCGTGGAACGCCGGAATATCCTCAAGGCTTACGGTGCTGAGCTGGTACTCACCGAGGGCGCCAAAGGCATGAAGGGCGCCATTGCCAAGGCTGAGGAACTGGCGAAGGAAACGCCCAACAGCTTCATCCCCGGCCAGTTTGTTAACCCCGCGAACCCCGCTGTTCACCGTGCAACCACCGGTCCCGAAATCTGGAACGATACAGACGGCAAGGTTGACCTGTTCATTGCCGGTGTCGGCACCGGCGGCACCCTGACCGGTGTTGGTGAATACCTGAAATCCAAGAACCCGAATGTGAAGGTTGTCGCCCTGGAGCCGGAAGATTCCCCCGTGCTGTCCGAGGGCCATGCGGGTGCCCATAAGATCCAGGGTATCGGCGCCGGTTTCGTTCCGGATGTGCTGAACACCAAGATCTATGATGAAATTTTCAAGGCTGCCAATGCGGATGCTTTTGCCACCGCGAAGCTGCTGGCGAAGAAGGAAGGCATTTCCGTAGGTATTTCCTCCGGTGCTGCCCTTTACGGTGCCATCCAGCTGGCCAAGCGTCCCGAAAACAAGGGCAAGACCATCGTAGCCCTGCTGCCCGACAGCGGTGACCGTTACTACTCCACCGCCCTTTTCACTGAATGATTACCATGCATTTTGCATTGTAAGCATACAAACCACCTCCAAAAAGCAACCCCCGCGGAAGGCCTCCCGCGGGGGTTCGCATATAATCGCAAAAACCGCACCCCATTGGGTGCGGTTTTCTCCGCCATTCTTCATTTTTCATTCTTCATTCTTCATTTTTGAAGATTTGAATCTCTGATTCAGATCTTCAAATCAACCCACTTTCCCTGTTTAAAACGCAGGGAAACCATAATAAACCGGGAAAGCTGATCCGCAAGGATTCCCAGCCAGACGCCGGTCAGCCCCCAGCCGAGCACATTCACCATCAGCAGGGTGGATACGGTCCGGATTCCCGCAATGGAGATCATGGCCGCATACAGCACATACCGTACGTCGCCTGCCGCCCGCAGGCATCCGGTAAAGATAATCTGACTGATCTGGAGCAGCACGATCACAATCAGGTATCGGCAGATCAGTTCGCCCATTTCCAGGATGTGCGGCTCGCTGAAATACAGTCCGTAGAACCATCGTCCGCCGAAGAACAGCAGCAACGCCAGGATAAAGGAAATCAACAGGCCGATCCGCTGGCAGATACTGCCGTAGCGTTTGGCCATTTCCTTCTGCCCGGCGCCCAGGGATTCCCCCGCCAGCGCCACCGCCGCCACCTGCATGCCGTCCGCAAAGGAGAAGCCAAGGCCCAGGATGCTCATGCCGATATTATGCGCCGCGAATTCATCCGTTCCCAGCCGTGCCGCGATCATGGCCGTCGCCAGGAAGCCAATCCGCGCAGCGATATTTTCCAGGGACGTATTCAGCGCCAGATGCCAGATGGATTTGGCACAGTCCCGGGAATACCGGAGCTTCAGCTGTTTCATCAGGGGAATCCGCACATAGCTGTTCCTGCGGAACAGGGAGGATACCGCCATGGCAGCTGCCACTACTGTGCCCAGCACCGTGGCAATCGCCGCGCCCCGGATTCCCCAGGCCGGGAAGCCGAAGTGGCCTTCAATCAGCAGATAGTTGAACAGAATATTGACCACGCTGCTGGTCAGGTTGGTGGTCATGGACAGTTTGGTATTGCCGCTCCCACGCTGGGCGGAATTGATCACCATGGTAATCACATTGAAGAATGTGCCGCCCATGATAATCTGGAAATAGGTTACCGCCGCTTCATGCGTATCCGCGTTGCTGCCGGCCAGTTCCATCATCCACGGAGCAAAAACCACAAACAGCACCGATACCACAACACAGGCAATACAGGCCAGGACAATCGCCGTCAGCAGAATCTGGTTGGCTGTGTCCTGGCGTTTTTCTCCCTTTCGGCGTGCCACCAGGGCGGATACTGCCACATTAATCCCGAAGAAGATCGTCAGTCCGATAAACTTGGGCTGGTTGGTCAGGCCGACCGCCGCGATGGCATAGCTCCCCAGGGCCGAAACCATCATCGTATCGATCATGCCGGCCAGTGCAACGAAAAAGCTTTCCATCATCGCCGGCCAGGCAACAGACAACGCCTTCCGGGTCATGGCTCCTGTGGTGGTTAATTCACAATTCATAATTCACAATTTCTTTTTCGAATAAACCAACCGTAACCCGGTATAAGCAGGTTACGGTCAGAAAGTACAATCCGTCAGGGAAAGAATGCAGATCCAATTCTTCATTCTTCATTTTTCATTCTTCATTCATCAGAATCCGTGGCTGCTGCCGCTTACGTGGAATCCTCCGCCTCCGCCGCCACCGCTGAAGCCGCCATGGGATCCGCCGCCGGAAGAGCTGCTGTGATGTACCTTCCGGCTCAGTTTCTTGGCGCCGATCACCGCGCCCACGCCCGCCGTAGCTGTGATAATCTCGGGCAGGCTGACCTTGACTTCCTGTTCATGCCGTGCGGAAATGAGCAGATAAGCCAGCAGCAGGGCAACAACCATTGCCAGCAACGCGTTGCTGATGTATTTCATCGGTCCGCTGACTGTTCCGCCATTAAAGACCCGCAGCATCTGGTTGAATGCGGTCATGGCGCAGCGGGCATACTGTTTGTCAGAGGCATAAGTATAGACGTTGTCCACAATGATATTGCCTTTGGACTGTGTAATCGTCTTTTTGACGTCATCTGTCGAGGCAATCATAATCTGTCTCGTCGTCATATCAATGATAAACATCGTGCAATGGCCGGTGAATGTCCTGTTTGCCCATTCCTCCGCCTTGTCACCCACGTATGCCCTTGATTCACCGGCATAGGTGTACAGGCCCACATTGCAGTAGTCTGTGATTCCCATCATTGTGTTCATCACGTCACTGTATTCCGCGGCGTCCAGCAGAAGCGCACCGTCGTCAATCACGGCAATATAGCCGGTTTCTTCATTGGTCTTTGTCAGTTTTTCCGCTCCTGCAAAGCAGGGAATCAGCAGCAGGATCAGAAGGAAAGCAGCAATCTTTTTCACAGAAGCTCACCTCCTGTGATCGTCATTTCTGCTCTGTCTTCGCCTTTGGCTCGCCACTCGCAGATTCCTGTAACAAGGGTGGCTTTAACTGTTCTGACTTCGTTACACTTGTCAATCACAGAAGCTCACCTCCTGTGATCGTCATTTCGGCTCTGTCTTCGCCTTTGGCTCGCCACTCGCAGATTCCTGTAACAAGGGTGGCTTTAACTGTTCTGACTGCGTTACACTTGTCAATCACAGAAGCTCACCTCCCTGATGGCTTTCAAACTGGGGCAGCGTATTCGAGCAGGATTTGTTGTACAGTTTCAGCAGCTCCAGGCATTCCCAGATCACGCCTGCCATGATAGCCAGTGTTACGATATAAATCGGCATATCCGCGCTGTGGAAAGGATCCAGCAGCAGGATTATGGCGCCCGCTGCCATGGCGGCAAAGGTAACAAAGCAGCCGAACGGCAGTTTGGTACGGTCGCCCAGCGGCAGGATCATCAGCCCCATAACCACCAGCAGGGCCAGGGAACCATATTTGTAAATGCGGATATTATCCAGACCCGACAGGATGTCCATACTCAGATAGGAAGCCGCGCCCACAGCAAAGATCCCCAGGTACCGGAAGATCCCGTGATTGTTCTGGCGGGCCACCCGTTTTTCCAGCCGTTTCATCTTGCTGATCCGGTCCTGCACATCCACCGTTTCTCCCTGGATAACGGCTTCCATCATTTCCTTTTCCTTCATCCGGGTTCTTCTGGAATTAACGGCCCACTGGGCAAAGAGTGCCAGCAGCATCGCCGTAATCATAACCATTTCCGGACGCAGGGCCAGGTAATTCTGGAAAAGGGCATACAGGGCTGCGGCAAGGGCCAGGGCCACCAGTGCGAACCGTGGAATATCCATCGGAATATCCGCCCACATTTCACCGGTCACCGCGTTCTGTACCGCGTAAAGCACCCGCTTTCCGCTCTTCATGGACATGAACCATACCGGCAGGAGCGCGTCTCCGGTATAGGATGCATGCGCTTTGGCGGTCAGGGCTTTTTCCGCTTCCGATGTGGAATAGGAAAGCGAATCGTCCTTCAGGCTCGGCAGGGTATCCTCCAACCCCTTGCGGATGGCTTCGGATTTGGCATACGGCACGTAAAGATCCGGATCCGTATCGGCCACGTCTGCGTAAAAGCCGCTCAGGTAGGCAGGGGAAAACGGAACCATCCGTTCCTGTGCGCCATGGGCGATCGAGATGGACTCAGAAATGTTGTCCGGCATTTCACGGGAGGCGTCATGCATGATCCCTTCATACCGGTGATCCAGTTTTACCTGGGTCTTGTAGTAATAGGTGGTGTTGCCCTTGTCCTCATGTCCTTCAAGGGTCATGGTGCCATCCACGCTCGCGTTGTAGGTGTGGTAAGGCACATAAATGCCGCGGAAGCTGTCTGCTGAAATATGCTCCTTCAGCCGGTGATCGGCACAGAAGCTGCCCTTCAGCATATTCCGGTATTTTTCAAAACACTGTTCCCGGGTAATCTGGAAAGGAATTACCTTTTCCGGCGGATCATACTGTGCTTCCTGCTTTTCCAGCATCACAGAAGAGCCGCAGTAGCTGCAAAAAGCTGCAGCGGCCGTATTCAGGGCATGTAATCCGGCGCCGCAGGTCGGGCAGGTCAGCAGTTCCATATCAAAGCTGCTCCCTGCCTGCCGGGCTTCCTTTTCATCCGCCTCAGCAACGCTCATGGTCCGTTCGCAGTGATCGCATTTCAGCATCTGGCTCGGGATATCAAACAACATCTGGGACCCGCACCCGGGACAACTGTACATGAATGTTCCTCCTGAAAGCTTATTTCAATCTGTTCTTCATCCAGACGGAGAGCAGATGGAAGTCTCTCGCCGTGGAAGCAAACAATCCGCCCTTAAAAGCACCGACCAGCACCGACATCAGCACCGGTCCGCCGATCAGGCCGATGATGCCGCCGAAGCGCATACCCACAAACATGCCGACCAGGCTCTCCAGCGGCGTGATTCCGATGGAATCGGACATCAGCTTCGGCTCCAGCACCCGGCGCAGCAGCTGCAGGCCCAGCGTCAGCGCCAGGATCTGCACTCCCGCTGCCGTATTCCCCAGCAGGAACTGCACGATACTCATAATGATGTAGGGCACGCCGCTGCCGATCATCGGTACCAGTTCCATCACACCGCAGAAGAGGGCTGTGATGCCCGCGTAGGAAAAGCCGAAGCAAGTCAGGTAAATCCATGACACAATCCCGACAATCAGGGCAAATGTGCCCTGGACCCGCAGGTAGCCAAACAGGCTCTTCACCGTGGAATTGGTCAGCTGGGTTGTCCGGCTGTCCTGCTTGCGGCGTTTGCCGCCCGGCAGGTAGCTGCGGATATCCTCATAATTCTTGGCAATAAAGTACAGCCCTATGGTCAGGAAGCTGATATAGATGATACTGTAAGGCATCGCTGTCGCCAGGTTGACAACAAACGTTCCCACAGTCTGTGCAATACTGGTTCCCCATACGCTCATGCGTTCCAGCAGTGTGGTAAGGGCATTTCGGATCCATTCCGCCACCGCGGGATCCGTAGCCTCTCCGACTTTCGTCAGCAGATTACTCGTCGCCAGCCGCACCGTGCTGATGCTCTCAGTCATCAGGTCTCCGGATTGACTTACGATTCCCGGCACATGACCGATCGTGAAGATCAGTAGCCAGATGATCAGGCCCAGGAACAGGCACAGCAGCAGAAGCACAGGAATCAGTGAGGCCGGGCTTCTTTTCAGCTTAATCCGTTTCTGCAGGAAGCGGATCACCGGTTGCAGCGCAGCCGCTATCGGAACAGCGATGATAAAGGGAGACAGTTTGTCCCACACTTCCGGCAGCACCCAGCGTATTACGGCAAAAGTCGCAGCAACGCCCAGCAGACGCAGCAGCATCCGCTCAGCCGCTTTTCTTTCTTCGCTCATCCGATCACCGCCTTTCAGGCAAAAACTAAAGTATATTTTACCCCTGAACCGTTATATTTGTAAAGAGAAAGGGCTTATCTCAGCTGTTCCACAACCCCTGCGATATCCGCGTCTTCCGTCAGCGGCTGGACGTAGCCTTCCAGCAGTTTTGCCTTCTCGCTCAGCCCCCTGGAACGTGGATTCAGGAAAATCCGGCATTTGCCCCGGCCGTTGCGTGCCTCCTGGATCAGGTTCATAGCCGGCGCGTTTCCGTCAAAGGCCAGCAGCACAGAGTTCATCCGTTTGAATATCTCATAGGCAAAGCTCTTATATAAGCCCATTCCGGAGCTTTCAATGGAGATCCGCACCGATACGCCGGCTTCCTGCAGCCGTTTTTTCTCTGCCCGGCTGATCCGTGTAGGCACAATGGCAAAGATCCGGAACCGTCCCCGGTTCCTTGCGGCCAGGCGGCCTTCCAGTCCGGTCAGGCTGTGGCCGATCACAAAGAAGGTCTTAGCCGGATCCAGGGTGTCCAGCAGCCGGTCAATCATCTGCAGGTCCTCTTCCCGGATCACGGTCCGGTGACCGCTGTGGTTGAAGCTGCCTCCGGCCATCACCACCGGGAACAGGCCTTCCGGCAGCGGAGCAATCAGTTCCTTCAGTTCCTCCGCCGCGTCAATCCGCCCGGACTCCTTCCACAGGTCCTGGGTGATCCGCGGCGTCTCCTCCAGCCTGCGCTGATACCACTTTTCCGCGTCGCCGGCTCCGCATTCCTCCCGGAATGCCGCCATCCGCTGTTCAAAGATCTGCCGGCTTCTTTGCAGGATCCGCTCATCCGCCCGGCGCATCTTCTTCAGTTCTTCAAAGCTCAGACCCAGCAGTTTTTCCAGGGAGAGTTCCTCGTCAATGGAATCCGTTCCGTACAGGGCGCCGCCGTCTGTTCCCTGCACACAGGCAATGCCTGCCCGCAGATACCGGCGGAGCGGATGGTTGTCCAGCCTGGAAAGGTTGTTCAGCCGCACATTGGAAGTAATCTGGAATTCCAGCGTAACCCCCAGTTCCTTGATGTCTTCCAGCAGTTTCCTTCCCCGGGCTGTCTTCAGGTCGCAGGTATACAGTCCGTGGCCGATCCGCAGGGCCGGCATCGGCTGTCCGGGAGCCAGCGCTTCCTTCACACAGTCAATACTGTTGGCCACGTTGTCCCGCAGGGAGTCGTTCTCGCCCGCGTGAATCCGGATCACAAAGCCTTCATGCTCTCCCGCAATCCGGACCAGTTCCCGGATCACCGCCCGCAGTTCCAGGATGCTGTTGATTTCTTCACCGATGATATCGCTTCCGGCCACGTAGGGATCCCCGGCAATCGCCCGGAGAATCTGCAGGTTGTCCGCCAGGTAGTCGTTCGGGGTAATCCGGTCCCGGATAATCGTCAGCGGGATCCGGCGGATACCAGCCAGGAACCGGAGCATCACCCCGGTTTCCCGGGTCACTGCCGGCATAACCTCATGGATCTCCCGCAGCCTTGCCGCAAACAATTCCCGGTTCAGTAGGGCTGTATCCGAAATCTCCGCGTATTCGATTCCCCTGCGGCGGTATTCCCGGGCAATCCAGAGCAGCAGATCCTGGTACAGCGTATTGCTTCCGAACCGCTCCGTCTCCCGGTCCCTGCGCATCTGCTCCGCGTAGGCCAGCACTTCCCGGTCCGGAATCAGCGCCAGGTTGATCCCGCTGAAGGCGTCCTCCGCCGGCAGTCCCTTGGTAAACACATAGCGGTACAGGTACACTTTTTCCAGATCGGCGAACACCGCCTGCCCATCCTTGGGAATGGTCAGGGAATTCCGGATCCGGTCGATGTTGTATTGTGCGTCTGCCGGGTTGCCCAGGATCAGCTCAGCGAAATTGATGAACGTATGGTCGTCAATCCGGCGATCCCGATGCTTGCCGGTCAGGCTGGTTTCTCCCAGCTGTTTTTCCGCCTCAGTCCGGCGTTTCTCCAGCTTCGCCTTCTGGGCAGGATCGCACCGCAGCCCCAGCTTTTTGATGTAGTAGTAGGGATAGCGCAGCTGGCGCACAATGCCCAGGGCAATCAGCGCGTCCGGCGGCAGGTTGCCGTTCATGTGCGTATGCAGGTCCGTATGGAACTTGCATTCGCTGCGGATATAGGTTTTCACGATCGTCTTGGCCACGCCCAGCTTATAGTCCCGGGTCTGGCTCATCAGGGTCTTGGAAATAGCGGGAATCGAAGCCTTCATTTCCACCCTGCCGTCCGGGAATATGTTGGCGATCTTCGTGTTCCCCAGCCGCAGGATATACATTTTCCGGTTGTCCCCGTCATAGTAGCAGGGGATCTCGTCCCGGATCACCTTCAGTCCCCGGTCGTCCTCCCCGGTCTGCAGTCCGCACAGCCTGGCCAGGTTGGTGATCAGGTTGCCGGTATGGTGATTCGGCGTCCGGATGGTATAAAACAGGCGGTCTCCCTCCATGCAGAGGTCGACCGCAATATCCTTTTCTTTATCGAGATAGAACTGCTGAAAAAAGATCATGCCCTTTCCTTTCCCGCTGTGCGCTCCTTCAGTTCCCTTTTGATCACTATATCACGTTCCGGAAATGCGTTCAACCCTGCCGCTTTGCTGGACGCTCTTCCCCGGATGTGGTACTATGACGTTGTTCCAGAGTGTTCCCCGCCGTTTCAGGCGGTTTGTATGATCCGGAGGTTTTCCATGAATTACGAAAGTCTTGACGAGGCACTTCGCCCCCTTACAGCCGATGCATTGCAGTCGGTCATCTTCAGCAATCCGGTTCCTTCTAAAACGAAATACCGGAAGATCCGGGCGGAAAGAAACGGGGACGAATTCTTTGTCTCTTCCTTTACGGTCACCCAGGTTTTTCACGAGACCGTTCCGGCCGCTGATATTCTTCCCTTCTGCCTGAAAACAGCGGCGGAAACCTACCGCCAGCTGAATCTCTGGCTGAACGACGGCCGGGTGATGGAAATCCTCCTCTCCAAAAAAGGAAAGGCGCATGTCAGCACCACCGCCGCGGTTCAGGCCACTCCCCTGGTCCGGGCCAAAGCCCTCCCCAACCGGCAGAAGAACCACATCCTGCAGGAAGGCATGATCGTTCCCCCGCTGGTGGATATGGGTGTCATGACTCCGGAAGGCAAGATCATCCGCGCCCGGTATGACAAGTTTAAACAAATCAACCGGTTCCTGGAAATCATTGATGACGAGTATAAGGATTACACGTCCGACAGGCCCCTCCGCGTCATTGACTTCGGCTGCGGCAAGGCTTATCTCACCTTCGTCCTCTATTATTATTTCACCGAGATCCGGCATCTGGCCGTGGACATCATCGGCCTCGACCTGAAAACAGACGTCATCGAAAAGTGCAACCAGGCGGCCAGGAAGTACGGCTACTCCTTCCTCCGGTTTGAGGTCGGCGATATCGCCGATTACTCCCCGGATGACGACGTGGACATGGTCATCACCCTGCATGCTTGCGACACAGCTACCGACTATGCCCTCTACAACGCGGTCAAATGGAACGCGAAGAAGATTTTCTCCGTTCCCTGCTGCCAGCATGAGATCAACAACACCATCACTTCTCAGAACCTGAACGTCCTCACCCGCTACGGCATCATCAAGGAGCGCTTCTCCGCCCTGCTGACCGACGCCCTCCGGGCGGATATCCTGGAGTGTTGCGGCTATGAAACCCAGGTGCTGGAATTCATCGACCTGGAGCATACCCCCAAGAACATCATGCTCCGCGCTGTTCTCCGTCCCGGCGGTGCCAAAGCTTCCGCCAAGCGGAAACAAGCCATGCTCCCGGAGATCGAATCCGCACTGAAGGAATTCCAGGTCACCCCGACCCTGTACAGGCTGCTGCTGCAGGATTCATCTGAAGAGTAAACGGCAACGCAAAGCCCCCGCACTTCTCGTGCGGGGGCTTTGATGTATCCGGATTCTATTATTCTTTATCAGCAAAAACCGGAATCCCATCCTCCGTGTACTCTATCACGCGCAGGAAGCAGTGCCTGTTCGGATCGCTGAGGGCGTCTCCGTGGAATCCGGGATAAGGCCTGGCATGGAACACAATCAGGTCCCGGCCTTCCTCGTCCACGGTAAAGGAATTATGTCCCGGCCCGTACAGGCCGTTCTTTTCCTCGGTAACCATCACCGGGACAGGCGATTTCTCCCACGCTTCCGGATCCAGCGGGTCTCCGCCTTCCTTCAGCGTCAGCAGGCCTACCGCGTACCGCTCGTCCGTGGCGCTTCCTGAATAAGTCAGGAACAGCCGGCCGTTATGGATCAGGCAGGCAGGCCCTTCATTCACCAGGTATCCCTGGCATTCCCAGTCATACTCGGGGATGCTCAGTCTCACCGCTGGCAGCTTCAGTTCCAGCGCGTTTTTCATTTCCGCGATATACAGGTTGCTGTTGCCGGGGATCTCATAATCCCGCTGTGCCCAGATAAAATACCGTTTCCCGCCGTATGACACCGTAGTGGAATCCAGGGAAAAGCTCTCCCATCCGGTATCGATTCTTCCCTTTTCGGTAAAGCCGCCGGAAAAAGGATCCGCCTGATCATTTTCCAGCGCGTAGATCCTGTGGTCATAGACGCCGGATTCATCCGCTCCACGCCGGGCCGCGGCAAAATACACGTACCATTTTCCATCCACAAAATGCAGTTCCGGCGCCCAGATATTACAGCTCATCGGGCCTTCCTCATGCCGGGTCCAGATGATCTTTTCCACCGCGTCGGGAAGCTCCTCAAGGGTTCTTGCCTTCCGCAGGATAATCCGGTCAAACTCCGGTGCGGAGGCGGTAAAGTAATACCAGCCGTCCTTGCGGATAATATAAGGATCCGCCCGTTGTTCAATAAACGGTTTCATCGGGAAGTTTCCTCCTCATGTATCGTTTCCTCGCTGAGCCAGACGCATTCGCCCTCCCCGCTGATGACGGAAATGCTCATGATCCGGCCGCCCCGTTCATCGTCCGTCTGCCAGAGAGCCACTCCGTCATAACAGACGCCGTCCAGCGTCAGGTTTACCCGGCCGTCCTCCAGTACACAGCTTCCCCGGTTATCCAGCCTGCCGTCCTTCAGGATGATCCTTTCGGAAACCTTCGGGGCCTTGTTACTGTCGGTTTCATGCCGGATCAGGTTATAGGTCCCTTCCGGCAGTTCCGTTACCGGCTCAAAGTCTTCGCCCTGGTAGCTCATCGGCATCACCAGCGGCCAGCCGTCCGCGGACAGCATCATCGGCCGGATCTGCATGGCAAACCACCAGTCGGCCAGCTTCTGGGTCCGGGTATGATGGCACAGCCAGAGCCTGTCTCCGTCCACAACAACGGAACAATGCCCGGGCGCTTTGATCCCGATGGAAGAGCCTTTGTCATGCTGCAGCTGATAGCCGCCCATCAGCTTCACACCGATCCGGCTTTCATTCGCTGCCACAAGGTCCGTCATTTGCCTTCCGTTGGCATCCAGGTACGGACCTTCGATGGTCCGTGAGCGGCCCACCCGGATGTTGTAATCCTCCAACAGTGAGCCATAGGAAACGAAAAGATAATAGTATTCTGTCTGCGGCAGCCAGATCAGGTAGCTGCCCTCTGCCCTGCAGCCCCGGAAACCGGCAATCCGCACAGGCTCGCCTTCGGCAAACCCTTCCTCATCCAGCGCGGTCAGCCAGATACCGCCGAAGAAGCTTCCCCACGTCATATACTGTTTTCCGGAAGGATCTGTAAATATGCAGGGATCAATCGCGTTCGGTTTTGCCGACGCCCCGGCATCGCTGCGGATCACGATCCCTTTATCCTCCCAGGAACCCGTCAGGCTGTCGGAAACCGCCATGCCGATCACGGATCGGCTTGAGCCGAAGGTGGACGCGCTGTAATACATCCGCCACTGATCTCCGACTTTGACCACGTCAGGAGCCCAGAGGCCGTCATGCTTCGACGGATCCAGTCTGGCAGCCGCAATCTCCTCAGCGCAGGTTGTTTCATAGTCCTCAAAAGCGGTTCCGAGATACTCCCAGTGAATCAGGTCATCCGAAACCCGCACCTGGACACCGCAGCGGTGAATATCCCCTGCGCTGGCGTCAGTGGAGAAGACGTACCATCTTCCGTCGTCCCCGCGAACCAGGGATGGATCATGCGTATTGACAGCTCCCCAGTCTGCCGGATGGTTAATCAGCCCGGTGTTGCCCAGGTCGCTGAAAGACGCCGCCCGGGAAGGAGCCGGAACCGCCAGGATCAAAGCCGTAAGCAGCATAAGAAGGATTTTCAATGCTGACGCTCCTTTGGAAAAAGATTATTCCTTAACCGCGGCAAACATCATGGATTCAATGATCCACCGCTGGAAGAAGCCGTAGATAATCAGTACGGGCACAATCAGCATCACGCTGCCGGCCATGATCCGCGGCACATGGTTATTGATGGCATACTGCTCGTTGAACTTCGCGATCATAACGGTCACAGGCTGCCAGGAAGGATTTTTGATAAACAGCGTCGGCGCAAGGTAGTCGTTCCAGGCCGCGATGAACCAGAGAACACCATGCGCGCTCAGCGCCGGAATCGTCAGAGGCAGGATGATCTTCCAGTAAATCCGCAGATGGGAACAGCCGTCAATCTTCGCGGCCTCCACCAGGGAATCAGAGATTCCGTAAAGGAATTGACGCAGGAAGAAAATCATCATTACATTGCCGGTCAGCTTCGGCAGGATCAGGGGCCAGGGCGACTGGAGCAGATTCATCCTGAAAATCCAGAACTGACCGCTGAACAGCACATACTGGGGAACCATGATCGACGGGAATGGGATCATGATGGAGCCCAGCAGGAAAAGGAACAAAGCGTTCCGTCCCTTATACCGGATCTTGGCAAAAGAGTAAGCTGCCGCCACCGAGACCAGGGAGCCGATGATCACCGGCGGAATCGAATACATCGCTGTATTCAGGAATCCGCGGAGCAGGTCTATTTCGCCCCAGATCTGGGTATAGCTTTCCGTTGTCCATACCTGCGGCAGCAGACCGCCGATATAAACATGCAGCTTCGGTTTGAATGAGGTGAATATCATCCAGACAAAGGGATAAAGCATCAGCACAGATCCTGCCAGCAGCAGGACAAGGATGATGATATCAACAATCCGTTTTCTCGTTTTCATTTCACTTATCCCCCTTTCCGTTCAGTTTGAACTGGATCAGGGTCAGGATGAACACGATGACCGCCAGGAACACAGCCACAGCGCTGCCGTAGCCGGCCTTGGAATTGACAAACGTCCGGTCATACAGATGGATTACCGTAGTAAAGGTGGAGTTGTTTGGTCCGTTGCCGGTGAACATCAGACGCGGTTCCACATACATCTGGGATCCGCCGATGACGCCGGTCACAATCAGGTAGAAGGTTACGGGCATGAGCAGCGGCAGGGTGATCTTCCGGAACGTCTGCCACCAGTTGGCTCCGTCCACCTGCGCCGCTTCATAATAGGATCGTGAAATGCCCTGCATACCGGCAATATACAGGATGATGGAACTGCCCAGGCCTTTCCAGATGGCCATGATCATAATGACCCATTTGGTATAGCCGGCATGGCTCATCCAGTTGGGCGGATCTGAAACACCCAGCGCACGGAGTCCTTCATTGATGATCCCCACGTCTGAGTTAAAGATCTGCTGGAAAACGAAGGTGATGGCTACCACGCTGGAAATCACAGGCACATAATAAACCACACGGAAGACCTTCTCATAGTGCGTTCCCCGGTTCATGGCATAAGCCAGCAGCAGGGAAATCGCCAGGCCGATGGGGATACCGATCATGTAGTAAAAGGTATTCCCCAGGCTCTGCCAGAAGAGCTTGTTATTGAACATGTCAATATAGTTCTTCAGGCCCACATTCTTTGCTTTCTCAATCGCCTGTCCCATAGGCCAGGAAGTAAAACTGGCATACACGGACATACCGAAGGGGATCAGCACAAAAATCAGCATACCGATCAGCGGGATCGTGATCAGGCCGTATCCCCAGAGGGCATCTTTCTGCCGGTAATTCAGCCCGCGCCGGCGCAGATCCGGTGCTGCCACAGTTGTTCCTGCAGTCCGCTGCATGTTTCCGCTTCCTTTCTTAAATGGTCCCCGGCCTTCCGCCGCTGTAGTCAAACAAGAAGGGAAGGAGGAGGGGAATCCCTCCTCCTTCGAATTAAAAAGGAGTTACTCCGTCAGTGGTCAGGGTTTCATGGCTTCCATATCGTCAATGGCGTCATTCAGCAGCTGCTGAGCGTTATCCTGGATGGATTCGCAGTAGGTGCGCACGTCCATGGGGGTCACGCCCAGGTCGCTCTTCTCGTAGAAGCTCCAGACGCTCGTCAGGCCGGTATTGAAGCCTTCAGTCAGCCACAGGTCATTCCAGGTCATGGAGGACACTTCGCGGTGACCGTTCTGGCCTTCCAGCATCTTCACGAACACCACGCGGGTTTCCGGGAAGTAGCTGTCATCGGTCAGGTACTCGCCTTCAGCCATTTCCTTCAGGTTCGGCAGCTGGCCGCCCTTCTTGGCCAGGAAACGCTGCACTTCGGGATCCGCGCTCATAGCGTAGGCGAACTTCGCGGCCAGTTCCGGATACTTGGACTGGGCGCTGATGCAGAAGCCGACGGAATCCAGACGGCCGACCCACTTGTCCTGGCGTTCTTCGATGGACAGGGAGGCGTATTCGTCGCTGATGGGCCAGGGAGCTACGTCAAAGTCAAACCAGCTCTTGCCGGGGTTCACAGCTTCATCTTCTTCAATCGCCTGGAAGGCGCCCACGTCCCATGTTCCGCAGGGGAAGAATGCGCAGCGGCCGGCCAGGAACTTCAGGTAACCGGAGGTTTCATCGGTGGAGGAACCGGAGCCGCCCACTTCTACGATCTTCATGAAGCCTTCATAGCCTTCGATGAACTTATCCGTGTTGAACAGCACTTCCGTGCAGTCCTCGTTCAGGTAATCTCCGCCGGCGCCCCAGATGAAGGGCTTCAGGCAGAAGTCTTCCCACAGGTGGGTGCCGTAAACCTGCTTGGAACCGGCAGTCTCGGGCAGGGTTTCATCTTCAAAAGTGCAGATCTTGCACAGGTTGGCAAACTCGGTGAAGGTATAAACCGGCAGGTTGCCGTTCTCATCGATTTCGGGATAGAAAGGCAGGATGCCGTCAGCAATCGCCTGCTTGATTTCAGCATCGCGCTTGCGGATGATCGCCTTGTTCACGGTCATGGAAACAGCGGAGAAGTCCTTGGGCAGGCCGTAGATCTTGCCTTCACCCAGCTTGTTGGATTCTTCGTCATACTTGTACAGGTTCAGCGCTTCGGGCCAGATATTGTCCAGCGTGCTCACGTCCAGGTAATCGTCCAGGGCAGCCACAGCGCCGGTCCAGACGCGTTTGCGAACGTCGCCTACACCCAGGTAGAAGACGTCAGGGGCATTGCCAGCGGTCAGGGACGCTTCGAGTTCGGGCCAGTACTGGTCGCCGGAAACCCGGAAGTCCACGATGCAGTTGTTTTCTTCTTCAAACTGCTTGATCACTTCTTCATACATGGCCTTCTCGTGTTCCTGGGCAAAGGTGTTCACGACGATGGTGGGTTTGTCTTCCGCTACCGCAAATACGGTCCACAGGGTGGACAGCAGACATACGGTCAGCAGCACAGCCAACAGTTTCTTCATGGGTTCTTCCTCCTTTTATTTCTGAAGAGCATTTCGCGCTCATCATTCCTCAGATTTACATTAACGTTAATGTTGTATGATGCTTTGATACCATCTTTCCTCTTCATGTACTATTTGGAAAATATTAACGTTAACATTATCGTTAATGTTGTTCGGTGATGACAATATAACACCGATTTTATTCCTCTGTCAAGCCCTAATTTTTTGATTTTTTAAAAAATGTATGGTAGGATGTGTTCATCATCTTGGAAATGGAAGTGCGGCACATATGGCCAGGGACAACAGCCGGGTAACCCTGCAGGATATCGCGAAAGCTACGGGTTTTACTGTTAATACCGTATCGCGCGCCTTGAAAAATAAAGAAGATATCAGCCGGGACACCTGCCTGCATATACAGAACGTCGCCCGGGAAATGGGATACGTCCGTAACTATATTGCCAGTTCCCTCCGTTCCGGCCGGACAAAAACCATCGCCATGATTGCCGGTTCCATGATGAACCCCTTCTACGCTGTTCTGGGTGACCTGATCCAGCAGGAAGCTGTTCGTCTTGGATACAGCCTGATGATCCTGGGCTCCCGCGACGACCCGGAAACCGAAAGCCGCATGGTGGAAATGGCCCTGTCCCGCCAGGTGGACGGCGTACTGATCACCCCCTGTGCCATTGACTCCCCCGCCCTGGAACTGCTTCGTTCCTCCGGGATTCCCTTTGTCCTGCTCAGCCGTTACCTGACGGGTGCACAGGATGACTGCGTCATCTGTGACGATGCCCAGGGCGGCCGTCTGGCTGCAAGCCATCTGATTGAACGCGGTCACAAAAACCTGGCCATGATTTCCTTCCGTCACGTGATTTTCTCTTCCCAGAAGCGTTTTGAAGGCTTCCAGCAGGCCTGTCTGGATGCCGGCATTCCGGAAGGAAACATTCACTACGCCGAGCCTGAAAACGAGCAGGAAATCCTGAAACAGCTTCAGTCCTGGCAGGAGGAAGGCGTCACCGGTCTCTTCTCCTTCTGCGATGTGGAAGCCTGGAGTATCATAACCATGATGGAAAATGCGGGAATGAACCGCAGTTTCGGCCTTGTGGGCTTTGACAACATCATGCGGTATATCAACTTCCCCAAGCCCATCTGTACGATTGATCCCAACCTGCGGGAAGAGGCGGTTACCGCCATCGATCTGCTCCGGAAAAGGATCCATGATCCTTCCCTTCCACCCCAGCAGGTTGTCCTTCCCGTCTCCCTGATCTGCCGCGGCAGCTGCTGAAACTGATACACCTGTATATCAAAAAACCGTCCGAAATATCGGACGGTTTTATCATTCATCAGTTATTCAGATCATTCTGCAACGCCCAGCAGCATCCTGTCGTTGTCCAGCGCCCGGCCGCTCAGCTGGCGGAACTTGTCCGTCAGGTCATTGATCGTCAGGCTGGCCCGTTCTTCGCCGGTCACGTCGTAGATCACCCGCCCCCGGTCCATCATCAGGGTACGGTTCCCCAGGTCCAGGGCGGACTGCATGTTATGCGTGATCATCAGGCAGGTGATGTGATTCTCTTCCACAATGCTCCGGGTCAGTGCCAGCACTTTTTCCGCCGTGCCGGGATCCAGGGCCGCCGTATGTTCATCCAGCAGCAGCACCTTCGGCACGTGATAGGTTGCCATGAGCAGTGTCAGCGCCTGGCGCTGTCCGCCGGAAAGCAGGCCCACCGGCTGGCGCATCCGGTCTTCAAGGCCCATATCCAGCAGGCTCAGGCGATCCCGGAAAGCCTTCTTGTCTGCCGCGGAAACCCTGGACAGCCAGCCGCCGTTGCCGGCTGCCAGCGCCAGGTTTTCCTCAATGCTCATATCCGGAGCACTGCCCCGCATGGGATCCTGGAACAGACGGCCGATCTGTCTCGCCCGCTGATGTTCCGGCACCATGGTCACGTTCTTTCCGCCCAGGTAGATCGATCCGGAATCCAGTACAAAGCTGCCGCAGATGGCATTGAACAGCGTGGATTTCCCGGCGCCGTTCGCACCGATAATGCTGACGAAATCGCCGTCTTCAATCTTCAGGGATATGTCAATCAATGCCTTCTTTTCATCCGGCGTCCCGGCATGGAAGGTTTTACAAACGTTCTTCAGTTCCAGCATCAGGCATTCCTCCCTTCCCGGGAAGCCTTCCACCGGCGGATCATCAGCGGAAGCTGTTTCCGCAGATAGGGGCCGGAGATGGCCAGTACCACGATGATGGAAGATACCGCCTTGAGCATAAAGGCCGGCATATTGAACCGCAGGGCCAGGGCGTATACGATCCGGAAGATCACCGCGCCCAGCACCGCGCCCACAGCCCTCAGCGGAATCGGCTTATGCTTTGCGACAAACACGCCGCCGATCAGCAGGCTGGCCAGGGCAACCGTCACCATGCCGGAACCCATGTTGATATCAAAGCTCTTCGCCTGCTGCGCCATCAGGCAGCCGCTCAGCCCGGTAAACGCGTTGGAGATGCACAGGCCGACAGTGGTTGTGAACGTGGGGTTGATGGACG
>Ga0310786_10002004_pt1 | contig 32007 bp, 30 predicted proteins | sample AusTroGonzalo_MG_FD_203881 | JGI IMG/M metagenome (GOLD analysis project Ga0310786, IMG submission 203881) | Bovine rumen microbial communities from tropical cattle in Woodstock, Queensland, Australia - Gonzalo_03 (v2) (version 2) | ecosystem: Host-associated > Mammals > Digestive system >...
ACAATCCTAAGACCGTCATCCTTCACGCGGCGTTGCTGGGTCAGGCTTGCGCCCATTGCCCAATATTCCCCACTGCTGCCTCCCGTAGGAGTCTGGGCCGTGTCTCAGTCCCAATGTGGCCGATCAACCTCTCAGTTCGGCTACCGATCGTTGCCTTGGTGGGCCGTTACCTCACCAACTAGCTAATCGGACGCGAGTCCATCCTTAAGCGAATAAATCCTTTGGTCAGAAGATCATGCGGTCCTCTGACATTATGCGGTATTAGCACCGATTTCTCGGTGTTATTCCCCACTCAAGGGCAGGTTACTCACGCGTTACTCACCCGTCCGCCACTAAGTATTCCAATTGATTCCATCCGTAGCAAGCTACATCAGGTCTCGGGCGGAATACTCCGTTCGACTTGCATGTGTTAAGCACGCCGCCAGCGTTCATCCTGAGCCAGGATCGAACTCTCAAAAAAAATATTTGAGAGCCATTTTGGCTCAAATTACTTGTTTATGTTCATTACTCAATGAATTGAACTTGGCTCGTTATTTTCAAGTTTTGCATTCTATTCAATTTTCAAGATCCGTGCCTCCGCCGCGAAGTGTTCTTCTCGCGAAGTGCCTATTAAGAATACCTTACAGGTCAACTTCTGTCAAGCACATTTTTTGATTTATGCGAAAGTTTTTTTCTCGCTTTTTTGTGCTTTCCGAAGGCTCGATTATATTAGCACCGTGACATGGGTTTGACAAGGGGTTTTCGGGCAGTTTCTTAACTTTTTTCGGAAGGGGTAAAAAGCGCCCTTATGGATATAATGTTTACTACACACGCGCGCATAATATTTTTCTTTCTGTAAATATGTATTCATTTATAAAAAAACACAAAAACGATTCTTTATTTTACCCTTTTGTTGTCATATTGCCGTTATTTTGAAAGTTACATTGAAACGTCTTTCAAAAGTGTGTAAAATACAGGCAATTTTCCGTTTAATCAGTTTGGAGGTTTATTATGAAATCCGTTAGAGGTTCAAAGGTCGCTATCATAGGCGCCGGACAGGTTGGCGCAACGATAGCTTTCGCACTTGCTTTCCAGCAGCGTTGTTCCGAATTGGTCCTTATCGACGTTAACAAGGACAAGGCTACCGGTGAAGTCCTCGACATCAGCCACGGTCTTCCTTTCCTGGGCCATATGAATATTTACGCAGGTGATTATTCAGATTGTAAGGATTGCGATCTCATCATCATCACGGCAGGTATCCCGAGAAAACCCGGTGAGACCCGTTTGGATCTTGCAAAGAAGAACGTTACGCTCGCACACACGATCACCGATTCCATCATGCAGAATTATACGACAGGTAACATCCTCGTCGTATCCAATCCTTGCGATATCATCACCTACATGATCACAAAGTGGTCCGGTCTTCCTGCTAACCGCGTTATCGGTTCAGGTACTAACCTTGACTCCGCACGTTTCAGACATCTTCTGAGCCAGAAGCTCAACGTTGACGTACGTAACGTACACGGGTATATCCTCGGTGAGCACGGTGAGTCCCAGTTCCCTGTATGGAGCCAGACACATATCGCAGGTATGCAGGTCGATGCTTATGCAAAGAGCCTCGGTATCAGCTTTACCGAAGAAGACAAGGCAGAGATCGCCGAGCTTACAAAGTCTTCCGGTGCACGTATCATCAAGCTCAAGGGTGCTACATATAACGGTATCGCCGTAAGCGTTTCCGCTCTTGCACAGAGCTTCCTTAAGGATGAGCATACGGTACGTCCTGTCTGCTCCCTTTTGACAGGTCAATACGGCATCTCAGGCTGCTCCATGAACGTTCCTACGATCATCGGTGCTGACGGTGTTGAGAAGGTTCTTGAAGTTCCGCTCTATGACAACGAGCTCGCTTCTCTCAAGAAATCATCCGAGAGCATCCTCGAGGCTATCGAGGGCGTTAAGGATCTCTGATCGCATTAACAGAGCAAACTTAAAGGGTGTCTCAAACTTCGGTTTGGGGCACCCTTTGTTATCAGCTGATTATCTGGACGATCAGTCCTTTATTATCTCTCCCATATAAGGACGTGTCTTACTCTTCTTTCTCCTTCTCTTTGATCTCTTTCTGCCTATGAGCTTAACGATAAGAGCTATGACAAATATGAGGATCAGGAGGATAAGGACTCCTATTATTATCGAAGCGACAACATGCTTCTTGATCCACTTGATCGGACCTTCGAGTTCCTGTTTGAGAGGAGCTTTGACCTCACCCTTGGACTCGTCGATCTCCACAAGGTCATGACCGTCGGCATCCTTGCCGTCGGGTGAGCCGTCATCATCCCCGTCCGTTGCAGGATCAGGGACCTCTATCTCCTCGGCGATATCGCCCGGAAGATATAAAGGATCATACTGGGGCTTCTCGGCCGCAGTTATATTGCCCGACTGATAATCTCCGAGAGTTCCCGGAACAACGCTGGTCGGATCGTTATTCCAGCATTCAAAGTTCCCGTATGCGGTTATCGATGCGACATATCTCGTCTGATATGAATAATACTCGGTAGGGATGCCGCAGACGGACGTAAAGAGTTCGTGTCCGTTCTCGTTGACCGTATAGATGGTCATTCCCGTTCCCGCATTCGACGTTGTTCCCGTCTTGCCTCCGACGACACAGACCGCATGCGTATCCTCGCCTTCCGGTGTCTTTGCCACGAGCCACGGATCTAAGAGGATCTTATTGCTGTTCGTTACGATGGACCAGCCGTCCTCTGTATGAAGGTTCGTCTTCGCAAAGTAATGCGTCGGTGTGTGTATAAGCTTACAGAAATCAGGATTCTCGGCTGCTGCCGCCATGATCTTCGTGAGATCCGAAGCTGTCGTATAGTGATCGTCGTTATGAAGTCCGTGAGCATTTACAAAATGCGTATTGGTGCATCCGAGTTGCGCAGCGCGGTAGTTCATAAGAGCTGCAAATGCGCTGAGCTTATAGGATGTGAGTATGTCTTCGGAAGACATTCCGAAATAGTCCTCAAAATACTTCGCGTTAATGCCGTCAGGACCTGCCGTGAGGCTGTCTGAAGGATAGTTCTTGAGAAGAGCCTCTATTACACCTTCTGCAAGGACATTTGCCGCGTCGTTACCCGACGGGAGCATGAGTCCGTACAAAAGCTCGGATACCGTTGTCGTCTCGCCAACGAAAAGACCCATGACGGTGGAGTCATAAGAGATATTATCTATGGCATTCTGAGATACCGTAAGGGTCGCTGATGTATCGAGATAATCAAGCGCAAGCTGACATGTCATGAGCTTTGTCATGGATGCGGGATAGATGATCTTGTCGGGATCCTTGCTGAAGATTATCTCGCCTGCCGTCTTGTCATATACGCAGTATGTCTCGGCCTTGACCTCTTCCAGTGAAGGAAGTTCGATCTCGGGCTGATCGATATCCGCGCGCACCAGACACATAAACGACATGCACGTCATGACCGTGAACGTGGCCGCAAGTATTGCGGATATTGTCTTCTTGATCTTAAAAGTCATCATCTGTTTCCTTCCGGACAATTATTCTTCCTGCGGCTTATCCGCTTCAGATCCCGAAATAAGTTCGGCATCAGTATTCTCTTCATCCGTAACGACGCCTGCTTCTTCACTCTCAAGATCCGGTTCCTCGTGATCGGCTATCGCAAAATCGACGATCTCCGCTTCCTTGGCCCTCATCAGACGTACGCCTGTCGTTGCTCTCGAGAGAGTAGGTATCTCTGTCGTTGCAACACGGATTATGACACCCTGGTTGGTAATGATGAGGAGATCCTTATCATCGTCGACGAGAGTACATCCGACGAGCACGCCGGTCTTCTCGGAAACCCTGTATGTGATAAGACCCTTACCGCCTCTGGTCTGTGTCCTGTACTCGTCTATGCGGCTCCTCTTTCCCATACCCTTCTTGGAGATAACGAGCAGTTCGCCGTTCTCCGTAACAGGTACCATTCCTACGACTTCATCATCAGATGAGAGAGTTATACCCTTAACACCCGTTGAGTTACGTCCCATGGATCTTACGTTGTCGGCATTGAACCTGATCGCCTTACCCTGCTTCGTAACAAGGATGACCTCCTGGTTCTGCCTGGTAACGTCTACTTCGATAACGGCATCGCCCTCACGTACGTTGACTGCGATAAGACCGTTCCTGTTGATATTCGAATATGCATTGAGAGCCGTCTTCTTGACGACACCGTTCCTCGTTGCGATCGTAAGGTAGAGGTCATCCTGATCAAAATCCCTCAGGGGGATTATGTTCCTGATCTTCTCACCATCCTGAAGTTTCAGGAGATTAACGATAGCAGTTCCCCTCGCGCTCCTCGAAGACGTCTCGGGGATCTGGTAACCCTTGATCTTAAAGACTCTTCCGGTGTTCGTGAAGCACAGGAGGAAGTGGTGTGTCGTCGTTGTGATGATCTTCTCGACATAGTCCTCTTCCCTGGTGCTCTGACCGCTTATGCCACGGCCGCCCCTGTGCTGGCTCTTATATGTATCAACAAGCTGACGCTTGATATAACCGAAGTTCGTGAGAGTAACAACGATATTCTCTTCCTGGATCAAAGACTCGTCGTCGATCTCTTCGAAAGCGCCGTAAACGATCTCCGTGAGACGGGGAGTAGCATACTTTCTCTTGATCTCGAGGATCTCTTCCTTGATCGTGTCGTGGAGGACATCGATATTCTCGAGTATCTCATGGAAGTGGGCGATCTGAGCGATGAGGTCCCGGATCTCCTGATTGAGCTTATCTCTCTCGAGACCTGTCAGACGGCCGAGTCTCATATCAACGATATGCTGAGCCTGCTTGTCGGAGAATCCGAATCTCTCACACATCGTTTCCTTTGCCTCAGGCTCGGTTCTCGATGATCTGATTATGTTGATGATCTCGTCGATATGGTCCATGGCCATAAGGAGACCTTCGTCGATATGCTTCTTTGCCTCCGCCTTCTCGAGATCGAAGATGACTCTCTTCGTAACGACGGATTCCTGATGCGATACATAATGCTTCAGGGCATCCACGAGCGTAAACGTGCGCGGCTCGAGCTTGCCGTTAGGATCAGGAACGAGCGCGAGCATGTTGGCGCAGCATGCGTCCTGCAGCGCACAATTCTTGTAGAGCTGGTTAAGAACTACTTCAGCATTGGCATCCTTCTTGAGCTCGACAACGATACGTACTCTCTCTTTACGGTCGGATTCGTCGCGGAGACCGGATATTCCCTCAACCTTCTTCTCCTTGACGAGATCTGCGATCCTCTCAACGAGACGGGCCTTGTTGACTGCATAAGGAAGGTCGTGGAATACGATCCTCTGCCTTCCGCCCGGCATGTCTTCGATATCGGAATGAGCTCTTACGACGATACGTCCCCTGCCGTTCCTGTATGTGTCCCTGATACCCATGGAACCGAGGATCATGCCGCCTGTCGGGAAGTCCGGTCCCTTGATGACAGTCATGAGCTCATCGCATGTGACATCCGGATTATCGAGCATCATTACGACGCCGTCTATAACCTCGCCTAAGTTGTGCGGAGGGATGTTTGTTGCCATACCTACGGCGATACCGACGGAACCGTTGACGAGAAGGTTCGGGAAACGTGAAGGGAGCGCTACAGGCTCCATCTCGCTCTCGTCGAAGTTGGGGCGGAAATCCACCGTATTCTTCTCGATGTCTCTCATCATCTCGAGAGCGATCTTCTCAAGACGGGACTCGGTATATCGGTAAGCAGCCGGCGGGTCTCCGTCGATGGAACCGAAGTTTCCGTGACCGTCAACGAGAGGATGTCTGAGCGAGAAATCCTGCGCAAGTCTGACGAGCGCGTCATAAACGGATGCGTCGCCATGCGGGTGGAAGTGACCCAAAACGTTACCTACTGTCGTCGCGCACTTCTTGTACGGCTTATCAGGCATGATCTTGTCCGTATACATGGAATAAAGGATCCTTCTGTGCACGGGCTTAAGACCGTCTCTTATGTCAGGAAGAGCTCTGTCGGAGATTACCGACATGGCGTAGTCAATGAAGGACTGCTTCATCTCACGCTCGAGATCTACCGGTATTATCGTATTCTGTTCTGATTTAAAGACTTCGTCTATTTCATTTTCCTGCTTCATCCTTTCTGCCTTGGATGAAGCTCTGTTTATATCGGCCATATGTATCCTCCGATCAGATTGTTCATACCGAAATATTATACCATTAAAATTGCACGTGCGCGCGTATGAATCTTATTATTATTATAAAATACTGTAAATTTATCTTTTTCGAAAAATATAAGATATTGTGGTATTCTTGAAACGAAACCCCGTTCAAATTCGTCTGAATGATGAGGACTTATGGAACATAAAGATGATTTGTTTATTATGCCTGATGTTGAGGAGCTCGTCAGATTGTATGCTGATGACGTTCTTCGGGTATGTAATTTCTACTTAGGTAAGAGATGTCAGGCAGAGGACGCATTTCAGGATGTGTTCATAAGGGTTATGAACAAGAAAGACTCATTTGCGGGCAATTGCCCCGTGAAGTACTGGCTCCTTACGATAGCCAAGAATATCTGTAAGGATTACCTCAAGTCTTCATGGGCGACCAGAGTCGGAAGCTACGAGCAGGCGAACGAAGATACCGGTGAATCGGCAGAAAGTTCGTCCCCCGGAGTATTCTATGACAGTCAACCCGCAGACGGCCGCGTTCAGGAGGACGAATACTTCGACTCTCTGGACCCTGAAGGCGAGCTTTGGGACGCCATACAGGATCTGCCCGGTCCTGCCAAGGAAGTGATAATGCTCCGGTATTACTATGATCTCGATAACGAAGCGATCGCCAAGTACCTTGGGATAACGGAAAGCACCGTGAGGAGCAGACTGTTCAGGGCGAGAAAGAAGCTCAGTAAATTTGACGAGGGGGACAAGACATGAAACAGTATGATGATTTCGACAAGAAGCTCGAAGCCGTGATGAAGAAGAATCTCGGCTCCGTTCATGCTTCCCGGGATCTGATCAATAAGACTCTCCTTAAGGTCAGCGAAGAGAAACAGAAGCAGGAAGAAAAGCCGAAGAAAAAGCCGTTTATAATCCCGATACCGTTGATATCGGGCATAGCAGCCGTGCTCATCGCACTTCTCGGTCTGTCCGCTCTTTTCTTCGGACTCAGGGGAAAACAGACCGATCAGATAATCAAGACCGACACGGCATCCCTTATCAAGGATGTTCCGAAGGGAGATCCGGCAAAAAATGAGATCGAAGGATCCGCTGATGTTGCTTCCGAGAGTGAAGAGAAGGTTGAAAGCTACAGCGTCAAGGCAGGCGGTACAGACGGAGCCGGGGGACAGCTCTCTGTGGATGCGGTAAACATAAACTGTTACACCGGAAGCGGTACTTCGGCAGGTCAGGTATATGAAGATAACCTTAAGCAGTATATGCACTCTTCTGTAGATTACGGCGTATATGATTATATGTCGGCATCTACTCCGTTCGACAGTCTCAATAACTACTATTTCTCTATCGAGAGTAAGGTTTGGGACAGCGAAGGATTGCCTGACATCATGGACGATGCCAAGAACCCTGACGCCCAGAAGAAGAGGACGATCTGATAATAATCTTCAACTTTACTTAATGGGATCTTTTGAAGGCTTCCCCGCTTGCCTCGGATAAGAAAGAGGCGTCGGGCGAAGCTTTCTTATTACCACGACTGCACGGTCCATATCCGTTCCCGGAAGGACGAACTTATCTACTTTCTCGACAGATCCGCCGAGTTTCGCTATCGAGTTCTTTGATTCTTCAAGCTCTTCGTCTATATGGCCTTTCATGGCGAGGAAGATGCCTCCCGTCTTAACAAAAGGCAGACAATACTCGCAAAGGACAGGAAGCGCTGCAACGGCTCTTGCGGTCGCTATATCGTATCTTTCCCTGTGAGCCTTGGAGTGACCCGCGTCTTCAGCACGCGAATGAATGGTCCTTGTATCGTTAAGACCTATGGTCTTTATTACCTCATCCAGAAAACCTATCCTTTTTTGAAGCGAATCGAGGAGCGTCAGCTTAAGGTCGCTCATCTGGACCTTGACGGGGATACCGGGAAAACCCGCTCCCGTTCCGACGTCGATGATCGTAAGTTCCTTTTTTCCTTTCTTCTCCTGTTCCTTTTCGATAAAGGGAACGAGTGTCAGCGAATCTATGAAGTGCCTCATGGCGATGCCGTTATCGTCCGTGATGTTGGTCAGGTTCATGACTTCGTTCCATTTTCTCAGAAGCTTCGCATATTCCTTGAACGCCCATACGGATTCGGCCGACAGCGGCACGCATATCTCGGGGGCGGCTTTTTCCATTACAGGAGTTATGCCGTCCTCATCAGTTCCTCCGATAACGGTCTTTTTCGGAAGTTCGGCCTTGAGCTTTGCAAGATCCGACTTTTTGATGCGGATGTCTTTTGACGGATGTATCTTCTTATCTTCTGTCATGTCTCTGATCCTTCTTTTGGTCTTCTTTTACGGTATGCTTCAAGATATACGAGCAGAACCGCTATGTCGGCAGGAGATACGCCTGATATCCTCGAGGCGCGTCCGACGTTCTCGGGCCTTATCCTGTCGAGTTTCTGCCTTGCCTCGAGCCGGAGGCCAGATATGGCCCCGTAATCGATATCGGAAGGCAGCTCCTTGTTCTCGAGTTCCTTGAACTTTTCTATCTTTTCCTTTTCGAGCTTAAGGTATCCTTCGTATTTGAGGTCGGTCTCCACGGCAAATATCACGTCTCTTCCGAGAGGTCTTCTGTCCTTATCCACCGGCTCCAGCATATCATATGTGATCTTCGGCCTCTTAAGCAGTTCCGCGAGCGATATCCCTGATACGGGACAGACGGAGCCCACGCTTTCGAGGATCTTTTTAAGTTCCTCCGAAGGCGAGATATATGTCTTTCTGAGCCTTATAGTCTCTTCCTCTATGTCTTTCATCTTGGACATAAACTTCTCATATCTCTCTTCGGAGATGAGCCCGATTTTATATCCTGTCGGAGTAAGTCTCTGATCGGCGTTGTCCTGCCTCAGGAAGAGCCTGTATTCCGCTCTCGACGTCATCATCCTGTAAGGCTCGTTCGTTCCCTTTGTAACGAGGTCGTCTATGAGGACTCCGATGTAGCCCAGGGATCTGTCTATCACTACGGGTTCTTTACCGAGGACCTTCATGGCGGCGTTGATCCCTGCGATGATCCCCTGGGCAGCCGCTTCCTCATATCCCGACGAGCCGTTTATCTGGCCTGCCGTGAAAAGTCCCGTGACCGTCTTCGACTCCAATGTCGCTTTAAGTGACAGCGGATCGACGAGATCATATTCGATTGCATACGCATTGCGCTGTATTACCGCCTCTGAAAGCCCGGGAAGCGATCTGACCATCTTTTCCTGTACTTCTTCGGGAAGACTCGTGGAAAAGCCCTGAAGGTACATCTCGTTCGTATTAAGGCCCATCGGCTCCACGAATATCTGATGACGCGACTTGTCCTTGAACCTCATGAACTTATCTTCGATGGAAGGGCAGTATCTCGGACCGACACCCTCGATCACGCCGCTGTACAGAGGTGACCTGTGCATGTTCCCGGAGATGACGCTCCTGGTCTCGTCGGTAGTCCATACGGACCAGCACGGCACCTGCTCGGCAGGAACGGTATATCCGTTCATCTCGTTTTCGAAAGAGAAAGGAGGTATATCTGTCTCGCCGTCCTGCCTTTGCATCTTCGAAAAATCCACGCTCTTTTTGTTCACTCTTACAGGCGTTCCCGTCTTGAACCTTAGCATGGGGATGCCGAGATCCTTAAGGCTTGCCGATAATCCCACGGATCTCGGAAGACCGTCCGGGCCGCTCTCGTTTATGACTTCGCCCAAGAACGTCTTTGCCTCCATATAGGTTCCGGAGCAGATGACACATGCTTTGCAAAGATAGATCGCGCCCGTCGAAGACATGACGCCTGTAACTTCCTTGTCCCCCTTAGTCAGGAGCGACGTGATATGAGCCTGCTTTATCGTAAGGTTATCGGTGTTCTCAAGATAATGCTTCATCGTCACGGAATACCTGCTCCTGTCCATCTGCGCTCTTGGCGAATGAACAGCAGGTCCTTTTGACGAATTGAGCATCCTTGTCTGGATCGCGCACTTGTCTGCGATCTTTCCCATTATGCCTCCGAGGGCATCGACCTCACGGACGAGCTGCCCCTTGGAAGTCCCGCCTATACTCGGGTTACACGGAAGATTCGCGAGGGAATCGAGCTGAAGGGTAAAAAGTATCGTATCAAGACCCAGTCTTGCACATGCATGTGCCGCCTCGCAGCCCGCATGACCCGCGCCGACCACGGCGACATCATAAGTTCCCGCTATATAAGTATTCTCTTTTTTGAGTGCATCTTCAGGCGTAAACATAAAGCTCTTACTTTCCTATACAAAATCTTGAGAAGATATTATCGACCAGTTCGGAAGACACGCTCTTGCCCGTGATCTCCCCGGTCTTGTCGAGCGCGAGCCTCAAGACGGAAGAAGCCGCGTCGAGTCCCATATCGTTTTCGATCGCATCGATGCCCATATCAAGATACCCGACCGACTCCTCTATAAGGAGCGCGTGACGTTTGTTTATCAGTATGGTCTCGGAAGAAGAGATCCCGCCGAGATTCTCGTAACGGTCGGTGATAAAGTTCTTCAGTTCCTCAAGGTATATCCTGTCAACGGACGATACGCTTATGAAGCTCTCGATTCCCATGGCACGGCATTCGCTCCTGATCTTCTCAGAAGAGGAATTCGTCCCCAGGTCACTTTTCGAAAAGACAACTGCCATAGATCCTTTATCGACTCCGCCTGCGATAAGATCTCTTATCTGTCCGGTCATCTCGTCGGACGGCATGTCGGGTGCTGCCAGATACAATACCAGGTCACTTTCAAAAGACGCCTCTCTTGCCCTCTCGACACCCATTGCCTCGATCCTGTCATCCGTCTCTCTTATTCCCGCCGTATCGATGAGCGTTACCGGGATCCCGTTAACGTTGACTTCGACCTCGAGCGTATCCCTCGTTGTTCCCGCGACCTCGGTCACGATCGCTCTGTCATAACCCGTCAGGCTGTTAAGAAGTGAACTCTTTCCGCTGTTCGGAAGTCCGCACAGTGCGACCTTCATCCTCTCGGACAATACCTTGCCCTTCTTGTATGAATCACGTAGAGAGATAAAAGTTTCCCTTACCTTCGTTATGATATCAAGGACTTCTCTTGTGTTTTCCGGAGTATCGTCATGCTCCGGGAATTCGACCATCATCTCGATCTTCGAGAGAGCTTCATAGAGTTTGTCTTCCGCTTCCTTAAGTTCTCTCTTCAGTGCTCCTCCGAGCTGTATGTTACTGGCGCGGAGAGCTCTTTCAGAATCGGATGCTATAACGTTCATTACGGCTTCCGCTTCCGTCAGGTCCAGTTTGCCGTTAAGAAATGCCGTTTTCGTAAACTCGCCCGGGAGCGCCGCCCTCGCACCGTTTTCGGTAAGGATACGGATCAGTTCCTGCTTTACGGCAACTCCGCCGTGACAGGATATCTCCACCATATCGTCTCCCGTATATGAATGCGGTGCGCGGAAAACCGTTATTACGCAGTCGTCCACGGTATTCCCCGTCTCAGGATCGAAGGCCCTCGCAAGAGCCGCGGTATATCCTTCCATCGAAGATATGTCCTTCACGTCTCCCGCTGCCCTTAATATCCTGAAGACCTTGCCTGCCACCTCGAACGAACCTTTTCCGGACATGCGGATAACTGCTATCCCCGATACACCGCCGGGAGTAGAGCATGCGCAAAATGGTCTGTTTTCGGATGCAGGCATCTTAAATTCCAACTTTCTTCAAATATGACTGAATCGAGCTTAAGTCATGCTTAAGTCTCGATTCCTGATAGTCTGTTAAATTACTCTTTTACTGTTGCCATTACTTGGTGGAAGTAACGATGATCCTTCTGTTCGGCTCTTCGCCTTCGCTGTGTGTATCAACACCGTTTACTGACTGGAGATGGGAATGAACGAGTCTTCTCTCTGAAGGATTCATAGGTTCCATGACAACCTTTCTTCCCGTCTTCTTTACCTTATAGGCAGCTTTGTTCGCGAGGTTGATCAGAACCTGCTCCCTGTGCTTTCTGTATCCGCCTACGTCAAGGTGAACTCTTACTCTCTCTTCGCTGTGCTTGTTGGCGATAAGAGTCGTCATGTATGTGATGGCCTCGAGTGTCTCGCCGTGACGTCCGATAGCGGAACCGCAATCGTTGCCCGATACCGAGATATAGATCGTGTCATCTTCCCTGTATGAATCCATGTTTCCGTGGATACCGATACCGGAGAGGACCTCAGCTACAAAACGTACTGCGGCATCTTCTGCCTCACTTACTGCATCACCTTCAAAGTTCTCGTCATCACCGTAGTAAACAACTTCCTCATCTTCAGTATCCTTGTCTTCCTCATTTACATCGGCAGTAACCTTGACTTCGGCTTCCTTATTTCCGATGCCGAGGAATCCGCCCTTTGATTCGGACAATACTTCGATCTTTGCATTCTCCTCGGATACTCCGAGTTCTTCCAAAGCGGCTGCGATAGCTTCTTCAACTGTCTTACCTGTCTTAGTGATAGATTTTTCCATATATTTTCTGGCCTCCGTGCCTTAAAGTTCGATCTAACCGAAGATTACTTCTTGTTCTTGTAGTTGTTGTTCTTCTTGTCGTTCTTCTTGTCGTTCTTCTTTTCGCCGTTCTTATTTGCGCCCGACTTGTTGCTCCTTAAGAAAGCTTCCTTCTGTGCATCGAGTTCCTTCTTCTTGAGAGCATAAGGCTTGGTGAAGAGATAATAAACGATAACCTGAGTGATGATGCTCATGATACCGCCGACGATCCAGTAAAGACCCATAGCAGCCGGCATCGTAAAGGATGTAAAGATCATGAGAAGAGGCATCATTATCGCCATCATCTTGGTCATCATCTCGGACTGGTCCGTAGGAGCCTGACCTGCCATGGCTGCATTCTTCTTTGCTCTCTTCTTCTGCTCTTTCTTTTCCTTGTAATCAGGATTGAGTACGTTCGTGAGCTGCATCGAGATGATGCTCGTAACCGTAACGAGGATAGGGATCAGGAGCAAAGGAAGATATCTCTTCGGATCAGCCATGATCCTTGTCGGAAGCCATTGAGGCGTATCCGTAAGATCAAATCCGAGGAAGTGAAGGTCGAGGACCTGACTGGTCTTAATAAAGCCGCCGTCAACTGCCGTCTTCAAAACGTCGGAATTCTCGTTCAGTATCCTGATGAGGGGAACGTTGTTTGTCGAGATACGGTCAAGGACCTTCTCGGAAAGTGCGCCCTTGTTAAATGCAATGGTACCGATCCTCTCGATGTTCTCTTCGGAAACACCGCAGATATAGTGCAGAGGACCGCTTACGATACGGAAGATAGGCCAGATGAAGAAGAGCTGGAGGATGGAAAGAAGGCATCCCGAGAAACCTGAAGCTCCGTTCTCCTGCATGAGCTTCGTCTGTTCTTCCTGCTGTTTCTGTTTGTCGTTCGGGTATTTCCTCTTGATCTCGTCCATCTTGGAAGACATCGTCTTACTCTTGATCATGGATCTCTGGCTCGAGATATTAAGAGGGATCATACATACACGGATAAGTACGGTGAGCGCAATGATCGCGAGACCGTAGTTTCCGAAGTAGTTATAGAATATCTTGGTGATCCAGCCGAAAAGGCCGTTGAGTGCGTTAAGCGGATTGCTTAACAGAAATACCGATAAAAATCCCATTTTGTTCTCCTAATCACTTAACAGGATCATAGCCGCCTTTACAAAAAGGATTACATCGAAGAATCCTCCAGGCTCCCATAAGACCGCCCTTCAAAGGTCCGTATTTTTCAATTGCCTCGATCGTATACTGCGAACATGTCGGCGTAAACCTACAGCAAGGCATCCTGTTCGGTGATATGTACTTCTGGTACCACCTGATCATCTTTATCATCGCTCGAGCTATCATGTGCGCCCTCCGATTCTATCAAATGAAGCCTCTTTAACAGCTTACGCATATCCTTAAGGATATCATTGTATCCGGGCAGCTCCTCACAGGTCTTAAGGGTAAAAACAATATCGTTTCCTAACGGTATATCGGAAGCGACCTGGTAATAAGCTTCTCTCATCAATCTCTTGGCCTTGTTCCTTCTGACTGCGCCCAGTTGTTTTTTGTTTGCGCAAAACCCTATACGGTTTATGTCTGAAGGAACGGCGGAAGTATTATGCTTAAGTCCGCCGGGTCTTTTAAAGCTATGTACTGTAATATATTTTCCGATAGCGAAGTGACCTCTCTTATAAACTCGTGAAAATTCATAATTGAATCTTAATGTGATAACCTTCAAGGCACTCACCTCTACTTCGCATTAAAAAGAAAGGACCACTGGGTGATCCTTATGCAGCAAGAGTCTTTCTTCCCTTTAATCTTCTTCTCTTAATGATGTCACGTCCGCTGCTTGTAGACATTCTTGCACGGAAACCGTGAACCTTTGATCTCTGCCTCTTCTTAGGCTGAAATGTCATCTTCATATTGTCATACCTCCATAGGTTTTATATTCTAACTTAACTCGCACAAAAAAGCGCATAGTAAGCCTTATACGATAATTAGCCTGTAGATTATATTCTAATCTTCCCGAAAAGTCAACAGCCAAAGAGCTCTTACTCTTCTACTGTCATGCTCTCGATAACCTGTGGAGCAAGGGGCCTGTCGTAATAATCAGTTCTCTGATCAGCAATACCGTCAACGACATCCATACCTTCGATGATCTTTCCAAATGCGGCATAAGCCCCGTCGAGGTGAGGTGCATCCTCATGCATGATGAAGAACTGGCTTCCTGCCGAGTCCGGATCGTTTGCGCGGGCCATGGAAAGGACTCCTCTGGTATGCTTAAGGTCATTTTTAATTCCGTTAGCAGCGAACTCTCCCTTGATGCAGTATCCCGGGCCTCCCATTCCGGTTCCGTCCGGACATCCGCCCTGGATCATGAATCCTTTTATGACGCGGTGGAAGATAAGTCCGTCATAAAAGCCCTGCTTTACGAGCTTAACGAAGTTTTCGGAAGAGATGGGAGCGATATCAGGGAAGAGTTCCGCCTTCATCACTCCGCCGTCCTTCATCTTTATCGTTACGATAGGATTTGCCATTTTATATATTTCTCCTTACTTGTGTTTTCTGTATGAATGGAGGATATCGTTCTTGATGTCCCAGAGCTTTTTCGAGAGGTCGACATAGTATCTGTGAGGATTCTCGAATCTCTTTACGCTGTCCCAGAGTGTATCGAGTTCCTTGGTGCAGTTGGCACGCAGCTCCGTCATCGAAGGGCACTTGTAAACGAGTTCGCCCTTGTTGAAGATACGGACGAGGAGCTTTCTTGCAGTATAATTCTCGAGCGTCTTCGTCTTCCATGTATCAACAGGATCGAAGATCTCGTACGGCTCGCCGTTAGGAACTTCCTCGCCTGCGACTATGATAAGGTCTGCCATTGCCTTGCCTGTTGCATTGTCGTAGAAACGGACGATCTCTTTGCTGCACGGATTCGTTACCTTGCCGATGTTCTCGGAGATCTTCATCTTAGGGATGATGTTTCCTTCCTTGTCCTCGATAGCGGAGATCTTATAGACGCCGCCGAATACAGGCTCGGCCTTGGACGTGATGAGACGCTCGCCGACACCGAAGGAATCGATGCATGCACTCTGGCTTATGAGGTCTCTTATGAGGTACTCGTCAAGAGCATTGGAAACGGTGATCTTACAGTCGGTAAGACCTGCTTCGTCGAGCATCTTTCTTGCCTGCTGTGTCATATACGTAAGGTCGCCGCTGTCGATACGGATACCGAGAAGTCTCTGGCCCATCGGCTCAAGGACTTCCTTGGCACATCTGATCGCATTCGGGATACCGCTCTTCAATACGTCATATGTATCAACGAGGAGAAGTGTCTTTGTCGGATATGAGAGTGCATATGCCTTGAATGCCTCGAACTCATTATCGAAAAGCATAACCCAGCTGTGAGCCATTGTTCCCGAGAGAGGAATATCGAAGTGCTGTCCGCAGATCGTACAGGATGTTCCCGCTACGCCCGCGATATAGGATGCACGTGCGCCTAAAACGGAAGCATCATATCCCTGAGCTCGTCTTGCACCGAATTCCATGACCGGACGGCCTTCTGCAGCTCTTACGATACGAGCCGTCTTCGTGGCGATAAGACTCTGGTGGTTGATCGTACAAAGAAGAGCCGTCTCCAGGATCTGTGCCTGCATGATAGGGCCTCTTACCTTAACGAGAGGTTCGCCCGGGAATACTACGGTTCCTTCCGGGATCGCCCAGACGTCACAGGTGAACTTGAAGTTACGCAGATAATCGATAAACCTGTCATCGAACTTATACTGATCTTTGAGGAAAGCAAGATCCTCTTCCGCAAAGGTCAGGTTCTGAAGATAATCTATGACCTGCTCAAGACCTGCCATTACGGCATATCCGCCGCCTTCCGGAACATTTCTGAAAAATGCGTCAAAGTAAACGATCTGATCTTCAAAACCGCCGTCCAGATAGCCCTTAGCCATCGTAAGCTCATAAAAGTCAGTGAGCATACTCATATTCGTGCGGTCATTCCATGTTAAATTGCTCATAAAAAAATACCCCTTTCAGGAATATAAAAATCTCCGACTGATGGTAAACACAAGTATACCATTCAGCACGGAGATTTTCCATTTTATATCAGTTGTTTATTGCTTCGGAGCTGCATTGTCAGATCCTGCGATCTCCTTAAGAGATGTTGCAAGTCCCGCAAGGCCCTGTATCTCTGAAGGGATAATGATCTTTGTTGCCTTGCCGTCAGCTGCCTTGGCAAATGCCTCGAGGCTCTTGATCTTGATGAGGCCCTCGTCAGCTCCTACATCCTTGATCATCTGGAGACCTCTTGCCGTTGCTTCCTGAACCTTGAGGATAGCCTGTGCCTGACCGTCAGCCTCTCTTATCGCTGCTTCCTTCTTGGCTTCGGCACGGAGGATAGCTGCTTCCTTCTCACCTTCAGCCTCACGGATGGCGGATTCCTTCTTACCTTCAGCAACGAGGATCGCTTCTCTCTTCTCACGCTCTGCCTTCATCTGCTTCTCCATCGCATTCTGGATCTCGCGAGGCGGCATGATGTTCTTAAGCTCTACTCTGTTGACCTTGATGCCCCAAGGATCCGTAGCCTCATCGAGGATCGCTCTCATCTTTGTGTTGATGATGTCACGGCTCGTGAGTGTCTGGTCGAGTTCCAGGTCACCGATGATGTTACGGAGAGTTGTAGCCGAGAGGTTCTCGATAGCGAGGATCGGGCGCTCGATACCGTATGTATAGAGCTTAGGATCAACGATTTGATAGAAGACTACCGTATCGATCTGCATCGTAACGTTATCCTTTGTGATAACTGCCTGAGGAGCAAAGTCTGCTACCTTCTCCTTGAGAGAGATCGTCTTTGCGACTCTGTCGATAAACGGAACCTTGATGTGGATTCCCGTATCCCATGTCTTGTGATATGCACCGAATCTCTCGATGATCTTTGTTGTAGCCTGAGGTACAACCTTAACGTTCGTGATGATCACGAGAAAGATAATCGCAAGGATTATTCCTAATGTTACTACTACTTCAACTGGCATTTTTTTGTCCTCCTTAGATCTTTTCTACTACTAACTTAACGCCTTTGATCTCTTTGACGATCACCTTGCTGTCTTCGGGGATCTCCTTATCGGAAACTGCACTCCAGACCTGACCCATGATCTTGATCTGTCCTTTGCACAAGATAGGATCGATGGCCTCTGTCACGATACCTTCCTGCCCTATGAGACGGTCCGCGTTGGTTGGCTCTTTATCGACCTTTTTAATATCTTTCATGTTTGGTTTTATCCATACTATGAAGAGAATAAAAAGAGCTACAGATACCAGCACCATCGCGACGATCTGGATCCAGATGTCAACACCGCATGCCGCAAGGATCGCCGCTACGAGACAGCCCGCCGCACACCAGATCGTTGACAGGCCCATGGCGGCAGCTTCGATTATAAGGAAGACAACCATCAGGATGACCCAAAACAACCACATTGGAAATGTGCCCATATCATTACTCCTTTCTTTAAATATAGCCGAACCTGTCATGCGACCGGTCCGACCTATCTAATCCCTTGTTTGTGCTTGTGAAATGATTATATATTAGCCGATTTCGGCTTTCAATATTTCCCGTTAAATCTTAAATAAGTCTTTAACTTTCCTTATACTTTTCCCAGTCGTAGTACACTTCCTCGAGCTTTAGGCCCCTGGCAGGAAGCGTCCTTCCCGCTCTTTTCCTGTCGCAGGATTCTATGATGGAAGGGATGTCTTCGGGCTCTATCTTTCCGCACCCGACATCGAGCAGGGTCCCTGCGATTATCCTCACCATGTTATAGAGGAAAGCCTCTCCCTGGACCACGATCTCTATATCCTCATCCTTCTCGAAAACATCCACGGAGAACAGGCGTCTTACGGTAGTCTTCTGGCTCGATCCCGAGGCACAGAATGAGGCGAAGTCATGTTCTCCCGAAAAAAAGACTGCCGCCTTTTTCATTTTCGATAAGGAGAGCTTGTATGTGGTGTGATAGGAATACCTGTCCTTCAGCGGGCTCCTTACAGGAGAAGAGTAGATGCTGTAGGAATATCTCTTTCCGAGAGTGCTGAACCTGGCCGAGAAATCGTCTTTGACATAGACCGCTCTTTTTACCGACAGGTCATCAGGCAAAAGAGCGTTCACGGCCATCGGAAGTTTGTCTTCGGGAATAAAGAAAGGAACGTCCAAAGAACTGACGTGCCCCCCGGCGTGAACGCCCGAATCAGTCCTTGAACATCCCTCGATCTTTATATCAGTCTTATACAGTTCGCAAAGAGCTTTTGTCAGAACGTCATGTACGGCACGGCCGTTGTTCTGGCTCTGGAATCCGACAAAATCCGTTCCGTCATATTCCGTGATCAATGCGACCTTCATATCTTATCCCTGCATATTGTCATCGCTGCAGGACTTCGCCATCATGGCAGCGCCTACGATACCTGCATCATTTCCCATCTGGGCAAGCGCGATCCTTGTCTTTCTTACGCCCGGTCCGAAATAAGGACGGGACATCGTCTTCTCCTGCAAAGGAATAAGGAGCGGATCGCCTTCGTTACATACTCCGCCTCCGACGACGAGGACCTCAGGCATGAACGTGTTTATCGCATTTGCAAGACCGTCGGCGAGATAATCCGTATATGTGTCAACGACTTTAGAAGCGACCTCATCGCCGAGCCTCATCGCCATGAATGCGACCTTGGCATTGACCTTGCCGAGTTCTTCGATCACGTCGTTGAGCTTTGAATCCGGGTTTTCTTCCGCCGCTTCCTTCGTCATCCTTATAAGAGCGCTCGCGGATCCGTACTGCTCAAAGCAGCCCCTGCGTCCGCATGAGCACTGAACACCGCCCGATACCAATACATGGTGACCGAACTCGGATCCTGCCTGGTTAAATCCGGAATAGATCCTGCCGTTTATTATGACACCTGCACCAACGCCCGTACCGAGCGTGATCGTTACGGAATTCTTCGTTCCCTTCGCGGCGCCTGCAACTGCCTCGGCCATGCCTGCGCAGTTAGCGTCGTTATCTATATATACGGGAAGGTCCACTACGCTTCTTATGATCTTTCTCATAGGAGCCATATTGAACGGGAGGTTGTTGGAATAAACCAGTACACCCGCTTCGTTGTCAGGAGTTCCCGGAGAACCGATACCTATGGAGTCTATCTGGCCCGGTGTAAGTCCCGCATCGGAGATCACCTTAAGAGCCAGATTACCCATATCGGTGATGATCTCTTCCATCGGCCTTTCGGCCATCGTCTTGATGCTGTCCTTGTTTAACAGCGTACCTTTCTCGTCTACGATCCCGGCTTTGATATTCGTTCCGCCGAGGTCTATGCCCACATAATAAGTCATGATGATTTGCCCGCTTTCATGATGATAATTTGCCTGCTGCGCCTCGTTGCAGCACCATTGATTTTATCACAGCGCGCCGAAAAAGGCTATTCTCACGGGAGGCCTGTCCTTCTTAAGTATCCTCCTTATAATATCCGAGGAGAAGTCCCGTAAAAGAATCCGAATCCCACATCATATTTTCGCCCATGCATGAGAGGCAACTCACCATTAACGTGTCGGGATCCCGGACCGTTAAGTTGATAAATATATCCGCACAGGAACCCGTAATAATGTTATCAAACGCCAAGTATATATTGAATAATCCGTTTAATTCTCCGTCAGGCAGATAGAAAGCAAAACCGTCACTTTGCAAGGTCAAGCAGTTGCCGTCCTGATCCATCCATACGCTCTTGTTGATGATCTTGACGGAATCCGAGAGCGTGAGAAGACCATAGCAGCTGGACTGTTCTCCGAGCCTTATGAACCACACTGTCCTGTCGCCGCTGTAGCGGAAATATCCGAGTATCTCTTCTCCGTTAAACAGCATACAGTCCCTGATCTCTACTCCGCTTATCTCCTTGGTGAGGTTGCCGATCGGACCTTCCGAATATTCCCCCTCCATTATCCTTACGGTCGTATCATCCAAGTTCGAAGCGCTGTATGTCGTTTTGCCGGCTTCCTTCAAGACTCTGTTACATATGACCTGACCGTCTTTGCTGTCGGTCCTGAATATCCTGTGTCCCATGATATCGACAGATCCGTCTTCGCACATCCTGAACGGGAAAGATATCAGCCCGTCACCGTCTGCAAGGTCTTCTGCCGTATGATCTTCCTCATACGCCTTGTAAACCTGTCTTACCGTTATAATGTCTGACTCGATACTTACTATCTCATATTCGGATTTGTCGGCCGTATAGAACTTTTTGTCCCCGATATCAAACCGTGCGAAAAATCCCTTCTCGTCAAGCCAGACTCCGTCTATATCCTCAGGCAGATATGATATATATAAAGTATCTTCGGAAAACTCACTTGAAGGTAATTCCAAAGGCATATCCTCCGTAGTAACGGTGATGTTCTCGTCAATATAGGTCCCGTCTGACTCCATTGGATAGAAATTTGTAAGTATGAGCGAAAAAGACGCCTCGTCGACATAAAGACCCATCTGTTTCAGGTCATTCATGATAAGAAGGAAAGTATCTCTGCTTTGCGCGTTTCCGATGGTTATATCGATCGATACGACACAGTCTCCCGATCTGAACTGTCCTATATACTGCATGGGATAGAAAGCCGTCAAATATGACACATGATTTCCTGCTGACACGTCACTGCTGGTCAAAAACTCATAGTTTTCCTCCGGAAATACGATCGTTTTCATGGCAGCATTCGTGTCTTTGAATTTGTCTATCCTGAGATAATCATAAAGTATGAACGTCTGAACGATATCATCATTATCGGACAGTCCTTCGGGATATAATACGGCATTATGACCCGATACGTCTTCGTCCTCTGATGAGGCCGTATAGAGTTCCTCGCCGTTATATTCCAGACAGATCCTCATAAGCCTGTCAAATTCTTCTTCATCGGGATCGGGATCAGGTTCGTCCCCGGATTCTGAAGTCTCCTCAAGCACGCTTTCCGAAGATGTCTCTTCTTTGGTCACCGAAGACTCCGGTGAATCGGATGACGTTTTTTTACATGAACAACAAAGTCCTGCCGTAAACAATATCACGAGCAGGACAGAGGTAATACGCATAATAACACTGTTACATTTCATAAAGCTTTCTCAATCACGACCAGCGCAACCGCGCAAAGAGACAGAATGATAAAGATTATTATGTCCCTTAGGGTTATGTGAAGCGGATGCAGCTTGGTTCTCCCTTCACCGCCATTATAGCATCTCGCGTCCATCGCTGTCGACAATTCGTCTGCCCGCCTGAAGCTCGATACAAAGAGAGGGACCAGTACCGTAACATATCCCTTGAGTCTCTTCAGGACCGTTCCGGTATCATAATCGGCACCCCTCGAGACCTGTGCCTTCATTATCTTGTCGGTCTCGTCGATAAGGGTCGGGATGAACCTCAGGGCAATAGACATCATCATTGCCATCTCATGAACCGGGAACTTTATAAGCTTAAGAGGACCAAAGAGCTTTTCAAGCGCCTCCGACAGTTTAAGCGGTGTAGTCGTAAGAGTAAGTATTATGCTTGTTATGAATATCATCATGAGAAGTCTCAAGCTCATTAATGTTGCGGACTTAAGCCCTGTATCCGTTATAAGGATCCTTCGCCATGAGAAGATCTCTTTTCCGTCACGTATCGTTAATGCATTGAGAACAAAGATCAGTATGACGATCGGAAGGACCGGTTTGACCGTATTCCACATTACTTTCAAAGGGATCTTTGCCATGATCTGCAAAACGACGGCGAAAACGATCAGACATCCGATCGCATAAGGGTTTTCGAGCATGAAGACAGCGACCATAAAAAGAACGAACAATATGGTCTTAAGCCTCGGATCGAGCTTATGGATCACCGAGTCTCCTCTGTAGAAACGTCCGATACTGATATCTTTAAGCATCGGCGCCACCTATCATCAGAGCAGCCTGTCTGATGCTCTGTGCCTTCAAAAGATTGTTTCTGGATACAGGGTCTAATCCGAGCCTTATCGAGAGGATCTCCAGGAACCTGCGAAGATAAGGGGATCTTATCTCCATCCTCCTTAATTCCTCTTTGTCCTCAAACATCCTGCAGGGCTCTTCTACTCCCATGATCATGCCGTCTTTCATCGTGCAGATCCGGTCGGCGTGTTCATATGCCTCATCCATATAGTGAGTGACAAGAACGACAGTGGTTCCTGATTCCTTAAGATCGTTTATTGTCTTGAACATCTCTCTTCTGCCCTTAGGATCAAGTCCTGCCGCAGGTTCGTCAAGTACAAGGACCTCGGGCTTCATGGATATTACGCCCGCCATGGCGACGCGCCTTTGCTGTCCGCCCGACAGTTCAAACGGACTTTGATCCAGGACGCTCTCGTCGAGGCCGACTATCTTAACGGCTTCTCTTACCGCCTTATCGAGCTCTTCTCCCTTAAATCCCATCTTTTTGGGACCGTATGCCACATCTTTATATACCGTATCCTCAAAGAGCTGATATTCGGGATACTGGAAGACCAGTCCGACTTTCTGCCTGATCTTTTTTATGTCCCTTTTTGAGGATGTGGTAAATGTCCCGTCTCCGAACCTGTATTCTATCCTTCCTTTTCCCTGAGGCCTGATTATTCCGTTAAGGTGCGTTATGAGCGTGGTCTTTCCGCAGCCGCTCCTTCCGACAAGAGCCAGAAGCTCGCCCTTTTTGATCTCGAGGTCGATATCCTTAATAGCGTAAGGACCTTTGTCTTCATATCTGTAGCTGAGATCTTTGACGCTGATCAGGGTTTCCCTGTCGGTCTTTTTGATCTGAGGTGCCTTGATCCTGACTCCGGTAAATCTCGTCGACAGATACCTGAGAGAGCTTATGATAGACCTCGCGTTATCGATCGGATAATCGATGCCCGTCACGTTTTTAAGTTCCCACAGGAGCTTTGAATAGATCGGTGAATCAAGACCCGCCTCGAGCATCTTCGGAACATCGTTTAAGATGTCCTTCGGATCTCCTTCCATCGTTATCCTTCCTTTATCCATGATAAGGACCTTGTCCGTCCTGGACGCTTCCGTCATATCGTGGGTAATGGTCAGGATGCTGATCTTCTTTTCCCTTACCAGCTTTTCCGCCAGGGATAAGAACTCGTCACGGCTTACCGGATCGAGCATCGCCGTTGCTTCATCAAGGATCAGGAACTTCGGGTTCATCGCGAGGACCCCCGCTATCGCGAGCTTCTGCTTTTGACCTCCGGACAGATACGCCGTCTGGCTCTCTTTCCTGTCATATAATCCCACGTACTTAAGGGCCTTATATACCCGTTCCGAAAGTTCCGGATTTTTAACCCCTATGTTTTCGGGACCGAAAGCGACATCTTCTTCGACCGTCGTTCCCACGATCTGGTTGTCGGGATTTTGAAAGACGCAGCCTACGTTGCGCCTTATGTCCCAGAACCTGTCATCGTCTTTCGTGTCGATACCGAAGACCTTTATCTCGCCTTCATCCTGCACCTCGATAACGTCAAGGAGCTTCGCCATCGTGGATTTTCCCGATCCGTTTGCGCCGAGGAGCGCGACATATGAGCCCTCCTCAATAAAAAGAGAAGCGCCGTCAACCGCATATCTGTCGCTGTCGGAATAGGAAAACCGAACGTCCCTGGCTGATGCAATGAAATCCATCTTTGATCCTTTTCGAAAAAAAGAAAGGGCCGCCTCATCTGATCGAGACAGCCCTGTACTTCTGATATTAAGACAACCCCGGATTATACGAACTCGAGAATTGCCATTTCAGAACCGTCACCTCTTCTGGCACCTGTTCTGATGATTCTTGTGTATCCGCCTGTTCTTCCCTCATACTTGGGAGCAAGCTCATCGAAAACCTTATTAACAGGGTTAATAACTTTTCCTTCAGAATCGTGACTCTTCATGAGCCAGTACATGATCTCCTTGCGTGCTGCAAGTCTGGAAGGGCTGTCTACCTGAACGGTCTTCTTCTTTACTTCACGGTCTACAACTTCGTACTTGTTGCCGGCCTTGGAAGTCTTTGTTGTAAGAACCTTCTTACCCTTACCGTCGAGCTTAGCTGCAGATACGGTGATCTCTTTTGTTGTATAGTTGTCTTTTTCCTTGATAGCCATGGAGATGAGTTTCTCTGTGATTGCAGATATCTCCTTGGCACGGGCAACAGTCGTCTCGACCTTGCCGTTAATAACAAATGCCGTTGTCATGTTACGAAGGATAGCCTTACGCTGATCCGCAGCACGACCAAGTTTTCTGTTAGGCATCTTGGGTGTCCTCCTAATTAATCTTCAGAATCTGCGAGAGACAATTCCATCTCCGCGAGTTTTGCAATAACTTCGTCAAGTGATTTCTTACCGAGGTTTCTGACCTTCATCATGTCATCCTCGGAACGTGTTACGAGATCGCCGATCGTATTGATAGCAGCCCTCTTAAGGCAGTTATATGTACGAACGGAGAAATCAAGATCCTCGATAACGATGTTGAGCTTGCTGTTCTTCTCGCTCTTGTCATCGATCGTCGTGAAGCTCAGGCCGCTGTCTGTCTCTGTGAGAGACGTGAAGAGGCTCAGGTGCTCAACGAGGATGGAAGCTGCGGAAGAGAGAGCTTCGTCAACCTTGATCGTACCGTCTGTCCACACCTCGATCGCAAGGCTGTCATAGTCTGTACGCTCGCCGACACGTGTATTCTCGATCTTATAGTTAGCCTTCTTTACCGGAGTAAAGATTGAGTCGATGGCGATAACGCCGATCGTCTGGCCGTCTACCTTGTTCTGCTCTGCCGTGTTATATCCGCGTCCGGTGCTGATCGTAAGCTCCATATAGACCTTGGAAGATCCGTTAAGAGTTGCGATCACATGATTCGGATTCATGATCTCTACTTCGTCATCGTGTACGATGTCGCCGGCCGTGATCTTTCCGGTCTTTCCTTCAGCGATGCTGATGCAGACCGTCTTAGGAGAATCTGTGTGAAGTCTCGCACGGATACCCTTGATATTAAGGATGATCTCTGTCATGTCCTCGATGAGGCCCGGAACAGTAGAAAACTCATGATAAACATTGTCGATACGGATAGCCGTAACAGCTGCACCCGTAAGGGAAGAAAGAAGTACTCTACGAAGCGAGTTGCCAAGTGTCGTACCATAGCCACGCTCAAGCGGAGCTACAACATATTTGCCGTAGGAACCATCATTGCTGATTTCAGCACACTCAACTGTTGGTTTTAAGATTTCGATCATTTTTTTCCTCCTATAGGCTTTTCGCTCTTAAGCGGTATTCTCAAAAGTAAGATCAACAAGATATTACTTGGAATACAACTCGACAATAGCAACTACGTTTACAGGTACATCGATCTGTTCAGATCTCGGGATCGCTACAACTTTACCGCTGAGCTTATCCTCATCTGCATCGAGCCACTCAGGAACAACATGTCCGTGTGTTGCATCGATGATATCTTTGTATCTCTGGGAGGCCTTAGCCTTCTCTCTGATCTCGACAACGTCACCAACGTTAACACGGTAGGAAGGAATGTTTACGCACTTTCCGTTAACCTGAACGTGTCTGTGGCTTACGATCTGCTTAGCTTCTGCTCTTGTACGTGCAAAGCCGAGTCTGAAGATCACATTATCAAGTCTTGTCTCGAGAAGAATCATAAGGTTTTCACCGGTTGTACCGTACTTAAGCTTCTTAGCCTTCTCGAAGTAGTTTCTGAAAGGCTTCTCAAGAACGCCGTAAATGAACTTGGCCTTCTGCTTCTCTTTGAGCTGCATGCCGTATTCACTCTGCTTCTTAGGTCTTGCTGTCCTGTTTTTGTTGGACTTCTTATCTATACCAAGATATGTCGGCTCAATACCAAGAGCTCTACATCTCTTAAGGACAGGTGTCATATCTCTTGCCATCTCTAAATCCTCTTTTCTAAACTAAATGATATCGTTATCCGTAAATAGCGGATTATACTCTTCTTCTCTTCGGTGGCCTGCAACCATTGTGCGGAACAGGTGTAACATCTTTGATCATTGTTACTTCAAGTCCGGCCGTTGCAAGAGCACGAACTGCAGACTCACGTCCGGATCCCGGTCCCTTAACGAAGACCTCAACCGTCTTCATTCCGTGATCGACAGCCTTCTTTGCAGCTTCCTCGGAAGCCATCTGAGCTGCGAACGGTGTTCCCTTACGTGAACCTCTCATGCCCATCTCACCGGCGGAAGCCCAAGAGATAGCATTACCCTGAGTATCTGTTATTGTAACGATAGTGTTGTTGAATGTTGCATGAATGTGAGCCTGACCTTTGTCAATATTCTTACGCTCACGCTTCTTAGGTCTAACTGCGGCCTTTTTAACTGCCTTTGCCATTACTTGTTACCTCCCTGATTACTTCTTCTTGCCAGCAACAGTACGCTTCGGGCCCTTGCGGGTACGTGCGTTTGTCTTTGTACGCTGACCTCTTACCGGGAGCTTGTTCCTGTGACGACGGCCACGATAGCATCCGATTTCAGTTAAACGCTTGATATTAAGAGCTACCTCTCTCTTGAGGTCACCCTCTACTGTGTAATTGTTTTCGATCTGATCACGAATCTTAGCGATCTCTTCTTCTGAGAGATCCTTAACTCTTGTGTCAGGATTGATTCCAGTATCCTTGATGATACTTGCTGCATTTGTCTTACCAATGCCATAGATATAAGTAAGAGCTATCTCTACTCTCTTGTCATTTGGCAAATCAACACCGGCAATACGAGCCATTTCTGTACCTCCATTTGAACAGTAAAATGTTAATTATTTATATATCGACACGCAGCGTAAGGATCTTTCGGGTTAGGAAAGCAGCCGCCCCTACATAGACGTGTAATATCCTAAATTGTCTTAAGTCGTGTCAGGACTTACATACCAAGACTTGAACAGGGCTAAATCCGTTCGCTTGGCGTTATCCTCAGCCTTGCTTCTGCTTGTGCTTAGGATCGGAGCAAATGATCATGACTTTACCGTTACGGCGAATAACCTTGCACTTCTCGCACATAGGCTTTACTGATGGTCTAACCTTCATTTTGTACCTCCTGCATTTTTTCAACGCAAATTTAGCGCCTTTTACGCGCATGCTAATATATTTTAGCAGAACTTTTTATTTTTGCAAGAAGTTTTTTGCCCTTCTTCTCGAAAAAGAAACGCCGTCCCTGAAGGGACCGCGGTCATCTTTCAGCTCATGTCAAAAAGAGAAAAAGCTGTCTTAAGACTTCTGTCCCAAAACAGCCCTGCCGTTTATCAATTCTTAGCTCTCCAGGTGATTCTTCCTCTTGAAAGGTCATATGGCGAAAGTTCCATGGTTACCTTATCGCCCGGAAGGATCTTGATGTAGTTCTGACGGAGCTTACCCGAGATATGAGCCAGTACTTCATGGCCGTTCTCGAGCTTAACCTTGAACATTGCATTCGGCAATGCGTCTACTACTACGCCCTCTACTTCGATTACATCCTCTTTTGACATGTCATTCCTCCTCAAAAGTTGTCATTTCCGGTCCGTTTTCCGTTATGATTATCGTATTTTCATAGTGTGCTGCAGGCTTACCGTCTGCGGTTACTATAGTCCAATTGTCATCGCACAGCAAGACTTTTTCCGTTCCCATGTTTATCATGGGTTCCACGCAAAAGGCCATGCCCTTTACGATCCTCGGTCCTCTTCCGGCCTTTCCGTAATTCGGTACGTCCGGTTCCATGTGCATCTCTCTTCCTATACCATGTCCCGTAAGGACCCTTACGACCCCGTATCCGAAGGACTCAGCATGTTCCTGGACCGCGTGGCTTACATCACCGATCCTGTTTCCGATCTTTACCTGCTCCAGGCCCTTGAAGAATGCTTCCTTCGTTCTTTGTACCAGGAGCTTTTTCTCCTCGCTGACTTCCCCTATGAGGAATGTCCTTGCGGCGTCACCGCAAAAACCGTCAAGCTCGGCCACCACGTCACATGTTATTATGTCGCCTTCCTTAAGGACCACGTCATCCGACGGGATCCCGTGAACGACCTCATCATTTACCGAAGTGCAGATCGCTGCCGGGAAAGGAGGATTGCCGTATCCTACGCACGGGGCGGAACCGCCTGCCTCCCTGATGATCCTCTGGGATACATCGTCAAGATACTTTGTCGTAACTCCGGGCTTTGCTTCCTTCTCGAGTTCCTTTAAGATCTTGGCAACGAGCTTACCCGCGGCTCTCATCTTGTCCAATTCATAATCGGATAATATCTCAACCATGAAATCACCTCATTTGAACTCAGATGAGTCCTCTTGCCTTGAGGCCTTCCTCGATCTGGCTTCTGCAGATCTCGGGATCTTTGTTGTTGTCGCCCTCGATGATGATGCCCTTCTTATCGTAGAAGTCGATCAGAGGCTGGGTATTCGCATAATAGGTCTTAAGTCTTGCCTCAACTGTCTCAGGCTTATCGTCATCTCTCTGAACTACGTTGCCGCCGCAGGAATCGCAGACTCCCTCGACCTTTGTGGGTCTGAACGTTACGTTATAGCTCTCGCCGCACTTCTCGCAGACTCTTCTTCCGGAGACTCTGCCCTTGATCGTCTCGTCGTCAACGATGATCGAGAGTACCGCATCGATCGACTCGCCCTTCTTTGCGAGCATCTCGTCGAGCGCCTGGGCCTGTGCGATCGTTCTCGGGAATCCGTCAAGGATATATCCCTTGTTGCAGTCATCCTGTGACAGTCTGTCCTCGACCATGGATACGGTCAGGCTGTCCGGAACGAGAAGACCCTTGTCGATATAGCTCTTTGCTTCAACACCCAAAGGCGTGCCGCCCTTGATGTTCGCTCTGAAGATATCTCCCGTCGAGATATGAGCGAGGTTGTACTTCTCTCTCAAATATGTGGCCGATGTTCCTTTTCCGGAACCCGGTGCTCCCAGGATAATAAGTTTCATATAATAAACACTTCCGTTCTTTTTTAGTCTCAAACGTCTGTATTATAAACGCAAATCAAAATATTTGCACCTTTTTTTCGAACAGGAAAAAGAAAAGGGGAGCAGATCGCTCCCCACAGGTATTACCTGCCCTTAATTTCATTCTATCTCGAAAAAATCTATTATCGCCGGATATGAGTCATTCGGTGATTTCGAAAAGACCTTGCTGCAATCGATCCTTATCTCGTCTCCTTCATTATCGATCACATCTACGAACGATTTGCCGTCCGTAAGGACCGGAGTTACTGATCCGCCGGAAGGAAGTATCTTTTCTTCGGAAGTGACGACGCCGTCCTTGACGATATGTCCCACCTGCTCTTCCTTAAGGAAAAGATCCGCATAAGTCGTTAGGATATATTCTCCGTTTACCGGGACCGGAATACCGTTATCACCGACGGTATAGAGCATTTCTGCCGAGAAGACCCCGTTCATGAATCCGTACTTCAGACATGTGAATTCGACCGGAGTCTGCATGTCCCATATCTTTGTATAAGGAATATAATATATCCTTTTTACGGTATCACCGTCCACCTCGTAGATGTTAAGATCGGCGGCATCTCCTTCAAGATGTCCGTTGGCATAGATATATGTCTTGCCGTTATACTTAACGAGATACGGATTACCGACAGTAACTCCGAGCCAGTCGGTATAGGTGATGTCGAGTTCGTTTACGGTATCGTTGACTATAATCAGGATCTTTCCTTCGTTGTCCGATACTTTGATCTGATATGAGTCCCGGTCAGTCTCAAGAAAATAATCGGGATCGTTGTACTCGAACTTAAGGGCATAGTTGTCGATATTGCCCTTCTCGAGCTGTTCCTCGATCCACTCCTGATCCATTTCTTCGGTTTCATCTGTGTCTTTCGGCTCTTCCTCTTTTTCTTCAGCGGCCGCCGTCGGGTTTTCCGTAACTTTGCTGTTCATTTTGATCTCGGTCCGGCATCCCGCTGTTGAACATAACACGGCCATAATGAGCGATAAAGAAGCTGCCGCTAAGATATTTGCTTTTACCCTGCTTTTCATAATGATATCCCTCCGTTTTCGAGTTCTGTTTTCTTTATGCACTGATTCTACGCTTGTAGAATAACAATGTCAACACTTTTTCTACATTTGTAGAATTTTTCTTTTTCGCGAAAAAAAGATCGCCTCATCGAGACGATCTTTGTTATATCTTTGATCTTGTATCAGTCAAGGAATCCTCTGTAGTTCCTTGTTACGAGCTGGCTCTCGATCTGTACTACGAGATCGTTAGCAACACCCGTAAGGATCAATACTGACGTTCCTGCGAACCAAACGTTAGGAAGGTCGAGGAAGTTAGCGATAAGAGTAGGAACCAAAACGATGAACGAGAGGAACAGAGCGTCTACCCAGTTCAAGCGGTTTGCTGTTCCGAGGATGAAATCCTTTGTCGGACGGCCCGGTCTTATACCCGGAATAAATCCGCCGTTCTTCTGAATGTTGTTCGAGATCTCCAACGGGTTGAACTGGATCAACGAGTAGAAGAATGTGAACAAAACGATACAGACGAACTCACCTACATAGTACCAAGGGCTCGTTGAGAAGTCACGGCACCATGTTGCAAAGAGAGACTCGGACTTCGAGAGGAACATGGTGAAGATCATGTTCGGCAAAGACAGGATGGACATCGCAAAGATGACCGGCATAACGCCCGACTGGTTAACCTTGATCGGGATATATGAACTCTGTCCGCCGTAGCTCTTACGACCGATGGTCTTCTTGGAATACTGAACGTTGATCCTTCTTTCCGCATTCTGTACATAAAGTACGAATATGATGAGGGCGACCGTTACGGCAGAGATAAGAACAAATGCAAGTACTCCTGCGGAAATACCGAGGATCGAGCTGTTGAACTTTGCCGTGAGCTTACCGCTCAAGCCTGTGCAGTACTCATATGCCTGCTTAGCCATCTGCGGAGTTCTCGTAACGATACCTGCGAAGATGATAAGGGATACACCGTTACCGATACCGAATTCGTTGATACGCTCACCAAGCCAAACGATGAAACATGTACCTGCCGTGAAGGCGAGGATAACAAGTGCAGCGTTGAGAGGCTTAGGAAGAACATTTGTCATCGCGGTCCTTGTTGTCCATGTGAACAAGCAAGCCTGGAAGAATGCAAGTCCGATAGCACCGAATCTGGTGATCTTCTGCATCTTCTTTCTTCCTGCTTCTCCGTCCTTGGACATTTCCTGCAAAGAAGGAAATACTACGGTGAGAAGCTGGATGATGATGGATGCGTTGATGTACGGCGTGATACCGAGCGCAAAGATAGTTGCCGAATAAAGTCCGCCGCCGGAGATGATATCCATCAAGCTACCGATCTGTCCCCATCCTCTGACGAGAGTCGTAAATGCCTCTCGGTCAAGACCCGGAGCAGGGATAAGACCACCGATCTGATAAAGG
>Ga0310786_10002005_pt1 | contig 32002 bp, 24 predicted proteins | sample AusTroGonzalo_MG_FD_203881 | JGI IMG/M metagenome (GOLD analysis project Ga0310786, IMG submission 203881) | Bovine rumen microbial communities from tropical cattle in Woodstock, Queensland, Australia - Gonzalo_03 (v2) (version 2) | ecosystem: Host-associated > Mammals > Digestive system >...
ACATCGCCACATCCTGCATACGACGGTCCAGCCGACATATTTATCACATCGGCTCCGCTCGCCACGGCATAAAGAATACCTGTTGCAAGGGCAAATGTAGTGGTTCGCTCGCCATCAAACACCTGCACAGGCATCAGAAGACAGTCGGGAGCAACACCTGTTACGCCATCGTTAATGTGAGTGTCGGCACCAACGGCAATTCCAGCTACATGAGTTCCGTGCATTCCGTTGGTCGAGTTGCAATATACATTGCCATTTGCTGTAAAAATGTTGTAAGGGCTTATCACTCTGCCTTTCAGCAGTTCGTGATTTACATCAAATCCGTCATCTACAACCGCCACAACAACCTTACGGCTTCCTTTTGTCGTCTTCCATGCTTCGCGTAGGTTTATTGCATCAATATGCCAACCTGCATCGGAACACTTTCCATCTGCTTGTTCCTGCGAGTATATTGTTTCAATGGTCACTATAAAGTGATAGTCGGGCATTTGTATTTCCAATCCCTTGCGTATCACATCAAGCACATCTTCTGGTACTTGAATTTCAATCGTCTTTAGCAAATCGTTGTAACTGATAATCTTATATTCGTCTTTCGGATATAGTTTCTTGAAATCTTTCGCAAAAGCGTTCAAGTCTGTTTCGTCATCCTCGAAGAAAATGCTCAAACGATTGGCAACAATTTGGGGAGCAACAGAATCTTCTGGATTTTGTACTACCTTAACACCGCTAATTGGAGCCATAACAGGCTTCTCCTTATAGTCCGACGGCAACGAGTCACCTATGGTTACGGCAGGAACATCGGCTGCGACTGAGTAGGAAGATTTGATGGCGCAGATTCAAAAGTTGGAGGGAATGGTGGAAAGAATTAAAAATGATGATATTTAAGCGAGTCGGGGTATAAATCCGACACGACAAAAGTCAATATCTTAAACTATCGTAAAAGAAGAAAGATCGTAGTGTTTTTACAAAATAAATGCAAAAATATTTGCAAGCAAAGAAAATAATACATATTTTTGTAGCGAAATTACGATAACTAAACAAAAATGCGTCTATGATAAGAGATTTCTGGGTAAAGAATTATCTTTCCATTCGCGACAAGCAAGGATTGAGTTTCTTGGCGAAAGGTCCATCATCGGAACTTGTTACAGAAGTTGTTGATGGAGTATTCCTATATAAATTAGGTATCCTGTATGGTTCAAATGCATCTGGAAAATCTAATATGCTGATTGCCTTGAACGAAGTGTTTCGCTTATTGGTTTTGCCGAAATCAGATGCAACCCGAAGGATAAGTGGTGCTATTCCGTTTGTTCTCACAAAAAATGAACCCATAGAGATGCATGTGTCATTCTACGCAAATGGCATAAGGTACGATTATGACGTTAAGTTCAACGAGAAATGCATTTTGAATGAAATCTTGAACTATTATCCGAACAAGTCGAAGTCATTGTTCTATGAGCGTACATTTGTTGGCGAAAACATACAGGCTGATGTCAAGTTTGGTACAAGCCTTAAACTGCAGACAAAGACACAGGAAAGCATTCGAGAGAACACATTGAACAACCATAGCGTTCTGTCTGTTTGCAGAAAGACTGCCTTGACGGAAGATATTGCGCCGTTCAACGTTCTTCACAAATGGATTATGGACAATTACCATGATGTGGATGGTGATGGAGAAAAAGGCATTGTTGAAATACTAAAGGATGCGTATAACAATCCTCGAAAACGTAAATTCTACAACACAATGCTGCAGAAGGCCGATTTAAACATTCTGGAATATCGACCTGTTGTGGAAGACCGTTTTGTCCCTGCTGAATATCGTGAACGCATTCAAAAGGAAAACATTCCCGAGGAAATGAAGGAGGCTTTGCTTAAACCTACGGCAGACTCTGTGGCGTTTATTAACCATTCCCTGAATGGCGATTTTGACATTCCTCTCAAATGGCAGTCAAAAGGCACAATGAAATACATACGCATACTGGATGCATTATATGATATGGTGACGAGTTCCCATGTGTACTATCTTGATGAATTAGGAGAAGATTTGCACAATGATTTGTTGTACTACTATCTCAATGTTTTCCTTTTTAACTCCGATAAGTCGCAGTTGATTATCACAAGCCAAGAGACAACGCTCCTTTCTCAGGATTTAATCAATGAAAACAGAGGAGCTGTGTGGTTTGTGGAAAAGAATAAGGAAACAGCCTCGTCCGAGTATTCCCGTGGCGATTCATTTGGCTTGCATAAGAATCTGTCGCTTTACAACTCCTATCGCATCGGACGATTGGGTGCGAAGCCGGAACTGGGCAGTATCTTTATAAATTTGGAGGATTGATATGGGCAAGTTACGGCAAACAGCACTTATCTTGGGTGAAGGCCCTACCGAATTCTTTTACTTCAAGTCTTTGTGCGATGTATTCAAGCGGCTGACTATCAAGCCAGACTGTCCAAAGCATACAAACCTCAAGGAACTTGAAGCGAAGATAGAAGAGGGCATTGCAATGGGCTACAGCCATATTTTCTGCATTATTGATATGGATACGAAGGACAAGGAGACGGAACACTCTCAATACCAAAGGTTGAAAGCGAAATATGCCAGCCCAATCAACAAACCGAAGAAAGGTATATTCTGCACAGTCGAGTTTTTCGAGACACACCGTTGCACAGAACTGTTCTTCCTCTACTATTTCCGTTACACATCGCGTCCATACGAGAATCAGGAATCGTTGCTGAAAGATTTGAACCAGTGTGTAGAATATCGGAAAACGATAGACTTCTTTATGAAGAGTAAGGGATTGCATTCATACTTCGAGCGTAGCGGAGGTTCGTTGCAAACAGCAACAGCTAATGCCAATCGCTCAATGGACGAAAAAGAAGCAAATGACAGGGATTACACTTACTCTGAACTTGGAAGGTTGATAGAAAGATTGAATGAATTGAAATAGATTCCAAAATTGGAGGGAATGGTGGGAAGAATTTGAAATGATGATATTTAAGCGTGTTGGAGTGCAATCTTTAGCCACTACCTAGGCAGTAAATCCGACAGAACATAAGACTCATTTTTCTATCTTTTTATAAAAATACTTCTAGTACCCTATCGTGTTTACTAAAAGCATAATCGTTTATTTTCATTATCTTTTCTTTTGTTTCTTTTTGTAGACCAGAACAATCATAAAATGCGCAATCACCAATTTCCGTCACTGAATTTGGAATATTAATTGATGACAGTCCGCTGCAACCAGAAAATACCGAATGACCAATTACCTTTACAGAATTACCAATTAAAACCGATGTCAGTCCGCTACAACCAGAAAATGCACCATAGCCAATTTTCGTTACCGAATCAGGGATATCTAATGAGGTCAATCCGATGCAATCAGAAAATACATGATTATCGATTTCCGTCACTGAATTAGGGATATTTATTGATGTCAGTCCGATGCACTCAGAAAATACAGAATGACCAATTACCTTTACAGAATTGCCAATAAAAACCGATGTCAGTCCGCTGCAACCAAAAAATGCATGATTTCCGATTTTCGTAACTGAATCGGGAATATTTATTGATGCTAGTCCGCTGCAACGAAAAAATGCACCATCGCCAATTTCAGTCACAGAATCGGGGATATATAATGAGGTCAGTCCGCTGCAACCAAAAAATGCATGATTTCCGATTTTCGTAACTGAATCGGGGATATTTATTGATGTCAGTCCGCTACAACCAGAAAATGCACCATCGCCAATTTCAGTCACAGAATCGAGCATTACTGTATTCATACAACCAGCGACAAGTTTGTTTGTTGCTGTTTCTATTATTGCATTGCAGTTGTCACGCGAATCATATTCGTCATTTCCCTGAGCTACAACTATTGATGTCAGTCCGCTACATCTAGAAAATGTATTATCTCCGATTCTCGTAACTGAATCGAGAATATTTATTGTTGACAATCTGTTACAACCAGAAAATGCACCATCGCCAATTTCAGTCACTGAATCGAGCATTACAGTATTCATACAACCAGCGACAAGTTTATTTGTTGCTGTTTCTATTATTGCATTGCAGTTGTCGCGCGAATCATATTCGTCATTTCCCTGAGCTACAACTATAGATGTCAGTCCACTGCAACCAGAAAATGCAGAATCTCCAATTTCTGTAACCGAACCGGGAATATTTATTGAGGATAGTCCGCTGCAACCACTAAAAGCATTACCGCCAATTACCTTTACAGAATTGCCAATTAAAACCGATGTTAGTCCGATACAATCAGAAAATGCACCATAGTCAATTCTCGTTACCGAATCAGGGATATTTATTGATGTCAGCCCACTGCAACCACAAAAAGCATTACCGCCAATTACCTTTACAGAATTGCCAATTAAAACCGATGTCAGTCCGATACAATCAGAAAATGCACCATAGTCAATTCTCGTTACCGAATCAGGGATATTTATTGATGTCAGCCCACTGCAACCATAAAATACCGAATGACCAATTACCTTTACAGAATCGCCAATTAAAACCGATGTCAGTCCGCTACAACGAGAAAATGCACCATCGCCAATTTCCGTCACAGAATCGGGTATATATAATAAGGTTAGTCCGATGCAATCAAAAAATGCATGATTTCCGATTTTCGTAACTGAATCGGGGATATTTATTGATGTCAGTCCGATGCAACCAGAAAATGCATCTCCACAAATTTCCGTCACAGAATCAGGAATTATCGAATTCATACAACCAGCGACAAGTTTGTTTGTTGCTGTTTCAATTATTGCATTGCAGTTGTCGCGCGAATCATATTCGTCATTTCCTTGGGCTACAACTATAGATGACAATCCGATGCAACCAGAAAATACATAATCACCAATGCTCGTGACTGAATTGCCGATTGTAACTGATGCCAGACCTCTGCAACCTTCAAATGCACTTTTATCAATTTCCGTCACTGAATTAGGAATATTTATTGATGTCAGTCCGCTGCAATCAGAAAATACCGAACGACCAATCACCTTTACAGAATTGCCAATTATAACCGATGTCAGTCCGCTGCAACTAGAAAATGCGTTCCGGCCAATTTTTGTTACTGAATCGGGGATAATTATTGATGTCAAGCCACTGCAACCACAAAATGCATAATCTCCAATTTCTGTCACCGAATCGGGGATATTTATTGAGGACAGTCCGCTGCAACCACTAAAAGCATTACCGCCAATTACCTTTACAGAATTGCCAATTAAAACCGATGTCAGTCCGCTACAACCAGAAAATGCAGAGCCGCCAATGCCTATAACCGAACTTGGAATAGTAACAGATGTCAAGCATGATGCACCAGAGAAGGTACTCGTTTTTATTTCTGTTACCGTATTAGGAATAACTAAATCGGTAACCAGATTATTGTTGATGTATAGGTTATGTGCATAACTAAGAGGTTGCGAATTGAATGTTATACCGCACCACTGAGCAATGTCACCAGTATAATTTACCGATGTCAGACCACAGCAACCTTCAAATGCACTTTCTACAATTACCTTTACAGAATTGCCAATTGTGACCGATGTCAATCCGTTGCAACCTTTAAATGCACTTTCGCCAATTATTGTCACCGAGTTTGGAATTGTTACTGATATAAGGCAAGTTGCACCACATAAAGCATATGGTTTTATTGCCGTTACTGTGTTTGGTATTACAAAATTTGTCACCAATTCATTGGCAATGTACAAGTTCTGAGCATAAAAAAGAGGGTTAAACCCTTCAAGCTCGTAGTCCTCGATGTCACAGTCGGAATCCTCGATGGTATAGTGTTGTTTTTCTTTGTATTCAGCAAATAAAAAACTACACCAACCCTCAATGTCGCCATCGTAATAGATGGCAGTCAAACTGTTGCAACCGTCAAATGCATGCTTGCCAATTTTCGTCACAGAAGCGGGGATATTTATTGATGTCAGTCCATTGCAACCATAAAATGCATAGTCAGGAATATTCGTTACATTTTTACCAATGTTCAATGCTACTAAAGAAAAGCATCTGCCGAATACATAGTTAATTTCATCCAAACAATCAACATACCAACCCATAGTTGTACAATTTGTTGGATTAAAATTAACCATAGTCAGTCCGATACAACCTAAAAATGCTGAACCGCCAATGTATGTAACAGAATTGGGGATTGTTACAGATGTAAGTCCGCTACAATCAGAAAATGCACCATCACCAATTTCCGTCACCGAAGCTGGGATATTTATTGATGTCAGGCCACTGCAACCACGAAAAGCACCACCGCCAATTACCTTTACAGAATCAGGGATAACTATTGAGGTAAGTCCACTGCAATAAGAAAATGCGCTACCAATGCTTGTAACAGAATTAGGTATTGTTACTGCAGTCAGACCACTGCAACCATAAAATACCCACTGGCCAATTACCTTTACATAATTGCCAATTGTCACCGATTTCAATCCATTGCAGTGCATAAATGCCATATCACCAATACTTGTAACAGAATTAGGAATTATGACCGATATAAGTCCGCTACAACTTTCAAATGCTCTACAACCAATGCTTGTAACAGAATTAGGTATCGTAACGGATGTCAGTCCGCTGCAAATAGAAAATGCTCTATCACAAATTTCCGTCACCGATGCTGGGATGTTTATTGATGTCAGACCGTGGCAACCAGAAAATGCACCATCGCCAATTACCATCACATCATCCTTAAGTCTTATTTTACCTTTTCCTTTTTCAAAATCATGAGAAATAGAATTGTCAGAAATCCATTGCCTGTCAATTTTTTTATCTGCTTCATAGTATATCGCATGCAGTTCGAGAATTTCCTTTAGTTTTTTCAACACATTCCTTGGCAATATTTTCTTGTATTTTTCGGTTGTCCAATAAGGTATTATAATTTCTGTTACAGAATCGGGAATTGTTAGTACCTTAAGTCCAATACAATCTTTAAAAATCTCACCATCAATACTAATTACACCATCTTTCAACACTATATAACCATTTCCATCATCAAAATCGTGGCTTATGGAATTTTCGTCAACCCAAGGAGATTCAATTTTTTTTGTAGCAGTATAGCATATAGTATTAGGAGCTACAAACCTTGCTCCGCACTTGTTGCAAAACTTTGCTGTTATTTTGTTTTCGGCTCCGCATTTGTCGCATTTCTTGTAAAAGGACTTTCCGCATTCCTCGCAGAAAACCGCAGCATCTTCATTTTCAGCACCGCAAAAGCTACATTTCTTCATACCTACTTATTTTTATGGAAGCACAAAGTTAAATGATTTTTGCAATGCAGAAAGGTCGGTGTGAAATTTTTGTGAAAGAAATTTAGGATTAAACGGTCGGTGGATTTGGAATGAGATGGGGGTATTTGTTTGCGGATTGCTGCTTAGACAGCGAGCTAAAGGTTGAAAATCTTGATATTCAGTCCTTTCGGATTGTTGCCTTAGGGCAACGAGCTAAAGGTTATAAATCCGAAAGGACAATATTGCTTTTTAAGAATAACCAAATTATGGTTATTATGTTTGAAAAAATATACTACATTTGCAGCATGAAAAAATTGGATAAAGATATTGCATCGTATTTGAACATGCCATCGGTACCATCGGGGGCTGTGCTGAATAGGATTATTAAAAAACGGAAAATTTCGCAAGTTGACTTGGCGTTAAAGACTGGAATTTTGCCACAACGCATAAACGATTTGATAATGGGACGGCGAAGGTTCACTCCGGAAATCTCCATTCGGATAGAAAACGCATTGGAAATTGAATGCGAAGGTTTATTTTACATGATACAAGCCAATCACGATGTATATTTGTCAAAAATGCGCAATTCCAATCGCAAACCAAACCTTTCAATCCTTTCGTCGTCCACTTTTTGGGATGTTGACTTGCAGAAGGTGGATTGGAACAAAGGACGCGACTGGGCAATAGCCCGTGTGCTTGAATATGGCAACCGCGAGGAGGTTGAGGAGATTTGTCGATTCTATGGATGCGCAATTGTAAGGGAAATTGCAAGTAAGCCACAGAGATTTAGATTGTACGACCATGTGAGGCGAAACAGCAGGTATATAAAGGAGGATAAGTATGAAACTGCATTATGATGGAGTGTCAACCACATTACTTTCAATATTGCGAAAATTAATGAATGCAGATGCTTTTGCTGATTTTAGGCTTGTAGGAGGAACTGCTTTGACTCTCATAAGGGGGCATCGCCGTTCGATAGACATTGATTTGTTTACCGATATGGAATATGGTGGTATGCCTATTGAGAAAATGAGACAATATCTTGAAAAAGAGTTTCCTATTCACCGTGGAACTGAATATATGAATCAGACCATTGTCGGATATCATGTTTATTTGAGTGATGGCTATGAGCCTCCTATAAAGGTGGATTTGTTCTACACGGAAAAATTTCTATATCCTCCAATATTGAATGATGGATTGCGTATTGCCGACCAGCGCGAAATTGCAGCAATGAAGTTGGAAGCTATAGGAACAAAGTCATTGAGGCAAAAAGATTATTGGGATATTCATGAATTGCTGGAAGATTTTAGCCTGTCGGAAATGATAGAGTGGGCTGTTGCCCGAAATCCGTATGTTTTGACAACAAAAGAAATTGTTGATGGTCTCGAGATGATGGGTGATGTTCCAGAATCGCCAGAAGGAATTATGAGCCTAAAACCGCTAACCTTCTGGGAATTGATTTGCATGGATTTGAGGGAGGAAATTGATAATTATATCTCATCGCATAATAATGGTTTAAGATAGGAGATGTTGCAAAAAAATGGATTTGGAATGAGATGAGATATATGTTGCGGATTTTTAAATCCATATATTCAAGTCTTTCGGATTGCTGCTTAGGCAGCGAGCTGAAGGTTCAAATCCGAAAGGACATAGTTACAAAGCGCTACACCTAGGAAAAACAGCACAAGCAACAATAGTAAATAGTCATTACATATTAAACTGTCGTTTCTAAAAGTTAATTCAATACAAAATATGTCGTTTCTAAAAGTCAATTTTAAATTATTTTGACCTTTCTAAAAGTTATTTTCGCGACAAAAGTAATTCTAAGATTTGAAACAGACAAAAATCTGTGCTCATTTTTTTTTGCCCTAAATTTGATTTAATATAAATTTGCACCTTGCATTAATTTTTGAAATGAAACGACTTGCATCCATTATACTGGCATTGTTTTTCTGCGCTACACTCTCCGCACAGAAAACTATAAAGCTTGCAGATGCTGCACTTAAGCGCGAACAGTTTTCGGAAGCCATTTCCCTTTACCAGCCACTAGCCGAAAAGCATAAGCACAACAAAAAGCTGGTGTCGGAACTATACTACAAAATGGGCTACTGCTACAAAAAACTTTCGATTCCCGAAGAAGCCGCTCCAAACTTCAAACTGGCAATCGAAAACGGATGCGAAGACTCGTTGGTTTTCTTTTATTTTGGTGAGGCGCTGCAAATGCTACAATTATACGACTCGGCTCTCGTGCAGTTCCAGAAATTCAAGGAACTTTCACCCAACAGCCGTCTAGCCCAGAAAGGCATAAAAAGTATTGAACTCACCCGCCAGATGCTTGCAAATCCGTCGCGCTACGAGGTGACACTCAAGCCTATAATCAATTCTGGTGGCGAAGACTATTGTCCATTCTACGAGGCTCGTACACACAAGAAGGTTTACTTTACATCTACTCGCAACGCACCCACTCATGTTACCGTAAGTCCCGAATCGGGCGAATACTGCTCCAACATTTTCTATGCTGAACAGGACCGCGAAGGCAAATGGAGCGAAGCCAAGATTGCCCCCGGCACAATAAACACTACCGCCGAGGAAGGTGCCGCCTGTCTCAACCGAAGATCCAACAACCTGTATTTCACGCGCTGCACCTACGACAAGAACAGCGACAAAGGATGCCGAATATACATGGCAAGAAAAGCCGGCAACTACTGGACAAATGCACAGGAAGTTGAAATCAAAGGCATTCCCGACAGCATCTCTATCGGCCATCCAGCCATTAGCGACGATGAACTTACGCTGTATTTTGTCGCCGACTCGCTACTTGGCGGACTTGGCGGCAAGGATATATACCGTGTTACCCGTCAGCGCAAGAACCAGCCGTTCAATCCGCCACAAAACCTCGGAAGCTGCATCAATACCGAAGAGGACGAGGTTCATCCGTACATCCGCAGCAATGGAGACCTGTACTTTGCCTCGGACGGACACCCCGGCATGGGCGGTTTCGACATATACTTGGCAAAGCAGGTCAAAAATTCCGAATACATTATTATTAATATGGGCTATCCCATCAACACATCGCTCGATGATTTCGGAATTGTGTTTACGGGTATGCGCGAGGAAGGATTTTTGTCGTCGAGGCGCAGAGGCGGAGTTGGAAAAACCGACCTATATCACTTTGTGCTACCTGAACTATCATTCACCGTAACCGGAACCGTATGGGACAAAGATCTGAACAAGCCCGTTCCCAATGTTGACATCCAGATAATGAACGACGAATATGTACTTATGGACATCCAGACCACCGACGAAAACGGCAAGTACGAACTGGAACTGAAACCCGAAACAAACTACATAATATATTACAAGGCATCCAATTACAAGCTTGAAAAGTCAACTGTTGAAACCAAAGGTCTGACCGAAACAAAGAATTTTGTTCGAGACGTATTTTTGGTAAAATAAAGAATTTTTGGTTTCAAAGTTTCTGGGTTTCTAGGTTTCTGGGTTGACGACAAGATGCAACAATAAAAGTTTCTGAGTTTTATAGTTTCTGGTTTCAAGGCAATTGACAAACCTTGAACATTAAACTTTGAACCAGATACATGAAACTTGAAACCTGAAACGCCGCAGGCATAGAAACTTAGAAACGTGCGTAGCACATGAAACCAGAAACGCCGCAGGCATTGAAACCAGAAACGGCGAAGCCATAGAAACGTGAAACCTGAAACGCCGCAGGCATAGAAACTTAGAAACGTGCGTAGCACATGAAACCAGAAACGCCGCAGGCATTGAAACCAGAAACGCCGAAGCCATAGAAACTAGAAACTTAGAAACGTGAAACATTTAAACGGCGTCAGCCACAAAAACTTAGAAACTTTTTACAATACTTTGCGTGTGTTTGAAAAAATAAATGTATATTTGGGCACTTTTTTAAAATGGATATTCTATATATATGAAACGACTACTAGCAATAGCACTGATGGTTTTCTCGGTTCTGTTTCTACAGGCACAGAAAGCTCTGATTGACAAGGGTAACGAATACTTCAACCAGTTTTCATACGACCTGGCTAAAGACTATTACGAGAAGGCTCTTCCAAGTATTTCCGCCAAAGAAGATCTTGCAAAAGTTAACTATCAATTGGGGTTTTGCTACAAGCAACTTGGCAACACCGACAAGTCGGAACTATATTTCAGGGTTGCCGTTAAGAATTATGTAAGAGGTGTAATCAAGCCCGACGTACTTCTTTTCTACGCTGATGCGCTTAGAATGAACGGAAAATACGAAGAAGCAATCGACTACTACAAGCAATACTTAAAATTTGCACCTCAGGATCACCGTGCTAAGAGCGGTATGGAATCGTGCAAGATTGTTCCTAGCTGGATAAGCCGTCCAACAAGATACAAAGTAACAAACGTGTCTAAGTTCAATACCCCACAGGCCGACTTTTCAATTGTGTGGGCTTCAAAAGATTACAGAACCGTTTACTTCACCTCTTCGCGCGAAGGTTCACAAGGTAGCCGCGACAACTACAAGTCTGGACAGAAATTTACTGATATATTCGAGGTTACCCAGGACAGAAAAGGAACATGGTCGTCTCCAACACCTATTCTCGGTGGCGTAAATACCGAAGATGACGAAGGTGCATCAACTGTTTCGCTCAAGGGAACCGACATGTATTTCACCCGTTGCAAGGCAGGAAAAAAAGTCGATGAACCCTGCAAAATTTATCTCTGCTCAAAGAAAGGAACCTCATGGGGACAGCCAGTCCTTATCGAAATACCAGGATTCGAAGCAGCAGAAGTAGGTTATCCGGCATTGGCTCCCGACGACAAGACCTTATACTTCAGCGCAGAAGTAGAAGGCGGTTATGGAGGACAAGACATTTACATGGCTCAAAGAATTGGAACAACCAACAAATTCAACAAACCGATAAACCTTGGTCCAAAAATCAATACCCTTGGTGATGAAGTATTCCCGACTATTCGCGAAAATGGCGACCTGTATTTTGCTTCCGACGGACATCAGGGCATGGGTGGTCTTGATATTTACAAGGCAGTAAAGAAGGGCAAGGATTTCACCGGTGTTGAAAACATGAAATACCCGATCAACTCTTCATTCGATGACTTCGGTATTATTTTCAACGGCAAAGAAGAATCAGGTTACTTCTCATCAAACCGCAAGGGCGGAAAAGGAAGCGACGACATATATTCATTTGTATTGCCTCCGCTGGTAATTACACTCAACGGTGCTATCTACGACACAACCAACGTCGAAAGAAGAATCCCGCTGAAGGATGCAAAAATTACAGTGTATGCCGATGGCGCTGTAGTTAAAGAATTGACATCCAACGAAAAAGGCCAATTCAACATGAATTTGGAAAAAGACAAGGTTTATGAAGTAAAAGGTGAAGTTTCGAAAGATTATTTCTCAAATTCAATAAGGTTCTCGACCGCGAAAGTGGAATACGATACTGTTTTCTATACAATACTTAATCTTGGTAGAATTCCGAAGGTTATCGAACTGCCGAACATTGAATACGCATACGACAAGGCCGACCTTAAGCCAGAATCAACAGTTTCGCTGGACGGCTTGGTAAAGACACTGAACGACAACCCGAACATTACAATAGAATTACGTTCGCACACCGACTTCCGCGGAAACGACGACTACAATATGACACTTTCGCTTGCAAGAGCAAAGTCGTGCGTTGATTACTTGATTTCAAAAGGTATAAAACCAGACAGACTTACTGCAAAAGGTTTTGGCGAAACAGAACCAAAGACGGTTACGGCTCAGATGGCAAAACAATATACTTTCTTGAAGGTTGGCGATGTTCTTACCGAAGAATATATCAACAACATTTCAGACTTTGGAAAGAAAGAAATTTGTCACCAGCTCAACCGTCGCACCGAATTTAGCGTCGTTTCTACCGACTACGGTATAGAAGATGAAATCAAGAAAGCCGAAGAGGAAGCTGCAAAGAAAGGCAATGCAGTAATACATAAAGATGACAGCGACGATTTCTAGAAAAATATAAAGCTCTCCAATTCGAGAGCTTTTTTATTAATATATGTATAACTAAAAAAACAAAACAATGAGCGGATTATTTGGTGTGGTTTCTAATGCTCCATGCATTACAGACCTATTTTATGGTACTGACTACCATTCACACATGGGAACGAAACGTGCTGGATTAAGCACAGTGGAAGAAAGTGGAAAATTTCATAGGAATATCCACAGTATCCAGAACTCCTATTTCAGAACAAAATTCACCGACGACCTGTATGAAATGGAAGGAAACATAGGAATAGGTGTAATTAGTGACACTGAATCACAACCTATTGTCGTAAACTCGCATCTTGGCAGGTTCGCGATAGTTACCGTATCAAAGATCAACAATATCCCCGATTTGGAAACTAAATGCCTCTCAATGAGCCAGCAATTCACCGAATTAAGCATGGGGACAACTAATCCTACAGAACTCGTCGCTCTCCTTATCACTCAAGGAAAAGACTTTGTTGATGGAATCCAAAATGTTTACAAAAACATCAAGGGCAGTTGCAGTATGCTGATACTTACAAAAGACGGCATTATCGCAGCACGCGACTTGTACGGACGAACCCCTCTGGTAATAGGAAGAAAAGGCTCTAGCTACGCAATAGCTTCTGAAAGCCATAGCTACATAAACCTCGACTACAACACCACTAGGTTCATTGGCCCAGGTGAAATTGTGAAAGTAACGCCAAACGGAATAGAACAACTGCTAGAACCAAACAGCAAAATGCAGATATGCTCATTCCTGTGGATTTATTACGGATTCCCATGTGTTGATTACGAAGGAATAAATACTGAGGAAGTCCGCTACAAACTCGGTCAGGCTATGGGCGAAAATGATGATATTAAGGCCGATTTTGTTTCTGCTATTCCCGATTCTGGAATTGGAATGGCACTCGGATACGCATCGGGAGCCGGTATCCCCTACAAACGTGGCGTTGCAAAATATACACCTACATGGTCAAGAAGCTTTATGCCTGTAAACCAAGAAACAAGAAACCTTGTTGCAAAGATGAAACTTATCCCTAACCGCAAAATCCTCGAAGGCAAGGAAGCTGTTTTCTGCGACGATTCAATAGTTCGTGGCACACAATTGCGCGACAATGTTAAAATGCTATACGACTGTGGTGTAAAACGTGTACACATCAGGATAAGTTGCCCGCCTCTGATACATGGATGCGAATATCTGAACTTCTCGGCATCAAAAACCGATATGGAATTGATAGCTCGCCGCTGCATCGAAGAACTGGAAGGCGGTCAAATAAGAAACCTCGAAGCATACAAGGACGAAACAACACCACAATATGCAAAAATGGTGGAAATGATACGCCAGCGTGTAGGTGTCGACACCCTGAAGTTCAATTCCTTGCAATCGGTTTGCAATGCTATAGGACTGCCTCGCGAAAAGATATGCCTGCACTGCTTCGACGGTGCTTCCTACGGAGGCTGATGATATAACTCATTATTTAGTCCGTGTATTTCACGGACTAAATTTTAAGAATATGCTAGAGAACCTTGGACTTTTCGGACTTTTTATTGGTTGCCTGCTATCCGCAACTATTATCCCTTTTTCCTCCGAAGCATTAGTAACGGGAGCAACGCTTCTTGATTATAACTTATGGACAGTCACAATTGTGGCAGCCTTGGGGAATACTGCGGGCGGAATGATAAGTTTTGGAATGGGATGGCTGTGCAAATGGGAATGGATAGAGAAATACCTGAGGGTCAAGCGGGAAAAGCTGGAAAGCATTCACAAGAAAATGGAAAAATATGGTTCTGCCGCCGCCCTTATCACCTGGCTGCCTATAATTGGCGACATTATTGCAATTGCAATGGGACTCATACGTACAAATCCGTACATCACAGTAATTTTTATGTTCATTGGCAAGTTTGGCCGCTATCTGGCAGTTGTCGGCATCATAAATATTATCAGATAAAGTCCACGACTATTTAGGTGAATAATCCGACTTGTTCAGAATGCCTTGGTAATCTGTTTCCGACAACAAATCTACAACAGAAACATCATTGTTTTCCACATACGACTTAACTATCTGCAACCCTATCCAGTTGGCTACGCGTGCCGGACATTCCGAACCGAACTGCGAGGTGAACGGTGCATTTTCTGTGAACTTTTTAATCGAAAAATCATCCGTCGTAAATAAATATTTGTTTTCAATAATGCTTGTCCAGATATTTCTTTCGTTTTGGCGACAATATTTCAGTTCGGACTCCGTATACAACAGCCTATCGGTTTCTGGCATTCTGGGGAACATCGCCTCCAAGAAATACAAACATATACCATTGTAAATCATCCTGTTCGCCAAGTTATCCGTCTCCGATTTGTACGGATGCATATCGTGAAACATTTCGGTCATTACATCATACGGAATCCTGTCCCGCTGCATTTCACGCTTGGCATAATCGGGAATACGCAGCATATCGTACAGCGGACATCTTGAACCGAGATACTTGTCCAAACCAATTCCTACATAGCCATCCATAATCACAATCGACTGGTTGAATCCTGCGACAAAAGTCACTACGCGCGGCAGATCATAGTTGGGATAATAGTACAGCAAATGCTTAAAACCGTCAATCAAAATGTTTTGTACGTCATTGCAGCTTGCAAATTCCTTTTCTACAGCCTTGTACGCCTCCACAACAGTATAATCGGAGAAAAAAGCCTTTATGTAGTCGATATAAGACAAATCGCTGTATGATCCGCAAGCTATAATGTTTTCGTTATAAACATCAAAAAAATATGGGTACTTGTCGGCTAATTTCCCAATCGATGAATACGAAAAGTCTTTGGAGCAAGCCTTGAAATCTTGATCAAACCTCTCCATTTTCATATCCACCTTGATGTCGGATACATCTACATCGAGCGGATTAGAGTTGCACGACAGCATGAAGACCAGCAACAATCCCAATATGAAAACTATTAGCCTACGCATACATTTGAAAATTAACTTTGCAAAAATATAAATAGATTGGTTACTGCGAAAAAAAATGATTGACACATTTCAAAAAATATATATATTTGCGTTTTTGTGGTCATGTTTAATATTGTTTAATGTAAAATAAAAACTTAAAATGAAAAGAGTTTTCACCGTATTCGCAATCATACTGTTCTCTGTGTCAATGCTACAAGCACAAGATCTCATCCAACAAAAGAAAAAAGAAAAAGTTTCTGGCGGACTTTACCTCAAAGGTGGTGTCGCATGGATGATGTCGGATAGCAAGTCGTTCCTGTCAAACAACAGGGCAAAACTTACATACGGATTTGGAGCTACTATGGACATTAATTTTTCACAGAACTTCTCATTTAATATTACTGCAGGTCTTTGCAACCTTGGTGGTACAACAGAATTCAAGTATGGCTTAAACGATGTGAAAGACATTGATGGAAAACTTATTACTACATCAAACGACTTGCAGACCCATAGCTACAAACATTCGACTACATATATCGAAGTTCCTATTGGAATAAAAGGATGCACAAACGAAATAGCATATTTCACTTATTTCCTGAAGCTTGGAATCGACCCGATGGTTAGGATAAAATCAAAAATATATCCTGAAACCAAGGAAGTGTTTATCATAACAAAGTCGACCAACTTGTTTAATATTGGATGGCATGTCGGTGGTGGCGCCGAATGGACATTGGCAGGCAATACCAAACTGTTATTCGAAATAGATTATTTAGGAACATTTTTCGATTTCGACAGGATAAAATCATGGCGCGGCGAAAATAGTCCAGAAGAAACATTCAACCCAAAAATCAAATTCAACGATATTAGTATAAAAGTAGGAGTAATATTCTAATCTACACAACCGTGCATACGCCGTCCGACATAGTTCCGCCTGTCAGCAAAGATTTGTTGCTCAGCGAATTGACTAAGGACAAAATGCTTAGGCGAACAAATTATGGGTCAAACGAAATATATGTTTTCACCCACGACCAATGCCCAAACCTTATGCAGGAACTTGGCCGTCTGCGTGAAATAACATTCCGCGCTGCTGGTGGCGGCACAGGCAAGGAAGCCGACATCGACGAGTTCGACATTTCCGCAGATGCTCCATACTGCCAGATGATTGTCTGGGATCCTCACCACAAGCAGATTATTGGCGGATACAGATTCTTCTTGGGAGAACTAGCCACCGACAAGCCAAACGAAAAACTAGCTACAGGACATATTTTCAACTATTCCGAAAAGTTTGTAAACGACTATCTCCCCTACACCATAGAACTTGGTCGTTCGTTTATACAACCAGACTACCAGACACTGAAGAATTTCCGTCGCGGACTTTTTGCTCTCGACAACCTTTGGGACGGAGTTTTGGCACTGACCTCAGAGTACAAGCACATAAAATACTGGTTCGGAAAATTCACCATGTACAAGTCGTACGACGTGAAAGCAAGGAATCTGCTATTGTCGTTCTTGCGCCTGTATTTCCCTGACAACGAAAGTCTTGTATTGCCTAAACAACCTATTGACATCGAATTTGATATAAACAGGAAACCTTTTTCGGGCAGCAATTTTTCAAGCGACTACAAGGAATTGAAAACTTTGCTTAGAAACTACAATTCAAAGATACCACCATTGGTAAACGCCTATATGAAACTATCGGACACGATGAGAACTTTTGGCACTGCCGACAATCCCGAATTTGGCGAAGTGGAAGAAACCGGAATATTGATAGGCGTAAACGAAACTTATGAGTCGCAGCGCTCCAGACATCTAAAAAATTACAAAACACTCATCGATATAAACTCCATTTATCCGGGCAAGCTTAAATAGAATGCAAAAAATCCTTGTTGCCATATTGCTATGCTGCAGTTTGCAATTTGCTTTCACTCGGGCATTTGCGCAAAACCTAGTGAAAAATCACAGCTTCGAAAATGCTTGGTCGTGTCCAGAGGATTATTGTGGGTACGCAGTAAAATACCCTTTCCCCGACTGGATTAACCCAAATAATGGCACACCCGACCTTATGCATGTCTGCAGTGCAATGCGAGCAGGCGTCCCCGAAAACTTTGCCGGCTACATGTATCCCTACGATGGCGGTGCATACGCCGGAATCATTCTTCGCGAAAAATTTGACGATTCGCTAGCTGTATACAAAGGCGTTTCCCGCGAATACCTGCAAACAAAATTAAAAGAGCCCCTGAAAAAGAACACCTTGTACTGCGTAAAATTCTACTATGTAAACGCAAAGAAATCAATGTATTCGGTCGATGCGCTTGGCATAACGCTTACCGTTGAGCAAATAAAGGCGAAGAACGCTGACCGAATTTTGCAGCGCCCGCAGATAACAAATCGTCCCGGACACATAATGGACAATATGGACGAATGGACTGAATTCTGCGGATACTACCGCGCACGAGGCGGAGAACAATACCTTACTATCGGAAACTTTTGGGACAATAGTACGACCCAGTATGTCACAAACCAGAACGAATATTCCGACTCGGCTTTTTTCTACGCCTACTATCTCATCGACAATGTGGCAGTATTTGAAATTGAATCGGAATTCGAATGTGGCTGCACCAACGACCTTGCTTGGAGTTCCGACTGGAAATCAGACACATTCGACCCTGCGACAGGATACAATACCAAGAAAATCAACGACAACGACCTTGCAAGCAATGGCAACGGGGAAGGCAATTCTGGCAACGAGGGGAAAGACAATGGAAACTCCAAAAACAATGGCAATAACGGACAAGGCAATGGAAACGGAAATTCTTCATCATCGTCAAATGGTGCAAACGGGAACGGACAGGGTAATAATGGTATAAACGGCAATGCACAAGCCGATCCCAACGAAACCGATGCGACAGGTCTAAAAACACAGATAACCAAAGCCGCCTTCGATGTTGCCGAAATTGGCGACCGTTTCCGCCTGAACCAGATATATTTCGAGTTCAACTCATCCGAACTGCTTACCATGTCGTACATACAGCTCGATTCGCTTTACAACATACTTGAGCAAAAGCCAACCGTCCGAATCGAAATCCGCGGGCACACCGACGACATCGGAAGCGAAGGCTACAACAAGAAACTGTCGGTGGAACGAGCCGCATCGGTATACAACTACCTCATCGAAAAGGGCATTCCCAAAACTCGCATGAAATACCGTGGCTTCGGTCCAAACATCCCAGTAGCCGACAACAGCACCGAACAAGGTCGCGAACTGAACCGAAGGGTAGAGATTTTTATTGTAGAAATATAAGGGCTGACGCCCGTTTAATGTTCAATGTTTAATGTTCAATGTTTAAAAGATTTAATGATTGTAGCGGCGCAATGATTTGCGCCGATTCGCAATGTGGTATTTTAAATGAAATCGAGCAATCTGTAGAGACGCGCCATGGCACGTCCGTACAGTGGTCAAGGGATTGATCTGGTATAACGTTCAAAGGCTGCGCCGTTTGAAAATTTGAAGATTTGAAAGATTGAATCTGCAATCATAAAATCAATCGTAAATCGTACTCCGTCAATCGTAAATTTTATTTATCTTTGATGCCTAAATTTATACGGAATATATGAAAAAGCTCGCTATAATAATAATTCTAATAGGTGTTGGCATCAACATTTATTCCCAATCCGACACCGTAATCTATTCTGCTACAGGTGGTTTCTACGAAAATAGTTTCGACCTTACACTCTCTTGCAACAATCCCAACAACAAAATATATTATACGACCAACGGGAACACACCAACCATACAATCATATCTCTACTCACAACCACTACACCTTGACGAGAATCTGTATTCGCAGTCAGACATATACAAAATAAGAAATACCCCAGACTCATCATGGTATGAACCAAACGAAATCAAAAAATGCATTGTCATACGCGCTGCTGCATTTGACAGTAATGACAACATAATCAGCGATGTAATGACGAATTCCTACTTCATAAGTTCATTAGGAGCCGATAACAATGGACTTCCTACAATTTCAATTTGCGCCGATAGTACAGCATTGTTCGATTACGAAACTGGCATATTTATTCCTGGAATACATTATGATCCATCAATAGAGAAATCTGGGAACTACTTCCAAAAAGGCAGAGAATGGGAAAGAATATGTAACATTGAATATTATAAGCACGATACCTCTTCATTAAATCAAATTGCAGGAATAAGAATACACGGAAATGCAACACGGAAACTCCAACAAAAAGGATTTAGTCTATATGCAAGAGAAGAATACGGGAAAAAGCGTTTCAAATGCAAGGTTTTTGCGACATCAGACATAAACAAATTCAAACATTTGGTTATAAGACCGATAATATGTTCATGGACACATGCTGGAATTGAAGACTATATATGCCAAAAAATTGCAAAAGAATTAAATGTAGAATCACTTGATACGCGTCCCTGTGTCGTATATCTAAATGGTGAATACTGGGGCATATACTATCTGCAAGAAAAAGCAGATGAGAGATACCTTGAAAACCATTTCAATTCAGAGTCAAACAATTATAACATAATGGAAGATTGGTTTGACAAAGTAAACTTTGGAAATCCAGAGAATTTTGTTCGTATGATGTCATGGATAAGAAACTCAGACATATCACAGCGTGAAAATTATGAATCACTTTGCCAAATGATAGATATAGATTGTTTTATAGACTATTTTGCTCTTGAACTTTTCATTGACAACTACGACTGGCCAGCCAACAACATGAAATGCTGGCAGGACATTAATAGTCCTTGGAGATGGATTTTCTTTGATGGCGACGGCACACTTAGATATTTACATTCAAGTTCATTTTGGCACATTATCGATACTAGCGACTACGAATGGCCTACAAATGAAAAATCCACACTGCTATTTCGCAAACTTATAACCAATAGAACATTCTGCCAGAAATTTTCTAACCGGTTCCACGAATTGGCTGAAACTTCATTTCAATATGCCAATACAAAGATTTACATGGAACAAATAATCAATGAAATAAGCAGAGAACTACAAAATCAAATGAATAGATTTAATTACCCTGTTTATGAATATCATATTAATGACATTGCCGTAATAGATACATTTTTAAACACCCGTCCAACAAAAATAATCGATGACCTTGAACATTTTATTCCAATGTCTTTAATGCAAAATACTATTGACTCAGAAATAAAATGCTATCCAAATCCGACAGTCGACTTCATCAACATCAGTATATCCAACACACAATGGGGACTTGTCCGAATTGACATTTTCGACCTGCAAGGCCGTACAGTTTACTCCGACATTGTTTTCTGCGATGAAGACGAGAACATTTTTACCATTGACATCCAAAATCTACCGCAAGGCACATACATAGTGAAGGTTGGCGAGAAGACACAGAAGGTGTTAAAGATTCAATGATTTAATTGCTTGTTTGTAATTTGAAGATTTGATGATTTGAAAGATTGAATCTGCAAGTTAAATCAATCGTAAATCGTACTTCGTCAATCGGAAATTTTATTTATCTTTGATGCCTAAATTTATCGGGAATATATGAAAAAGCTTGCTATAATAATAATTCTAATAGGTGTTGGCATCAACATTTATTCCCAATCCGACACTGTAATCTATTCTGCTACAGGTGGTTTCTACGAAAACAGCTTCGACCTGACACTATCTTGCAACAATCCCAACAACAAGATATATTACACGACCAATGGCAACACACCAACCACACAATCATATCTCTACACACAACCGCTACATCTTGACGAAAACCTGTATTCTCAGTCAGACATATACAAAATAAGGAATGCTCCAGACAACTTTTATGTCCCCGATACGATTCAAAAATGCATTGTAATACGTGCTGCCACATTCGACAATAACGACAGCATAATCAGTGACATTATAACAAATTCATATTGTATTAGTTCTTTAGGTTTTAACAATCACGGTCTTCCTGTAGTTTCAATTTGTGCCGATAGTACAGCATTGTTTGATTACAGAACAGGAATATTTATTCCAGGCATCCATTATAATCCGTCTAACCCAGAATGGACAGGTAACTATTACATAAAAGGCAGGAATTGGGAACGGAAATGCAATGTCGAGTACTATATTCACAACATTCCTTCTTCATTAAACCAGATAGCAGGACTTAGAACACACGGAGGCAATTCGCGGAGATTCCAGCAGAAAGGGCTAAGCCTCTACGCGCGAGACGAATACGGCAAAAAAAGGTTCAAGTGCAAAGTCTTTGAAACTTCCGACATAAACAAATTCAAGCGCTTGGTTCTGAAACCCATAAAATGTTCATGGACAGATGCTGGGGTACAAGACTATGTATGCTGCAAGATTGCCAAAAGCCTGAATGTAGAATCACCAGACACACGCCCTTGCACTGTATACATTAATGGAGAATATTGGGGCATCTATTTCATACAGGAAAAAATTGATGAACGTTTCCTTGAAAACCACTTTGAACTGGAAGCTGACAACTTCAATATGATGGGCAACTGGGCAACACTTGTCGAAGCAGGAAATCCCGAAAATTTTTACCAATTGATGGAATGGGTAAATAATGCAAATTTCTCGGATACAGAAAACTACAACCAGATATGCAGTCGCATTGACATGGAAAGCTTTATCGACTATCAAATCTACGAACTTTTTATTGCGAACTACGATTGGCCAGCCAACAACATGAAATGCTGGCAATATCTGGATGGTCCATGGAGATGGATTTTCTATGATGGTGATGCCGCTTTAAACGCAGTAGACCTTAATTCATTCTATTACGCAACATATACTGGTGACGAAACATGGCCAGCAGACGAACTTTCTACACTAATGTTCAGGAAGCTTTTGACAAATAAAACTTTTTGCGCAAATTTCCTCGATCGCATGCACGAACTACAACGAACTGTCTTCAAATATATAAACACTAAACCATACTTGGAACAAATAGCAACAGAAATAAACGGTGAAATACAAAACCAGATTGATAGGTTCGATTATCCATATAGCTACGAATCATGGGAGAATGCCATATATGTTGTTGATTCTTTCTTGAATTACCGTCCCAATAAAATAATTAATGACCTTGATAATTTTCTTCATATAGCACAAAATCAAATCACTGCAGATTTTTCAATTTTTCCAAATCCCGCAACCAATTTTCTCAACATTATAGTATCCAACACACAATGGGGGCTTTGCAGAATAGACATATTCGACTTGCAGGGTAGAGCCGTTTATTCCGACATTGTTTTCTGCGACGAAGGCGAGAACTTACATACCATTGATATTCAAGACCTCCCGCAAGGCACATACATAGTGAAGGTTGGCAAGAAGACACAGAAGGTGGTAAAGATTCAATGATTTGAGGATTTGACAATTTGAAGATTTGATGATTCAACGATTTAATAATTCAATTGTAGCAGTGCAATGATTTGCGCCTGTTATATACAATGATTTGAAGATTTGGCTTACGCTGAGCTAAAGGTTAAAGATTTGATAATTTGAAGATTTGAAAGATTGAATCTGCAATCATAAAATCAATCGTAAATCGTAAATCGTAAATCGTAATTTTTATTTATCTTTGATGCCTAAATTTTAACACAATGAAGAAAACATTTTTAATATTGACTGCAATAGCAATTTCTGCATTTGCTATGGCACAAAACATTGACATTGAGACAGTTCTTGTCAAAGGAGGAAAATTCAACACTGGTAGCAACGAGATGAAATCATCAAACCAGATTACAATTGATGACTTCTACATTGGCAAATTTGAGATTACTCAGGAGCAATGGCGCGAGGTGATGGGTTCAAATCCCAGCTACTTCAAGGACTGCGACTCATGTCCAGTTGAGCGCGTAAGTGCCGAAGATGTCAACAAGTTCATCGAAACATTGAACAAGAAAACTGGCAAAAAGTACCGTCTGCCATCCGAAGCCGAATGGGAATATGCTGCTCGTGGCGGTGTTTTGAAACCACAAAAAAACTCCAAGTACGCCGGTAGCAACGACATCGACGAGGTTGCTTGGTACGACAAGAACAGCGATGGCAAAACACATCAGGTTGGGAAAAAGAAACCAAATGAACTAGGCATTTACGACATGAGCGGAAACGTTTACGAATGGTGCCGCAACGAACTCAAAAATCCACAGGGCGAAGTCATCGGCTACAGCTATGTGCTCCGCGGTGGAAGCTGCGCTGTCAACTCCAACTTCTGCAGGATTTCATTCCGTAGCGATTTCTCATTGGGAATCAAGTATTTCAACTATGGTTTCAGAATTGTTCTGGAAAAATAAAGAGAAATGAAAAATTATAGTCTGATTCTTGCTGTAACTATATGCCTCTTATTTGCTTGCGCATGTCACGACGAAAAAGCAAAAGACGCAGCAAACCATGAAATGAATCTCTGTAATACGGAATTCGTTTTTGTTGAAGGAGGTTCATTTAAAATGGGATGCACAGACGAACTTGGCAACGACTGCTACAGCGACGAAAAACCAGCTCACGAAGAATCCGTAAAAGACTTCTACATAGGAAAATACGAAGTTACAGTAGAGCAATTTGCAAAGTTCATCGAAGAAACAGGCTACAAGACCGATGCTGAAAAATCAGACTCTAGCCTCGTATTTGTCAATGGCGAAAAATCGTACAAGAAAGGCGTTAACTGGCGCTACAATTCGCAGGGAATAATATATGAGAAAAACGAATACGACCACCCTGTAGCCCACGTAAGCTGGAACGATGCAAAAAAATATTGCGAATGGTTCAGCGAAAAAAGCGGCAAAGAAATCCGTCTTCCTTCCGAAACAGAATGGGAATACGCTGCTAGAGGCGGAAATCAGTCTAGAAGTTATAAGTACTCGGGAAGCAACACAATAACAGAAGTTGCATGGTATGATGCGAACAGCGAAATCTCCACTCAACCAGTAGGCAAGAAAAAAGCCAACGAACTAGGCATTTTCGACATGAGCGGAAATGTTTACGAATGGTGCGGCACATGGTACAACAACATCGGCAGCGAAGCATCTGACATAAACGACAAAATAGAAAACAAATACATTGTGGTTCGTGGAGGCTCTTCATTTGTAAGCGAAGGATTCTGCCGTGTTTCGTACAGATACTCGCGCACACCAAGCACTTGTGGAGGACCTTACGGATTTAGACTCGCAATGACAGCAGAATAAAATCATGACAGACATTCCTATCATATTCATGGGTACGCCCGAATTTGCGGTCACATCGCTGAAAACATTGCTCGACAAGGGCTACAATGTGAAAGCTGTTGTCACTACTCCCGACAAACCGGCAGGACGAGGAAAGAACATACAGTTTTCGGATGTAAAGAAATTTGCACTCGAACACAATCTCCCAATTCTCCAGCCAGAGAAACTTAAATCCGCAGAATTTCTTGCACAACTAAAGGAAATAAATGCCGATTTGTTTGTGGTCGTGGCCTTCCGTATGCTTCCAAAGGAAGTATGGGCAATGCCAAAGCGCGGAACTATAAACCTTCATGCGGCTCTCCTCCCCGACTATCGTGGCGCTGCTCCGATTAACCACGCCATAATCAACGGCGAAACCGAAACTGGAATCACAACCTTCTACATCGATGAGCAAATCGATACCGGCAAAATCATAATGCAGGAAAAATGCGCCATCGAACCTGATGACAACATTGGAACTTTGTACAACAAACTTATGTACATTGGTGCCGAGGCCGTTTGCAAGACTGTCGACATAATCGCAGAAGGAAATGTAAACGCTATTGAGCAGGATTCAATCCGCACAGAAGGCTTGCACCCTGCGCCAAAAATCACAAAGGAATTCTGCCAGATAAACTGGAATGCAAAATCCGTTGACATTCACAACCTCATACGCGGACTTTCGCCTTATCCTGCTGCATGGTGCTATCTGAAGGACGAGATAACTGCAAAAATATTCACCTCATCGTATAGCGTTGAAAAACACAACCTTGAAGCAGGCACTTTCGTTTCCGACAACAAGTCGTTCCTGAAAGTTGCAACACAGGATGGCTTCGTTTCCATACTCGAACTGCAGATGCAAGGCAAAAAACGCATGGCAATAAAGGATTTCCTCAACGGATTCAAATTTAACACAGAAAAATAATGGGACGCTACTTGGCATTGGACATAGGACGCAAAAAGACTGGCGTGGCAGTAACCGACACCAGCCGCATCATTGCCACAGCCTTGGAAACCGTTCCTTCCGGCGAATTGGAAAAGTTCCTTACCGAATACATTTCAAAAAATGAGGTAGAGAAGATAATCTACGGACTTCCAACACAGATGGACAATTCGCCCTCTGAATCAATGCAATACATAACGCCAATATTGAACCGACTAAAAAAGGTCTTTCAAAATATCACCTTCATACCTGTTGACGAGCGTTTCACATCAAAACTGGCATTTCAGGCAATGCTTGACGGCGGAACAACTCGCAAACAGCGTCGCGACAAGACTATGGTCGATAAGATAAGCGCGACAATAATACTTCAATCGTATATGGAACAAGAAAAATTTTCAAAACTATGATATTACCAATATACTTATACGGCAACCCCATACTGAGGAAAAAATCGGAAGACATCGACAAGAATTACCCAGACCTCAAGCAATTGATTGACAATATGTTCGAGACAATGTACCACTCCAATGGCGTAGGTCTTGCAGCTCCGCAAATTGGTCTGAACATCAACTTGCTGGTTCTTGACGCCTCTCCTTTTGCCGAGGACGACCCAATTTGCAAAGGCTTCAAGCGCGTAATGATAAATCCGCAAGTAACATTCGAAGGCACAAAGAAGATTGTTTTCGAGGAAGGTTGCCTGAGCGTGCCCAACATCCACGAGGAAGTTACCCGCTACAACGACATCTCGGTCACCTACTATAACGAAAACTTCGAAGAAGTAACCGAAAAGCTGTCGGGCAACAGGGCAGTAATTGTACAACACGAGTTCGACCATTTGCAGGGCATAGTCTTCTGCGACAAGATAAACCCAATCCGCAAGCGATTCCTCAAAGGCCGCCTCAACGACATTTCAAAGGGAAAGGTAAAGACAAGCTATAGAGTCAAGGTGAATTGATTTACGATTTTTGATTTACGATTGTGCTTTGCACACAGAGACGTACTGAGCAGCTCCCTGAGAGTAGTCGAAGGGCTGTCGAAGTAAGCATAGTCGAAGAGGCGAAATGAACGTGGTCAAGTTTCCTATCAATACTCATTTCACTATGGCACAATAAAGGAAGGACAAAATACAACACTAAAATAGGGAATTGACTGATAAGCAATTCCCTATTTTAGTGTTTGACGAATTTATTGATTAAAATTCTTTAGAAATCAAGCCTACTTTTTATTAAAAATCGCTTTAAAATCAATAAACTCTCCATGAGGAAATTCCTCTGCAAGAGAATCGCCATAATATAGCTTGCAATATTTTTCCGGCATTTCCAGATACGACTCAATTGCAGCCTTATCAATGTTTTCGTAACCACAACTTTCCGTAGTTACAACATCCTTTATTGTGCCATTCGTCCTAATTGTAACCAAGTAAATTCCCTCAATGGCAGAATCCGTTTCGGGCAAACTACCGATTTTTTCGCGCAAAATAGAATCGAAACACTTTGAAAAATAATACCCTGCATTTGTCTGATACTGAGCATGTTCCTCGTTCAACCAAGTTGTATCAAGCACAATTTCTTCTTCTTGTACCTCAATCGTTGCTTTCTCCTGCTTGTCCTGCGTGTTTCCTGAACATGAAACCTGCATAAACATTACCATCGACAATGCCATTACCGACAACATCACAATGCCATTTCGTCTCAAGATTTGACCTTTCTTTTTTCATAATTTATTTTTTATATTGTTAATAAGCGCAAATATATACATTTTTTTTAAATTACAAATATTTTTCTAAAAAAAATGTATCGTGCTTTTATCTCACCAGTTCCTCGAACGCCTTTACCGTTTCGAAGAACTCTACACCTTTGCCAGCATCGTAGCGCCCCATAATGAAATCGATGCCATTGGTAACAATAAAAAACGGTGCCTTTATTTCATAATTATAGTGCCAAATCTGGTCGAAAACCTTCTGGGTAAGCTTTACCGTAGGTGCCTTGCACTCGATAATCATAAGTGGAGAAAATTCCCTGTCGTAAATCAAGGCATCGAAACGCAGACTACGCTCAGCCACAAGCACTTGCTTTTCCAAGGCAACCAAAGCCTGCGGATATGCACAATCCTGCACAAGAAAACGCACAAGGTTCTGCCTTACCCATTCCTCAGGCGTGCACAAAATCCACTTCTTGCGTATCTCATCAAAAATCAAGGTTTTGCCTTCCTCTGATTTCATGCGGAAATCGTATGGCGGGAAACATAATATCGGATAGCACGAAGTCATTTCTTCTTGTACATCATGAAATCGGCACATACATCATAATCTGTCTTGACCTCAGTCCAGACATACACCTGACCTTCACCAAATTTACGATAATAAATTGCAGATGGCGAGTCTGATTCGGGACATTCAAAAACCCACAAATCTTCACATAGCTTTGAGCCTATAAAACTTGCTTCAATTCGTTGCCCATCCTTTTCAGCACTCATTTTTATCACGACGTTTCCACCTTCGACAAGCATTTTCATCCTGTCGAATACTATCGTATCGTTTCCAAACATGCGATAGGTTTTCCCCTCCAAATGACTATCCGAAATTTTTCTCCACTCCTCGTATGAACTTCCAGCATAAGCCACTACGGATGGAATTTCCCATGTGCCAGCCAACCACGATGGGAACGACTGCGCCTGCATTGCGGCAGACATCAGCACAAAAACAAACGCAACTAAATATCTTTTCATGATTCACAAATATAGGCAAATTAAATTAACAACTCGAAAATTTTTATCAAAAAAAAAGCATCCCGAATCGAGATGCTTTTCTAAACTTTATTTCAACAATTATTCTTCGTCGCCTTCCATGATCTTGAAGGTGTATTCGAAAGTTCCCATCTTGTCATCCTGCTTCTTTGCGCTGATTGTAGCAGCACTATATGGATATGTCACTATATGTCCATTCCTATTTATGTTTTTATCCTCGTATGCAGACAAGTCGTTCTGAAAGTCGTATGTTATCCCAAAGTATCTTTCGCATTGATAATCAATATATAAAGAATCTCCATATATATCTATTGTTGCAGGGAAAAATTTGATATTTGTATTAATGTTTACTGTATCGAAAGGAGATTCACCCGCAAAAATCATATTTAAGATATTCAAACAATCGTATATTCTGTTTGGTTCAATGTAATCATACGCATCGCCACTATGTGTCGGAGGGACAACCACATGAAACACTACGGGAATCTTGAAAACAGTATCTTCATCCCTATTTCCAATAGGTTTTTCGTAATCACATTCTATTGAAGAAGTATATGTTTGTGATACTCCTCTAAAACTACATAACGAAATTAACAATAATGCACATACAAAAAATATCTTTCCGTTCATCTTGTTTCAATTTAATCATTTCTAACACATCTGACTAAAAATCCGTGACACGATAGGTGCTCAGACCAGAACGGACTTGTAGCATCATTAAAAAATATCAAATGTCCATTATACTGTGAAATCATATAATAAGCCCATTCCCCAGTACCATATACTATGGATTTTTCTTCTGGACACATATATGCACATCCGTCTGGGTTTAGTCCTATACCACTTGAATTGTTAGTGATCATATTATATCCTGGAGAACATTCAACATTGGAAGAGTTCCATCCAGAAGTGTTGGATATTGCTTTTAGAATGCTACTATCATTTCCGCAGACGTATTCATTACGAATTCTTAAAGTTGTAAATAGTTCCTCCCATTCTGTTCTTGTCGGGATATGCCATCCTGTGGGGCAAATACTTCCGTGATTAGGCAAGTAAAAATAACCTCCGTGATTGCTATGTGTCCAATAATACCTCACATACCATGAATTCGATGGCGGAGTTCCGATTGGCGTTCCATCAGTATAATAATTGGTTCTCAAATCTTCGGCAAACCAAGTCTGCTGTCCGTACTGTATCGTGCGGTAGGTTATATTGTCGCGCTCGTCGTAGAATGTGCCCTCCAGTCCGTTTTCGCCTATAATTGTAAGATGAAGCAGCACTGTACTATCGCACCCACACGAAGACTGCAATGTACGCAGATAGTCGCCGCTCTCGGTAAAATATTCTCCGTTGGACATCTGGTAGTAGGACCATTCCTCGGCAGTAACCTCGTGTACGGTGTTGTCAGTATGGCCTATGGTAAGGTTAAGGTGTACCACCGAATCGCAGCCATACTGGTTCGTATATGTTACAGTTGCGGTGCTGTTGCTTTCGGTGTAGGTGTTACCATCAATCCAAGTATAGGAATCGCAGGCACGGTGGGTGTCAACTACATCATTGTTTTTAAAATAGAGATATAAATTAATAGTACTGTCGCAGCCGTATGAATTTGTGTAGGTGTAGGAGTCATAAACACTTGACGAGTATTGGTTCAAATCGTCAATAGTGTAGGTTCTTCCGTTTATCCAAGTGAAACTATCACCAACACAGGCATATACAACATCATTTATCCAATTCCTAAGCCTCGTAAAGTGCAATGTCACAACGCTGTCGCATCCGTTCGTGGCGGTGTATGTCCTTGTATAGTCGCCTGTTGATGTATATAAATGATTGTCCCAAATATATTCTTGGCAGTCAGAAGCGGAGAATTCATATTCAATACGCGTTATGGTCAGATTAAGGCGAACGACCGAATCGCAGCCGTTCTCTGCAATATAGGTATATGTTGCCTCGCTGTTGCTTTCGGTATAGGTGTTGCCGTCAATCCATACAAACGAATCGCACTCCTCTCTCGTGTCTATTGTTTCGGTTGAGTGGTTCACATGAAAGTTTACTGCTATTATGCTGTCGCAGCCGTAAATGTTCTGGTAGGTGGTGGAGAATGTTCTGTCCTCGGTGTATGTCTGTCCTTCCCATTCGTAGCTGTCGCAGACGATGGAGTCGGTCTCGTAGGTTCGGGGATGTAGGATATGAATGGAGAGTACTATAGTTGAGTCGCAGCCATCAACTGTTTGATATACGATTCTGTAAATTCCTCCTGACGTATATGTTTGCCCTTCCCATTCGTAACTATCGCATGCGTATATTTGTTGTGGGGGATAAAGATATGTTGGATATATGGTGAGGTCCAGCCTTATCACCGAATCGCAGCCAATGCTGTTCCTTAGTGTATATGTAGCAGTGTTGTTGCTCTCGGTGTATGTGATTCCGTTTATCCACGTGTATTGTCCGCAGGCGGTTATCTCGTCAACCGTTACTCCCGACCTCAGGTTGAAACGCAGTGTCTGTGGTGTATTGGAATCGCCTACGGTCACATCTAATGCTTCACTTTCGTAAATGGAATCGCAGTAGGTAGTGTAGCCTGTACATTCCAGTGCATCGCCTATTGCAAGTCCGTAGTCACCATCGCGCAACGTCTTCTCTGCCACCTGCCCGATGTAGGTTATCGAGTTAGTTCCGCCACTGCCGAGATTAATCATCTTTATCGAACTTGTTCCGTCGGAGGTGTTTGCCGAAAGCAGGTAACCTTGCGGAGTAGCAAGACTTACGGCAAAGCGGTGTTCGCCTTCGGGCAGGTCGCCGTTGTAGTTGGCGAAAACTCGTCCGCCCATATCGAGAGC
>Ga0310786_10002006_pt1 | contig 31986 bp, 53 predicted proteins | sample AusTroGonzalo_MG_FD_203881 | JGI IMG/M metagenome (GOLD analysis project Ga0310786, IMG submission 203881) | Bovine rumen microbial communities from tropical cattle in Woodstock, Queensland, Australia - Gonzalo_03 (v2) (version 2) | ecosystem: Host-associated > Mammals > Digestive system >...
TTTGACCATTTAAAAGGTATAACATCTTTAAGCGAATTCTTAGGTGCGTTAGGTCTAGACTTTTCAAAGAAATTTAATGGCAATCCTTTTATAGTTTCCATAATACACACCTCCTATTTTCCATAATATAGTATGCAACAACTATGCTACTTTATTCAGTAACATAGCCGCTAATACACTACTATTACAATTAAAGCATATCATAACTTTTTGTACATTTCAACTATAATTTTTCGTTTTGTAAGTAGATATACTACTAAAAAAATGAAGAAAAGTCAAGTAAAATATGGAAAATATAGCACTATATAAAAATTTAAAATTTTACATAAAAAAAAGAAGTAAGCTAATGCCTACTTCTTTCTAATCTTTTTTTATTTTCTCGAATTATTTTCATTCTTCTATCATATTCTTGATGATCATCAAGTTCTAATCTATGTAATTCTTTGTGAGTTTCTTCGGATAATAAGTAACTTTCTTCATATATAGTATGTTTAGTTTTTCTAAATGGTGGATCATGATGTAATTGTAACTTTTCTTTAGCAAATATTTCCATGTTATACATGTCTACTCTACCGCAATTTAAAAAGAGTTGACACTTTATTGCATTAGAACCTTTTCTTCTACTCATAGAACCACCTATTATATTAAGATAAATCTTGAATTGCTTTATTTATTTTTTCTTTTAATGAAAGTACTTCTTTTTCTAGTAATTTATTTTTTTCTACTTCTTCTTTATATAATTTTTCATAATCAACTGGTGTGGGTTCTATAATACAATCATCATTTACCCAACCTATATTTCCATTATTTAATAAATATGGATTTCTAGCACCTTCTACTATTTTTGTTATAGTTCCTTTTTTGATTTTAGGTGTTAGTTTTTCGGTACTCATACTTGATACATATACACCATTGATTTCTACTATATCGCCAACTTTGTATTTATATGTTGGTGTAGGAGTTGGTGGATAGTTAGGGTTTACAATAAATCCTCTTAATGGATAGTTTTCATTCATACCCCAACGACCATTGTTGTTATATCTTGTAGTAATCCAAAATGGAGTAGAACTGCCATAACCTGATTCGGCTGTTTTAATGCAATTATCATTAACTATTTCAATTACTATTGCAACGTGGCCTGCCAAATCGCCTTTTCCTTCCCAGCAAATTATACTCCCAAGAACAGGTTTAGAAACCACTGATAATCCAGCAGATTTTGCTCTTTCAATAAAGTTTTCGGCATTACAATTTAGATGATATTTTTCATAACCTAAACCTAATTCCTCATTAAATGCACCACAAGCATATCCAACACAGTTGCTTAATACATTACACTGACTATCAGTTGGTTTTCCAACTATACAAGTTGAATAACCCCCGGCAGATTTCGTAATATAATATTTATTATCTGCGGTAGGTCTAGTCTTTCTTATCATCGTCCTCTTCAACCTCCTCAATAATAGCTTCTCCTTCTTCAATCATTTTTTCAAAAGGAACTTCATTTACCTTAGTTTGTAATTCTTCCATTACTTTTCCTCCTTAACTTCTGGTAATCCTGCTATTGATGTTAATAAACTCATTATTCCTGCAAGTATAGAAGCACTGGCTACCATTAGCCAATTAACATCACCTAACACAACAGCACTTCCTCCAATATAACCTATAGCAGCCTGTGCTACGGTTTTTATTGCTCTAATACCTGCTGCTTTTAACCATTTCTTAAACATTATTTCACCTTCCTTCTATTTAATTTTTTTCTAATAAATCTTCACAATATTTTTTTGTTTCAGAATTATATCCTAATTCAATATATTTATCGCAGCTTTCCATTCTATCATGCATTGGTATAGTTGCATTCCATATAGTATTTCTTAGTGTTAATTTTTGTATTTCACTTATCTCAGTTTTGAAATTAAAATATAACCCAAATAAAGACCATAAAAAAACGATGAATGAAATTATCCATCCACCGAAAGTTAGAAATAATTTAACTTTCTTTTCCATTTTTTCCATTTTTTCCTCTTTTCTTATCTTCTATTCACTTGTTTTTGTATATTCTAATGTAACCTTTGCAGTATAGCTTGACCAATTAGCCGATGTTGCTATTGTTATATTGGTTGTATCAACTCTGATGGAACTACTGGCAGAGCTATACATGTTTGATATTGGACTGAATGGGATAGGAAACCATCGAGTTCCATCGTATCCTATGGCTTCTATCTTTTTTATCTCACTTATATTATTGATGCCGTGAGCTACGCTTTTCGATGAATTTGCCGTTGGTAATGATCCAAAATCTACCTCTTTTCTGTATCTTGGCTTATCGTTGTCTATTCCTATTATTGTTTCGGTTGAGGAATAAACATTAGGATATATTTCATATTGATTTTGCACTGTTATTTTTGCAAAATCTACTCTATTAGAAAATTTTGCCATTAACCAAACACCCTTTGATAATGTTAATGTTGCTAATCCAGCTAATCCTCTTGAAACAGTATCAATAATAGTGACATAAAAAACATAACTATATCTTTTATCAAAGGCGGTTATCGGTGTTCCATTTTCTTGCAATATCCAATTTACTTCAATATTATTTCCTGTCCCTGTATTAACATTCGATGGAACTGATAAGTGTGTTGTTTGCTGGTCTCCTACTTTTTGATAATCTATAAAAATTGTTAAGCCATTTGTTGTATTCCCCACTTGCCCATTATACCAAGTTCCTTTTAATGTCAATATTGCTTGTCCACTTGCTTGGCCATTTCTCTTTATTCTACAAGCGGTATTTTCTATGTTTACACCAAAATATAGTAATGCGTTATATTCAGGTGTTATAATTCTTTTTTTTCCACCTAAATTATCAACTAATTCCAATATGAAACTAACTTTATTACTAATTACATCATCACTTTCATTATATTCAATCCAAGGTACATTTAAAGTCGCTTGCGAACTATTTAATGTTGCCGTACTATCTATTTTTACCCCACTTCTTGTATAAATATTTAATTGACTTGGTGTTGCATTGTCATAAAATGAATAATTAACAGTAAATGTTTTATTACTTAAATTATTTACAAATAAATTATCAATACCTATTGTGCTATCATTTTCTACAACTCCTACTAATGATAATTCTGGTGCTTTATGCAAATTAGTTAATTTAAATGTGTCACTAGCACTTGCATCACCAGGGGTATAATTAACAATCGTACTATCTGTTACAGTAAAGCCAATATTAATTGTTTTAGTACCATCACTATCGTGTGGTATTTCTATGTTACTACCACTTTTAAGTGTTACTGTTGAAGAACCGTTGTATGCAGGTATTGTTCCTGTATATGTATTGCTGCCTATTGTTATAGAATAAGATATTTTATTACCCCAACTATTCCAATCATAATCATTTTGTATTGGTGCTATGGTAAATATATAACTTAAAAACGAGCTGTTGTCGCTCGTACTATCTTCACTTACTTTTAATGTAAATTTATGGTGTCCTTTAGAACCATTTGCATTTATCGTCTTAATTAGTGCCATAATTAATCCTCCCCGTTATAGAAGGTTGCATAAGCATATTCGCCATCTACTTCTACTCTTTCATCTATAAAATCGTAATTACTTGTATCTAAAATATTATCGGGATTGCTATCGTTGTACGAATAATAGTTTTGTTCTAACATTCTTAACATTCTTAAAGCCGAACCATCTTTTGAAGTTGTACTAACAATTGTATTTCCATCTTTATAATCCGTACTATCCTCATCTATTGTAGTATGAAAAGAGTTTTCACCAGTACTTATATCTAATCCATTATCATCAAATGTGAAACCCCTAGAAGTTTTAACAGAGTTTATTTCACTTGATATTGGTTTACCACTTTCATCATATTTATAAGTTATGTTTTGCGAAATAATATCTATTGTATATCTATCTGCCGATTGATTTGTTTCAACAGCGCTTACTCTATCTTCAAGTCCATTATTTTCAATACTCTCTACCCTTTGTGTAATACCTTGTTCATTTACTTTTATTTCACTTATATGTTGTTCTACATAATTACTTATTTGTGTATCTCTAACATAAGTAATACTCATATTAGGTTCTAACTCATCAGTTGTATCTATATGAGTTACGCCTTTGTATGTACTTGGTATATCTACTTGTCCTATTTCTTCTGTATATGGTTCTGCTAGGATATATTGAACTTCGGTGTTGTGGGTTGATAGCCAATTTTTAAAATTGGCAAGTGTCATCTCGGTGCCAAATCTTAACCTTAATTCATTTGAAGATGTTATATACATTCCTTCATTTGTATCGGTATTTCCAACGGATGCATATTTAAAATAATTAGAAAAATAATGATGTGAGCCTTTAGTACCAACATTTGCCAAATACCTATATCTGTAAAAGTAATTTGGGGTGCCAGTGTTAGAAATACCCCAGCCTGCTTCTGTACCATTTAATACTGCGGTTCCAATTTTTCTTTCAACATACAACATACCATTTTTAATGTATAGTAAATCTTTTGTATCACCTATGTTACGAAGTGGTTGGTCTAGGGTGTATAGGTATGTTTTGGTAGTGTTATTGTTGTCGCTTGCTTTGATTTCAATACCATATTTTCCATAAGGAATATAACTATGTTGTTGGTTACCTTTTTCTAATTGAATAGTTAGATTATCTATATCATCAATTGTACCTGTATCGCCACTTCCTTCATATTGTGTTACTCTTAAATAAGCAATATCTCCGCTACCTTGGGGTGTACCGCTTGTAAACGAAGTAGAAATTAAATCCCATTGAGTTGTACGAGTTCCACCCGTTCTACCCAAGAATTGTTTGTTTGAATTATATGCAGCTACATAAGAACGAATGGTATTTGTTAAACCACTTAAATAATAATTGGAATTTTCTTGAAAATTAACGGGTATATAATCACTTGTTGCGTTTGTATTGCTTGTTGTTTCAGCACCAGTAGTTGAATTTAACCCTATACCTTTAACTAAACCGCTAAACAAATTCTCATATCCTACACTAACTAATTCACTAGGATAACCAGGACTAGGCATTACACCAAATGGTTCGTAATCAAAATCTTCTAATGTAACACTTCCTTTTAGTAATGATAGTCTATAAGTAAATGTAACGCTACTACCGGGTGCTACCGCAACATAGGTTCTTAACAAACCAGTTACACCAGTTAAATCATCTTTTGTTGTCAATCCATATCTATAAGTTGTATTCGCACTTAAATCTCTTAAATAAACCGAATTAATTGTAGATTTAGGTATAAAATTTGCATCATTATTTGAAAGGGCAATATAATCACCAGAAATACTAGAAATACTTTTAACTTCTAAAAATATAGTGTATGAAGTGTTTGGCTTAATTGTTATATTAGAAGGGACAGCAGTATAATAATTGCAATAAATATTACTACTTCCATCACTATTATCATAAGTGGCAGTAATCCAACCATCACTATCAACGGTTGATCTAGATGGTGTTGAATATGTTTCGTTATAATTAAACAAATTCTTCCCACTTCTAGTTTCTTGTGTTGTTTTACCTTCCAATTCAAAATCAATTAATTCGGCTTCTGCACTGTCTTCTAATGAAATCGATGAACCTGTAGTTGTATCTGTAGGGTTGATTTCTTTTTGAAATTCTCTATCTAATGTATCAACTTGTATTAATAAACTATCATATCCTTGAATAACACCAGTATTTAATTGACCAGTAGTGATGAAATCAGCATTAATTCTACCATCTTGTAAAATTGCAACTGTATATGTTCCATTTATTCCAGTAGAACTATATCCCAATCCACCTAAAGACCATTTCCAGACACTTTGAGCAGTTGAAGGATCAGTAGTGTCCATTAAATACAAAATACCATTTTCTTTATCAATTATAATATTTCCATTGAATGGATGATTGATTAGGTTTTCAGCATTTTGCTGTGCTTGAGTTAGAAAGTTTTCACTCTTTTTAATTTGATTCTCAACATTAATTTGCGATCTAGTTACACTTTGTTTAGCACTTCCAATATCTAATTTAATAAATCTCTTTAAAATACAGTCATAAACTGTCTTATTTACTCTAGCTGTTGTATCAATATTTAATTCTGGAATAATTACCTTAATAGTATCGCCTAAATGTACTGTTTCTAGATTGCTATAATTTTCATATTCAGTACATTTTGATAATTCTACAAAATTAATACCAATTGATATTTGCGGTAAATCAATATCTTTATTAAACAATTCATTAGCTGCATCAGTTAAAGCTTGTTTTGCTTCTGCTAATGTGTGATATGCCTCTTCATCATCTGGATCATACTTAATATCACTAAATTCATATGTCTTATATAGTGGTGTAAAGTAGTTAGATGCTCTTGAGCTTTCAACATAAGTAGAATCAATTGTTAATCCATCAAATCCAATTGGTACAATTCTTGTTGCTACATTGCTAAAATCAAGGTTAAAATCAATACCAGTTAAGTTCTTTTTATATCTAATTGAGAAATTGGCATTACTTCCTCTTTGTTCATGTACTGTAATATTAAAATTATCGTATGATAATTCACCGCCAAATTTCTTTACCAATGCATTATCCTCATTAAAAATTGCATCAATAAAAGTTTTTCTTACATATCTACCGCTTGCTACTGCTGTACAATTACCAGTTACACTAAAATTAGTTGAAACTGCTGCATGATTCAATAACCATGCGAATGCACTTTGTGCTGTTAAGTTCTTTGGATAAACATCTGAAAGAAAATTAAAACTTAGATCAAAAAAGATATGCTTTGCAAATACTGTAATTTTTTGCATGTCTTTTTTTATGTTCCATATTCTAAATGCTTGTCCGTTTGCTTTAATAATATTTTGTTCAATTAAATATTCTGATAAATATCCATCTTTTGCATATTGAAATTCAAGTGTATATGCACCATTTAATTCTTCGGTAATTAGTGGATTAGATAAAAAATCTCTTAATACACCAATTCCGAGTGTAGAAAAAGAGGTGGTCTCTTTACTATACACTGTTAGCATTACAACCACCCCACTTTATACTTAATCGTTGCACCAGTAATACCAGTTCCGAATGTTATTGTATTACTTCCAACTTTTAAGATAGGAAACTCTTGAAGAGTTACTTTATCATTCTTAGCAGTTGTATTTTTATAACATTGCATTAAATTACAATCAATAGTTATTCCAGTTTCAGTAACTTGAACTTGATAGCCATTAATTGTAATTGTTCCAGTACCGGTAATTGTAATTATTGGTGATACTTCAACATTACCACCAACAGTTATTGAACCACTTGCAGCTAATGTATGAGTAGTCTCATTATTTGCATATGCAATTGGATCTAATTCAAATTGAAGTGGAAATTCTTCACAATAAGTTAAATATTTCTCAAAATCAATTTGATTTTTAATTGTTGCAACAAAATATCTATCTGAATAATCTGATAATATTAAATTATGTGTACCAAAAAAGGTCTTTCTAATATCATCAATCTTTGATTTATCTGAACATACACATACAATAGTATATGCTCTTGATTTCCAACTTTTATTATCTATATGAAGTGAGCCACTTCTTCCACTTACTTCAAGTGTTTGTATGTCTCTTTCAGCTCTTGGAACAGGTGGCATATCTTTAACAATAATTTTTAATGTTTCACTAGATACACCATTAAATGTAAAACTCTTCATTTATTACACCTCTGCCTTCTTCTGTAGATAATAAAGTTCTTCTGAAATCCTTTGTATATCCATCTCATCCCTAACTTCTAAATGCTCAATATTTATAACATTGTTATAATTATTCGTATTTATCTCGTTAGATCTATATTTATTTTCTCTATATTCTTGTGCCTCATCCTTATTTAAGATTGCTTCACCTTTATGTAGTAAAGCTGGCATTTCATCATATGGTACATATTCCAAACCTACACGAAGTTTTTTAATCAATGGAATATTTATACCCTTGCCACCTAGACCAGGCACCCAATCTGGTAATTTAATCTTATTAAATCCTTTAATTAAATTATTGATTACATCTATTACTGCATTGATTGGTTTCTTTGCAACATTTAATATTGCATCAAATACAGATTTCCATACCTTAAACATTCCAGTTAATGCATCAGCAATTGCATTTATAGCAATTTTTAATGCACCACTTATAATATTTGCAATCACTATAATTAGATCTATAAATGGTTGCAATAATGCTAATATTGGCTCTAATAATTTCAATATTGGCATTAATAATGCACTAATTAGATCTAAAAATGGAGTTAATAGAGGTAAAACCATTTCTACCAAATCAACCAACAAAGGCATTACCAATTGTAATATCTCATTAAATACTGGCAATATGTTCTCAATAATTGCATTAAATAATGGCATTAAAGCCATTATCAAATCAAATATAGGTGGTAATATTGCAGATGCTAGATCTAATAATAAAGGTACTATTGTTTCTAGCAATTGTCCTAATACTGGGGCAAGTTTATCAAACATTGCTTGTATCTCTGGCATTTTATCATTTATTACCTGGAATATTTGCATTAAAATAGGTAAAAATGTAGTTGCCAAATTATTCTTTAATCCATCTATAGTTAAAGACATATCTTTGACTGCATCACCATATTCTACACCAGATTTAATTGCTTCTTCACTCATTATAAAGCCAAGCTCATTAGCTTTTTCTATTAAACCATTATAACTTTCTGAACTTTGGTTAATTAATGGTGTCAATTGATATGCAACACTTTTGCCAAACAATTCAGTTGCTTTACTTGCTCTTTCTTCAGCTGTACCTAAAGACATGATTTGTTGCATGGCATCTTCCATGTTTAGATCTGTGCCTTCAAGTTTTTTTGCAGCTTTTTCTAATGATGTCATTTCAACTCCGCATTGATTTGCTGCATATCCTAATTGCTGATAGAAAGTTGTACTTACTTTCATTCTTTGAGAACCTTTATCTATTAAGTCGGCATTTTCAGCAGCTGAGCTTGCCATTGAACTTAATGCTTTATATGCAGCAGCCGCACCAGCGGCAACAGTAGTTCCAATTGCCACAGTAGCAGCAGCAGCTTTACCTAAGGTACTTACTAATGAACCAGTACTTCTTTCACCTTCTTGAGTTGTTTCAGTAATTTGCTTTTTTGCATTACTATTATCTATATCAATTTTTCCTAAAATAGTAAAAACCTTATTTGCCATATTCGCCCTCCAATCCATAATCCTTCATTATATCTTTTGCTTTTCTCATGTGTTGATTATATACTCCAATATGAGGTGTTCCCTTAATTCCATCTTGAATTGCATCAAAAACTAATCCTATCAATTTAGGAATTTCATTTTCTTTTTTTACAGCATATTTTAATGAATCTACTGCCAATTCCCAATCATCGAATTTTTCAAGTCCACCAAAATATTTGTGATATAAATGTAGAACTCTTGGAGTTCCAAGCCCTACATTAATTTTAAAAAATCTTTTACTCTTTCATCTTTCATTAGATCCATTACAAATTTAATTACATCATAATCAGCAGCTTCTTCTTTTGAAATACCTTTTACAGATGCAATTAGATCTATAAATTCATTTTCAGCCTTATAAAAGTTATCTAATATTCCTTTTATAAGCATTTTTCCTAATTCTTCATTAGAAATTTGTTTTGTGAAATCAATATCATTAAGCATTGAAGATATTTCCATCTTATTAATAACTAATGATATTTTCGATAAAATTTTTGTATTCATATTTCCTCTCTTCTATTGCTCCCTTTTTCTATATCTATTGTTTTAGATACAATAAACATAAAAAAAGAGAGCAATTATATTCTCTCTTCGTTAAGCAGTAAATGGATTTGCAGCAGAAGTTTCTATACTCCAACAACATTGTTCAGTTGAACTTGTAGCATCATAATGACCTAAAAATTCAAGGCTGTGTTCGTTTTCTGCCTTACTTACACCTTTATAAGTAAATGCTCCCTCATGCATTGCATTAGTAACTTTTAATATTGTGTAAGTACCATCAATCATTTTAGTAACAACAGCAACATTTTTTAAATAGTTAGCACTACCAATTACACCAAAATTGCCTGGTGTTAATGTATTTGTACTAGCATTTACTGTTGCACCTGGAATAGCAAGTTTTAAGTTATCTAAAGAGCAGCAAAGTGTAGATATTTTTAAAGATACATCTTCGCCATCTTTAACTTGCATTCCTTTTGTTTTACCTTTTCTACCATCGAACTCAATATCTCTGATAGATGGTGTAACTGTAAATTCAGCTCCACCACGAGTTGGTCCTAAAACTTTCTCATTAGTTTCACCATAGTTTATTACAACTACACCTTCATCTATTTGAATTTTGTTTACATCATTTGTAGATAAATTAACTAAAGCCATATATATTACCCTCCTATTAAAATATTCTTGCTATAAATGTGATTCTACGATATGTAAAATCTTGTTCTTTTTGTTTTGATAGTACTTGGTCATCATAGTAAATATGAAATCCAATAAGACTATCGTGATAACTATAACCATCTATTCCAGCCCTTAAGCTATCACATATATTATCAATATCTTGATCTGATAATTCATTAACATAAAATTCAATGTCTAAATTACATTCATAACCATAATTAAGTGGTCTAAATGATATAGTAGGTACAACACCATATGGATAATTAGTATCTGTTGATGCCTCTTCATAATAGATTTTGTTAATGGTATTTAATTTTGCCATTATTACTTCGACAAAATGTTCTAACATTAAAACCACTCCTTCTTATATTTTATTTTTTTAGATTTCATAGCATTTATTTCAGCAGTCTCAATTTTACCAATTCCTTCAGTTAATTCGGAAGCCACTTTTTGAAATTTTGCAAACTCAGAATTTCTTAGATAATTATGTTGTCTAGTTCCAGGATTAGTTACTTCATAACCATACTTATTACCTTGTAAATCGGTTAATTGATATGTTAATCTAGCATCTTCATTCCCTCGTTTTAATTCTTTTGTTTGGATCGTATGACTTCCAGTTCCAAATTCAATCCAATAAGGATTTGGATAGAAAGTACCTTTTCGTACATTCTTTTTAAATGATGACTGTGTTAAATATCCTAACTCAATAGAGGCACTGGTTAAATCCGGTGCGACATATAATTCATCAGAATCTTGCGCCACAACACCATCAGCAAGTTGCCCAGTATAACCTTTGATATTCTTCCTAGTTTCTTCAACAATAATATCTGCAGAAGAAGTAAGAGCTTCTTTTGTTAAGTTCATTATTTCTTCAATTACTGCTTCAGAATTATCCTCGAAAGTGAAATCAATTGTAGTCTTGGCCATTTTAATTACCTACTGAATCTTTGTTTTCAATCAATGCTGAAGTTAGTGTTATCTCTATTAAATCTTCAATTTGATATGTCCTTAAAATCTTATACATGTGATCATGGTATTTGATATGTGTAACTCCAGTGAGGTCAAGTAATTTTGCTTCAAGTTTAATAGTAGGTTTTAATCCTACTAAGGCACTCTGATAAAACTCACCTTGACCTACACTTTTTTCGTTACAATAAAAAAGTTCCGGTGTATATGAAACTTTTGGCTTATACTTTGAATTTAATGTTATTGTTTCCCTCATTACATAGGCAACTTCTTTAAAATACATAATTATTCCACCTCATTTGAAGTAGTTTCAGTTTGTTCATCAGTTTCTGATACATTAACTGGAACAATTTCTTCATTGTAAGTTAGACTTAAAAATGATTTTAAATGTTCATAAGCCTTCATATATTTTTCAGAATCGGAATTTCCTAATCCAAAATATGCTTTGCAATAAAGGGTTACAGCTTGAATTATCATACTATCAGTATCTTTTATATTAGAAGAGGCAATGCCTGCCAATTCTAACTCTCTTTTACATGCACTAATTAAACCTTCAATTTCGCTATCATAAGCGGTATTGTTGATTCTTAATGCTAGTTTTACTTTGTTTAGCATTGCCTATTACCTCCTTAATTAAAGACTAGTAGCCATTTTTACGAATGCATCTTCGCATGCTGGTTTACCATCAAATATACCAACACCAAGATATTTATATGAGTTAGTATTAATATCGAAATCTTTCTTAACTTCAATATCTCTATTTAAGTTACCAACATATTTTTTGAAGTTTCCTAAGAATAATACTCCATCAGTTACTTCATCAGATAGAATTACATTGTAACCATAAACATAGTATTCGTTTCCTTCAACTCTTACTAAGTCATGCTTAGCATTGTCTTGTAATCCCATGATTTGATTGAATAATGTTTTCTTATTCATTAAGAATTTAGCACCTTTGTCATATCCTGCTGGTAATAAACCAATTAAAGATCTAACATTAGCAGCAGTTACACCAGTAGAGCCATTGTATTGAACTCCATTTGTGTTATTAACATAGCTAATTGCATTGATACCTTTAACAGTACTTGAACCAGTACCATTGATTATTTCATATTCAATCTTAGTTGCGATTGATTCAGCAAGCATTCTTACTAACCAATCCTCGAAATCTTCAACACTCATTTGAAGAATTGAATCAGATACTTGAATTAATTTAGTAAATTCATATCCGCCCAATGTAACACTTGTTAATACTGCAGTTGCATCAGCATTGATACCAGTAGAGTTTTCTGTATGATATCCAGCATCTGCTCTTGTAGTTTCAACAGCAAATTTTAAACTTCCAGGAACATGGAACAATTCGATTTCACCTAGTAATGGTACTAATTTTACCATTTTATCGAAAATCTTTTCAGCAGTTTCAGTTGGGATAACTGCAGTTGTTGATGTACTTAAAGCTCTTTCTTCTTCACTTAATTCCTTTCCTAGTAATTTTTTGAAATAAACACTTCTTTCATTTACTTCCATTTTCTTTTCTTCCTTTCTTTCTTCAGCAGTTTCGATTGTTTCTACTTCTGCAATGTTATTTTTTACCATTTCAAGAGTGGCATTTCTCTTTTCACCAGCTTCAATTAAAGATTTTCTAGTTTCTTCTAGTTCTTTAACTCTAGCCTCTGCTGCACTTATTTCTTCTTCTGACATTTCCTCTTGGCCTTCAAGTTTTTCAGATAAAGAACGAAGTTCAGCTTTAATTTCGTCTAAACTCATTACATTTCCTCCTTTAACTCGTTTAGTTTGATTTGCATTGCTAATTTTCTTCTAGCAAGTGCATTTTTTGCTCTCAAGTTCTCCAACTTCTCTTTTTCACCCTCCAGTGTAGAAAGAGCACGAGCATATATAGATGTTGTATCGTAGAATGGGGTGTCCACCACACTCACATCGAACAACTTATCTATCCTAAGTATTGTTCTTGTATCAGTTGCTAAATCCCATTTTTCTTCTTCAACAGTAAAAGCAAAAGACATCTTATCTAGTAATCCAGCTTGAATCATTTTATAAATATCTCTATTTGAAGTTGTATCAATCAATTCAGCACGAATAAATAGTCCTTTATCATCAATTGATAAACTCAATGATTTATTTCTTGTTCTAGCCAAAATTAAATGACTATCATCATGGTTATATTTCAAGCAAACATCCTTCATATCACAGCCATTAAATGCATCACGATCTATTATTTCAGTAAAGCCATGTGTAGCTGGACTATCAAATACAACCGCATATCCTTCAACGATCATTTTTTCTTCATTTTCTTCATCAGCTCTTACCTCTAGGTTTTCAGCTAAAAATCTTATTTCTTTTTCTTTATTCATTACAATTCCCTCCCATCTGGTAAAATAAAAACAACTTTTTCTTCTTTATAAGTTGCTTTTAAATTATCTAAATATTTTTTAGTATGTATTCCATCAATCTTGATTATCGTTGGTTTCGCTATTTGTTTCTTCGGTGCTTTCTTCATTGCTGTTTCCACTGTCTTTTCCACTATCAATCACATCCTTATCTAAATTCTGAACTTCAGTATATTCTTTTCTTATATATCTCTTATCACCATCTTCAACTGGTGGAAGATTCCATATTGCCATTACTTGATTTACTGTAAATATTCCTCTATCAAATAATTGCTGTGAAACACTTAATTTAGTTGCATTGCTAATAAACTGTAATTTAGTACTTTCAAGAACTACTTTTAATCCTCTCTTCGCATCTTCTTCTTTAACTATCATATTTGTTAATACTTGGCTTATTTGAATTGCTATTGGTTCAATAACATCTTCATAGAATAAGTTCCATTGATCTTCAGATGCAGTATTTTGAATTATTGATTCACTACAATGAAAATAATTAAATACATTGTTCTTAATTATATCCATGTTATCTTTATCAACGATAAATGGCTTGCTATCTACTTTTTGAATATCAGAATATTTATTATCAAAAATCATTACACCGCCATTGTTTTCAACTGACAATTGACTATCTCTAATTCTTTTTTGTTCTTTAACTAGATCCTCATCATTAATAACATTTGTTAATTTTGCAAGGAATCTAATCATAGCACCGCTCTTAACACCTTCTTTAATTCCTTGTTCTTGTGTATTAATTAAATCCATTGTTGGTGCTAATGCTGAATTAGATTCGCCCATGTATTCTTTTTTATAATACATTCTTCTTAAATGACCTACACGATCATGTTCAATGCAATATTTTTCTTCATTAATTTTATAAACTAGGTATTCAGTTCCTTCAAATAATACTATTTTAGATCCTTCAGATCGTACTGGATAATATCCAGCAACTTTTGTTCCATATTTATCTGAGTAAATTGGAACGATATAAGCATTATTTTCAACCAATAGTATTGTGATTAATCTATACAAGAATTGCTGTGTAGTCATTAATCTATTTGGTTTATTTTGAAGAAATGTTTGAATATCTTTATAAACTTTCTTGTTTGTATTAATAACAGGATTTAATTTGCTGCATTGAGTTGCAATTTTATCAACACATGTTCTTGTCAATGCCATTTCATATAATCCACCGCTAAAAGTTGAATATACTGGACTATATCCATTTATCAACTTAAAGGTATTTGTTAAATACTTCTTAATTTTCCTCTCTTCAACTTTCTTGCTAAAAAATCCCATTTTTTTACCTCCTATTGTAAGCCTTAAAGTCATCAAAGTGTCTCTGATAAACTACATATGAATCAATAAGGCTGACTGTTCCATCGATTCTTTGTTTACTATTTCGACCTTTAACTGGTCTAATATTGTCATTTTTATCAATCTCAATTTGTGTATTGGTCAAGCACCATTTTAAAATTGGATTGTTATTGTAATTTATTAAATGTGATTCCAAATCACTTGCTAACATTTTCATTGGAGTGGACATTGTTTTTGCTCCCTGAATAACTTCTTCAAGTACATATCCATTTTGTTTCATTTCTTCAGCCCATTGATTAGCTCCCCATGGATCATATCCTACCCACAAAGTATAAATTGAATATTTACTTCGTAATTCGTTATACCATGCAGTTACATCAGAAAAATTAACCATTGTTCCAGGGCAAAATCTAATATATCCATCTTTTTGCCAAATACTATATGGCACTTTATCTTCTTTTTCTTTTTGAGTTGCTCTAGCTTCTGGAATAAAGTACATTTGGCTTAAATATAATTTTTCTTCTTTCATTATCAAGCAACTAGCACATGTTAAGTCGCCTACACTTGATAAGTCAACCCCACCAATACCATAACAATTCCTTAAAGATTCCAATTCAAATGTCTCTTGATTATTTATTGTTTCAAAAGTAAGCCAACTGCCAACACCTGTTTCTCTAATATTAAAATCTTTTGTCAACAATGTCGGTAAATAATTTTTATCATTTTTTGCTCGTTTAACTTGCTCTTGTAAATAATCAAGGCCTTTTATTGTTCCTAATCCGGGATTTGCTTTTTCCCACATTTTAGAGTTTGTCCATTCTTTTCGCTCATCCAGTTCATAGATAAAGCTTATGAATCTTTCATCCTCTTTTTTGTCATACAATATCTCATTGCTTAATTCATATAGATCATCATAAATATTTTCTCTGACAAATCCAGCAGTTGATATTGTAAATAAAATAGGCTGCTGTCTAGCACCCATTGATTGTTTACTTACATCGTAAATATTTCTATCCTTCCAGGCATGTACTTCATCCAATATTCCACAGTGCATATTTAAACCATCTAGTGTATTACTATCACTAGCTAATGGCTCGAATGTACTGAATGTTAGATCTACATACAAGTCTGATTTTCTCTTTCTAATATGCTTTTGTAGTAAAGCACTTTGACTAACCATGTTCTTAGCTTCATCAAAAACTATTTTTGCCTGGTCTTTCTTACCAGCAACACAGCATACTTGTGCTCCACCTTCATTGTCGGCAAACAACATATATAATCCAATTGCCGAAAGCAATGTTGATTTTCCATTTTTTCTGGCAACTATTGTAAATACCTCTCGATATCTTCTCAATCCATTATCATCAACAAAACCAAATATACTTTGGATCATTGCTTTTTGCCATAAATCTAAAAGAACCGGTTTCCCAGCCCATTGTCCTTTACTATGCTTGCAGAACTTCTCTATGAATTCTATTGGTCGATTCGCTTTTTTTAAATCGAAATGATATTTACCAGGATTATTTAGATCGTTCACAATCTTTTCATACTGCCTTAGCAGCTTCTTGCAAACGATTATCTTCCCACTCTTAATAAGATTGTAATATGCTAAAATATAATTCATTACTTACCTAAAAAATCCTCTAGCTCATCCTTTTGACCAGTTGACTTCTCATCCTTAGTAAAATCACACAATTGTTTCAATACTGTCTGATAACTTTTAACAGTTTCCCTATAATCCTTCAACAATGGATTCGCTTTTGTAAAAGTTTGGCTTGCATTTATTGTTGTTGATGTATATTTCTCAATACTCATCAACTCTTGCTCCATATCTTGAGACATTATTAACAAAAAAGCAGCACGATCTATTAATTTATCAATTATTTCTTGTTTTTCTTTAGAAATTGCCTTAAAAGACTTCTTTAAATTAGCCTTTTCTTTGGTAATTCTTGCCTTCCTTACAGTTACTTGTTCCATATATCACTCCCATTTAACCCCCTTCACTTAATTTTATATTCCCAGGCTAAGAAAGGTTCAAGGGGCGGTTAGTTTAAGGCCTCCTAGGGCTGTTTATAGGGGGTGGTATAGTGGTTTTTAAAAGAAAAATATATAAATATTTTAAAAATTATTTTTTTATTTTTTTCTAAATTTTTTTTATACTATCTATGCTATAAAAATATATCATCCCTAAGCCACAGTCTAAGCCATGTTTCTATCTCTTTTCTATCCCTCATTTTTTGGATTATTATATTCGTATGTTAAGCTACCTTCCCTAGGATAATTATAATGATACATTAGTTTCTCAGTACATACAAAGGTAGGAGCCTTACACATTAATGCCTCATGGAATAAAGCATCTTCACCATACTGTAGCCCCACTCTATATCTAGTTTTAGGATACTTATCTATGAAGGATTTCTTTATAAACTTAAATGCACCAACCCTATTCATAACCCTATATTTATTTACTTCGTATATATTGCCATGATTATCTATCATGTCATAAAACACTATATCTACGATTTGTAGATCTTTCTCAAATATTTCTTCAAATATAGCTGTGTCTATATAATCATCAGCATCAACAAATAATACATATTCACCTTTAGCATTTGCTAAGCCTTTATTTCTAGCATATGAAACACCATGATTTTTTTCTAAGTTATATAAGTGAATATCTCTACGATTTTTAGTTTTTATAAATTTCTCAATATTTTTCTTCGTGTTATCTGTAGATCCATCATTTATTACTAAAATTTCCATACCGCTTTTTTTAGGTATGCTTTCCAAGCATCTTATTACCAATTCTTCTTGATTTAAAACTGGTATAATTACTGATAATTTCATTATCCCAACCTCTTTCCTGTACGTGCAATAAAATTGTCTATGTCGCTAGGATAATCAAAATCATCGGTTTCATCATCCCATAAAATATCATATTCATTTGGTAAATCTTCACGATGTGTATAAATATCAGTCCATCCAGCTAAAAATCTATTTATTGTCCAGTCATTAGTTAAATTTATGTTGCCATCTTCGCATAATTGATTAAAAACTGATAAATTATTTATCCACCAATCTACATCAACCACTTTATGAATATATCCTTCGCCCCATTGCTTGCCAGTATGAGGGTTAGCATTTAATCTACACCAATGCCCCCACTTTTCTATCTTACGATTTATACAATCTTTAATAATTGCATCTGTATAATAGCAATCACCATTTAATAAAATAAATGGCTCACGATATTTCTTCGCTATTGCTAAAAATAACTGTCTTTTTAAGCTGCAATTTTCAAATCTATCATTACTTGCATATTCATCCTCAAATTTGCCAATAATAATTAGATCATTTTTTGCAATTCCATTTTCATGGCATAATCTACACATCCTATGTAGAATTGTTTCACCATCAATTTTAAGTAATTGCTTTTCAACCCCTTTGTAATTCCCCCATCTAGTTGCATTTCCATCTGCCAAAATCAATACTTTCATTTTACCTCCGAACTAGTTGCCCACTTACATCAAAATAAAGTCCATCAATTGTTGATGGGTCTTTATGATGAATTTCAGCATGGCAATCTCTACATACCGGCATTAAATTTTCTTCTGATAGTGTTATTTTTGGATCATTTATGTTGGTTGGATTCAACCAGATAATATGATGCACTATCTCAGCCGGCTTATCTTTGCATTTTTGACATATATAATTATTCTTTGACATGATATAATCTCTTGTATCTTGCCAACTTTTACTTTCATAAAAACTTTTAGCCCAATCTTTTGCCATAATAACCTCAATATATAATAAAAGAGCCATAAGGCTCTATTTTTTTGAAAGGAGGTGATACATGTCGTGTATCACGATGTCTTAGTAAATACTGTAGAATAGATATAACAAGTTTCGCACTTGTAACTCTGCTCGATAGCACACTCCACCCTTTTATCGTATGCCCTATGTTTTACTGCTGCATACAAGGACAGCTTTATGTTTTGCTACTTAAACTATACATCTACTCTACACTACCTACTAAGGTAGTGCTTCAAAAACTCGGAGGTGAAACAAATCTTTTATCGATTCTTTCACAATACTAGTATATACCTAGAATTTTCCGATTTTTTCCGATTTTGTAATTTCATATAGATTTTTCTTTATTTCATCGATATAATCATAAGTTCTACTTAATGAAAAACCTATTAATTTACTGAAATGTTTAGGTTTTCTATTCTCAATCCATCTGTAAATATAGATCTTGTCATAAACAGTTCCAGATTCTCTCATTTTTATTTCAAGTTTTTTAAGCTCATAATTTAGCATATCACGGGTGTTTCTACTCTGGTTGATTAAATTATCGACCTCTTCCATTTCGCTCGTGTAATTGATTAAATTTAGGTCTGTGTAGGCATTAGAACCATCAACCATTACCTGTTTTATTTTTGATGCACCAGGAATAACTGCTAAAATTAATTTACTTTTCTTTTCTAAAGTTTCATTGTATCTTCTTGCAGCTTCTTTATATTGTTTTAATAGTACATGATATTCTAAATACATTTCCACCTCTTCCTATTCTTTTGGCATTTCATAAACAGCAAGATTATTATTTACATTATATAAGGCATTTCCATCAAAATCACTAAATCCAGTTCCTTGTGTAAACATTAATAGTTGCTCTATATCATCTAATACTTCTAGTGCTCTTTCTTCTGTTGCATAACTACCTAATTGTGAGCCATCACCGCCAGAATTACACCAAAGAGTATAATCATCAGTATAAACAACTGAACTAGTATCTTCTAACCATATTGACTTTACTAATACTAAACTTTCTCTATTTTGACTTCTAATCCATAATTCCATTATTTACCACCTTCTGCTGAAACCATCATATTTATCTAGATAATCTTTTAATTCATCAATTGTACTTCTAGTACTATCCATTATTGGCGGATTATATGCGCTAAAATAATCTCTATCATCAGGAAAATATAAAAATAATACCCATCTATATTCATTTTCTAAATTTGTTTCTATACATAAATGATATTTATTCTTATTAATTTTTCCGCTTATTTTAATTAATTTTTCTATATCTTTATTCATTTTTCATCCTCCTCAATTTTAAATAATCTTACCCAACTTCCATCTAAAGTTTTCTTTTTATCGATTAATCCTTTTCTTTTTCTACAAATATGTGAATGAATTACTCTGATACTGGTTTTAAAATATTCAGCACATTCTTTATAACTATCGAACTCCATAATGTAATTATCTTCTAAATCATACATCGCTATCATTCATATTACCTTCGTTTTTAAGCATGTTCTTTAATTCAGTTAAATAAGCAAATAATTTATCTACTGTTTCTACTTGAATAAAGTTTGTATAATCTATTCTTTCAAGTGCCATTTTTATACAACATTCCTTTTCTTCAAGCTTATCTTCTAATTCTTTATTTTTCTTTTTTAATCTCTCTATTTCCCGTTCTTCCCAAGTTGGTTCATCTAATGCATGTATATCTTTATCTGTTAAATATAAATCGTTCATTTCTTTCCCTCATAAGACATTACATAATCTACTTGTTTATCAGTTAAATTAATAAATCGGTTGCAATGTAGCATTAGTACGTATCTTTTTCCCTTTCTTTTTAATAATTTATTTAGTTCCACCTTTGTCACTGTGTTTCTCCTTTATTTCTTTCATTTTGTTATAATAATGTAATGTTGCATCAAAATAACCTTCGTTATAATCATCAAACTTTCTTGTCATCATAAGTTGGTTGTTTATATCTTTTTCTAACTCATTCCAATTGTTAGTTAATTTCTTATTTTCCTTCATCAAATCATTAATATCAGGAACTTTTTTTAGTCTTCTTATTGTTGCTGTTAAATCATCCATATCTATACCTCCATAGGCACTGATAATACTTTTGTTATCATCTTTTGGAATGCCAAAAATCATTTGATGTATTAAATTATCTATTTCTTCATCATTCATTATTACTCACCACTTTCGTATCTCAAAATTTTATCTAAATATTCTTTTGATGTATCTTTATAATTTATTTCAATACCTTTTTCTTTTAGATATTGAATAGTTGCTCTAGCACAAGCACAAGGCAAATCACTTCCATCACATAAATCACAAGCATAGTAATAACCACAAGCATTTAATCCGTTATCATCACTTTCTTTTCTTATCTCATCACTATCACAATATTTTTGAAATGTTTTTTGCCATTTTTTCTTGTCATAAGATGTAACCACATTTTTATCTATGTATTGTGTATCATCAAATAATCTATTTTGCATTATTACTCACCTTTGCTTTCTAAATTATCTTTTGTTGAATCTGATTTTATTTAATATTTCTCTAGATACTTTATCTTTAGTTTTTTCCAAATCAGATAAGTGTTTATAATGATATTCGGTTCTTGAATCACATTTTTTGCATCCATTTCTATAGCATCTTTTAGGTATGTAATCTTTATAAATAGCTTTAAATATATTTTTATATATTCTTTGTTTTATTTCATAATATTTGAATTTAGGATTATCATATTCAATTGATATGCTATCGCAAAACATTGGATATGCACCTTTGCAATTTATGCAATACCATTCACAACCAGGATTCATAAAAGTGCATATCAGAGGTTCTCCACAGTTAGGACATAACTCTATAGTTTTTCTAAATAAACTCATACTTATTCTCCTTTGCCTTCTAATTTCAGTTTTAGTTCCTTATATTTAGAAATAATAAGTTCAAGTGCTACAATGTCTTTAATAAATACCTCATTCGTTTCACTATCATTGGTTAAGAAACTTCTCCTATCATTAATTAAGCTTTTTAATTGTTCTAACATTTCATTATCAGTCATTATTTCACCACCTCTTATTTTGTTGTGTATATTTAATTAAAGCTTCAGTAAGTTTGTGTGTGTCCATTTCAAAGGGGAATCTTTCAATGAATTTATATATATTTCCATGATAAATAATCTCGTAAAAATCTTGTTTGTCAAAACTGATGGCATACATAACGTCTTTGGGAATTGTACTTTCATAGTCTATTTTCATTAATGTATTATCGTTTACATATTCTAAACTTTCACTGGCTTTTAGATATTTTCCTTTAAAGTACATGACAATTCTGTTGGTAACATAATCATATTCGATATTTCTAACTTCTACATCATACATATATCTAGGATTAATATCTTCGGTTTTTTGTATGTTAAAGTCTATAAAATTTCTACAATATGGGCATTTGTGATTATAAAGATGTTCAATGGTTGCACCACATGTTTTACATTTTCTTTGATTCACTTATTTCACCAACTTTACTTCTTTTAGTTCAATGTTATAATTAGACATTTCATATTCGAATAATTCCTTTGCATCGTTTAAATTTTTGGCTCTTATCAATTTGCTAGTAGTTCTATTCAAGTCTTTATATTTATAAATAAATCTATATGTTTTCATAATTATTTCCTCTTATGCTTTTCAATATCTTTTGTTAGTTCTTCTAGTTTTTTGTAATCATCCATTTGTTTCTTCTTACCATTATTTTTTTGAATCTTAATTTCAGTATCTTTCTTTTCTAGTTCTAATCCTTGCAATGCAATAATATCTTCGAGTTCTGTTATTTTATTTTCATATTCCTCTTTTTGATTATCAAAAGCATTAAGTAATTCTTTTGTTTTTCTTTTCTCTTTGCTGTAATTGGTTGTTAATGCTCCAACTTTTCCTGCATTCTTTCTTCTGGCTGTTTCTACCAAACATAATTTTTCTAATGTTATTTTTATATTTTCGCCTAAATCATGAACTGCATCAGTTATATTTTTAATTTTATTGTCGGTATTAGTTAGCAAATATGTATAGTTATCTATTGTTTGAGTTGAGTTCTTTTTTAATTTTTCATACTCAGATTTTTTTATAATCATATATTTCATTCTAATCACCTATCCTAACTTAATCAGTACACAAATTATTGCCACCAATATAATTCCTAAAAAACACATGGCCGCAATTATAAAACTTGTTACTTTACCTTCCGTTCTTATATCTTCTGCTACTAATAAATTTATTGCTCTTTTAACCTTTTCAACCAAACCCACCCTTTTTTTATCTTTTTTGTTTTTCATTTATTCCTCCAATAATTCCAAGATGGTTGCTCCAGCCAATTCTTTTTTTGTAAACACAAACTCAATATTATATCGTTCCTTCATGGTATTCATAATTTTAGCAAGTGTTTCACCTTTAACTCGTGTCCTGGTTGAACTCCAGTTCATGACATCTTGTATTGAACTTATTTTTTGTTCCTTAATCAAGAATATAAATCTCTCACAACCTATTTCTCTAGCTCTTTCAATTTCTCTTTTTACTCTCTCGTGTTCTTTAAGTGAAGTTAAGTTGCCGCACATTTCAAGTAAATCTTTTTTTAGATCTATAATTACTTTCGTGCTATTAACTAACTTAACATCACCGGCATAAAGTTTATTTCTAATCCATTTAACCCCATGAATATCTAAATAATCAGTAACATAACTGTCTTTCTGATTTCTAGTGTCCATTTCTATAATCATAATTTACTCCTAAAATGGTGTTATTTCTTTAAATACTTGCTTAGTTTTGTCATATTCCATTTCTACATAACCAGTTACTCCATCACGATTTTTAACAATATCAACATTCATTTTGATAACTGGTGTAATATTTTTTTTATCTTCGGCATTTCTATAAAGCATTATTACTTTGCTTGCACTGTTTTCAAGTTCACCAGAATCTTTTAACATTGATAAACTTAATTCTTCACTCTGATATGCTCCACGATTTAACTGGCTTGCAGATATAATTGTGCAATCATACTCCAGACACATTTGTCTTAATTGCTTTGCAACCTCAGTTGCTTGTTCATAAAGTGATTTTGTATTATCAGCCCTGGTTAATCCTAAATGGTCTATGAATAAAACTGTATGTCTATTTTTGTCTTTATATTTCATTAAGACATTTTTTATTTGTCTAATATCATTTGCTTTATGTTCTACAATAATATTTGCATCTTCAATTTTTTGTTTAGCTCTTTCAATAGAACTTGCTTGATAATCACTTTTAGGTTCTAATATATCATCAATTGGAACACTTGCCTTAATTGAAATAAGTCTTTTATAAATTGTGCTTTTACTCATTTCCATATTGAAATAAATACATTGATACCTATCCATTAGATCATTCATTAAATTAAGCATAAATCCAGATTTACCTTGCCCAGTCATTGCACCGATAATTAAGAAATCACCTTGAACTAATTTTAAAAAATTATTTAACTTACTATAATTATTTAATCTAACTTCAACTTTTTCAGTGTTAATATTTTCGTTTAATTCCTCAACACTTATTGTTGTGCTGCCTTTAATTAATTCAATGTCATCCAGTTCTTTCATTTTCTTCATAAATACATCGTAAGATATTTCTTGCTTTTCTAATTTCTTATTAAGCATATTAACTATATCTTCTTTGTAATATTTAACAATATTTTCTTCGGCAACCTTTAATTGTTCCTTCCATGCAGTCTCAAAATGAAATGTCTCAAATATTAACTCGCACATCTTCTCAATATTTGCATCACGATGTTTCTCTACAATTTTAACTGGATTAACTATGCCATATTCCTCATAGCATTCTTTAGCATATTCAAATATTTTTGCATTGCTTGAATTAACTAAGTATTGCGATCTAACCTGTGTAATATCAAACAATTCATTTCTATTCAACAATAAAGATAAAAACTCGTTTTCGATTTCTTCTCTATTATCTCTACTTATTCCTAGCATTATCCTAACCTTCGACTTATATCTTGCTTTTTAATCTTGCCATTTTCTAGATCTTTCTTATACCAATTAGTTAAAACTAATTTCCAGTTCTTTATTGGCAAACCATTTCCATTTATCCAACCTATACCTTCATAATAATCAAAAAATCTTTCACAATATTCTTGGGTGATACCTAAGGATGAACCATAAGAAATGATTTCGGAAAGTGTGTGTGAGGGTGAGGGAGTTGTCTCTCTCACATTCTCATTTTCATTTACATTTACATTATCATTCTCATTTACATTCTCATTAGGTTGTTTTTTGGTTGTTTTTGAAAACGACCATTGGTTGTTTTTGGTTGTTTTTCGTGCATTTTGGTTACCTATTGGTGCACCGCCTTTTTTGCCATTTTCATACCTTTCATAGTTGGCTAAAATCTGCGGTTTTATTAGTTTAAATATGGTTGCAGGCATTCCAGTTAGCTTTAGTTCTTTTTGGTTTAATGAAAGTTCGCAAATTGCTTCATATACTTGTAATTTGTCTTTAATTTTTAAATCTTTTATTGCCTCATAGAAACTTCTATAAAATACAAAACTTTCTTTCATAAGGAATTACCTCCTTACAAATCAATTCCAGTTCCATCTAATAAATCATGTAATTCTTGATCACTTACTTCCCTTGCTCCAGTTGATTTATTACTTTTGTCTCTATAAAACTCCTCATAATCATCAACTGACACATATTTACCATTAAGCAATTTAACATCAGGTATTTGAATTTCATTTAATTTATCTAGACTTCTAAACTGTGTTAATTTAGTTGCAACCTTTACCTCTTTCTTATCATTTTCGTACTCTTCCCAACCAAATACTCCTACTATCTTTTTATTCTTAAATTGTCCTAAATCAAGTTCCTTACCAGCATCGGCAACAATCTTCGCACTTGGGTTAGAATGTTGAACTGCTGTAATAAATCCTTTTAAATATGCTGTTTGTTCTGGCTTTAATGATAGATATCTTTTACCAGCACTAGGCCATCTCTTTTTATCGCTTGTATCTGCATCATATTGCTTTTGAAAATATCCATCAAATTCTTCACCCTCAGCAATGTCAACACATACTTGTAATGATGTATTTCCAGATTGCTCGCTTGTATATTCTCTAACATCAATTATTTTGCAGATGTGTGCCCCTAAACTTAAACTTGTAAATTCGCCAACTTCTTTAGCTTCAACTTTATCGTAATCGTTTGGTAATACCATAATTATTCAACAACCTCCTCAATTGTAGTTTTAATACACATAACTTTATATTTTGTTGTTCCTTCTCTTTTGTTAAGGTATTCCATTAACATTAATGATAATTCTTTGCTATCAAATTCAATAGCATCGCCAATATCTTTGCTATCACTTATACTGCCCCTATAAATGTAATGAACATATTTTTTACTTGCAGTTCCTTCATTAAAATAAATTATATATTTTTCCATTATTTTGTTTCCTCGCTTTCTTTCTTATCTAAATCATAGTAATCTCTAATAATGTCATCGACTTTCTTTAAATCATTTTCCATTTCTTCTTGTTCAAACATTCCAATCGGTGTTTTAACACAGTCTTGTCCATTGTTTTTTAATCTAAAAATATAGTTTCCATTTTGGATCATTGACCTAATGCATACAGTAAACATACCTTGAATATTTACCTTATCATCAAGTAATTTACCAATAGTCTTTGGTTTAACATTTCCATCATCATCACTATCTTCATGCATAATTAGATAAACTGTCTTGCCACCTTGTAAGTTTTTAATTCCCTGGATTAGATTCCAGAAGTTATTTGCTAGTTCATTGTATTTATCAAATCCTTTAATGCTTGATTTACTCATGAACTCAGTTGTAATTAGATAATTTGCATCATCAATTACGATGGTTTTCTTAGTTGTTTTAGCAATAGATGCTAATATTGTTTGATAGTCATCAAGTTTAGGTGCATTTAAATCGTTCTTAAATGGTAATGGTTTACCTAAAACATTAACTATTGCTATCTCATCCTTTTTAAAATTTCTCATTGAAGCTGATTTGCCGCTTCCGCTTTTACCAATTAATAAAACTGGTACACTGTTCATATGTTTCACTCTCCTATTTTCATAAATTTTAATTACTTCTTCACGAAGTTCTAATGGTTCGATAATCTGATAATTATCCTTTGTGCAATCAAAATATACAATTGCTTTTTCTTTAGGTACTAAGCCTGTCATGTATTCGATCTTATAACAGTATGCATTTAACTGTAATGAATAATGAATAAAGTTGCAATCCTCGTATTTATTAAGAGGTACTAGCATTTTCTTATGGCCATAACTTTCAAATTCAATCTTTTTATTGCTCTTGAAATCAGCTACAAGTAGATCGCCAGTATATTTATTCATTAATACAATATCGGTTGCACCGCATTCATCATAATCTGGTACACCTAAATAAATTTCACAGCCGACTAATTGATATATGTCTTTGTAATCGTTATAAAAATTAATTGCTTGTCCACTCATTACTAATAATTCTTCTTGCATTCTTCGTTTATTAAGTTCTGGAGGTATATCCTCGTATGTAAATATATAATCCTTACCTTCCCATAAACTTTGTGCAAATTCGTGGATTTTTGAGCCTTTTATTGTCGAGTGTAAATTTTCAATTCGCCATTCTTCTAAGACTTGTAATTGACTTACACCTCGTTTACTAGCTACTAAACTTGACATTTCCCACTTGTCAAATTCATTTTCATATTGACCAATTAAGCCAGTTGTACTTATACCTACTTTTTCGCCTTTGTAAGTATAATAATGTCCATCAGGATAAAATTTATAATCATCGAACACCTTTAATTTCTCTAATATTTCATTCATACTTTTATCCTCGTTTTTGACAAAAAGATACTTTTATGTTATATTTAATACATAAAAAGTTTTACCAGAACTTTTTTTCTTTTTATCTACTAATTCTTTCATATAAATAATTTCCAGATTCTGCTACAACAATTAATGAAATTATAAATACAACTAAGCCAAAAGGTGTAAATCCAACTAACTGTTTGCTAAAAAATGGTTTAATAGTAATTGCATAAACAGCTTCGATTACAAAATAACTTCCAGCAATTAGTGATATGAAATTCCATATTGCTTTTTTATTTACCTTTCTTTTTTTCATTTAAATCAATCCCTTTCTCATTCTATTTGCTTCTCTTCTGATAAGTGCCACATCTATATGGCATTTTTCGATTACCTTTTGAGTTGGTATCAGTTTTGGTCTAGTTTTAAAATAAAACTCACCATTAGCATCCATTTCATCGGTTATACTTTTTCGTAAAACATCAATAGTATTTCTTCCAGCTGGGATTAAAATCATCATTCCTTCAGTATCAATCCATGCTCTATTTATTACTGATTCCATCTCAATATAATCTGATGGTTTTCTTTTTTTAGTTTTCATTGATTTTTCCCTTCCAATTTTTGTAAACTACTAGTGAATATTTTCACACATGTTTTTAAAAAAAATATAAATACTAATACCATAGAAGTCCAATATTTTTTCTAAAACATCTAGTTTAATTTTTTCACTATGATTTTCATAAAAAGATATCGTATTCTTGTGTATTTTTATAGCATTTTGAACATCTTGCAAGGTATATCCATGTCTGATTCTAAGTGCCTTTAATTCCTTGCCAACATCCTTTGCTACCATTCCTATCACCTCCAATCATAATTCGATTATAAGTGAATATTTTCACGTTGTCAATACTTTTTGTGAAAAAAATCACTTTTTTATTGAAAATTAAAATAAAATAGTGTAAAATTACAATTGAAAGGAGTGAGATAATGAGCGAATATTTTAGAAAAAATCTAAAATTTTTAAGGGTGAAAAAGGGATTGTCGCAAAGTCAGTTAGCAAAAAGAATAAACAAGGATCGCTCATCGATTGCTTATTGGGAATTAGGTAAGTCCGAACCATCGATTGAGAATGTTATAAAGATTTGCCAAGTTCTTGATGTTCCTATTTTTGACTTAACTGGTAAAGATTTAACCATTGAAAGTGAAACTAAACATGAAGATAATGAATTAGATAAAATACTATTTAGTAAAGCTAAAGAATTATCTGAAGAAGATAAAAAAGTAGTTATTAATGTTATTAATTCAATAAAAAGAAATATAGATAAAGAAGAAGATAATTAAGAGGTGCATTCATATGTTAAAGGAATTATTATTAGGTAATATTACTCAGGATGAATATTTTAATCAAAACAACATATTATTATTATCTGATAGATTACCTTATAAAGTATATGGGTGTGTCTTTTTATATAGGGATAGATATTGTATAGTAATTAATAAATCTTTATCAGAATATAAGCAAAAAAAAGCTATATTGCATGAAACAGCTCACATTGAACTAAATCATTTATTTAAGAAAAAGCATCTTCTAGAATTTAAAATTGAAGGTCTAGAGGATGAAGCTGATGAATATATAAAAAGAATTGAGGAGGAAATAAACTATGAATAAAGGCGGTTTTTCTTGGAAACGATTATTAGGTGTTTCAAAAGTAAAATCAAAAATTTCTAGATCTATCGGAATACCTTTGACTAAAACAGGTAGGCAGCAAAAGTTAGGTAGAACTATAACCAAATTATTTAAATAGAAAATGAGGTCGAGGTTGAATGCCAGTATATAAGACAAAAGAAGAAAAAACTAAAGACAATAAGATATGGTACTTCATGGTATCATACACCGATTTACTTGGCAACAAAAAAAGGTATAAGAGTAAAAAGTTTGCAACTAAGGAAGAAGCTACAAAAGAAGAAGCTAAATTTAGATTATCAATTGGCAAAGAAAAAAACGAAGATTATACATTTAACCGAATATTCGATGAGTATTATGTTTATAAATCAGATAAAGTTAGACCTACTAGCTTATCTAGATTAACAGTACAATATAAACATGTTGAGCCTTATTTAGGTAAAGTTAGAATATCAAAACTAACTTTAGAACAGTTTACTCAATGGAAGAATGAAATGAATAAGACTAATCTATCAACCAGTTATAAAAATAAGATCTATTCGTTAATTCAGGAATTAATCAATTATTCTAATAAGATGTATAACATTAATTCCATAGTTCCAGAAAAGATTGGCAAGTTTGTTAATCCAACTGAAATAAAAAAAGAAATGGATTTTTATACTTACGATGAATTTCAGCAATTCATAGGTGCAGTTGATGATCTAACATATAAATGTTTTTTCTCACTTATTTATTATTGCGGACTTAGACTTGGTGAGGCACAGTCTTTAAATTGGAATGATATAGACTTTAAAAATGGTAAGTTATCTATTACTAAAAGTTTAACAACAAAGATAAAGGGGCAAAAATATGTCATTATGCCACCAAAAACTAAAAATAGTATAAGAACATTACCAATACCAAATAAAGTTCTAGAATTGCTTAAAACACTTTATAAGCAGTGTAAAGATATTCCAGATTTTAATAAAAAATGTTTTGTATTTGGAATCTTCTTCCCTTTACCAGATACAACGATAAAACAACGAAGGGATAATTATTGTAAAAAAGCGAATATTAGAAAGATAAGAATACATGATTTTAGACATTCATGTGCTAGCTTATTAATCAATAATGGTGCAAATATTACTTTGGTTGCTAAGTACCTAGGGCACTCAAATATTAGCATGACATTAAACACATATTCGCACATGTACAAGTCGAAGTTGGAAGAGATTGTAGATCTAATCGACAAGATGTAATTTTAGGGGCATTTTAGGTACACTTTAGGTACACTTTTTCTAAAAACACACAATTTTTGACAATTTTTAAAACATTGAAAAATGCGTAAAACCTTGATTTTATTGGGTTTTATAAAATGCCTGGTAGCAACATTTAAATCTCTCCTACTCCGCCATTAAGTAATTAAGCCCTTATAAAATAAGGGTTTTCTTATTGCTAAAATGGCGTTAGGTACATTTTAGGTACATTTTTTTTGCAAATTGAAAATAAAAAAGCACAGTAAACCGGATTTTACTGTGCATTTTTCCATTTATAAGCGGACTTTTTCACAATCATTGTGCATTTATATATTTTCTAGCGGTTTCTAAATCTAGATTATAATAATTCATACCATCAAAGCAACTAGCTTTATTGTTAACTATTTTAAGTAGTATTTCAGATATGTTCTTATTTATGCCTAATTCTTCGCAGAACATATCTTTTTCTTTACCTCGTAGTATTTTACTAATCATACCTTTTCCTCCTCTTGGTGGCTTATTTTAACACTTTATTGTGTCGAAATTTGTCGAAATTTGTCGAATTAGCATAAAAAAAAGAAGTCATTCTGTTACTAAAATGCCTTCTTTTATATTTTCTAAATTTTGTTTTAGTTTGCCTTTAGTGTCTAAGTATTGCATTCTTTGAAGAATCTTTATAAGAACATCACCATCTACTTGTCCAACTACAAAATAATTCGTTTTACTTTTCTTAAAATAATGTAACTGGTCAGCTTTTATATAGCCATTTCTTAAGTCATGATTGTTAATGGTTCCATCTTTTTCTTTTATTTCTATATTTTCTTTATATTTTAATTTCTTTGTTTTCTGTTCCTCACTTTTAAAAGATGACATAACCGCACCAACAAGGTCAAAATTTAATCCTTCTATTTCACCATTTTTATCGTTAACCACAACAAAATAATGCATACTGACTTGATTACTTCCATCACCAACAAATTTTGATACTGCAATAATATCGCCTAATTTACACATACTGTATTTCTACTCCTATCTATTTTTTGGGCAATTCTACTACTACTTGTCCTTTTTTCTTACCACTTAATATTTCTTTTTCATTTGACCATTTAAAAGGTATAACATCTTTAAGCGAATTCTTAGGTGCGTTAGGTCTAGACTTTTCAAAGAAATTTAATGGCAATCCTTTTATAGTTTCCATAATACACACCTCCTATTTTCCATAAT
>Ga0310786_10002007_pt1 | contig 31962 bp, 30 predicted proteins | sample AusTroGonzalo_MG_FD_203881 | JGI IMG/M metagenome (GOLD analysis project Ga0310786, IMG submission 203881) | Bovine rumen microbial communities from tropical cattle in Woodstock, Queensland, Australia - Gonzalo_03 (v2) (version 2) | ecosystem: Host-associated > Mammals > Digestive system >...
AAGCTGGGGGTAGTTGTAATTGACATAGCAGCCGTGGAAGTAGGCAACCTGTTCCTGAAAAGCGGCCTGCTCCTTGCGGCGGCGTTTAAGCCATCCTTCAAAGCTGCGGGCGCTGTATTTGGGAAAACTGCGGTGCTTGTCAATGGCCAGGGTCCAGTCCAGGGCGGTTTTGGTTATTCCAAGTCCTGTGACGCCGTTGACGATTGGCGCAAAAGGACGGGCCATGGAACCCATGAAATCCGTATTGGCAAGCATGACATCCCTAAGCTTAGGGGCCGATTTCTCATACTTTATACGCGCGCTCTGTATAAGGTCTGCTACGTCTACGCCGGAGGGACAGGCCACTTCACAGCGCTTGCAGTTAAGGCAATACTTGAGCGCGTAGTTGAAAAAGTACGGGTCCTTGAGGCGCAGGCGCTCACCGTCAGGACCGGCCTGCTTGGGGCCGGGGTAGAGGGGATTCACCTGCAGCACGGGGCAGTAAGCGGTGCACACAGTGCACTTCATGCATTCCTCAAAGTTGTGGGAACTGGATGTATATTCCTGTAATTTTGACATAATCACTGTTCTTTTTCAGATTCTTCGCTTCGCTCAGAATGACAAACAATGTCAGAATGAAAAACATTGTCATCCTGAGGAGCGGAACGACGAAGGATCTCATCAACCACCGCAAAGGCGCTGTTTATGGCAAGGCCGGCGGCAGTGCCGAATTCCGGCCTTGTTGAGCCAAGGACGGAGCCAATGGCGTATAGGTTCTTGAGCGGCTCACCATCCTTGATGGCCAGCAGGGAAGCATCCGTTTTGACGCCGTAACCCATATAGGGCTGATCCTGAGCAAATGAGGGATTGTACCAGTCATTACGGTCCTGGGCGTATTCCACGTCAAGGCCAAAGACCGGCTCCTCCACCCGGAAAGGATTGCTTCTGAGGCCTTTTGAGAAGTATCCTCCGCTGGCAAGGATGAAGGAAGAGGCTTCAAGGTAATGGGAGTCCAGATTGCGCGTTACAATGCTGTGGACTACACCGTCATGAACGTGGGCCGACAGGGCTTCGTCGCCTGCCAGGAAAGTGCCGCCAAGTACCTCAAAGCGGCGTTTGAGCAGCATTTGGGTGCGTATGCCCGGAACGGACGGCGGCATTGTTCCGGCAAAGACCACCTGGGCCGGAATGCCCTGGCGGATGCGCCCTGGAACAGATGCGTCTGAAAGGCCGAACACCTGGGGCAGAATAACCGTATCCTCATCTTTGAGGAGAACGCATACTTCCTGAACAACCTTGTTCCACACCCTGTCCATTTTGCGGGCAATCTGGACTGAGCGCATCTCTGAGGGGCTCAGCTGCAACTGCTCCAGTTCCGGGAGGGAAATAAAACGTATACGGCACTCAAGACCCTGTTTTTCAAGACCCTCTGCAATGAAGGAGGAGAAGAAGTCATGATAGCCGGTAAGGTTCACTATAAGGGCTCGCCGGCCGATTATGGGGCTGCTGAAAAGGGAAATGTCTTCCAGTGAAAGGGCGCTTTCACGGAAGGTTCCAAGCGGCATCAGGCGTACACCTGGAGCATAATGCACGTGTATTCCGGCTTCCCTGAGCAGGGTGGAAAGCCTTACGTCCGGCTCCTTGATGGACTCAAATGTGCCAGAGAAAAAGTGCAGCGCATTTTGCCCGCCGGAGACTATTGCGGTTGAGAGCCCCTCTTTCTGGAGGCTGATTCCGGCTACCATTCCGGCAAGGCCGCCGCCTATAATAACGACGTCGAATTTCATAGGCCTAACACATGTTTATAAACCCACTGAGTGTATTCAGCTTCACGAAGGGTGTCTCCCCAGCCAATAGGGAAGTTTCCCTTCCATCGCTCCTGGAGGAAGTCTGCCAGGTCCTTGCGCTCACGCTCTACGCAGCCGTGCGCCTTGGCAAGAAGGCCGGCGGCACGGCAGGCGCAGAACTCACCCTGACAGGTGCCCATTCCTACGCGTGTGCGCCTGCGTAAATCTGTTAGTGTGGAGACTTCAAGGCGGTCTATGGCGGCATTGATTTCTCCTACGGACACTTCCTCGCACTCACAGATAAGGGCCTCGTCCCGGCGGTCTCCGCTACGGATTCTGGAGGCTCTTGTACCCATCCTTGAAGCCGCGGCTTTTTGCGCCGTTGAGGGTGATTCCCATATTTTCTGAGCAACGTGTTCATAGGACTTTTCCTCACTCCCAGGAAGGGGAATATTAGCTGTTTCACAAGGCTTGTCAATACCTAATTTTTGGCAAACGGCATTGGTTGCAATTTCTGCCATTAGCCTATAAGTCATAAGCTTACCGCCAGTTATTGTGACAAAGCCTTTAAGTCCGTCCCTAACCTCATGATCCAGACAAACTATTCCACGTGAAATATTGCGTCCGGTGGGGTCATCGTCGGCCGAAACAAGAGGTCTTACACCGGCGTAAGCGCGCAGTATTCTGGTGGAAGAAAGGGACGGCGCAAGCTTGGCTCCTTCCGTGATCAGAAGCGTAACCTCATCCGGCGTTACGGCCACGTTGTCGCACTCTTCAAAGGGGATGCGGGTAGACGTTGTGCCAATTACGCAAACGGTGTCTCCGGGCACCAGAATGTCTGCATTTGAGGGCTTGCGGCAGCGGTTGATAACAAGGTTGTTAACCCTGTGGGCAAAGATGAGGAGGGCGCCCTTGGCGGGGAACATTCCAACGTTCACCCCGGCCATCGCGGCTATTCCGTGGCCCCAGATCCCGCAGGCGTTGACGGTAACGGGAGCGTAGTAATCGGCCGATTCCCCGTGTATATTGCGGGTGTGGACGCCTATTATGGTGTCTCCCTCACGGATGAAGCCGGTGACTTCCGTCTGGAGGCGCACCTGGCCGCCGTGGAGTTTGGCGTCCAGCATATTGGCGGCGCAAAGGCGGAAGGGGTCCACGCTGCCGTCCGGGACACGCACTGCACCTATGAGGTCCGGATTAACTGACGGCTCAAGTCTGCGAGCCAGGTCCGGATCAATGATCTCAGCATTAATACCAGCGCTCTGGCATGCCTGGACAAAGTTTTGCTGATAGGCAAGGTCATCTTCCGGCAGGGTGATGAAAAGGCCGTCCGTCTCATCTATGCAATGGGCGGCAATGCGCTTCAGAATCATATTCTCCTGAATGCATTCACGGGCCGATTCTGCGTCGTTCACCGCGTAGCGCGCTCCGCTGTGGAGAAGGCCGTGGTTTCGGCCCGTAGCGCCTGTTGCGATGTCCGAGCGCTCAATAAGCAGGGTCCTGAGACCCCTCATTGCGCAGTCCCTCTGCGTGCCGGCTCCGGTGATTCCGCCGCCTATGATTATTACGTCAAATTCGTTGGGTTTCATAGTCTGGTGTTACTGTCATGCAAATTTAACCAAAAATAGATGCAAAAGGAAATTAAAATGCGGCTTTTGACGAACGGGGGACTTTTGAGAGCGGAGGACTGAGTTTTGGCGACGAACGGATTTTCTTAAAAGCTATGCTTTTGCTAACTTTGTAAGGATACTTAGTAACACTAAAGAAAAACTTAAATGAAAGCCTGTTTTTTTGGAAGAAGTAGCGTAAAAGCTACTGTGATGGTGTTTTTGACGCTCTTTGCCGTGCTCTCCTGCGTAAAGACGCCGGAAACGGAGAACGCACTCTTCATCAGAGTGTCTGAAGACGCCCTTGGATTCAAGGGTGACGGGGAGAGCAAAACCATTGAAATTGAGGCGTCAGGTGCCTGGAAGGCCCTTGCTATGGAAAACTGGGTTATGGTTAATCCCGCAAATGCAGTTGGCAACAAGACAGTGACCGTTGCTGCCCAGGCAAATGAAAGTACCTCCCAGCGCAGCACTAAAATAAGCATATTCCTGACACAGGACCCTGAGAATGTTATCAGCGTGACTGTGACCCAGGCCGCCAAGGGCGGACAGGCCCCGGATCCGGATGAGCCGGAGGGACCGGACGATTCTTCCCTTGTCATCCCCAGGTCAGACTTTGACACGGAAAGCGTATGGAGCGTTACCGGAAGCATCATGGACCTTGGATGGAATAAGGACCTCACCATGTATGAGGAGGCGTCCCACGGCTGGATTGCAGCCTTTGATGTAGTGGTTGCGGAAGGAGAGGAATTCAAGTTCCGTAAAGACGCCGGCTGGGCAACCAACCTTGGAGCAGGGAAGGGCCAGCCCTCAATTGACAAGCGTTACAAGCTGGCCGATGACGGTGGAAACTTCAAGCTTGCCGCCGGAACCTATGACATGTACATCCAGCCTACGTTCATGCTTCTGTATGTTCTCAATGCAGGAGCAACCTTCACCCACGGTGATGCCGTGGCAGAGGCGGAGCAGGGAGAGAACGTGAGAATCTACATCCTCAACAACTCCACCTGGGACAAGCCGTACATGTATGCCTATGCGGCAAACGGCGCATATCAGCCCTTCGGCTCATGGCCCGGGACCTATGCAAACGGCACCAAGCAGTATGGTGACTACACATACACCTACTGGGAGGCTTCCGGTTTCAACGGAGTGGGAGACGTAAACCTCATTCTCAACAACAACGGAACAGAACAGTATCCTGCCCCGGATGAGGAAGATCCTCTCTGGAGCAAACTTACCATCCTGAACAGTCTCTTCTTTGAGTGGGACGGTGAGAAGGTCACTGTCATTGAGGACCCCAACAACCCCGGAGTATCCGGAAAGGGCATAGAGCCCGTGGAGATGAAGTTCGGCTCCAGTTCATGGACTATCATCGGCACACTTGGTGGCACCAACTGGGACTATGACTTCCCCATGGATACTGAAGGCTACTGGGAGATTGCAAGAGATGTTACCGTAGCGGCAGGGGAGGAATTCAAGTTCCGCCAGAACCGCAAGTGGGATGTCAACTACGGCGGAAGCGGCAAGGTGGGAAGTTCCTTCAGCGTAAGCCAGGACGGCCCCAATATCTCTATTGCCGCCGGTACATACGACATGTACCTCTGCGTAGAGAAAAAGCTGGTTTATATCCTCACTGCAGGATCGGCCTGGACGCATGAGGCGGAGGGCAAGCCGGACGTAGACATTATCGGCGATTATGATCCCAACATGGATCCCGCCCTCAAAGCTTCCGGCCTTACCTACCAGATCAACATCTTCTCCTTCAAGGATTCGGACGGAGACGGATACGGAGACCTCAACGGTATAACCCAGAAGCTGGATTACTTTGACAAGATGGGCGTCACTGGCCTCTGGCTGTCGCCTATACACAAGGCCCAGAGCTATCACGGATACGATGTCATTGACTATGAATCCATCAATCCCCGTTTTGGCACTGAGGAAGACTTCAAGAACCTTGTCAAGAAGGCTCATGAACATAATATCCGCATCTACCTGGACTATGTGATCAACCACGCAGGTGACCAGAGCGTCTGGTTCTCAGATGTAAGGGATAACGGAACGGCAAGCCCGTACTGGGAATACTTCTCCCTGTCCAAGAATCCTGAGGCCGATATCAAGGCCGGCAAGATTGCCCAGGTACAGCCCAGTGATGGATTTGACAAGTACAAATGGTATCCAGTGCTGGTTGGCGGAAAGGGCCAGAAGCGCTATAAGATAGACCTTGACTGGACCAACGCGTCGGCCCCCAAGATGACTGTGACTGAAACCACGGGAGCCGTAACCACAACTGGTGAACACAAGAATCCGGAGCGTTATCTTTACTGGGGCGGCGGCACTTACAGCCAGTTTGTTGATGCCGGCACCAACAAATACACCCTTACGCTGGATTATGAGAGCGCCTGGGGCTGCCTTGTACGCACCACCAAGGAGGATGTGTGGACAGGCAAGACAAAGTGGGGCTTCAACACCACCGGAGACCAGATGAAGCTTGGTCAGGCACATACCCTTTATTCAGACGACAATCCTGACAATGTCCAGTCCATTGTCATGCCAGGCGGTGAACTCTATTACTACTACACGGAGTTCGGCACAGGAATGTTTGTAGATTTCAACTACGGTTCGGCAGATAAGTGCGCAGATTCCAAGGCATTCAAGGCTGTTGTTAAGACTGCAGAGAAGTGGCTTAAGCTTGGTGTGGACGGCTTCCGTCTGGATGCTGTGAAGCATATCTATCACAATGAGACAAGCTGGGAGAACAAGGCCTTCTGGAATGCATTCTACAATGCCTGCAACACAATTTACAAGCAGAACGCAAGCGCCCGCACCGGACTTTCCGGCATTGTGGACCAGAATATCTTCATGGTGGGCGAGGTGCTCTCCGGAGACGGTGACTGCACTCCGTTCTACGAGGGTCTTCCCGCCCTGTTTGAATTCCAGTTCTGGTGGGACCTCAAGGAGTGCCTCAACAATGAGACTATCTACCGCGCCGGTTATGGCCAGAACTTCCCCGGATCCCTGGTATACCGCTGGAACGGCCACAGGGCTGTAAGGGAAGATGCAATCTCAACACCCAAGCTTGCAAACCACGACGAGGACCGCACAGCTTCAAGCCTTGGCAACTACAAACCCAAGATTCGCCTTGCCGCGGCAATGCTCTTGACATCGGCCGGCCGTCCCTACATCTACCAGGGTGAAGAGCTTGGCTACTGGGGCACCAAGGCTGGAGGTGACGAGTATGTGCGTACTCCTATCCTCTGGACCACGTCCACAAGCAGCGCAGCAGCCAAAGGCGTATCCAACAAGGTTGATTGGGACATGCTCAAGCCTTCCATCAGCGTAGAGAGCCAGGAGAATGACGAGACTTCACTCCTTAATATATATAGGCACTTTGGTTATGCCCGCAACGTGAACCCGGCCCTTGCCAACGGCTGGCCTGAGGCCGACACCGCTGACGACTGCGGTGGCAAGCTGGCTGGCTGGTATCTCCATCAGAACGGCGGTGAGAAGGTGGTACTTGTACTCCACAACTTATCCGGCGGAGAGATCTCCACTAAGCGCTGGCCCGGTGAGAATGCCTCCACAGAGAGCATCCTGGTTGCAAACGGCAAGGTCAAGGTTACCGGTTCCGTAGCAGACGGCTCCACCGTAACCCTCCCTGCATACAGCTCAGTAGTATTTGCATTGAACTAATAATCATTATATAATCCAAACCATTATGAAAAAAACATTATTTTCAGTTCTGGCTCTTGCAGTCACAGTGATTGCCTGCCAGAAGAACTCAGTCCCCGTGGAGTATGTTCCGTCGGAGAATGCAGTTCAGTTCACAACCAACCTCAACTACTACACAATCAAATCTGCAGTAGCTGAGAATGCTCTTGCAAATGTCAAGGTCATTGCCGGTGCTCCCATCAACAGCACTGTCTCCGGTGTGGTTGACGGTAACTCCATGACCGTTTCTCCTACCCTTTATTGGGGTGCAGGACAGACCGCTGCTACAAAGTTCGTTGCCATTACCGGCGGTCAGACTTCCGTTTCCGTAGAGAATTACAATGTCCTTTCCGGAGTGTATGACTATGAGTATTGCGCAAAGCTTATGTCGGCCGTTGACACAGCAGAGCCTGAGGAGACTGTAGACCTCACCTTTGAGCACATTTTCTCAAAGCTCATCATCAATGTGACCAACAATCTTGGCGCAGACGTAGTTTCTTCAGTGGTGGTAAGCAACATTGCAAGCGTTGCAGACATCAACTTTGAAACTAAGGCCGTCACAATCAAGGGTGAGTACAACACAAGCGCTCCCGCCCATGAGAATACTGCCAACTCACAGTATGCAGTTGCTCTCCTTCCCCAGACCGCAACTCCTACCATCACCGTCACCACAAGCCTTGGTGCCACATATACCTATGTACTCTCTTCGGCCTTCACCTTCCAGCGTGCAAAGGTTGCCACTGTGAGCCTTACCCTTGAGGGCGCAAGCTCAAGCGGTGGCGGTATGAGCGCAATCAGCGCTATGACCGTGGATGTTACTGACTGGGCAGCAGACAATACAGCGGTTGCCGGCAGCGGAACCACCAACCTTGGTGACAACTACTGGTACATTGAAGGAACAATCAACGACACCGCATGGGGCACCGCATTCCCTATGCTTCAGACTTCCACAGGTGTATGGGAGGTAAACTTCAGCTATCAGACCGGCGCAGGCAATGAAGGCTTCAAGCTTCACAAGTCAACAGGCTGGTCATCAGACCAGATTGGCGCAGATCCCAGCAGCCCTGTCTATCCTTCAGACGGTACCGCAAAGTCCGGCTGGCAGGACAGCTCACTCAATGCCAATATAAAAATTGCCGCTGCAGGAAACTATCATCTCAAGTATGATTCCACAGACAACGACAAGATAACCATCACTCCAGTTGAGTAATTATGAAAAAGTATTTTGCAATAGCCCTTGGCCTGCTTGCAATTGCAGCATGCCAGAAGCAGGGAACTGAGGTTGTGGCTACTGACACCCCCATCCGTTTCTCTGTAAAACAGAACATCTTCACCTTCACAAAGGCAACTGAGTCTGCCCTTGAAGATGCAGACCAGATTCAGATCATTGCCGGCGCACCTGTAAATGCTGCCAGCAAGGCAACCGTATCAGGTGAGAACCTCACCCTTACCACTCCCATGTACTGGATAAACGGACAGACTGCAAGCACCAACTTTGTAGCTATCTATCCTTACAATTCATCCACCTCAACTACGGTTGAGTATAACCTGAATCTTGGCGGTAACCATGACTATGATTACCACAAACTCTATCTTGTGGCTAAGGCAACGTCGGCCCCTACTGATGAGAAAGTGGCTCTCAATTTCCGTCACCCCTTCTCAAAGATTCTCGTCAACGTTAACAACCAGCTTGGTTCAGATGCTGTTGAGACAGTAAAACTCAAGAACATCAAGATGGAAGGCGTCCTGGATCTTATTGCAGAGGATGTGGATAATCTTGGTGAGGATGTGGATGTGACCGCAGCAAAGCTCAGCGATACCCAGTGGGGTGCAATCGTGATGCCGCAGAGCGCACAGCCTACACTTGAAGTAACAACAGCTCTTGGCTCCAAGTACAATTTTGTCCTTCCCGCCGCATTTGATTTTGATGCCGGAAAGGTTGCAACTGCATCTGTAACCCTTAAGGGACAGGGCGGCGGCGGCGATGAGCCCGGTGACGCAATAGCCTTCTCCTTCTCCGTAACAGACTGGGCTGCTGCCGATGAGAACCCCGGCTTTGAAGACGGCGACGTTCAGATGGGCGAGTACTGGTATGCACTTGGCTGCCTGTATGAAGACGATAACACCATTGGCGCCTGGTCCAAGGACTTCCCGCTCACTTACAAGGGTAAGGACAATGACCTCAACGATGTCTGGGAAATTACCATCAATTATGATGAGACCCTGGCCGGAGACAATGAGCAGGCAAGGGGATTTAAGTTCCGCAAGTATTCTTCAACTACTCCTGAAGACCAGAAATGGAACACCCAGCTTGGTATGTGGGGAACAGATCCCAGTGACTACATGAACATTGAATTTGATTATGGCCTTACGGGAAGCGACAATAAGAACATCCGCTTTGAAGAGGCCGGAAGGTATCAGCTGACACTTACCGGCAATACTCTTGAGGCTGTTAAGATTCCTGCCAATTAATTTATTTATTAAAACCAAATAACCATGAAAAAAACGTTATTGATTCTTGCATCTGCACTGACGCTGTTTGCCTGCGCTAAGCAGGAGACCGTGCGCACTGCACAGCCCGGCGAAGTGAAGTTCACTTCCAACATCCAGTCCTACACCCTCAAGGCCACGGACGTTGCATTTGAGAACAACGACAAGGTTGGTATCTTTGCCGGAACTCCTATTAATAAGAATAACGTAGAGGCCGTAGTCTCCGGCACAAGCCTTCTTCCCGTAAATCCCATCAAGTGGATTGAGGGTGACAACGGCTTGGTGAAGTTCTACGCTTACTATCCTTATAACGAGAATGCAGTCAAGGAGTTCCGCTTTGCAGTTGAAGCAGACCAGACTCTTGCTTCCGACTACAAGAAGAGTGACCTCATGCTTGCATCTGCCCAGTCCGCTCCCAAGGACGAGGCTGTAGAACTCCAGTTCTCACACAAACTGTCAAAGGTTTCTATCGGCATTCAGAACAATACCGGAGCAGCCATTACCGGAGTATACTTCCAGAATGTGGCACTTGGCAGGTACATCAACCTTGAAACCGGTGCTCTGGGCGTTATTGACGCTGAGAAAACCAATATCAAAGCCAACGCCATCCTTGGCGGCTATCAGCTGATTGTTGTTCCCCAGAAGGCACAGCCCAGCATCCGCGTAACTTTGGACAATGGCAAATCCTACCTGTTTGAACTTGCTTCAGAGTTCACCTTCAACGCAGGCAAGAAGGCCAGCGCAAGCCTCACCCTTAACCCCGTTGAGGAAGCCAACGCCGTAGAGTTCTCCCTTGCTGTAAACGATTGGGAGGATGAGGCCGATGGTCTTGAATTCAACGATCCTTCTATTGATGAGACTCCCGTTCACACATGGAGCGTGATCGGCCTTAATGATGACTGGGAGACCGATATCCCTATGACCCTCAATGCAGCAGGCAAGTGGGAACTCACCATTGACTACATCCAGGACAACCAGTTCAAGCTCCGCGCAGACAATGACTGGGCTCTCAATGCTGGTATCAAGACCAGCTGGGACAATGACGTCTTCATGTCCGGCGACAACCCTGATCCTTATCTTGAGGAGGGCAGCCCCCGCAACATCAGGCTTGAGGCCGCCGGCCAGTACAAACTTGAATTTGAGTATCCTACCTACAAGTTTGTGGTTACAAAGATTGAGCAGGAACCCGTAGAGCCCACAACCGTAACCCTTACCGTAAATGTTTACAGCACTACCGGCTGGACCGCTCTTTATCTCTACACATGGCAGAATGAAACACCTATTTGCGGTGGATGGCCCGGAATGGCACCCGCTGCAACTGACGTGGTTGTGAATGAGATTGCTTACAAGAGCTTCGTGATTGAGGAATGCCCTACAGGCGTTATCGGTTACATCCTTAACAACGGCGTTGCCGCTCAGACCCAAGACCTGTTCTCCGGTGACATTAAGGAAGACACCACTGTTTATCTCTGGCTCAAGAACGATGCTACTGTGGAACTCATTGAGAAACCTGAGACCTTTGTTCCCGGTGAGGAAGAACCCATTGTAGAAGAATGGACCATTGTTGGCTCATTCACCAACTGGGTCGACGGAGATGTAATGACTGTAGACCCCACCAACGCAAACGCAGTTAAGGGACAATTCACTTCGGCAACCGATGCAGAATTTAAGATTAAGGTGGTAGGCACGTCGTGGGTAAAGTGGTACGGTCCCGCTTCCGGTGAGACAACTGCAATTGACCTTAATGCTGAATACACTCAGCTTGCCATTAACGCAGACGGTAACCTTACCATTGGCGCAGGTACCTACAATGTTACTCTTGTAGTAGCCGGAGCCGACGCAGGTAAACTTTATATTGCAGCAGCAGAGTAGCACTTCCGCACCCTATGAGAAAATACATTGTAATATCATTGGGTATTCTCGTCTTGGGTGTTTGCTCCTGCCGTCGAGGCACTGTTAATCCAGAGGAGGAAAGGTTCAGGATGAGGGAAGATGTGGCTTTTGCCGCATCGGCCTCACCTTACCTTACAAAAGCATCAGACACTGCCGTAGAGGACGGAGATGCCATTGGTATCTTCGCCCTGGACCCCATTGACGTGATGAACGTCAAGGGGGAGGTGAAAGCCGGTGCTGTCACTCCTCAGATTCCTGTAAAATGGGAACTTGACCAGAAGGTCGCAACCAGGTTTGCCGCTTATATGCCGTACACTGATGAATCCGTCACGCTGGACAACTTGTTCTACGTGCAGCCGGACCAGAGCACTGCTGAGCGGTACTTCCAGTCTGACCTCCGCTATGCCGTCACCGACGCCCTCCCGGGCTGCAAGGTGGAATTCCTGTTCCAGCATGCGCTTTCTAAGCTTATTGTTGAAATGGGTAACGGCCAGGCAATCCGCTCCGTAATTACCGGTGATCTGGCCCTGAACGCCAGACTCAATATGGTAGACGGCTCCCTTGAGCCGGGCTCTTTCAGAGGGTCCGTGACTCTTGGAAAGGCAGTTGCCAAAAACGGAGGAAAAGGCTTTGTGGCTATTCTGGTACCCCAAAGCGGGAATTTCCCCTTGAATGTCATACTGGAAAGCGGACAGGCTATCCAGGCAACCCTGGATGCCTCCGTCACCATTGAGCCAGGCGTTGCGTATATTGCAACCGTTGGCCCCGTGTCCGGTAATGAAGCTCGCTTCAGCCTGAGTATAACAGACTGGGGAGACGGGGGAGAGATGTCCTATGGTAAACCTAAACAGCAATAATTTATGAGAGCACGAACAATTGCTCTGATTATAGCCATTTTTATTACAGGTACTCTTGGGGCCCAGAACCGCTGGGCCCTCAAGAGCAACCTGCTTCACGATGCCACAGCGTCTGTGAACCTGTCGCTGGAGTACTCTCCGTTTGCGCACTGGTCGGTAGAGCTTTCCGGAAGCGTGAATATGTGGGATCTCCCGCACGGCCTAATGCTTAAACATGCAATAGTGCAGCCGGAGGTGAAGTACTGGCTGTGCGACCGCTTCAATGGCTGGTTCTTTGACGTCCATGCATTTGGCGGCTACATTCCCATCATAGGAGGTCTGCCTCTGGATTTCAGCAAGTACCACGACAAATTCCCCAATCTCAGCACTTTCAATATGAGAAAGGGAATCTTTGCGGGAGGCGGTATAGGCTTTGGTTACGACTTTATTCTGGGCCGTCACTGGAACCTTGAACTTGAAATGGGTGTGGGATATATGTACCTTAGAGGGAATGAGTATTCTGGCGACGTCCTGATTCTCAAGAACTCCAAGTTTGACTACTTAGGTCCCACCAAACTGGGTGTCACAATCTGTTATCTGTTCTAGGCCATGAAAAAGACAGTATTGATTATTGCCATGGCGCTGCTAGGCGGCGTGCTGGCCCGCGGACAGGAGTTCTCCAGCAGAGTGGCTGTGAGCAACATTGAATTTGACATCCGGGAGGGGAATCTCTGTATCGGCATGGATATGGACTTCTCCCGCATTCAGGCAGAGGCTACGGAGATGCGCAGTTACTCGCTTGTGATATTTGACAAGGACAACTATGTGATTCTGCCGGTTGGAAAGCTTCTTGGCAGGTCATGGTTCTACCATTACGCACGTGAGAAGCGTACCAACTGGCCTTTCACCCTGGACGATCATACTTGGTACTGGAAGAAGGCTCCCACGCCTTATCGCTTTGAAGCAGAGGTCCCTTACAGGGAGTGGATGGAAAATGCCAATATCCGTATTGACGCGGAGGTTGGCGGATGCTGCGGAAGGCCCGGCCGTGAAGTTACCGGTGCAGCCATCGCAAGTGCAGTCCTGCCCGTAATGGCCAAGCCTGAACCTGAGCCGGAGCGCCCCGTGTTCCATCCTCATTTCATTTATGTCCTGCCTCCGGCAGAGACGTCCGTGAAACAGCGTGATGTATCCGGTGAAGCCTATGTGGTGTTTGCTTCCGGCAAGACAGCCGTTGACCCGTCCTACAAGAACAATCAGGCGGAACTGGATAAGATCCACGCCACAATTGATTCTGTAAAGGCCGATGCCGATGTTACCATAACCCAGGTGCTGCTTAGGGGCTATTCTTCCCCTGACGGCAAGCATGCCTCAAACGAGAAGCTTGCCATGCTGCGCACCCAGGCTATCAAGGAATACATCAGCACCTTGGATTCCCTGGATGAGAAAGTGTTTGTAAGCGAGGCTGTGGCCGAAAACTGGGAAGGTCTGAGAAAGGCTGTGGCGGAATCTGACATCTATGGCAAGGATAAGATCTTGTCAATCATTGACAGCGACATTACTCCGGATGCCAAGGAAGCCAAGATTAAGTCTGCCTATCCCAAGCAGTGGGCCGCCCTGTCAAAGGACGTGTTCCCGCTGCTCAGGCGTACGGACTATCGTGTAAGCTATACGCTCAAGAGCTACACTACAACAGAGGATGCACGCAACATATTGCGTACGGCTCCTGAAAAACTCAGCATCAACGAATTCTTCCTGGCTGCCCAGGGATATGAGGTTGGTACATGGGAGTTTGACGATGTGTTCAAGATTGCCGCCAGGATATATCCGGACAATGATGTTGTCAACATCAACGCGGCCAACGCTTCAATGAGCCTTGACAACTACACCGCCGCCCAGGCCTATCTCATGAGAGCTGGAGACAGCCCCGTGGCTGCTTATACCAGGGGTGTTTGCGCCGCCTTGCAGGAAGACTGGGAAAAGGCTATGTCCTATTTTGCATCTGCAAGGGATGAGGGTATAGAAGAGGCCGAAGATGCCTATGAGACTGTCAAACAGATATTTGAATTTGGCAAGTAGTATTTGATAAGGGGCTGACTTTTTGGTCGGCCCCTTTTTCTTTAACGTTTCTTTATTTTCCTTATAGGATCACAAGTTAGTCCTATTCCCAGTTTATGGAAGGTTTTGCGGTCTACCTCTGACAGCATTACCGTTGAGTGGACCTGGGCGCCCCTGAGGTTTGGCAGTTGGTCAAGGGCCAGTTTGCAGTTCTCGTCAATAAGGCTCATCATTGATATTGCCACCAGGACCTCGTCCGTATGAAGACGGGGGTTATGCCCGTGAAGGTAGGTGACCTTTGTCTTCTGGATGGGGGCTATCATTGTCTGGGGAATGAGTTTTACGTTATGGGCTATACCGGCAAGGTGCTTGATCGCGTTAAGAAGAAGAGCGGCGCTGGGGCCAAGAAGCGGGGATGTTTCTCCGGTAAGGATGGTGCCGTCTTCCAGCTCTATGGCTGCCGTTGCCACTCCGGCCTTTTCCAGGCGCTCCTTTGCTGCAACGGTTGACTTGCGGTCCGCCGTAGTGAGCCTTGCCTTCTGCATTATGAGGGCGTTCTTGTTCACCTCGTTCTCTGTGGCCTTGCCGTCGGCAAAATTGCAAAGAGCGGTATAATACCTGCGTATAACTTCCTGCCTGGAGGCCTCACGGCATACCTCGTCCTCGCTTATGCAGTAGCCAATCATGTTTACGCCCATATCAGTGGGAGACTTGTAGGGGGACTGGCCGTAGATATCCTCAAAGAGGGTATTCATTACGGGGAATATCTCTATGTCACGGTTGTAGTTTACGGCTGTTTCTCCGTAGGCTTCCAGATGGAAGGGGTCTATCATGTTCACGTCTTCCAAGTCTGCCGTGGCGGCCTCATAGGCTACGTTTACGGGGTGGTTAAGGGGAAGATTCCACACGGGGAAGGTCTCAAACTTGGCGTATCCGGCTTTGATTCCGCGTTTGTTTTCCTGATATAGCTGGCTAAGGCAAACGGCCATCTTGCCGCTGCCGGGCCCGGGTGCAGTGACAACTACAAGGGGTTTTGTGGTCTCCACATAGTCGTTTTTGCCAAATCCCTGATCAGAGTCAATAAGGGCCACGTTGTGAGGATATCCCTCTATTGTGTGGTGATAGTAGACTTTGATGCCCATGTTCTCAAGGCGCTTGCGGTAAGCTTCTGCGCTTGCCTGGCCGTTGAAGTGGGTGATAACTACGCTGTTTACGTTCAGGTCTCTGTCAAGGAACTCATCCCTGAGCCTAAGGACGTCCATGTCGTAGGTGATGCCAAGGTCCGTACGGATTTTGTTCTTTTCAATATCTACGGCGCTGATGACAATGATTATCTCAAGGTCATTTTTCAGCTGCATGAGCATCTGCAGCTTGGAATCAGGTTCAAACCCCGGAAGGACGCGGCTGGCGTGATAGTCGTCAAACAGTTTGCCGCCAAACTCCATATACAGTTTGTCGCCAAAAGAGGCGATGCGTTCTTTGATGTGCTCTGACTGAATCTTGAGATATTTCCCGTTGTCGAACCCGTATTTCATAAAGACGTAGAATTTTCAATACGGGACGCAAAATTAATTCATTCCGTCCAAATGAGCAAATAAAAATGAGAGACCTGCATGTTTTTCAATACAGGTCTCTCCAATATTATAACTAGGTTAAAAGAAGATTACTGGAGCATATTGCTGCGGAAGGTGTTGATGTCCTCCTGGCTTATGCCAATCTCAAGCATGTACTTTTCTACGCAATCTTTGAAGGGGAGGTAGGTGCCGTTGTTATGGCCGTAGGCCCAGAGGAACCTGGCTGCTCCGTCATAGTCTACACCGCTGAGGCGGGTCATCCTGGTCTTTTCTCCGGTGGATACGCTGTATCCTGAAGGAGCAAACTGGGTAAGCTCGTATTCCTTGGAGATGTCACCCTCATCTACGCCCAGGATACCAAGGATAAGGAGGGCGGTGGTGCCGGTACGGTCACGTCCCAGGGAGCAGTGGAAGTAAACGGGTTTGTTGTCCTTTACGCTGTCAAAGATGAACTGTACAACCTGCCTGGTTTTCTCTTTGTCGTCACGGAGCATCTGGGTGTAACCTTCCTCAATGACGGGAGAGCAGAAATCTGCACCGTAACTGAAAGCTGTCTCTGAAAGGACATCCTCATGTCCGCGGAGGTCCAGCTCTGCCATGATGCCTTCTAGTTTTGCTTCCTTGAGACCTGAGGAGTTAATCTTTTCCGGCCTGCCGCCGCGGTATACCATGCGGTACTTGACAGTTTTTCCGTCTTTGGTCTTCCAGCCGCCAAGGTCACGGACGTTTCTTACGCCTGCAGCAGAGCCGGGTTTGAATACCAGCTGGTGTACAAGGCCATATGTGTCAAATGCGCCGCTTGTGACAACTGCGTCTCCGTTTTTCACCTCATAAGTGTAGTGGGCGTTGGGAAGAAGGTTTGTAATCTTCCAGAAGCCGAAGGAAACGTCCATGTCCGGGTTGGGATCCAGGCTAACCTCATAGGTTCTGTCTCCGCCCTGGAGTTTTCCTATATACTCAGAAGATTTGGTGTCTTTAGGCCACCTGATGGTATAGGTCTTGGGAAGGTCTGCCTGACCGGGGGAGATGAGGAGCTTGGTCTGTGTCTGGCCGTCTTCATCAATATATTCTTCTTTGAGGAAATCTGCTTCCGCGCCCCTTTTCATGGCCGAATAGCTGTAATCCCTTTCCGGATAGTGGATTTCCTCCACAAACTTCTGGACTACGTCGTTGGTGACAAGGATACGGTCTCCGTCTTTAACCTCTGCGGGGACCTCGTCATCCGCGCTGGGGGTTACCGGGGTAGGGGTAACAGGGGTGCTGTCATCTCCGTCCGTTGACTGCGGCTTGTTGCACAGTACGAAAGCCGGAACAAGGAGTGCAATAAGAAGTAAACGTTTAGCTTTCATAGGTATATGATGTGGTTTCTTTTTTACAAAAATAGTTAAAAAAGTTTCAATTCCGCAATAAAGGTTTCATTTTCTTGGAATAAAAACGTTTCGTTTGCTTTCGATTATTTATTGTATATTTGTAAGATTGAAATGGGATGCATCATGCTTGATTCAACTATGAAAATGGCGGAACTCCTGGAGAAGAATCCATCCCTTCTTGGAGTTTTTACACGGATGGGCTTTAGTTTTGGCTACGGAGATGCCAGTGTGGCCGATGTCTGCAACAAGGCGGGCACTGACCCTGAGACCTTCATCCTGATTTGCCGTGTGTATTCCCAGGACGGGTATCGTCCATCGGCCCAGGAACTTCAGAAGGCAGATCTTTCCGTTATTGTAAAGTACCTGAGCCTTTCCCATAGCCATTACATGGACGTGGCAATGAAGGATCTTGCCGCTGGTCTTGGCCGAATGATAGTTCCGTGCCCGGAAGAAACTCAAAGGGTTATATGGAAGTTTTTCACGGATTTCAAAGAAGAGCTCCAGAAGCATTTCAATTATGAAGAAGAGTACGTTTTCCCCAACGTAGGCGGTCCGGATTCCCTTATTCCGGAGGAAGACCATTCCGGAGTGGAGGAAACCCTTGAAGACCTCAAGAGCCTGGTCATGAACCACCTCCCGGGCGGTGCAGACCAGCAGGAGGCATACAAGGTACTATCGGCCATAAGTTCACTGCAGGACGATATCCAAAAGCACATCCTGCTGGAAGAAACAGCCCTGGAGGGCAGGAAAGAGGAGCAGGAAGATGACGGCACCCTTACACCAAGAGAAAAGGAAATACTGGTCCGTGTAGCCCGTGGTATGCTCAATAAGGAGATTGCCGATGACCTTAACATCTCCATACACACCGTAATAACCCACCGTAAGAACATTACCCAGAAAACCGGCATCAAAACAGTGGCCGGTCTCACCGTGTACGCCCTCCTGAACAATCTTATTGAAGTGACATCCGTATGAGCAGATTAGAAAATCCCCCTTTTCTCCGCCGTGATGAACTGCAAAAAGCCCTTGGACTGAAGGGGCTTTACGGGAAGGTCATAACCCGTTTTCTTTTCGGCATTCTGGGTGTGGAAAAGGCTAACCGCATTTATGCAATGAGGCCTCGTCCGGAGAACGGTCCTGAGTTCTCTGCCGCAATCCTTGAGGACCTGGATGTTACCTATGACATTCCTGAGCATCAGCTGGACTATATTCCGGCGCAGGGCGGATTCATTACCGTTTCCAATCATCACTTTGGGGCCATAGATGGGATGATTCTTAATAAGGTAATCGGCTCCCGCCGGCCGGACTACAGGATTCTCACAACCTTCTTCCTCTCCCTTATTCCAAACCTCAAGGACTGGTTTATTCCGGTGGATAATTTTGCCAGCGGCGGGGCTAAGAGCGTTTCCGGCATCCGCGCTGCCCTTGGGCACATTGCCGATGGGGGAGCTTTAGGCTTTTTCCCTGCCGGGGAAGTGGCTACGTGGCAAAAAGGCAGGGTGGTGGAAGACAAGCCCTGGGCCGACAATATCATAAAACTCATCCGTAAGTCCGGCCTGCCGGTGATCCCAATTTATTTTGAAGGAGAGAATTCCAGGATTTTCCATATTTTGGGCACTATCCATCCCAGGCTTCGCACTATGCGTCTTGTACGGGAGATGGTTGGAGCCCGTGGAAAACACGTCAAGGTTCGTATCGGCCAGCCTATACCGGCTTCACAGATTGCCGGACTTGACAAGGATGCTCTTGGGACATACCTCAGGAATCGCTGCTATGCCCTTGAGGCCCAGTGCCTTCCTGATTTTGGGGATAAGCCATCGGCAAGCAATCTGGAGCCTATAATTCCGCCTGTGGAGCCTGAACTTGTCAGGAGCCTAATGGCTGGACTGGAGAATAAGGCCGTTTTTGAGGCAGGGGATTACAAGGCCTATCTCATTGAAGCAGGGGATGCTCCTGATGTGATGCGGGAACTTTACCGCCTAAGGGAGGTTACCTTCCGGGCGGTAGGAGAGGGAACCGGCAAGGCGCTTGACACAGACCCTTACGATAACTATTACCACCACCTGATTCTCTGGAATATTCCTAACGGAGAGATTGTTGGTGCGTACAGGTTGGGGTATGGCCAGGATATCCTTGCCAGGCACGGCGGCATTAAGGGCTTTTACACGGCATCTCTGGTGGCTTTCGGCCCGGATGCGGAGGATGTCCTGTCCCATTCCATGGAACTTGGCCGCTCCTTTGTGGTGGAAAAGTATCAGAGAGAAGTTCTGCCGCTAAAACTCCTTCTGGCTGGCCTGTGCGTAGCCACAACCAAGAATCCTATGATTGACCGCTGCGTTGGCCTTGTCACCATGAGCGCGGCGCTGCCGGATTTCTACAAGAGTCTCACGGCCTATTTCCTTCAGCGGGATTTCCTGCTGGATAATGCCGATAAATTTACTGCGCCCACAACTCCTTTTACTCCCGGATATTTAAGGGTAGACCCGGAAGGCCTTCTGGCACAGATTCCCAGGAAGGATATTGATGCCTTTGACCGCCTGATGGGAACTCTTTCCGACGGCAAGTACAGGCTCCCGGTCCTTTTCCGCAAGTATTTCAGCTGCGGCGCACACGTTTCCTGCCTGAACGTAGACGCAGACTTCTCTGACTGTGTTGACGCCATGATAGTTCTCCGCCTGGCCGATTTTCCGCCGGTCAGCATTAAATCCTTTGTCAGATCCCTGCCAGAGGAAATCCAGAGGGGAGTGCTCCGCCATTTCTACGGAACAGAAGATATCTAGGCCACGCTATGGACAGTCCTGTATGGGTTTATCTCCTGGGCCTGACCGGGATGGCGATATACGGGGTGAGGATTCTCATCCAATGGTATCTGTCGGAGAAATCCCATGTGGTGGAATCTCCCGGCATCTACTGGGTGCTCAGCAGCATAGGCGCCGTTGTACTGTATATCTACGGATGGCTCAGAAAGGACTTCTCCATCATTTTTGGAGAGAGCGTAGGCTACTACATCTATATGTGGAACATCAGCATCATGGGCCTGTACAAGAAAGTGCCTCGCATTGTGATTCTGGCCCAGGCATTGTTCCCGCTGGTTATACTCGGTTTGATTGTCAAGGATATCCCAACCTTTACGCAGACTTTCCTCAAGAATGAGGATGTCCCACCGCTGCTTCTCATTTACGGCGTCCTTGGCCAGTTTACCTATGAAATACGCTCTGTTTATCAACTGGTCTACAGCCGCAGGCGGAAGCAGTCCATCCTGCCACTTGGTCACTGGGTGCTTGCAGTTATCGGCTCCGTGATGATTATCAGTTACGGCCTTATCCGCCACGACTGGGTGCTTGCCATCGGCCAGTTCTCCATTGTCTTCTCCATCCGCAACCTCATGATTGCCGCAAAAAATGGTTGCCGGTAATCATTTTTGCAGAGACATTTTTAACATTTGCCTTCCGGGCGCATCTAATATTATGTAATTGATCCTATAATGAGCCAGGACGCTAACGCCATACTCCAGCAAGTTGCCAGCCAGTACGGAAAATCGGCCTTGTTTACTCCCTGACAGGCATTGCGGCAGCCGCTGCAATTGTTCTTGCCGTGGTAATTCCGTACAGGAGAAATACCGTACAATCTGCAGGCAGCCCCATAGAGATGTTCCTGGCGTCAATTACGGACTCCGAGGCTGAGATGATTGCAGACTGGCCAATAGAAGACATTCCGGAATATTATTAAAATACAAACCATTAAAGATTACAACTCTATGAAACGTTTATTCCTATCAATTCTTATAGCCATGATGGCTTTTACGGCTTTCGGCCAGGAGCAGGAAGAGTCCGTTAAGCAGCGCTTTTTTGATGCAAAGATCCGCGAGTTTGTATATCGTTTGGAACTTACAGACCAGCAGAAAGAGCAATTCATTCCCATTTACAAGCGTTACAACGATGAAATGAAGGCTGCAGTGGTGGGCGATCGTGAAAAACGTCCAACGCCTCCGGCAACTGCAGAAGAGGCTGCCGCATTGGAAAAGAGCCGCATAGAGCGTCAGCAGGCTGCACAGGCAATACGGATGAAGTATGTGGATGAATTTGCTACTGTGCTGAATCCGGGACAGTTAAGCAGGCTGTTTGAGGTAGAGGGTCAGATTCAGAGGAAACTGATGAACCGCAAAAGTGGACACGGCCCTGGTCAGGGAAGAGAACATGGCCACCCCGGCCCCCATACAAGACCTGAATGATGAAATCTTATCAACTACATACCATTGTCACTGCGTTGGCGTGCTCTTTCTTATGTTTAGAAATGAATGCCCAGCGCATTGTCTGCGACGAAACCTGCAAACTGGCCGATGCTCCGCCGGCAACAACTACTGCCGTTACTCCTAAACCGGCGCAGCCAAAACCAGCCGTTTCCACAAAGAAAACAACCACAACCCCGGTATCTGTAGTGAAGGAGGAACCTGGCTTTGCTGTTGTCAGTCCCGTCGGCCGGTCTTCTGTGGAGATGATTAAGCAGGCGCCAAGGCTACAGACGCTGGACGGCAAGACCATCGCCGTGGTTGGCGTGAGCTTTATGACAGCTGTCACCCACCCGGAGATTAAGCTGCTTATTCTGGAGAACTATCCGTCGGCAAAAGTTATCCTGTTGGATGAAATAGGCATTGCAGGCCCTTATCCTGCACCCGGCGTAACAAGAAAGGCGAAAGAGGAATTCCAGGCCAAACTGAAGGAGATGGGTGTTGATGCCGTTATCTCCGGTAACGGAGGCTGCGGTCTTTGCACGCCAAAAGAGACCGGCTCATGCATTGCTGCCGAGTATCTGGGCATCCCTTCAGTAATTATCGCCGGACCCGGATTTGTTGACCAGGCAAAATATACAGCTCTTAGCAACGGCGTTCCCGTGATGCGGGTGGCACAGTATCCCGGGGCTTTTGCCACCCATACGGCCGACGAACTTATTACTAACACGCGCGAGATATTATGGCCGCAGATAGTGGAGGCTCTCACCAAACCTATCAGCGGGGAGGAACTATCTGCCGGCATCTACGGCAACAAGGGTGATATCCGCGACGATGCCTTCTTCGGCACGCTGGATGAAATCAACCAGTACTTCAAGGAAATGAATTGGTCCGACGGTCTGCCTGTTGTTCCGCCGACATTTGAAAAAGTGGAGTCATTCCTGAAGTATACGGATATGAAGTGGGATGAGACTGTGGCTATTCTACCCATCGCGCATAGAGACACCAAAGTCTGGCACGTTGCCGTGAACGCCGTTATGGCGGGTTGCAAGCCGGAATATATGCCTATCTTGATAGCATTGACTAAGGGACTTGGAGACGGTAATTTCCGCCGCACCCTGGCCAGTACGCATGCCTGGATTCCCTATAGTTGGCTCAATGGTCCAGTCGCTCGGCAACTGAGCATAGACTGTGGCCAAGGACAAATCAACGAGGCCGCCAACATGGCTATCGGCCGGTTTATGAATCTGGCCCTCATGAATCTCTGCGGCTATTATGTGAAGCAGGACCGGATGGGCACCTTCGGCTATCCTATGTCCTGGTGTATGGTTGAAGATGATGCAGCATGCCTTCGTGTTGGCTGGAAGCCGTATCATGTCCGCAAAGGGTTTAACCTTAATGACAATACCATTACCCTGGGCTCAACGCTGCTCTGGGGCAATAATATGGCTCCATCTACCACTAATCCCCAGAAGGTTATGGAACTGATAGCCTGGGATATCAGTGAGCGCAGCCAGTTCGCATTGGGGAGTGGTCGGCAGTTCACATTCCGCACCATCCTGATGACGGAGCCGGTAGCGACTATCCTTGCCGGAAAATACAAGAGTCCTGAGGCATTGGAAAAAGTCCTGATTGATGAATCCCGCAGACCGGTGAAGGAGCGTGCTTTTGCCAACTATTACGCCAATCCCGGTGGTGCCAAAGACGGCGGCAAGCACAACCTTCGGCAATACCAGGGCCATATCCGTAAAGATGAGGGAGGGGAGATGACGCCAACGCCGGAGTGGTATGACTCTCCGGAGAGTGAACAGATGACTATTCCCACGATGAAACGTGGAATGACGGCTTTCATCATTACCGGAGATTCGGCACGCAATAAGGTGCAGACCATGCCAGGAGGTGGCTATGCAACGGTCCAGATTGAACTGCCCAGGAACTGGGATAAACTGATGTCAGAACTTGGATATCGGCCGCTGAAAGAGTTTTACATTGACTAGAGCCCTGTATATCGTTGTTCTTCTTTTAGCTCTCTCCTTGTCTCTTTCGGCACAGGAAGTGCTAAGTCCGGCCAAGATTCAGGCCAGGGCGAACCGGAGGCACATGCCATCGCTGGGGCTTCCGGTTCGCACGGATGGCGGGATTGATGCTATCGTCCGATACCGGGATGAACGCTGGGAGGGGGCCGATTCGGCCCATATGGTCCCACGCTGGACAATGTGGCAGGTAAAACCGGAGAGTCCTGCAGTTCCCGCACATCTTGGCGCTATCCTTGAACTATGTCGCCAATGGGCTGCCGAAAAGCCGAAAGGCACTGCCGACATAGTTTATGGCCCGTATAAAGACGGTTGGTTTGTCTCGATATGCAAGAAAACGCGCAGTAATCTGGGATGGAAATCCATCGCGTTTGTAATCCCTCCATATAAAGGCTGGGAAGATAAACGCATCTACGACTATAGCCATAGCGTCAACTGGCTAGAGCATAAGATTGGCTATAATCTGTATCCAGGATTGCCAGCTCATATCCAGGAAATCATTGAGGAGATGACAGATGCCGAACTTCTATGTCCCTTTCAGGAATTCGATCCCGGTTTAGAGGCAGATTCTCCGGAGCAGGAAATTGATTACGACTGGGAGGCGGATTACAGAGACATGTGACTATTTTCCGATGCACAAAATAGGGTAAACTTGTATCTTGTTGTATATCAATGCTTTAACTTTTTAGCCTTTTCATCTTTGTCCCCGCAGTGTCCCCGAAATTTTGGGCGTGACATTTATATTTCATTGCGGTCTCCCGGCGGGGGACAGAAATACCGTTCACAGGGGACAAAAACTGAAAGGTCACTAACCGATCAATATGCCGTGAGAAGAAAGGCCATATATAGAGGCAGCGTAAGAGTCTCGCCATTACGTCCGACATTGTACTTTCCCAGTTTGATGGCACTGTTCACATGATACACGTTCTTGTTCTTCAGGATGGTCTTGGTGCTCTTGATATTGCCCGTGGTAGACTTGACCTCGACGAGGGTTATCTGTCCCTTGTAGCGCATTAGGAAATCGATCTCCAGCCCGGATTCCTTGTGATAATAGTACAAGTCCCGGCCCATCTTGGAGAACACGTCAGCGATGATGTTCTCGAAGATAGCGCCCTTGTAACCGAGAAGATTTCCCTGCAGGACATCAGACTGTGTGCCTTGCTCCAACATGGAGAGGAACAGGCCGGAATCCCGCATATAAACCTTGAATACGTCATCCTGGGCATTGCCATCCAGCGGCAGTTCGGTCTGGGTGAGATTGTAGCACCTGGAGATGATGCCGGCATCCTCAATCCACTGAAGGCTGCCAAGATACTCCGATGAGCGGGCACCCTTGCGGATGGTCGCATACTGGAACTTCTTGTTCTCCTTGGCCAGCTGGCGGGGGATGGACTCAAAGCATTCGCGGATCTTGGGCTTGTCCGCATCGTCGGCATACTTGACCATATCGTCCTTATACTCATCCACGATGTTGCGCTGGACCTGAAGGACCTGCCCGATGTCGTGGTTCTGCAGGAAGGTGCCCACAGCCTCAGGCATACCACCAACGACGATGTACTGCAGGAAAAGGTCATTTATCCGGTTGTGGATGGCCTCGGGAACGGGGATTTCTTTCTCCAGGCAATCGCGGAGCTTATCGATGATCTCCGGCGTGATGCCATTCGCCCACAGGAATTCTTCAAAATCCAGCGGGTTCATGTCCACGATGGTCTCGTAACCTACCGGGACGGAGGTGCCCTTCTTCTGGTCTTTCTTCTTTTTCTTGGTTCCGTAGCCGCTGACACCCAGCAGGGAGCCGGTGCAGATGACATCGTACCGGCCGTCGGTCTTGAAGAACTTCAAGGCAGTACGGGCTTCCGGACATTCCTGCAGTTCATCGAGGATCAGGCAGGTCTCTCCGGGAACAAACGTGGCGCCCGGAATCATGGCGGTGAGATACATTACTATATCATCCACTTTCTTGGAACCACGGAAAGCGGCTTTGGCTTCCTCCATCTCATAGAAGTCGATATAGACGTTGTGCGCATAGTTCTCCTCGGCAAAGCGCTGAACAGAGAAAGTCTTCCCGCATTGACGGACGCCCTTGATGACGAGGGGCTTTCTGGAAGGATTCTTTTTCCAGTTCTCAAGGACGGTTTCAATCTTACGTTTGAGCATATTACACTTTTCCAAGCGACTTTCCAGTGCAAAGCTACATTTTTCCAAGCGACTTTCCAAACGTTTTCAACACTTTTATTGAAGTTTTGCTTTCAGCCGCTGGCGTGCTTTGGTAACGGAGGTGGGGGAGATCCCCAGCAGGATGGCCTGCTCGGATACGGAGAACTGCAGGTGCGAGAGGATATATGCGCGGATATCGCCCTTTGTCAGGTCGGAATGCGCGTCCCGGAGAGACTCGGGCGAAAGGTTGCCTGAATTCCGGAGCGTCCGTTCCAATTCGTCCCACTCTTCGTCCCGGATATAGTGGGGACGTGCACGAAGCTCCTGGAGCAGATGATTCTGCCCGACGAGCGCATGCATCAGCCCATAGGAATCGACATCGCCGCCAGGACCCTCGCCGGCATTCGGGACGAATCTCTCCCGCTCATCGTTCCCGGCGCGGATGACCATCAGAAAGGCTCGGACATTCTTGCCGAGGATTTCGCTTGCCTGCGGGATGCTTAACTGACTTCTGCCGCTGGTGCAAGCCGAGGCGATTCCTAGGGACACCAGGACGAGTTGATAATAAAGCATTTCGGCATCCTTTTCCGTCAGGCAAAAGGTCTCTTCTATGGCCGACAGGCTCTCTGCCTTGAAGCCGACGTAGGAATCGATGTATTCCTTGTAGGAACTGGGCTGGGTTTGTGCTTCCATTACCAGGGAGAACAGGTGCGGCTCATCCATGGCGAACCAGATCAGGGCCATTCCAAAACCCTTGAAGGGAGGGTTGAGCAGGAAGCCGTCACCAACCCGCTTCCGGTATAGTACCCTGGCTTCCTCTCGGACGGCGTCCCGGACGCCTTGAATGGAGCCATAAGCTGAAAAGATGGCGTTGGCACCGCAGCCAAGGCGTGCGCAGAGGCTCCGCGCAGTAAGGGCCGAAGGACCTCCCGAGCGCACCAGATCAAGGGCTGCGGAAAGGATCCTTTCTTTTGTGACAGTAACCGGCCTTGCCATAATCGATGTTCCGTATCAGTTCGGCACAAAAATAAGCAAAGGAGGAGAAATGTCCAATCAGAATTTGGAAATAAGCCCAAACTGTCCACATTATTGTCCATATCGTTTTTAATTTCGGAACGAGAGATACACTAACTTTGTAGTCGAAATAATATGGACATGACAATAGTTTTGAACACATTAGAGAACGGTGCTGTTTCTGAACAGATGGGCACCCTGATAAAAGACGGTGACGTGGAGGTTCTCAACACCTCCGACATGAAGATCGCGCACTGCCTGGGCTGCAATATGTGCTGGTTGAAGACGCCGGGGCTGTGCGCCATCAAGGATGACTACGCGGGCATCATCAAGAAACTGGTTGGCGCAGAAAATTTGTGGCTGGTCTCGGATACGCGCTTCGGATTCGTGGATTGGCGGGGCAAACGGGTGATGGACCGCATCGTGCCGATGCTTAATATGTATGTAGAGTTCCGCGAAGGCTTGGAACGTCACGAACTGCGCTACCATCCGCTGAACTTTGGCTTGCTGTATAAAGGCAAAGCCGACCGGGAGTTTCTCGAAGAGTGGAGCCGGCGCGTGGCTTCCAACCTCGCCGGGAAGTCGTTGGGTGTGATTAAAATGGGGGAGGGCGAGCCATGCATGTAGTCATCATCAACGGAAGTCCGCGTGTGCAGAAGTTCAGCAATACGGACAAGATTATCCAGTCGTTCGGAAAAGGTCTTCATGTATCTGGAGCCACGTATGAACTGTATTCTCTGTCCAATCGGCAGGAGTGGGATGCGGCCCGGGAGGCATTCATCCGCCACGACCAGATTATCTTCGCCCTTCCGCTCTTTGTGGAGTGCGTTCCCGGTATTATGCTGGAATTTCTGGAGTCGCTGCCGACAGAGCGCAAGAATCCGGCTCAGATGTCGTTTATCCTGCACGGAGGTTTTGACGAAGGCCATCAGTTCCGTTTGGGCGAACGCTTCTTGCAGTCCCTGCCAGAACAGTTCGGTTGCACGTACGGCGGTTGTCTAATTCAAGGCGGCAGTTTCCTGATCCGTTTTCGCGACGATGAGAAGATGAAGAAGGCAATGGACAAGAAAATAGATGCCTATATTCAGATGGGACAATCGTTCGTCAGCAATGGTAATTTCATGACCGAAGAAGCAAGTAAATTCATCGGCTATGAGAAGAATCCCTGGATCGTTCACCTGCTGTTCCGGCTCTTCATCAAACGTCTTGTCCGTAAGAACTTTGAACGTTTTGCTCAGCAGTGGGGCTGCACCCGTCCGCTGGACGACAAACCGTATTTATAATGGAAACAAAAGAAAAAAATATGGAACAGAAATTTTGCCAGAGCTGCGGAATGCCGCTCACCCAGGAAGTCCTCGGCACCAATGCCGACGGGAGCAAGAACGAAGACTATTGCATTTACTGCTATAAGGACGGAAATTTCTTGCAGGAGTGTACGATGGAAGAGATGATCGAGCACTGCGCCCAGTTTGTGAACGAGGTGAACAAAGGCCTGCCGCAGCCGATCACGAAAGAGGAATACATCGGCATGATGAAAACATATTTCCCGCAGCTTAAGCGTTGGCGCAAGTCTATTGTTCTTACGGGTGCCGCTACGGTGAATCCCGCATTGGCTGGTGTTAAGGAACTGATTGCCACGATGGCCGACAAACTGCCCATAGCCTTTATTTCATCCGTAGACAACGAAGGATTCCCCTGGACCAAGGCCATGCTGAAGCCACGCAAACGCGAGGGTATCAAGGTGTTCTATTTCACTACCAACACTTTCTCCATCCGCGTAGCCCACTACAAGGCCAATCCCAAGGCATCTATCTATTTCTGCGACGCGAAAGGTTTCAAGGGCATGATGCTTCGTGGCACGATGGAAGTGCTGACGGATGCCGCCTCGAAGGAGATGATCTGGCGCGAGGGCGACGAGGAGTACTACCCGGCTGGTGTCACCGACCCCAACTACTGCGTCCTGAAATTCACCGCCACCGACGGCCGATTCTACAGCGATTTCTATCCACGAAGTTTTGTGATAGAGTAGATGATGAACAAGAAAGCACTTGTCGTTATCGACATCCAGAATGACATCACCAAACACTATCGGGACATCATCGGCAACATCAATGCCGCCATCGAATGGGCTGTGGCCGAGGGGATGCATGTGGTCTACATCAAGCATAACAACATCACTGCTGCTACGAGAACGTTCAAGCCTGGCAGCAAGGGCGAAGAACTGGTACCTGAGATGAAGGTCGTGTCAGACAACATCTTCGTAAAGACGAAGAGCAATGCCCTTACAAGCGAGGCGTTTTCTGCTTTCATCGCTTCGAACGGCATCAATGAGTTCTACGTAGCTGGCGCGGATGCTACCGCCTGCGTGAAATCGACGTGTTTCAACATGGCCAAGGCTGGATACACGGTGCATGTCCTCTCCGACTGCATCACCAGCTACGACCTGAAAAAGCTACCAGAGATGCTTGCTTATTACGAAAGCAAAGGCTGCGTTTTAGCGTGAGCAGGCTCGAACGGAGTTCAAAGCTGTGAGGTGAAGAAACTAATAGAGTACTGATGAAAATAGCATTAGCAACAGATTAATTATGAGATTAGACGTAGCAACACAAAACGACTTTGACGCCATCATCGCCTTTTACGATGATGTGACAGAACGCACGCCGGAGATGGCTACATACGCCCGATGGAGTAAGGGCAAACACCCGACGGTTGAGGGTATTAAGGCCTATATCGATGAGGGAAGCATGTATCTGTATAGAGAAAACGGCGCCATCGTCGGCGCTATGGCCGTCACGATGTATCAGGGCGAGGACTATCACGCGATAGATTGGACAGAGCAGGTACCCGATAACAAGGTGGCTGTGATTCATATCCTCGCCGTCAGTCCTGACGCGCAGGGCAAAGGTGTTGGCTCGGAGATGATTCGCGAGGCCATCCGCATGGCAGAGAGTAAAGACATGCAGGCCATCCGTCTCGATGCCCTTGCCTCGAACACGCCCGCCCACAGGCTCTACGAGAGCCTCGGCTTCGAGTATCGCGGCAAACAGTACCTCTACGCCGAAAACACAGGCTGGACGGACTTCTATTTTTTTGAATACAAATACAATTAAACATAAGAAAGATGAAACACGAGATTATTACATTGGCCGATGTACAGATTATCGGCATGGCCAAGGAAATAGAATTCTGCAAGGGACAGGAAGAGTGCCCTAAGTTTTGGGGCGAGTATGTGGAAAGAATCGTCAAGCCAGTGTTTATGGAGCACAAGATGCCGGATGCCTTTCAGCAAGCGGCCATCGACAACGGCGTCGGCGAGTTCGGACTCTGCACCTGTGACATTCCTAACCATAACTGCATGACCTGTGCGGAGGTGAATTTCGGCGCTTGCAGCAGCAAGACCTTCACCTACGTGATTGGCGGTATTTATAAGGGTGGCAACGTGCCGGAGGGTATGCGACTCTTTCCTATCCGCAGCGGCAAGTGGCTGAAGGTTCATTTCGAGGGCGGCATGAGTTCCTTCCAACAGCAGTACCAGAAGTTCTATAAGGAGTGGCTGCCCCAGCACCCTGAATTTCGCTGTTCCTTGAACGCCATGACGATGGAATGGTACAACGGCACCGACATCGACTCGCCCGATTACCAGTGCGGCGTGATGATACCCATAGAATAATCATCTAAACGTAAATACATAAAGAAAAGACAATGAAAGAAAGATTCAAATTCAATACTGTGGGGCTTTTCACCCGCGACAACAAAGCGACTGTCGATTTCTACACGAAAACATTCGGTTTCAACACCAATTGGGACGGCATCCAGCCCAACGTGGAGATGTCGCTGGGCGACATGCGTATCATCCTCTATCCTCGTGACGCTTTCGAGCAGATGGTTTCCCGAAAATTTAAATATCCCGATGGCTTCAATGGTACGATGGAATTGGCATTCGACGTGCCCACATTTGCTGATGTCGACAAGGAATACCAGCATGCGCTTGCGAATGGTGCCGCCTCCGTTCTTCCTCCCACCACAGAACCTTGGGGACAGCGCACCTGCTATGTGGCCGATCCCGATGGTAATCTGATAGAGATTGGTTCATTTGTTGAAAAGTAATGAAACAAAGGTATGTGCTATAGAGAAGAAGCCATCGAGTGTGTAAAAGATCATGTTCTCCAGATACATAAGCAAATATATGCCAAGTATAATGGGGATTTTGACAGAATCTATACGGAAGGGTACAACAGCAAGTCCTATACGGGTAGGGTGATTGAGCCAGGAAAGATTTATGAACTGAGTTATCTGGAATGTACGTGCCCTAAAGTTAAATGTGGGCTGAGAAACCATCCGCAGCAATGTGAGTGCTCACGACAGAGCATTCTATATATCTTGTCGCAACTTGAACCGAACAGCCAATTCGATGTTCGGATTGAGAATACGATACTCCGGGGGGGCGAACGTTGCACCTTCAGAATAGTAAGACATCCGGTATGAAGCGATTGCCGAATGTCATATCGGTGTTCAGGATAGCAGGCTCCATCGGCCTGCTGTTTTGCGATGTTTCGGGATGGCCGTTCTGGACACTCTATGTACTCTGTGGGTTCAGTGATATGGCTGACGGTTGGTTAGCCAGGAAGCTCCATGCAGAGACTAAAGCCGGGGCCATTTTGGATAGTGTGGCCGACATCGTATTCGTGGCCTGCTGCGCCATCCGCTTGTTTCCGGCACTGAAGATTCCTGTATGGCTATGGATCTGGGCCGGGATGATTGTCATCATCAAGATGGTGAACCAGATATCTGCCCTGGTCCTCTGTAAACGATTCTGTTTTCCTCACACATGGGCCAACAAGTTGACCGGATTACTGCTTTTCTTGACGATGCCGACCATGTTTTGGTCAATGATTCCGATTTCCATCGTCGCTGCACTGGCCACGTTTTCCGCCGTTCAGGAAGGGCATTTCATCAGAACGAAGCATTTTTTGCATTTTTCTCTTGACTCGTACCCTACGGCACGTATTATCTTTGCCGGCGAATAACAAAAGTGCACGAATTGTTATGGGTAAAAACAAGTTGAAAATCGGGGAGTTTTCCCGCCTGGGCAGGGTGACCGTGAGGGCACTGAGGCATTACGAGGAGATTGACCTGCTCACGCCGGAGATTGTTGACCGGGACACAGGGTATCGCTATTATTCCGTGGGTCAGTTGCAGAAGATCTTCAGCATCACCAAACTCAAAAG
>Ga0310786_10002008_pt1 | contig 31957 bp, 31 predicted proteins | sample AusTroGonzalo_MG_FD_203881 | JGI IMG/M metagenome (GOLD analysis project Ga0310786, IMG submission 203881) | Bovine rumen microbial communities from tropical cattle in Woodstock, Queensland, Australia - Gonzalo_03 (v2) (version 2) | ecosystem: Host-associated > Mammals > Digestive system >...
TTAGCGATTGGTGGTTTGGAGGTTACAGGTCTCAGGAGGTCTGTAGGAAGTTGACAAGGAATTGTCACCCTGGAGCAACGCGATAGGGTCCAGTGAGTTTTGACGAGAGAGAGGTGAGCTGTGAGGTATGAGGTGTGAGGTATGAGGTGTGAGGTCGGCACTTCGTGCCTTTGAGCAATGAGCGATGAGCGGCGAAGTGTCATTCTGAGCGAAGTGTATCGAAGCCGAAGAATCCAGTGAATTCTAGAAATCAGCGACTAGAGATTAGCGATTGGTGGTTTGGAGGTTACAGGTCTCAGGAGGTCTGTAGGAAGTTGACAAGGAATTGTCACCCTGGAGCAACGCGATAGGGTCCAGTGAGTTTTGACGAGAGAGAGGTGAGCTGTGAGGTCGGCATTTCTAGCCCCTAACAACAGTAAACATCTTTTTACAAAAAATTTGCGGACAAAACACCCCCTAAAAGCGTGTTAAATAAGTAGGACCATTCCAAAAAACAGGAGGTTATATGAGTCCTACAACAAAAAAACACGTCTGCTACTGTGCAGCGGCCACCATCATGGCGCTTTCTCTCTGGAATTGCTCCAGTGACTCCAGCACCGAATCGTCCAGTCCGTCCATCCAGGTTGGTGAAACGTCCAACGTCGCACTCAACTTGGACTTTACCGAAACGCCGTTGCTCGACAGTCTCGTGCTGGACTGCTACGGCACGGACACGCTCCATTTCGTCCACTCCATCGAAAAGAAGTCGTTCAACCTCGACCTTTTCCCGGGCGAAGAATGGGTGTTCAACGCAAAGCTCTACGCCAACGGAGCCTTGATGCAGGAGGGCGAAGTCACGACCGCCCTTGAAGCGGGTTCTGCGGTAAACTTGAACATCCCGATGCATGCGCTTGTCGGGTTCGTCTATGTGAAGATTCCCATCGGCTTCGGCAACCCGGCGGGCATCAAGAAGGGCGAAATGAAGCTTACCAGCAATGGCGAAACGTTCACCTACCCCATGGTGTTCGATTCCGAGAACGTCACTTTCACCAGCGACGATCTCAAGCTCGACCGCGATTACCACATCACCATCGCCATGCAGGACGAAAGCAACAAGACCATCTTCAGCATGGAAGATGACTTCACGCTCGACGAAAACTCGCCCATTCCGCACTTCCAGATTGAATCGTTGCGCAGCAAGATTGCGCTTGCGATTGACCTCGCGAAGGACGTGAATTTGCAAGTTTCGCTCAAGCTCCCGGCAATCAAGCGCGCCCCGGCGGTAAACGACATCGTTGTCAGCGAATTCTTCGTACAGCCGAACACCAAGGATTCTACGCAGTTCACCTTCGTGGAATTCTACAACGGCAGCACGGACTCGCTCATTTTGGACAAATGCACCTTCGGAAAAACGTCCAACGTCAGCGGTTCTGCCGAAATCGCGAAACTCGTTCTTCCGCCAAACGAAGTCCTCGTCGTGGGCGATCTCGAAGGGGCAAGCTCCGCTGGCATCTACAAATATACCGAAAGCATGCCGTCGTTCGGCAAGACCTCCGGTTCGCTGGTACTGCAGTGCAACGGAACGGTTCTCGACTCGCTCTACTACGGCAAGGCCGATTCGCTCCACGTGTCGCCGCTGCCCATCGGTTCGTCTTCGGCTGCTGTTCGCAAGAGCACGCAGTTGAACATCGGGCTTTGGAACAAGCGCACGGAACCTGATTCCTGGTGCACGAACGTTCCCACCCCGGGAATTATTTCGTCCTGCGGAATCTAAGAAGCCATTCTAATGACAACGACATAGCGAACAGATGGCGGATCAGGTCCGCCATGACGTCGCCATCTGTCCGCCAAGTTATAAAGAGAAACAAAGTCGTTTATAAAACGTGATGGATCCATCGCATTTTGCAATGGATTCATTACTTCTTATTGGCTAAAAGCTGTCGTTAAAATGCTACCTTTGAAAACGAATCAGAAGCAACAGGCACAACAATCGCAAAGGCGTTTATGACTCTTTTCTGGATTTTATTCCTTATTCTCGTCGGAATTTTCTTGGCTTTGGACCTCGGCGTATTCCACAAGAAGGATTCCGTCATCGGCATCGGCGAAGCATTGCGTTGGACAGGCATTTGGATTGCACTTTCTCTGTTGTTCGATGTTGCACTTTACTTTCTTTACGGAAACGGAACACTGCACGGCCCGGCAGGAGCAGTTGCCGGAAGCGAAGCCGCACTTGAATACTTGACTGGCTACATCATCGAAAAATCGCTTTCGCTCGACAACATTTTTGTGATGGCCGCAATTTTTACGTACTTCAAAATTCCGCAAATTTATCAACATCGCGTACTCTTTTGGGGCATTCTCGGAGCAATCGTCCTTCGCGGAGCCTTTATTTTCGCGGGAACAACGTTACTCCAGCATTTCCATTGGGTAATTTACGTGTTCGGCGTATTGCTTTTGTACAGTGCATTCAAGATGCTTTTCCTCGATGACGACAACGACCAGGACTTGAGTAAGAATAAAGTTGTAATTCTCGCCAAGAAGTTTTTCCCAATCGCGACAGAAATCAACGGTCATGCGTTTTTCGTCAAGGTGAACGGCAAACACTTTATGACTCCGCTCATGCTCGCCCTCATCGTCATCGAAACATCGGACGTTCTTTTCGCGATGGATTCCATCCCCGCCATTTTCGGCGTGACGCTCGACCCGTTCATCGTCTTTACAAGCAACATCATGGCAATTCTCGGACTGCGTTCGCTGTACTTCGCACTTGCCGCCATGCTCGGCAAGTTTGACAAACTCAAATACGCCATCGTTTTCGTTCTCGCGTTCGTCGGCGTTAAAATGCTCATCGCCGCCTGGTACGAAATCCCGACTCCCGCAAGCCTCGCCGTCATCGTCGTGAGCCTCACCATCGGGGTACTCGCCAGCAGGAAAAAGTGATTACTGTCCCCTAACCACCAACCACTTTTTACTAACCACTCTTTACTTAGATTACGGCTCAAAAAAATTTCCCCGAATGATGTTTCATCATCCGGGGCATTTCATAAAAACAGATCCCGGCACAAGACCGGGACAACATGTATGGTTAAGCGTGAATTTGCGTGCTGGCGCGTTCGATATCAAACAAACGACGCAAGGTTTCTGCCTTGGCCGGTTCGCGTTCTTCGGGTAGCGTCAGCGGAGCCATGGCTATCGCCACAAGGATGGATCCCGGATAGTTGTTCACACGCTTGATGAAGTCGCTCACGGACACGCCTTCGGTGTAGAAATCCACGACGAACGTATCCCAGTCGTCTTCTTCGAGCTGCTGCATCGCTTCTTCTTCGGTCTTGACGGCCTTGAAGTAAGCCCCCACGAGCAAATCCGAAAGGACTTCGAGGCATGCATCACGGCGCACATCGTCTTCTTCCCAGATAAGGATGCGGCGGTCACTGTAATCACGAACTTGCGGAACAAAGTTTTCTTCGGCATTCAATGCGTCAAGCATCGCACCGTTCGCTTCGTCCATCTCTTCATCATCAAAATTATCGAAATCTTTTGCCATGCTGTAAATATAGTAAAAAAATGGTTAAAGGTGTGAGCCATGAGGTATGAGGTCGGGGCTGCGCCCCTTTGAGCTTTTTAAGTCGAGCCTCTGGCTCCATACATTTGCTCACCGCTCATTGCTCATCACTCACTGCTCGTCGAACCAGCGCTGGAGTATTATCGCGGCGGCGGTGCGGTCGATAATCGCCTTGTTCTTCTGCTTTTTCTTTTTGCTCATGTACGAGGTAAATTCTTGCGCCTGCACGCTGGAATACGACTCGTCTTGCGTATGGATTTTCATTCCCGGGAAGCGGAGCGCCAAATCCTTGATGAACGCCTCCACCACTACGTTCTTTCCGTCTTTGCGACCGTCCGGGTGGTACGGCATCCCGACCACGAATTCGTCTATCTTGTTGATTTTCACCAACTGGTCCAATCGCTCGAACAGATTGGTCGTTTTCTGGTCAATCGTCTCGCGCGAAAACGCCATTTTAAGCTCGGAATCGCCAAATGCGACCCCGACTCGATGTTCACCGTAATCTAAAGCAAGGTAATTCACGTCACTAAATATAGAATACGAGCCGTAAATATTGCATTTTTTCACTCATTTTTCTATCTTTGCGCCCGAAATTAAACGCCAACGGTGGATAAAATATGGATCAATCAAAAATCAGAAACGTCGCCATCATCGCCCACGTTGACCACGGTAAAACAACCCTGGTGAACCAGCTCCTCAAACAGTGCGGAACCTTCCACGAAGGTGAAGAAATCGTGGATCGAGTGATGGACTCCGACAACCTTGAACGCGAACGCGGCATTACCATCCTCTCCAAGAACACGAGTGTGATGTACAAGGGATACCGCGTGAACATCGTCGATACCCCGGGGCACGCCGACTTCGGTGGCCAGGTGGAACGCGTTTTGGGAACAGTCGATGGCGTTCTTCTGGTTGTTGACGCATTCGAAGGCCCGATGGCCCAGACCCGCTTTGTGACGAAGAAGGCTTTGGAACTCGGCCTTACCCCGATTGTCGTCGTGAACAAGATTGACCGCGACGGTTGCAATCCGCTCCTCGCCCTCGACAAAGTATTTGACTTGTTCTGCGAACTAGACGCTTCCGAAGAACAGCTCGATTTCGACAGAGTTTTCGGTAGTGGTCGTAAGGGCATTTGCCGTGCCGAACTGGAAGATCCGGATGGCGACTTCAGCATCTTGATGGACAAGATTATCGAACGCATCCCGGCACCGAAGGGCGATCCGAACGGTGAACCGCTCCTCCAGATTGCTTCCCTCGAATACTCCAGCTTCCTCGGCCGTTTGGCCGTGGGCCGCGTGCAGCAGGGCGTGTTCAAGCCTAACCAGACCTACGCACAAGCTTTCCCCGACGGAACGGTCAAGACCATCCGTCCGCAGAAGATTCTCCGCTACGAAGGCCTTACCCCGAAGCCGGTTGACGAAGCAGGTCCGGGCGAAATCATCCTCATCGCAGGTCTTGACTACTTCGATATCGGCGATACCATCAGCGCAACGAACAATCCGATTCATCTGCCGCGTATTCACATTGACCCGCCGACCATCTCCATGCTCTTCACCGTGAACACCTCGCCGCTCGCTGGCAAGTACGGTGGAAAGTTCATGACGGGTAACCAGCTCCAGGAACGTCTCGAACGCGCCCACATGGCGGACCCGGCACTCCTCGTCGAAAAGGCCGAAGGCGCATCGACGTTCAAGGTCTCTGGCCGTGGCATTTTGCACCTCACGATTCTCGTCGAAAACATGCGCCGTGAACTTTATGAATTCACCATCGGTTCTCCGCAAGTCATTTTCCAGAAAGACGAAAACGGCAAGCTTTTGGAACCGGTCGAAGACTTCAAGGTTGAAGTTCCGAACGAATTCAGCGGTGCCTGCATTCAGGAAATCCAGCAGCGCAAGGGCGAAATGGTCAACATGACGACCGACGAAAACGACCGCGTAATGCTCGAATTCATCGTTCCGAGCCGTGGCCTTATCGGTATCCGTCCGAAGCTCCTCTCCCTCTCCAAGGGTTACGCAGTGACACAGTCCTTCTTCAAGGAATACCAGCCGTACAAGGGTGAAATCCCGGCACGTATAAACGGTGTGCTCATCGCTAAGGAACCGGGCGAAGCCGCAAGCTATGCGCTTTCCAACCTCGAAGACCGCGGCTACCTCGTCATTGGTCCGGGTGCAGAAGTTTATCCGGGTATGATCGTGGGCGAACACAACCGCGATGTTGATATTACCGTGAACGTCACGAAGGGCAAGCACCTCACCAACATGCGTTCCAAGTCTGCTGATGACATGATCCAGTTGACTCCGTACCGCCGCATGACTTTGGAAGAATGCGTCACCTTCATCAACGAAGACGAATGCATCGAAGTCACGCCGGAAGTGTTGCGCCTCCGCAAGACCGAACTCGATCCGATCAAGCGTAAGCAGCTCTCCAAGCGCCCGGCTGAAGAAGAGTAGCCCGCAAGGCGAGAGTCGCAGGAAAAATGCTCGCATTTTTCCTATGACCGAACCGAAGGGTGGACGCTGAAGCGAAAGCGTCAGTAGGTATGAGGTCGGGCTTCGCCCTTTGAGTAGTGAGGTCGCGACTTCGTCGCTTTGAGTTTTGTTATCTAGATGAAGAAGCTCCGCAAAAGCGGAGCTTTATTTATGTTATCCAAAATTGTATTCACTTAAATATACATTTTACGACACGCACTTATGCGCTAAAAAGGTCTTCAAGCAAAACTTCGTTTGTAACAATCCCCGAATGGGCATTTTGCTATACACCGTTGGTCGTCACAAACGAGGAAAGTCATCAGAAAAACACTTTTGGCACATTTATAGGTGTAATTTGTCAAATGTCAGTATAAAACAACAGATTTGGCAAATTTATGGTACAAATTTTGCCAAATCTGTTTTTACTTCGCATAAATCGTAATTCGACTATTCGCTGACAGCTCAATACCACTAGTCGTTCGCCAAGTTGACTTAACAACTTGCCGCAAGACTCGCTGCACCTCGGTCATGGAAATAAGCATAGCTTAATTTCAGTCTTCTTTCGTCTCTCGTCTGTAGCCAGCCACAGCGGGCGTTCTTTGTACAAGTACCAAATGCTAGGCTCAGAACAAACCTATTAGCGAGTAAAGCAGAAATGTTTACATTTCTATTTTCGAGCGCCTGGTTTGGTACTTGTACAATAGGCTTGCAAGCAATCCTGCTTCATTCGCCTTACGCATTTGTCGTCTAAATCAATCTTTTACGCAACGTACTGAATAACCGCCTAACTTATTTCCGCTGTTCAGGCCCGCAAAGTCGTTGTTGTAGACCAAATCCATGCTGTACGCGAACTTGCTATCGACCTCAGTAGAACTCCAGAAGTACGTGCCGACGCCCTCGTTTTCGTAATACCCATAGGGGTAGCCCCAGTAGTAGCCAGCAGGCAACGCCGAGAACGAATAGGGGTCCGTCCTGTCCCCAATACCATTCCTCCAGCCGAGTACAGACTTGAGCATCTTGCCCGCAGTCGTTTGCTCACCAACTGCAGTGAAAAGATTCCTCCACTCCGCAGTCGTAGGCAGGTGCCAACCCTCCGGGCAAACACCGCGCACTGGATAAGTCCGCGAGCAAGTCTTACCAGAGCCGCAGCCCTTACCGTTTGCAGTCCATGTGCCTACGCTATCCATAGCCGCAGCCCACGTGTAAAGCCGACCGTACTTGGTGCAGTTGGCGGGGGCATTGTCAAAGCACCAACTAGTGGAATCGGAGGTGAAGCCTTTATAATTATAGGGAACACTAGTGTAAGCATAGTTCAAGTTCCGAGCCATCCAGGTCTGCTTGCCAATGGTGACTGTCTTATAAGTCTGACCATCACGTTCGTCGGTCATGGACCCCTTAACCACTACACTGCTGCTGGATTTTGCAGAACTGCTTGACGATGACTTCGCAGAACTGCTGCTAGATTTTGCAGAGCTACTTGAAGACAACTTCACAGAACTGCTGCTAGACACTCTTGTTTCGCTGGAACTCGATGCGATGGAGCTACTCGATTTCACACTACTACTTGACACTTTTGTTACGCTAGAGCTCAATGCGATGGAGCTACTTGATTTCGCACTGCTGCTAGACACTCTTGTTTCGCTGGAACTCAATGCGATGGAACTACTTGATTTCGCACTGCTACTTGACACTCTTGTTTCGCTGGAACTCGATGCGATGGAGCTACTTGATTTCACACTGCTGCTAGACACTACTGTTTTGCTAGAGCTTGATGCGATGGAGCTACTTGATTTCACACTACTACTAGACACTCTTGTTTCGCTAGAACTCGACTGCGGTATGACGCTAGAAGAGGATTTCTGTTCCGCCGCATCATCCTTTAGACAACGAACACTAAACGCATAGTCCTCGTAGTTGTAGTCCAGAGTCGCATAGTCGTTGCGGTAGAACAGAATCATGCGGTACGCTTCGATGCTATTGTACTCAGAAGGTCTCCAGAAGAACGCGAAGTTGCCCTCGTCCATATAAATTCCATTGCGGCCCCGACCTCTGCAGCCAGCAGGCAACGCCGAGAACAAGAACGAATCCGTGCCGTTGCCATCACTATACCAACCGGATGTGGACTTGAGCTTTGTACCGGCGACCGATTGTCCGCCGACGGTCGAGAACAGGGTGTTCCACTCCGTTTCAGTCGGCAAATGCCAGCCGTCGGGACAAACGCCACGCACTGGGTATGTCGGCGAGCATTTCTTATTAAAGCCGCAACCCTTGCCGTTCGTACTCCATGTGCCAGCGCTGTCCATGGCGGCACCCCACATGTATAGGCGACCATATTTTTCACAGTATTTCGTTGAATCATTATAACAATAGCTGTTTGATGTTTCGTAGTTCAGGTTTTGGGCCATCCATGTCTGAGTACCGATAGTCACCGTCATGTAGGTCTGACCGTCGCGGGAGTCTGTTATGGATCCTATCGCTCCGCCTCCACTCCAAGATGACATGGAAGATGAAACACTAGAAGAGCTAGAAATAACGCTGCTACTGGACTTCTGCGAGATGCTGGAAGAAGACAAAGGTTTGCTGGACGAAGATGTTTCTTTTTTCACACTTGATGAAGAACTTTCTTGCATTTTGCTGCTACTCGACGCAGTTTTCTTTATCGCTGAAGAACTTTCGGGTTCTTCCTTTTCGTGCTTTTCCCATTTGCGGTCGATACAGGCAAAGACAGCGGATTCTTCCACGACCCAAACAGAGTCCCCTTCGTTTTTGTCAAGACATACAGGCAAATCATCTTCGGTCTCTACCGAATCCAGAATATCGTGATCAAATTCCCAACGTCCGTTATCGCAAACGTACGCTTTCTTTTCTCCAAGGACCTCAGCGATATCGCCTGAACGGTTTTTGCTACAGTTAGGGAGTTCGTCCATAGATTCCACTTGCAAGCTAAAATCATTCGCATTATAGCTGCTATTGCCGGAATCGTCCCCACAAGCAGAAAGCGAAAACACGAACGCCGCCACGGCACCAATCACCCAAACAGGGGTTCGCAAAGAGATCATACTATTCATAAGAAGTCCTTTCCAACGCAAAAGAAACAATAGTAAAAAACGCGAAAGCTGACCCCGGCACAAGGCCGGGGTGACAGGTTCAAGCAGATGTGACAGCGTTAAACAAAGTGCCGAGGTGACGGTGAAAAGATGTCATGCCGGTCTTGTACCGGCATCGGCTGTATTATGGGATAAACGCTAGTCCTTAACGCAACGGACTGAAAAACCGTAGCCCTTGGAATCGCTGAGCGAACCCATATTGTTGTCGGCATAGCCCAAGAACATGAATTCTGCATCACCGTCACCGAAACTGCTGCTCTCTGTAGCACTCCAGAAGTTCGAAAAGTGGCCCTCGTCGTAACTCGCACTGCTGCCTCTACAGCCCGCAGGCAATGCCGAAAATGAATAATCATCCGTGCCGTTTTCACTTTTCCCGTTATAATCAAACCATCCGCTCGTCGATTTGAGTTTCTTTCCCGCAAAAGATGAAGCTCCGACGACAGAGACTAGCGTATTCCACTCAGTTTGCTTTGGCAGATGCCACCCCTCGGGGCAGACGCCACGTACCGGGTACGTCGGCGAACATGTCGAACCAACGCCACACCCCTTGCCGTTCGTACTCCACGAGACTGCACTATCCATCGCGGCGGCCCACGTATAAAGGCGACCGTACTTGGAGCAATATTCAACGGAATCGTTATAGCAATAGCTGTTCGCTGTTTCGTAGTTCAAGTTTTCAGCCATCCACGTCTGAGAGCCGATGGTTACAGTCTTGTACGTTTGTCCGTCACGAGAGTCTAAAAAATTACCAGTCAAGCAGACAACAGCGGAAGATGAAGACAAAGCAACACTAGATGAAGATTCCTCCGAAGGACGTGTAGCAGAGTCGCCATCATCACCACAAGCGGTAATTGCAAACATCAAGGCAAAGAAAACACAATAAATTAAAAGAGTGTTTCATATATTCCTCCTAAAAACACTCTTTAAAAATACAATTTTTCAAACAACAAAAAACATTTTAGGACAAAAAAAGTTTTCTTCATACAAAGAATACTCTCGGTAGTTTCAGTCAAACGAAGACTGTATGCCGAGACAGACAACCTACTTACAAGTCTTTCGCAAGTCGGCCTTCGCCGCTTTTCAAAAGTTCGTTGAGGTAGTCCTTCGCAATTTTGCAGGATTCCTGAAGCGTGTGTCCAAGAGCCAAGTTCGCAAGGATCGCAGACGAAAGGTGGCAACCCGTACCATGCTTTCCATGACCAGGCAGACGCGGGCTTGAGAATTTGTACTGTTTACCATCCCTATCCCAAAGGATATCTACGGCATCTTTTTCTTTGGAATGTCCGCCTTTCAAAAGTAACGCAAAATCTTTTCCGAGTTCAAACGTTCCGCGAGAAGCGGCAAGCCCAAGTCCCAAGAAACCAAATTCCTCTTGGTTCGGCGTAACCAAATCAATCTGTTTCATCACAGGCATGAACTTGTTCTGTTCTGCCGCACGCAGAAAATGGAACCCCGCCGATGCATTTGCAATCGGGTCCCAAATAATGTACGCGTCTGGAGATTTTTCACGGACAAATTCAACAATCCGCTGGAGGACTTTCGCTTTTTCGACAAGCCCGATTTTCACGTACTTGAATTTGCGTTTCTTGAACAACGTTTCAAGTTGGGCTTCGATGCGTTCCCAAATGACCCAACCGGGAGCCACAAATTCGTCCTCGTTCTGTTGCGTCAGAGCCGTACAGACCGCTTCGCAATAGACTCCAAAATGAGCCATCGTCTTGACATCAGCCAAAATGCCAGCCCCGGCAGAACCGTCAAAGCCAGCAATCGTTAAAGCATATTTCATTTTTTGATCTTTAGTCATTGGTAATTAGTCACTGGTTATTGGTCAATAGTTTCTAGAGGTTAGGTTACAGGTTTCAGGGGTCATTTAGGAATTTAGAATAGAGGAAAGTTAGCCTCAAAGCACCGAAGGTGCGCCCTCATACCCCTAACCCTGCATACACTCCTATCATCACAATGGTCACACCGCAAATGAGGCCCACCGCCGGGAGAACCGGTCGCCGCATCGCCTTAGCCCCAAGGAAATACACAATGCCGCCCTTGGTCACCGTATTCGCAAGACTTGCAAACAACAGAGCCAAAATCAAACTATGATTTTCAATAGCGGCCTTTCGGCACATGTCAAGCAGCGAGAACGCCACGGCATCCATTTCCGCAGCACCGCCCAAGAAACTGCACGCAATGAGCGCACCCGAGCCAAAATACACGCGAGCCGCGTTCGCCAAAAACATGACCAACGTAAAGACAAAACCGAACTTCACCGCAGGCAAAAGCTTGAACGGATTGCTGAAATCAGTCGTTTTCTGTAAATGATTCTTGGACTCACGGAATTTGAGATATGCGGCATACCCAAGCCCCGGCACGACAGGCACCAAGAGCGGAGCCAATAACGGGAGCGCAAGCGAAGGCACAAGGAACACGCAAATCAAATACAAACGAGCGTACATCACTGACCAGCTGAGCACAATGCCCACCGTAAAATCAGCGGCGTACTGTTCATTTTCTCGGCTTCGCCCCGCAAGGTTCAGCGTGAGCGCGGTACTGCTCGCAAGCCCGCCCAGAAGCCCGGTCAGCCAAATGCCCTTGCCCGGCCCGACCAATTTGATGAGCACGTAGCCCACAAAACCGATACCTGAAATGAACACGACGAAAAGCCAAATCGAATGCGGATTCAGTACTTCAAGGCCCGGAGGCCCGTACGCATGATTCGGCAAGAACGGCAAAATCATAAGCGAAATCACCGCAAACTTGACCGTCGCGATAATGTCTTCGCTCGAAATCTTTTTCGCAAAATCGTGCAGCTGCCGCCGGATGGCCAAAAGCCACAAAAGCACTATCATGAGAATACACGCTTCCAAGAGTCGGTTGAACCAGCACAACGCCCCAAGTAGAAACACCATAATGAGCGCCGCACTCGTCGCAACGCCAGCAAATCCACCGTTTTCGCGTTTGGCAAAACCGTTCGCCACGTGGGTCGCGACAAGCAAAAGCCCGATGACCACAAGTCCAACAATAAACGGAGCAATCGACCCCATCAAATCGCCCAAATAGCACGTCAAAGCACCGCACAGACTCGCAATCGAGAACGTGCAGATACCCGCCGGGTGCCTGGAATTGTTGCGAGAATACGAGTTTTCACGCTGCATACCGATAATGAAGCCGATACCCAGCGCCGCCGCCAACTTATAAAAAATATTGAATTCAATCATTATGCAAATAATCTATACAAAAAAAACTGTAATAGATACAGTTTTAGACGAAAGAAAACTGATCCCGGAACAGAGTCCGGGATGACAAGCTAAAGCAGCATGGACCCTATCGGGCTTCGCCCCTCCAGAGTGACAACACAAAGAGCTAAGCTAAAAATCTAACCCCTAATGCCTGATACCTGAAACCTGATACCTCATAGCGCAGCGAACTCAAAACATTCGTCTATAGCCGCTTTGCGGCGTTCTTTCGTCTCTCGTCTTTCGTCTAAATCCTAAACTCTTTGTTGCTTAGAGGCAAGTTTCATGGCGTACATGTTCGCATCGGCCATGCGATAGACATCCATCGCGGTCACGGCTTCGCCACGGCGACGTACGGAGTAGCCGTATGCGACATTCAGTTCTATCGGCAACTGGACTTCTTTTTCCAATTGCACCATCGTCTTGAGGGCCGCAGAAAGTTCTGGAATATGTTCGGCACGGACAATCGCCACAAATTCATCCCCGCCCATACGGATTGTAGTCCCGATTCCATTGAACGCGTTCTTGAATACTTCGGCAAAACTGCATAGGAGCTTGTCGCCCGTAGAATGCCCAAAATGGTCGTTCACGTACTTAAGCCCGTTGACATCAATGCTCACAATCGCATAGTCGCTATCGTCGCGATTGAGAATTTCAAAAATGTGTTCGCACTTCGCCCTATTATAAATCCCGGTCAGAGCATCCCTGTAAGCAATTTGGCGCAGAACTTCTTTTTCTGTCCTATCCATCATGTTTTCGTACAGATAGACGAGATAACCGACCATCAAAAGCAAGATAAACAGAAGCACGCCAACCGGCAAGAACGTTGTATCTAATAGCGGATTATCCACGCCAAAAAGGTTCTGTATGTTGTAACGGAACACGTCTGCAATGGCAAATACAACAAAAACAATCACACCAGAAGCAAGAACTTTTTCTTGCATCCCGGAACCGCGATCATAGAGCACCTTCAACAAAACCAAGAGTACAAAAGAAACGAAAATGTAGGTATGATAAGCAAGCAGGAATGTCGTATAATGAGCAATATCTGTCACATGCAGTATCGTCGTCACGACAAAAAAAGCACAGCCCAAAGCGACAAAACCTTTTACCAAATTCAATTTCCACTGCGGAATTTTTCCGGCACGCATATTGAGGAGCAAAAGCCCAAACGGAATAGCTGACAAATAAAGCGAAATGTATTCCAAAGTCGTATCCAAGGCGTAATTTGAGGAGAATATCTGAATACCCTTCGCATAATTAAGCGTCCAAAGTCCCATCAAACAAGCAAAAAGACCTATCAAAATAAGTCGATAAAAAGCCCTGTCAAACCCGACAACGCAACATCCCGTGATAAAGGCTATCATCCCGAAGAACATCAAGAATATGCCTATCGAAATAGAATAGGAATTGCTCGCGAAGTAATCCGTCATCCCGCCGACACGCAAAAGTTCAACCGAGGTAATCGACTTTGCCGCTGCCAATTCCGTCACGACAGTCACCAAGCGGATTGTATGGTGATCCAGATTTTCGGGCATGTTCACCATGTGAATCCCGCTGCCCACCAGTTTCCCTTTTTCATAACGGTCAAAGCCATAGCGATAATAGCAGGTACTATCGACATAAACAGCCAAGGCCACATGATAAGCGTGAAAACGGAGAGTCGTTGGCAAAGGAAGAGAATCTCCCCTCATGTTCCGTTCATAAACGATGGTGTCACCCGGTTTTATTCTTTTGGGAACGCGGAAATTCGATAAACGCTTTAACGGAGGGAGACGGACATCCAAAAAAGAGACGGACCAACCACCATCAAGAGATATGCGGTTATCTTGCAATCCATCGCAACAAACCCCGTTAAAACTTAAGAGCAGCAAAAATACGATTGCAGCCGAAAAAAGCGCAATCATAATTTTAACTAGTCTTTTTTTCAATATCACCAGCACATTTATATAATAGGTAATTGTAAGAGAAAACGGAACTTATTTTTTTCGTACCCAAATCTGAAATACAGTCGGAAAGTCATTTTTTTCGTCCGCTTGGAACTGTTCTTCACTTTCTTTCGTAAATTCGGGCTGCCATTCCGGGAAAAAAACATCTCCATCTACATGGGCAAGGACTTTCGTGAAGTAAAGTTTTTCGACAAGCGGCATCGCTTCGCGATAGACAGCAGCCCCGCCGATGATGAAGCATTCTGTTTCGCCAGCACTGCGAGCGGCCTCGATAGCCTCGTTGAGAGACGAGCAGACGATGCACCCAGGAGCCTGAAAATCCTTATTGCGGGTGAGCACGTAGTTCGTGCGGTTCGGGAGTGGGCGTCCGATGTCTTCGTAGTTCTTGCGACCGAGGATGATGGCATGCCCCGTCGTGATGGCCTTAAAGCGCTTGAGGTCCTGCGACAAGTGCCACGGCAAGTGTCCGTCGCGCCCGATAACGTTATTTTCTGAAACAGCAACAATTGCGGATATGAGCATAAGCAGTGACTAGTGGTTAGTGGTTGGTGGTTAGTGGCTAGGAGGAGTTTTAAACGAAAGACGAAAGACGATAGACGAAAGACGATAGACGAAAGACGATAGACGATAGAGACAAATATCGCAATAGGAAGTGGATTCCTGACACCGAAGGTGGAAGGATCCAGTGCAATTCACCTCTGGATGCTTCGGCACCGCCTCAGCATGAGGAATGTTAAAAATATACTCATTACTCATAGCTCATTGCTCACTGCCATATTCTCTAATCTTTCGTCTGTAGCCGCGAAGCGTGCTCAAAGCGAGTTTACGAGCGCCCTGAAACCTGATACCTGTAACCTGAAACCTACCTATGATGATACGGGTGGTTCTGCATGACCATTTGGACGCGGTAGAGCTGCTCCGCCGTAATCATCCTTGCATGGTCGTGGGTAAAAGTCAATGGGGACAAGCTCAAGAGCAAGTCCGCCGTTTTTTTTAAGTTCTCGTCAATGCCATACGCCGAACCAATCAAGAACACGATATTTCCCGTGAACCGTGTCTGTAAAGTGTCAGCGAGTTTGACCGTGTCCATAAGTTTGCCTTCTTCGGACAATATGACGCGCTTGTATTCGTTACGCGGGAACCTCTTTTCAAAAAGAGCCGCCTCCTGAGCAAGCGTCTGGGCGTGGTCGTCGAGCTTCGATTCCTTGAGCTCCACCACTTCCAGCGGCATCGCGGAACTACGCAAACGCTTCACGTACTTTTCCACTTCGTCTGCGATAAGCGGCGACCCCGCACGACCGAAAACAGCTAGAATCCATTTCATAGAGGTCCGAGGTCGGCACTACGTGCCTTTGAGGTTTGAGCAGTGAGTAAAATAAACGAAAACATGAGAAAAATAACAAATCCCAAACGAAACATCCCCAAAGCGAGCATCGCTCGCGACCTCACTCCTCAAAGGGAGCCCCCAAGGGCGACCGAGCTCACGCCTCATTCCTATCTCCCTACCGACAGGCGGTCGATGAGGAACGAGGGCATTCCCTGCTTTTTCATGCGGCTCTGCGTTTCGCGGATGTCGTACTCGACGCGGATGAGCCGCACGCACTTGGTCTCGGTATCGAGCAGACACCAGCAAGCACGCGGGTCGCGGTCACGTGGCTGCCCCACACTGCCGACGTTCACCAGCAAGCGCTCCGTATTCGCAATCACGTACTCGTACTCGTCCAAAATCTTTGGAATCGCCATGGGACGGCTCGCAATGATAACCGGGCTATGCGTGTGCCCGACAAAGCAGTAACGCTCCGAAAAATGGTCAAACGCGTTCAACGCCTCCTCAAGATCGCTCACATAGACCCAGTCCGCCGGAGACAAAGGCGAGGCATGGACAAAGCAAATATCGTTTTCTTCATGGGTGTATGGGAGCGACCGGATATACGCGACGGAATCCTTGGACAAGTGTTTTTGCGTCCAGTCAATCGCCTGCTTTGCGTATGGGTTGAACCCTGTACTGGATTCATACTTGACGGCCACGCTATCGTGGTTCCCTATCAGGCAAAAATCCATATTTTCACGAACTAAATCGACACATTCATCCGTATCGACACCATAACCGACAATATCCCCAAGACACGCTCTCCGTTCAACGCCATTATCCCGCATAGACTCCAAAACGGCCTTGAAGGCGGTGGCATTAGAATGGATATCAGAACAAATACCGTAAAGCATGACAGTAATTTAGAAAAACAATTTTAAGTAGGTGGAAGATTCCGCAAAAGTTACTAAATTGGCAGCCCTTTGGGCTGCATTTAGTACGGTTCGGCCATGTCAAAACATAAATGTTTTGCCGCAGCACTCACCTTTGACGCTCTTCGAGCGTCTTTTGCCCGGCTCAAAAATGAACCTGCAAGCAGTTTCGCATTACTCGCCTTATGCAAAAGTTACTAAATTTACGCAGTATGGAAGTCATTCAAGACAAGATGAAGGTGAGCATCGCCTACACCCTCAGAGAAGGCCGTCGGATTCTCGAAGAAGTCCCGGCATCCCAACCGTTCGTGTATATCCACGGATACAACAACATCATCCCAGGCCTTGAAAATGCATTGACAGGGCGTCACTTGGGTGAAAAATTTACAGTATTTATCCCTGCAAAATTAGGGTACGGAGAATACCGCCAAGACCTCATCCTCACGGTTCCCAAGGAAGAACTCAGCGAAATCGGGGAACTCTGGCTCGGCATGGAACTCGAAATGTACCAAAGCAACGACATGCGCGAATTCCAGTTGCCGGACACCGCCGATGAATTTGTCGATGACCTGAATCTCGACGATGACGAAGACGAATGCGATGGCATCTACACAATCAAGGAAATTCTTGAAGATACCGTTATCGTTGACGGCAACCACCCGTTTGCAGGCAAGGACTTGACTTTCAATGTCGAAGTCATAGATATCACCGAATCGAGCTTCACCGAACAGGAATCTGGATTCCCGGACGAAGACGATTACGACGGATACGATAACTACGACAGTTACGACAACCGCATGGGCGACGACAATTTTGATTCAAACGAAAGGAGATGGCGCTAATGGCATCGATGGATGAACTCAAGAAAGCTGCGGGCGTTCGTGCCGCAGACATGATCAAGGACGGAATGACGGTCGGGCTTGGCACCGGCAGCACGGCAGCCCACATGGTGAACCGCCTCGCAGAACGCATCAAGACCGAAGGGATCCACGTCGTTGGCGTATCGACTAGCTGGAGCACCACGCTCCAATGCCGCAGTCTCGGCATCCCGCTTAAAGAAATGGGCGAAGTCTCCCACCTCGACATGGTCATTGACGGCGCCGACGAAATCGACCCGCAGCGTAACCTCATCAAGGGACGCGGTGCAGCACACCTCCTCGAAAAGATTGTCGCCTCCATGACAGACAACTACGTGATTATCGCAGACTCCGGCAAAGCCGTGCAGCAGCTCGGCACCAAGTTCGCGGTCCCGCTCGAGATCATTCCGGGAGCAATCGCTGTCGTTACCGAACGTGTGAAAAAGCTCGGTGGCGAAGTCAAGGTTCGCATGGGCGCTCCAGGCAAAGACGGCCCGGTCATTAGCGACAGCGGCAACTTGATTGCCGACGCGAAGTTCGCCCCCATCGCCAATCCGGACAAACTCGCCCGCGACCTTGAACACATCGTGGGCATTGTCGGCCACGGACTTTTCATCGGCATGGCAACAAAGGTCATTCTCGCCGACGAAGCTAAGGGTTTGATTGAATTTTAATTAATGGATCTTATTTTTCTCACATGAATATTATCGAAACTTTGAATGCAGCGGGTCAGCAAGAGCTGGCTCAACATCTCGAAACATTGACGGGCGATGCCCGTGCAAACCTCGAACGCGACATCTTAAGCCAGGATTGGCAAGAACTCAAGGCTCTGCACGCCGAGAAATCGGCAGCCAGCCTGAGCGACAACGTTTCCGCCGACCTCACCCCGATGCCGTGGAAACTCGCCACAGACGATCTCCGCTACGATTTCTGGAAAGAAACCGGCGAGATTCTTTTGGGCAAAGGTCAAGTCGCCGCATTCCTCGTTGCTGGCGGACAAGGTTCCCGCCTCGGTTTCGATGGCCCTAAGGGCATGTTCGACATCGGGCTTCCGAGCCACAAGAGTTTATTCCAATTGCAAGCAGAACGTTTGCGCAACTTGGGCGCCCGTGTCGGTCACGCGATTCCGTGGTGCATCATGACGAGCCCGCTGAACCACGAAGCGACCGTCAACTTTTTCAGTGAAAACAATTTCTTTGGACTGAATCGCGAAGACATCCGTTTCTTTGCACAAGGTACCATTTGCGCACTCACCGCCGACGGCAAGGCAGTCCTCGATGGCGAAGACCATTTGGCTCTCGTTCCCGACGGAAACGGCGGTTGCTTCCGAGCCCTCGCCCAGAGCGGAACGCTCGCATGGCTCGTAGAACGCGGCGTTCAATATGTGTTCCTCTACAGCGTCGATAACGCTCTCTGCCGCATTTGCGACCCAGCATTTATCGGAGCCCTCGCCGAAAATGGCAACATGCTCAGCGCCTCCAAGGTCGTGCACAAGGCCGGCCCGAACGAAAAAGTCGGCATTTTCGCATTCCAAAACAAGAAGCCGGGCGTTGTCGAATACAGCGACCTTCCGGAGAACTTCCGCGACATGACGAATGCCGATGGCAGCCTCACGTTCGACGGCGGCAACATCGCTATTCACTTGTTTAAAATCAGCGGACTTCGCAAGTTGCAGACGAGCAAGCTTCCGTGGCATACTGCACGCAAGACGGTTTGCGGCATTGAAAAGTGCTTCAAGTTCGAACAGTTCCTCTTTGACGCATTCCCGCAACTCGGCTCCATGCTCCCGTTTGGCGTTGTCCGCGAAGAAGAATTCAGCCCCGTCAAGAATGCCGAAGGCAACGATTCTCCGAAAACCGCACGTACGATGATTGGCAAGCTGCACCGCGATTGGCTCCGCAAAGCTCACGTGAAAATCGACGAGAAAAAGCTCTATGAAATTTCGCCGACCATCAGCTACGCAGGCGAAGGCCTCAAGCAGAGTGTCTTTGACCGCGAACTCGGCAGGAATATTCTAGAATTCGAAGAAGAATAAGCCCATTTTTACGATTTTGTGCTACCAAATCAGCTGTTTTCAGCATTTTGGTAGCATTTTTTTTATGTTGTACAACAAAAAAAGGACAAATTGATAAGCAAATGTGCAACTAAACAAGCCTATTTAGGCATTTCGGTAGCATTTTTTACGGGAATGAAGCCCCGAAAGCCTCAAAAACAATTAATTTGTATAAAAATTATGCTACCAAGTTGGAGTTTTTGGCTCACTTGGTAGCATTTTTTTTGAAATTTGGCCCTTCAACGAGCTCAAAGGCCACCCTTCCGACGGGCTCAGGGAACAATCCCGATTACAGTCTCTTGAGGACGGCTTGGGCGTGATGGTAGAAGCCTTCTTCATTAGCCACGACAGCAATCGCCTTTGCGTTCTTCTTGATAGCCTTTTCGGAGTACTTGATGATGCTCATGCGCTTGAGGAAGTCATAGACGCCGAGCGGGCTGAAGAAGCGACCCGTGCCGTTCGTGGGGAGCACGTGGTTCGGACCTGCAAAGTAGTCGCCCACCGGTTCAGAAGACCACGGACCAATAAACACTGCACCCGCATTTTCGATCTGGGCGGCCATAGATTCGGCCTCGTCCGTCATGATTTCCATGTGTTCCGGAGCAATAGCGTTTGCGATTGCCACACCGTCGAACCAATCCTTCACCACGAGGATTCGACCAAAGTTGTCGAGCACCTTCGTGAGGAGTTCCTTCTTCGGAGAATTTTCAACTTGGATATCTACACATTCGCTAATCATCTGTGCGGTTTCCATGTTGTCCGTAATGCAGATGGCGGCTTCGAAACCGGAGCCGTGTTCTGCCTGGCTCAAAAGGTCAGCAGCGACAAAGTCCGGATCGCAGGTGTTGTCTGCAAGCACGAGCACTTCGGACGGGCCTGCCACCATGTCGATATCGACAATGCCAAAAACTTCCTTCTTTGCGACAGCGGCAAAGACGTTACCCGGGCCCACAATCTTGTCGACGCGTTCTACGACGACCTTGCCCTTAGCATCCTTGGCTCCGTAAGCGAGCATGCCGATAGCCTGAGCGCCACCGATGTGGTAAACTTCGGTAATGCCGAGTTCGCAAAGCACAAAAGCCACAGCGCGGTTGATTTCGCCCTTAATCGGAGTCACGACGACGATGTCCTTGACGCCAGCGACAATGGCCGGAACCGCATTCATGATAACCGTACTCGGATAAATGCCAGCACCACCCGGAACGTATAGGCCCACGCGCTTCATCGGGCGGATACGCTGACCGAGAACCACGCCGTCCTTCCCTTCCATGAGCCAGGAATCTTCCATCTGGTTCACGTGGAAATCGCGAACGTTCTTGATAGCCTGCTTGAGCGCACGCTGCATTTCGGGCGGGCACTTGGCGGCAGACTTCTTGATTTCGGCTTCGGAAACGCGGAGGTTCTTTCCCTTGAGACCATCGAACTTCTGGGCGTATTCAACAGCCTTGGCATAACCGCCGTTCTTGATGTCGGCGAGAATGTCCATGACCTTGTCGTGAATTTCCTTGCTCGGGGCAACTTCACGACCGCAAATTCTGTCAATTTCTTGAGACTTCGGAGTAACTTTTACGATTTTCATTTTCTCGAACCTCTAATTTAAAACCCTAGCCTACTTCTTCTTAGGCGGCACTTTATCCGCATTCACATTCGCAGTGGCAGCAGCCACATCAATATGCTTGTAAGCATTCGCAATGACTTTTTCGTCCATCAAAATCTTGTACGTAAGGCCATCGACAAACGCAGTCCAGCTCGCTTCGATAATGTTGCTCGAAACGCCGACCATGTTCCAGTAGCCATGTTCGTCGCCAAACGTTGTCCACACGCGAACCGTCGCATCGGATGCCACGTTGGAACCGAGCACGCGCACCTTAAAGTCGTCCAAACGCACCTTCGCCATGTTCGGGAAGAATGGCAAAAGAGCCTTGCGGAGAGCGGCATCGAGAGCGTTCACCGGGCCGTCACCTTCGCTCACCTGATGGCTAATCTTGTCGCCCACCTGGAGCTTGACCGTAGCCTGCGACACAGAAACGCCTTGCGGCGTCTTGTCTTCGATTACGCGGTAGTTGAGCACCTTGAACGGTTCCCTGACCATTCCCAAGTGGCGGTAAACGAGCAACTTGAAGCTCGCTTCGGCGCTGTCGAAATGCCAGCCGGCGTTTTCGCGTTCCTTGATTTCTTTAAGGAGGCTTGCGACCACAGGATCCTTCTTGTCAATGCCCGGCTTAATCGCCTTGAGCTTTTCGACAACGAGAGAACCACCGGCCTGATCGCTCGTCACGAACACGCGGTCGTTGCCCACGGAATGCGGGTCGATATGTTCAAAGCTGCGGCTGACCTTCATCACGCCATCAATGTGAGCACCGCCCTTGTGCGCAAATGCGGCATCGCCTACGTACGGGGCATGCACGTCGCTCGGCAAGTTCACAATTTGGTCGATGTTACCGCTCAGCTGGCGCAAATGGCTCAACTTTTTTGCGGCCGCAAAGTCGCGGTCCATCTTGAACTTCAAATCGGCGGCTATCGTCGTGAGGTTTGCATTTCCGCAACGTTCACCATAGCCATTCACAACGCCCTGCACCATAACGCAGCCCGATTTCACGGCATAAATCGAGTTCGCGACAGCAAGTCCGCTATCGTTGTGAACGTGGATTCCAAGTGGAGTCGAAATGTGGCGTTTTACATCTTCGATAATTTCTTCGATTTCCCACGGCATCGTTCCGCCGTTCGTATCGCAAAGCACAATGCAATCGGCATGGCCTTTTTCAGCCGCACGGAGCGTTTCAATCGCGTATTCCGGGTTCGCCTTGTAACCATCAAAGAAGTGCTCGGCATCGTAAATGACCTCTTCGGAATATTCCTTGAGATAATCCACAGAAGACTCGATCATGTCGAGGTTTTCTTCGAGCGTCGTGCGAATCACGTCCGTCACATGCAAATCCCAGCTCTTTCCAAAAATCGTCTTGACCGGAGCTTCAGACTTGACAAGAGCCTGCAAAAGCGGGTCGTTTTCCGGCAAAATTTTCGGGCGACGCGTGCTGCCAAAAGCGGCAATCTTCGCGTGCTTGAGCTTTACATCCTTAATAAGCTTGAAAAATTCTTCGTCAGTCGGATTACTCGGGTTCGGCCAACCGCCTTCAATATAGTCAAATCCAAAGTGATCCAAAATTCGAGCAATCTGGACTTTATCAGCTAAGGAGAGACTTATTTTACGGTCTTGGTTACCGTCACGGAGAGTTGTATCGTATAAAAGGACTTTTTTAGAAGAATTCATGGGCGTAAAGATAGAATTTTAGACGAAAGACGAAAGACGAAAGACGAAAGAAAGTTGGCAGTAGGCAGTAAAAAACAGCGGAACTTTGTGTTTTTGGTTAAATTGCAGGCGTGGCTCATCTTGTCGTACTCGGCCTTGTTTTCAAGAAGCAACTTAAAAGTGCTATAAATGGTCTCCTCGTTCGTGCCAACGAGTTTCAGAGTACCGGCATTGACTCCTTCGGGGCGTTCTGTGGTATCACGCATCACGAGCACCGGCACGCCGTAACTCGGGCATTCCTCCTGAATTCCACCTGAATCGGTGAGGCACAGAAACGAACACGCCTCAAAGTTGTGACAGTCGAACACCTCAATCGGCTCGATGATGTGGATTCTGTCGCAGCCGCCAAGTTCTTCTTCGGCGGCCTGGCGAACAACCGGGTTCATGTGAATCGGGTAAACGGCCTTGCATTCGGGATGTTCGTCCAGAACGCGGCGGATGGCGCGGAACATGTGGTGCATGGGTTCGCCCAGATTTTCGCGACGGTGCGCTGTGATGAAAATGAGCTTGCCATCACCGACCCAGTCCAGTTCCGGATGGGTGTAATCTTCCTTCACTGTGTGCTGCATCGCGTCGATGACCGTATTGCCCGTAATATAGATGTTGTCCGGATTCTTGCCCTCTTTGACGAGGTGGTCGGCAGCCAGCTGCGTGGGCGCAAAGTTGTACATGCTCACGATACCCACCGCCTGGCGGTTGAATTCCTCAGGATACGGGGAATAAATATTGTATGTACGCAATCCTGCTTCGGCATGGCCGACGGGAATCTGCAAGTAGAAACAAGCCAGCGCCGTGACAAAAGTCTTGGTAGTATCGCCATGGACTAGCACGACATCGGGGCGTTCCTTTTCCAGCACGTCCTTGATGCCGTTCAGGATGTTCGTGGTGATATCGAAAAGCGTCTGCCTATCCTTCATGATGTTCTGGTCGTTTTCCGCCACCACGCCGAATGTTTCTAGCAACTGGTCAAGCATCTGGCGATGCTGCGCCGTAACGCAAACCACCGTCTGGATAGACTTTCTCTTTTTCAGTTCGTTCACCAGCGGGCAAATCTTGATTGCCTCTGGCCTGGTTCCAAAAACCAGCATCACTCTTTTCATTGGGAGGGGAAAGCCTTCCCCTCGCTCCAGCCGAATGTCATCCCCGCGAAGGCGGGGATCTCCCTTCGTCTTCCGCTACCCTTTCACCTTGGGGCCCAGCCCCTAAAACCCCGAGAAGCAAATCTTATTGTTCAAAAAGAACTTCCCAATGACCGCCATTGTCAGGTCCAACGCGTTTTAGGAAATCCGCTTCAACGAGATACTTGAGGTATGTGAAAACCGTTCGACGGCTAAGGCTTAGCGATTTTGCAAGTTCACTCGACGAAACATTCGGATTTTGGCTAACATATTCCATCAAATTGCGGCAATCTTCACAAGCCTTTCTAAAGGATGGTTCCTGCTTGAACCTGGAACGGAGTTTCTGTGCAAAAGTCTGTGCAAAAGTCTGCGCAAAAGCAGAAGCAATCGTCGCATTTCCTGCATTCGCCACCGGTTCTACACTTACATTTTTCCGCTCTGCAAAATTCTTCTTTTGGGCCACATCCAAGCGCATAACTTCCTTAATAGAAAGATTCTCATTATTCGCCAGCGCACGTGCATACTTCATATCTAGAATCTTGCCAAAAAGCGTTAGTTTCACGGTATGACCAGAAAAATCAAAATCAGGGAGCGGGAAAAACTTTTTTCTCTGGATATCAAACAAACGCTTTATTCCACTGCCGACCGAATCGATCATATTCAGATTCACCATCGCCGATACAAGGAACGGGTTCCGATACACCGACTCAGGCGCATCTGATTCTATAACATTTTCAACAGAACCTGGGATGAAATCGCCCGAGTTCTTGAAAGTCAAACAGCCGTCTTCGTTTTCGACAACAATGATTTTTCCGCCTAAAGTATAATCCTGATGAGCAATGCAATTGTTCAAGGCCTCGCGAATCAAATACGGGTCAATCTCAAGAATGGAACGGGGCGAGGTCACGAATGGAAACGGCTAGACGGAAAAGACGCTCCGTGGGAATCGACGAGAAAATCGAGAAGACAAGATGCAAGCTTGAAAAGGCCCGGAGCCGGTGCGACAAGATCGAGACCGAATACAAGACTTTGCTTGCCAAGCGCGACGATTCAAGGAGAAAGATGCTGATGGACGCAATCGCAAAAAGCAGACGCACTTTCGACGAGGTGATGAACTTCATCAAAGGGTAGCAAAAAGCCGGCTTACGCCGGCTTTTTAGTGTTAAAAATCGCGGAAGTTAAGATTTACAGGGTGTCCTTGCGATTTTCCTCGAATTTTGGGGATTTCTCTACTCCGTAAGGCTAGAGGGATAAATTTGACTGGAAGTTAAGAATCAAGCATGATTAACACCCGATAGCGCTGTATTCAAATCCGGCTTCCGCAAGTTCCTTGGGGTCGTAGATGTTGCGGCCGTCGATGATGAGGGCGTTCTTCATGGACTTCTTCATCACGCCGAAGCTCGGCATGCGGAACTGCTTCCATTCGGTGACGAGCAGCAAAGCGTCGGCATCGAGGAGTGCTTCGTACATGTCGTTGCAGTACGTGACGATGTCGCCCACGCGGCGCTTGCATTCGTTTATGGCGACCGGGTCAAACACGCGGACGGTTGCACCGGCCTTCGTGAGCTTGTCGATGAGCACGAGGGCGGTAGCTTCGCGCATGTCGTCGGTTTCCGGCTTGAAGGCGAGCACCCACATGGCGATGGTCTTGCCCTTGAGGTTTGCTTCGCCGCCAAAGCGCTTGACGAGCTTGTTGAAAAGAACCGTCTTCTGGTATTCGTTCACTTCTTCGACAGCCTTCAAGACGCCCATCTTGTAGCCGTTCTTTTCGGCGGTCTTGATGAGGGCCTTCACGTCCTTCGGGAAGCAGCTTCCATCGTAGCCGCAGCCCGGGTAGAGGAACTTCGAGCCGATGCGCGTGTCGCTACCGATACCCTTGCGGACCATGTTCACGTCGGCACCGACGAGTTCGCAAAAGTTCGCGATGTCGTTCATGAAGCTGATACGAGTCGCGAGCATGGAATTCGCGGCGTACTTGATCATTTCAGCGCTCGGGATGTCCGTGAAAATCACGCGGAAATAAAGAGCCGAATACCTCTAGAACTTCCTCCACACCATCTTGTCGACGATGCCGGTGTAGCTTTGGATAATCTTCACGACCTTCGTGCTGACGTTTTCTTCGACGTAGTCGGGAACTGGGATGCCGTAGTCGCCATTTGCGTTCATCGTGACGGCTGTATCGACCGATTGCAATAACGACTTCTCGTCAATGCCAGCGATAAAGAAGCATGCCTTGTCGAGAGCTTCAGGGCGTTCGGTGCTGGTGCGAATGCACACCGCTGGGAACGGATGGCCGACGCTTGTGAAGAAAGAGCTTTCTTCAGGAAGCGTTCCACTGTCACTCACGACTGCAAAAGCATTCATCTGCAAGCAGTTGTAATCATGGAAACCAAGCGGTTCGTGCTGAATTACGCGTTTGTCAAGCTTGAAGCCGCTTGCGGCAAGGCGGTTACGGCTACGCGGATGGCAGCTGTAAAGAATCGGCATGTCGTACTTTTCAGCCATCTTGTTGATTGCTGTAAAGAGACTTGTGAAATTCTTCTCGGTGTCGATATTTTCTTCGCGGTGTGCGCTCAGCAAAATGTACTTGCCTTTTTCGAGGCCGAGGCGTTTGTGGATATCGCTAGCCTCAATTGCCGCCAAATTTTTGTGTAAGACTTCGGCCATAGGGCTTCCGGTCACGTAAGTGCGTTCCTTGGGGAGTCCGCAATCGGCCAAATAGCGGCGAGCGTGTTCGGAGTAAGCCAAATTCACATCGCTGATGATATCGACTATACGACGGTTGGTTTCTTCGGGCAGGCACTCGTCCTTGCAGCGGTTGCCCGCTTCCATGTGGAAAATCGGAATGTGCAAGCGCTTGGCCGGAATGGCCGAAAGGCAGCTGTTCGTGTCGCCGAGAATCAACATTGCATCGGGCTTGCAAGCGACCATGAGCTTGTAGCTGCAATTGATGATGTTGCCAACGGTTGCACCAAGGTCATCACCCACGGCATCCATATAGACTTCAGGATCCTTGAGGCTTAAGTCCTTAAAGAACACGCCGTTCAAGTTATAATCGTAGTTCTGGCCCGTGTGAGCCAAGATGCAATCGAAATACTTGCGGCACTTATCGATAACGGCTGCAAGGCGGATGATTTCGGGACGCGTGCCCACGATAATCAAAAGTTTGAGTTTGCCATTGTTGGCAAATTTTACATCACTGTAATCTGTTTTATATTCCATAAACTTTTTTTAATTCCTCAATTCTTTCAATTTTTTTATCAGAATGATCTCTAATATACCATGTCTCTTCCTGACGAATAACCTTTGCTGGCATACCACCAAGTAAAACATTGTCTTGTTCACAATCTTTGTTTACTAAAGAATTTGCTCCTATAGAAATATTATTTCCGAGTTTTACTTTAGATGTGATCTTTGCACCCGTAGAAAGATATAGACCGTCTCCTATAACTTTACCATTATCCGAAATGCAAGTAGAAGTATGCAATACCGCATAGTTACCAATTCTGTTCGTATGTCCGACAACAATTGTTCCATAATGCGGAATTACAACACCATAACCCAAAGTATCATACCCAATGGTAAAACCAAGTTTCAATCCCAGCTTTCTATATTTAGCATAATGAATTGCAAAAAGAAGCTTATTCAGAAAACCTTTTTGATGCCGATAATAAGAGACCTTACGCATTTCAACCAAAAAATTAATTATATAGTTCGGCCAAAAAAAACGTTTAATTTTTTGTATAAGCCCCAATTCCTGACCATTCATTATCTTATCGGCGATAACTACAAATTTCAATTCATTTTTTGTCTTTATTTCCATATAATCAAAATAAAAAAGAAATGCTCAGCCTCGCCAACCAGCGAGAAAAATAAATTACGATTTTACCACCTTCTCGCCAAATGTATCCGGGTGGTTGGGGTCAAAGGATTCGTTAGCCCACATGACAGTCACCAAGTTCTCGGTTTGGGACAAGTTAATGATATTGTGTGTGTAGCCTGGCAGCATGTGCACGGCCTCGATCTTGTCGCCACTCACCTCGAATTCCATCACTTCGTTGGAGCCAATCTTGCGTTCTTGAATCAATGCACGACCACTCACCACAATGAAGAATTCCCACTTAGTGTGGTGCCAGTGCTCGCCCTTGGTGATTCCCGGCTTGGACACGTTCACGCTGAACTGGCCGCATTTCACAGTCTTCAAAAGTTCCGTGAAGCTGCCACGAGCATCCACGTTCATCTTGAGCGGGAAGCTCACCTTTTCCTTGGGCAAGTAGCTCAAGTAAGTCGAATAAAGCTTTTTCGCGAAACTGTTGTTCGGGATTTCGGGCATCACAAGCGTTTTCGGCTGGTCGTGGAACGTGTTGAGCAACGTCACGATTTCGCCGAGCTTAATCTTGTGGACCGTCGGGACAGCACAATAACGACCATCATCCTTCAAAATGGTTTCTACGCCATCGAACTCGGCATGATGTTCCCCGCCCTGCAATGCCGCAACCATTTCAGCAACGAGATCATCGATGTAGAGCAGTTCCATATCCACGTTCGGGTCATTCACCTGGATTGGCAAGTCGTTTGCAATGTTGTTGCAGAATGTGGCCACGGCACTGTTATAATTGGGGCGACACCACTTTCCGAACAAATTCGGGAAACGATAAACTAGCACTCGCACGCCATTTTCTTTGCCGTATTCAAAGAACAGCTCCTCGCCCGCCTTTTTGCTGCGACCATATTCGCTATTGCCAAAACGGCCAGATAGCGTAGCCTGAATACTGCTGCTGAGCATCACCGGGCACTTGTTGTTGTGTTTCTTGAGCGTATCGAGCAAAGTACTCGCAAAACCGAAGTTCCCAGCCATAAACTCGCTGTTGTCCTTCGGACGGTTCACACCAGCGAGGTTGAATACGAAATCCACCTTAGAGCAATATTCATCCAACTCTTCTGTGGTCGAATCAATATCGTAAGCATAAATTTCGTTCACCACAAGACCCGGATGTGTGCGGTCCTTGCCGTCGCGAATGCTTTCGAGAGCCGCAACCAAGTTGCGCCCCACAAAACCCTTAGCACCTGTTACTAGAATATTCATATAATTCCTTTGATGACAAAATCAAGTCATGTATTACGGATCAAAAAATTGTTTTAGGAACGGTTTCAGGACCTTGCTAGATTGACCTCGGGCAAGAATAACCTGCAACATTTCCTGTTCAACTGAACCCACATATTGAAAAACGCCAGCCAGAATTTTCGCATTAAAGTCCTTTTCATCAATAAGGCCTACATTGCCACAGTTCACATAGGACCTTTTGTTTTTCAATCCTGAGCAATCACCATGGGTTATCACGGGTTGGTCATTAATTCCAATTTCTACCTTGCTTTCGGGATCGAAGCTATATCTTTCTGAATTAATAACACAATAACCAATGACACCCCTGATTTTTTTCAAGACAAGGACAAACTTTCCATGATCAACATTTATAAGCGTCCCCGCATTCGTATGAACCACTGCACCTCGCTGACCGGCAAAGCGACTTGTAATAGATTTTGGTAAATCCATTGTATTATGCTTCCACGGGAGAGCTTTCTCGAATATAGCTGCGGAGTTTCTCTGACGCACCAATCTCATCAAGAATGGATTCTAGGGAAATCTCGCCATTCTCGATTGTCGAATTGTATGCAGATTTATGAGAAAGGTCTAAAAGCTCTTCAAAAGATTTGTCTTTATACTTTTCAATAGCAGCATCCAATTCATCTTTGTCTGTTTCAGAAAGGTAGAATTCATCCGCAGGTTTCAAAGGCTTAAGAAACCCCTTCTCAACTCCGACATCATAACGTTCAAAAATTGTCTTTTTAAACTTAATTTCATTATAAAGAACAGATGGCACAGGACCGTATGGCAATGCAGAATACTTGGCTTCCGTAATTGTGCGTCCATACTTTTTCAGATGTTCCATATCGGCAAACCACAAGATTTTGAAAACCTTGTGCAAGCGGCACTGCTCCTTGGGCAACTTGTTGGCCACATACAGTGCTGCATTGAATATAATTTGCTTTTTGTAGTCAATCATCTCAATCAAGACCTCTGTTCTATAAATATACCTTTTTTATGGTTCGAAGACAATTGCTATACAAATGTACACGATTTAAAATTATTTGTCAAGCTCAGAATGACACCTCGGATGCCTGTCCTCACCCGATTGTCATGCCCGGCTTGACCGGGCATCTCCCTTTACTTCTTCGCCAGTTCCTCACGAATGTACTGCAACGTCAAAAGTTTTTCCTTGACCTGCTCTACCGTCAAAAGTTTGGTATTGCTGGAGTTGAACTCGGTAAGCGTATTGCGTTCCGTATCGCCCTTGTTGAAGTACTTGTCGTAGTTCAGGCCGCGCTTGTCGCAGGGCACGCGGTAGAAGTTGCCCAGGTCCACCGCATGGGCGCACTCCTCGTTGGTCAGGAGCGTTTCATACATCTTTTCGCCATGACGAATGCCGATGACCTTAATCTTGGACTTATCGCCACCAAACAATTCGCACACAGCTTCTGCCTGCGTCTGGATCGTACAAGCCGGAGCCTTCTGCACCAAAATATCGCCCGAAACACCGTTTTCAAAAGCAAAGAGCACCAAGTCCACAGCTTCGTCGAGGCTCATGATAAAACGAGTCATGGAACCTTCGGTAATCGTAATCGGGGTGCCAGCGCGAATCTGATCGATCCACAGGGGGATGACAGAGCCACGGCTGCACATCACGTTGCCGTAACGCGTGCAGCAAATCTTCGTCTTTTCGGGAGAGACCGTGCGGGACTTGGCCACAATGACCTTCTCCATCATCGCCTTGCTAGTGCCCATGGCATTCACCGGATAAGCAGCCTTGTCGGTACTCAAACAAACCACGTTCTTGACACCTTCGTCAATTGCCGCAGTGAGTACGTTGTCCGTACCAAACACATTGGTCTTGACCGCCTCCAGCGGGAAAAACTCGCAGCTCGGCACCTGCTTGAGTGCCGCTGCATGGAAAATGTAGTCCACCCCATGCATCGCATTCTTCACACTCGAAAGATCTCGCACATCACCGATGTAGAACCTGATCTTGTCGGCCACCTCGGGCATCTTGGCCTGGAACTCGTGGCGCATGTCATCTTGCTTCTTCTCGTCGCGGCTAAAGATGCGGATTTCACCGATATCCGTCTGCAAAAAGCGGTTGAGCACCGCATTACCAAAACTGCCCGTACCACCGGTAATCAGGAGAGTCTTGCCACAAAAAATGGTCATAATTTAGTCCTTTGATAACTTACAATTTGTTTACAGATTAAATATAGAAAGAATCAGCTATTTTGTAAAGAAGAAGAACGCCTCGGAAACAGGCACGGTGTGTTCGTCGTCTAATTTTTGCGGAATTTTCACATTTTTCTGAAATTTTGTGGCGACTACGCTGTTTTAGTGCAACTCAGACGGGTAGTTGATACTTAACTTAATCACATAGATCTTTCTTAACCTCAATATCTGCAGAGTTGTAAGATTCCAACATTTCTTTTTTATGCAGTTCACGTTCTTCTGCAGGAATATTTCCGTCAAAAAAACATCTTCCGGTAAGGAACTTGTGCCTGAAAATAGCTTATCAACTTCGAAATTTCAAATTTTTCCTTAATATATGTTCGAATATATATTGAGCCAAATCGTCGATTCCGTTTCTTTGTGGTTTCATTTGAGCACTTTGAAAAGAACGGAGGTTTTCTACAATTTTTCCTTTATCATCATGTATTTTTAATTCAAAGTGCCGATAATTCAAATCAGTCGGAGTATGTTTCAAATTAATTTCGCCATTCATCGTGCCGGGAAGCGATTTAACCTTGGGCTTGCTCCCCTTCTTGAACCAGCCTGAAGTTACCGTGGTTTGCGTTTGAAAATGAGCTTCGTCTTGATATACGGGGATCAGCTTCGGGTCTTCTTCGATCTCTGTTTGATTATTCCGGAGCGGCGGAGCCGCCAGTCCGGAGAAGTGAGAGCCACTAGTCCGGCCTGACGGAGCCACCTGTTTTTTGCCCTACTGGGCTTCCGACGGGTTCAACCCATACACTTCCCTCATGG